>Ga0070674_100000507_pt1 | contig 19580 bp, 17 predicted proteins | sample KBSM33metaG_FD_65344 | JGI IMG/M metagenome (GOLD analysis project Ga0070674, IMG submission 65344) | Miscanthus rhizosphere microbial communities from Kellogg Biological Station, Michigan, USA - KBS M3-3 metaG | ecosystem: Host-associated > Plants > Roots > Rhizosphere > Soil ... | reverse complement strand
TCAAACCACTTCCGGCGTCGCGGTAGGTGCCGACGTACTTCGGAAGAACCGCAGGATCGACGGCGAATGCGGGCGCAGTGGTTTCAGGCGGCAGCTTGTCGATGGCTCCTTTGATAAGCGGGACGAGCGATTCCCGCTTCATCGTGCCGGCCATTGCGATCGCCGACTGCAGCCCCTGGCGCGTGACCTTACCTGCTAACGCCGCCCTGGTCAGCGGCTCGCTGTTGCTCTGTACGCCGCCCACGAGCGCGCTGTCGGGATCGGAACCGTTCTGCACGAGGAGGACGGCGACGTCGATATAGCCGTTGACGATCGCCATGTCGGCCGCGCGCCCGCGATAGAAGGTGTCCTGCGCATTGACGTCGGCGCCGCGCGACAGCAGCAGTTTCACCGCGTCGAGTCGCCCGTTGCCCGCTGCGAAGATCAGCGGCGTTACGTCGTAGCGCGACTTCGCATTGACGTCAGCGCCCTGCGCGAGTGCCGCGGTGATTCGGGCGGTGTCGCCGGCGCGTGACGCTTCCCACAGCGATTCGTTGGCCGCCTGCGATCCCTGTCCCGCCACCAGGCCGGTGGCCGAGAGGAGAGCGGCTCCCAGGAACACGAAGACGCGTTTCGTGGTGTTCTTCTGCATCTTTCACCTTCTGCGTCGAGCCGGCTGTGGACGCGAATTATAATCCCCGGCCTTGACACTTCCTTCACCGACGCCGGTTGAGGCGCGATCCGGCCTCGACCCCTGGCAACCGGCAGAACTCCCCGAACCACCCAGACCACGAGGACTCGAATGGGTCGCAGCCGTCGGCCCCGGCGTGATCGCGCTCGGCGTGTCGATCGGCAGTGGCGAGTTCCTCCTCGGCCCCGCGGCATTCGTGCAGCATGGTTTGTCGCTGTTGTGGGTGGTTGTCGTCGCCGTCACGCTCCAGACGATCTTCAACACGGAGGTGATGCGCTACACGCTCGCGACCGGTGAACCCGTCTTCACAGGGTTCATGCGCACGAGGCCTTCATCAACGCTATGGGCGTGGGTCTATGCGGCGCTCTACTTTCTCCAGGTCGGCTGGCCCGCATGGGCAGGAACGGCTGCTGCCGCCATCTTCTTCCTCTTCGCGAAGCGCCTGGCAGTCGCCAGCGACGCGGCAACAATCTACGGCATCGGCGTCGCGGCGTTTCTCGGCTGCGTCGCGATCCTCACTGTCGGCCGCCGTATCGAACGCACGCTCGAGCTTCTCAACTGGATTCTCGTCGTCACCATCCTCGGCGGCTTCTTCATACTCGTTCTGCTCTTTGTGCCAGGAAGCGCGTGGCTCGAGGCCGGTGCCGGACTCGGCGGCTTCGATCTGCGCTCAGGGACATTCGATCCGCTCCCAGCCGGCGCCGACTTCTTTCTCCTCGGCGCCCTTGTCGCGTACTCGGGCTCGGGCGGGGTCGTGAACATCGTCCTGTCGAACTGGGCCCGCGATCGCGGCTACGGCATGGGCGAACGCGCCGGCTACATCCCCGCGGCGGCCTCCGGGGAGAAAGGGCACGTCGCGCACACAGGTTTCATATTCGCCGCCGATGCCACATCGATGGAGCGCTGGCGCGGATGGTGGCGAGTGGTGTCCGCCGATCAATGGGGCCTCTTCTGGATCGGCGCGCTCCTGGGAATGCTTCTACCCGCGCTGCTCTACGTCACGTTCCTTTCCCGCGGCACCAACATTCAAGGTCTCGGGATCAGCGCCGCGTTGGCGTCGGCAATCGGCACTCGAACTGGCGCCGGCGTCGGAGCCATCATCGCGTTCCTCGGCGCGTGGCTGCTGTTCAAGACGCAGCTCGACAACCTCGAAGGGATGGTTCGGGCGATCGCCGACATCCTCTGGACCGGGAGCCGTCGCGTGCGGGCATGGCGCGGTGGCGACGTGCGAGCGGTCTATTACACCGTGCTCGCAGTTCTCGTCGTATGGGGACTGATCGCGATGCGCATCGCGCAGCCGATCGTGCTGCTGCAACTTGGCGCCAACGTGGCCGGCCTGATCTTCGTCATCGCCGCGCCGCACTTGCTCTACATCAACACGCGACTGCTCCCGCCGCATGTGCGACCGCCGCTGTGGCGGCGTGTGGCGCTCATCGTCATGACGATTTTCTACGGGTTCTTCGTCGCGCTGTCGTTCGGGAGCCTATTCACGTAGGAACTGCTCGATCACGCCCGCCAATCCCTTCACGTCGTCCACCACCGAGTGGCCGGCCCGGAGCTGTTCGCGCTTGAAGTTGCGAAACCCGAATCCATAAGAGACGACGCAGGCGCGAGCGGAGGCGTGGAGGGCGGTCTCGTAGTCGACCGCCGAGTCGCCAACCATGAGCGTGCGCTCGGGAGTCGTGCCGGCAGTGGCCATGATTGCCCGCAGCCCCTGAGGATCCGGCTTCCGCGGATACGGACCATCGCCACCGACGACACTTTGAAACAGATCTCGAATCGCAAAGGCGTCGAGCAGCTTCGTCGTCGGAGCCAGCGGCTTGTTCGTCAGCACAGCCAGACTGGCGTGAGGACGAGCGGCATTGAGCGTGTCGAGGATGCCGTCGTACACGCGAGTGTGATTCGTCAGGCGCGTGTCGTAGATCTCGAGGAACCTGACGACCGCGTTCTTTGGGTGCTCGAGACCTGCGGCGTCGAGCGCGCGCTTGACGAGCAGCGCGGCGCCTCCGCCAACCATTCCGCCAACCGCGTCGTGAGACAGCGGAGCGCCGCCCAACTCTGAAATCAGCTGGTTTGCCGACTCTGCGAGGTCTCTGTGTGAATCGATGAGGGTGCCGTCGAGATCGAATGCAATCAGGCTTGGTACGTGGCCCACGAGGTCGGAGTCTCCCATACCGTGACGCGCGACACCGGCAGCCCCTGCTCGCGCGAGATGTCGAACAGCAGCCGCGCAATCCGCTCGGCCGTGGGATTGCTGTCGAGGGTGTACACCGGCTCTCCAAGTGATTTCAACGAGGCGACGAGCGGATCGTCGTGCCGCAGGATCATGCGGTGATCCAGCTCGCGATCGATCCACCCCTTCATCGCACGCTTGATGTCGGTGAAATCGGCCACCATGTTGCGGCGGTCGAGCGCCTCCGTCTGGATTTCGAGCTCGACGACGGCGTTGTGGCCGTGCGGATGCTTGCAGACGCCGTCGTAATCGAGGAGTCGATGACCGTAACAGAAGTCGAGGCGTTTGGTGACCGAGTACATACTCTGTAATCTTATCGGCGTTTGGGAGTCGCTGTTCTTTTCTCGGCCGGACTCGATAGCGCCGTCCTCGCCGCGTCGGAAGCTCGGGCCGAAACGGTGCATCCGGTCTATGTGAGCTGCGGGCTTGCGTGGGAAGCGGAGGAGCTCGCCATCGCGGAGCGCCTGCTCGCCACGGCTGCCTACCGGGGCGTGCAGCCGATCGCTCGCCTGACGTTCACCGTCGCCGACCTCTACCCCGCGAATCACTGGGCACTCAAAGGAACGCCGCCCGCTTTCGATACGCCAGACGAGGACGTCTACCTCACGGGTCGTAATCTCGCGTTGCTGACCAAAGCCGGGGTTCATTGCGCGCCGCGCCGCATATCCCGCATCGCGATCGGGACGCTCGCCGGCAATCCCTTCCCCGACGCAACGCCGGACTTCTTCACCACGCTGGCGAAAGCGATGTCGCTCGGACTCGCTCACGAGATCGCAGTCGACGCACCCTTCGTGCAGATGCACAAGAGCGACGTCATTCGTCTCGGTCGCGAGCTCGGAGTGCCACTCGAACTGACGCTCTCATGCATGAACCCGCGCGATGGATTGCACTGCGGCGAATGCAGCAAGTGCCGAGAGCGGCGAGATGCATTCCGTGAGGCGGGGATTGAGGATCCGACGCGATACCGGCACACCCCTATTCGTTAGGCCGTTCACAACCACCGTCACACCGAGGCACAGAGGCACCGAGATCTTTCTTGAAATTGATTCTCAGTGCCTCGGTGTCTCTGTGTGTCGTGATCGGGGTCGTTAGGAAGCTGCCTCGACTCGGTTGGTGAGCGTGCCCACGCCCTCGTAGGTACAGACCGTGCGATCGCCCGGCTTCAGATAGATCGGGGGCTGGCGCGCGGAGCCGACACCTGACGGCGTGCCCGTGGCGATCACGTCGCCCGGGCGCAGCGTCATGATGCTCGACCCGTAGGCTACGAGCTCGAACACGTCGTGGATCATCAACTGCGTCGTCGCGTCCTGCATCAACTTCCCGTTGAGCGAGAACTTCACCGGCAGGTTCTGCGGGTTGGCGACAAATTCCTTCGGCGTGATGAACGGACCCATCGGCGCAAACGTGTCGTGCGACTTGCCGATCAGCCAGTCCGACCCGTAGCGACTGTCGCCGCGCCCTTCACGATCCGAGACATCCATCTCGTTCGTGTAGCCGAAGATGTAGTTGGCCGCCTGCGCGATGGGTACCTGGCTCGCCATCTTCGAGACCACGACGCCAAGCTCGCACTCCCAATCGATTTGGGTGCGCCCTTTCGGGATGCGGATCGCGTCACCTTCCCCGACGATCGCTGAAGGGGCTTTCAGGAATGCGTAGGGATTCCAGCGCGTGTCGTCTGACTTCCGTTCCCAGATTCCAGGCGCGCTCTTGGTTCCCGGCAGCGCTGTGCCAGGCGGAGGCGCACCGGCAGCCTGAGGCTGGCCCGCACGCCGATCCATCTCTTCTCCATGCTCGCGGTAGTTGACCGCAGCATTGAGCAGCGTCATCGGATACATGATTGGCGGGAGCACCTTGAGCGACGAGAGCTCGTGCACGTAGTTCGGGCGCGCGCCCTGGGCTGACGTGACTGACTTCACCACCGCGTAGATGCGCTCGCGCACGCCCGCGTCGTAGCGCTCGATGAGCTGCTTCATGTCCGCTGGCGCAGCGACGCGACCCCGGCCGATGACTGAGTCCGCGGCGGCGAAGTCGATCACCTGTGTGTCGCGCACGACGACACCGATGAATGTGCGGTTCTGGAGCTGGAACGTGCCGAGCTTGAATGGAGCGGGCGACTGGGCGCTCAGGATCACGCCGACGGCCAGGACACTGGCACAAGTGGCTGCAACTGCAACGCGCTTCATCGGCATGCCTCCTCTAACATGAGGAGCATACGTAATTCAAAATGCGAAATGCAAAATGCAAATCACCCTTGCATTTTGACTTTTGCAATTTGCATTACCGCGTTACATCGATGGATCCGTCCCCGCTTCGAACATGGATCGTCGCACCGCCCGAACCGAGCTGACCCACGACCCTTCGGCGTTCTGACTCGTCTGCGCTCCTGGGCGTGTCGATGCCGTCCACGCGAACTCGGCCATCTCCGGTGGACGCATCAATCGAGGCATTGAAATCGTTCGGTAAACGCAGCGCGATGCGTCCGTCACCGGTCGTGATTCGCCACTCGTTCTTCATCGCGCTCCCGTTCGTCGCTTCGACGCGAACCGGGCCGTCGCCCGTGCGCACCGCCAATTCGTCGAGGCGGCCCGTGACCTCAACCGCCCCATCACCGGAATCGGCATCAACCTTTCCTGCAGCCTGATCGATGCGGATGGTCCCGTCGCCGGTATGCACCTTCACCTGGCCGTCGAGACGCGAGGCAACGATGCGGCCGTCACCCGAGTTCAGATCGATCGTGCCCTGAAGATCGTCGGCGTTGATCGAGCCGTCTCCTGTGCTGGCTTCGAGCACGACCTGGCGCGGCAGCGTGATAGAAAAATTGACTGACTCCCCGGCGCCAAACCTGATGACGTGGCGAGTCTCCGCGCTCGGCGCTTCAAGAACGATCTTGTTGCCATCCTGGGTCTGATTCACGACGAGCGCGGCGGCGGCGGTGTCGTCCGGAGCGTGGCGTTCGATCTCGACAAGCACTTCGTTCTTGTCCCACGATCGAACGGCAATCTCGCCGTCGAAGGTCTTGATCGTCAGATTGACCGGTTCTGTCGCGGAAACGGTGAACCGTTTCTCCTCGCGTGTGGACACCTCATTGCCTCGAACGTCGACACTGCAGGCAACCGAGGTCGCGGCAACCGCGACTGCGACGATCTGGACCGAACGCAACTTAGCCATGTTCAACCTCTGCTCCCCGACTTAGACGGGACACCGGTTGACGGAGTTCAGGCACTCCAGGCCAGCTGACCACCGATGAACGTGCGCACAACCTGGAAGGCACGGTCGAGAACGACCACATCCGCAGCCGCGCCTTCAGCAAGAACACCAAAACCACTCAGGCCGAGCGTGCGCGCCGGGCTGGTCGAGCAGAGGAGGGCCGCATCGACGAGTGAGCTCCCAAAGCTCGTAACGATATTCCGAAACGCCCTGTTCATCGTCAAGGTGCTGCCCGCGAGCGTCCCGTCGTCCAGGAACGCGGCCTGGGCTCCAACCTCAATCTGGCGCCCGCCGAGGTGCGCCCTCGAACCCTGCTTCAGGCCAGCACCTGCGGTGGCGTCGGTAATTGCCACCACCCCCTCGGGCCCTTTCGCTGCGACCGCGACGCGGCACATCGAGGGATGCACGTGATACCCATCGCAAATCAGTTCGACCGTCACCTCTTCGCGGGCCAACACCGCGCCTGGTAACCCGGGAGCGCGATGGGTCATCGGCGTCATGCGATTGAACAGGTGCGTGGCATGACGGGCCCCCGCGTCGATCGCTTCGATCGCCGTGTCGTAGTCGGATCCCGAATGGCCGAGGGACACGCGATGCCCTGCGGTCGCCAGCGCCTTAACGAGCTCGATGCCGCCAGGCAACTCCGGCGCCATCGTCACGATGCCAACATCCGGGCGACACGCTGCAATCACGTCGAGGATGTCGCGGCCCGAGTAGATGCCGTCACCCACGCGCTCCGCTGCGCGTCGCAGACAGTCCGCGGGCTGCGCCCCTTTGTACTCCGGGTTGATGAAGTTGCTTTCGAGGTGAGCTGGCAGCACGCGTGCAGATCCGGCAACTGGTGCGACGCGGGCCTGCCTGACTTGCTGCAACACGCTGCGAAGATCGTCGGGGCCGCACGCGACTGTCGTCGGGCAGAACGCCGTGACGCCGTATCGAGGCAGCAACGCGGCGATGCGGGCAACGGCGCCATCACCATCGAGCGTGTCGTGTCCGAGGAGGCCGTGGATATGGACGTCGATGAAACCCGGCGCAACGTAACACTCCGTGGCGTCGACCATCGTCGCCCCCGCCGGGTCGACACGACGAGGCTCGATCGCCATGATTCGGCCTCCATCGATGATGAGGGAGCCTTCGCTGACAACGCGCCCGGACAGAATCAGATCGCCACCGCTGACGACGATCACGGCGCGATTCTCTCTCCGTCCCAGTCGATATGCACGTGAAGCTTGCGCCCTTCGAGGGGGAGGGGCGTCTCGGCGATTTCGTCGACGGCCGTCTGGGGGAGGGCGTTCCGACGAAGGACCTCGCGATCGACGCGCTTGAGCAGCACCATCAGGCCCTTTTCGACCGGGGCCCACAGCACCAGCACGCCACCGCTTTGTTCGGGTGGAAACTTGCGATCGTCGAGGTAGTCGCGATCCTGTGTGATGAGCGTCCGCCGGAGTTGCCTGGCCAGGCGATAGTGTTCGCCATCAGGCGCACGGCGCAGTTCGTCATGCTCGAGCACGAAGAGCACGTCCCAGTGCAGCGCCTGCCGCATGAAGGATACGAGCCCGGCAGGTACGTTGGCGTCGACGTAGACCCTGGGTTGTCCCGAGACCTGCTCGGCGTAACCGCCCAACTCGGATGCCAGAGTACCCATCGTTGGCTCTCGGCTTTCAGCTCTAAGCTTTCGATTCGACGCTTTCCTTTGCCTGCTTTCGGAGCGTCGCCACCAGCTCGTCGCGTTTGTGCACGAGTTGCTTCAGCGGGCGGCGGCCTCGTGGCGAGCCGACGACGTATTCGCAGAAGAGAGGGAACCCAATCGTGGAATCGACGTAGGCGACGGCGGTGTCAGGAAGCACTCCGGGATTGACCTTGCCCCAGCTCACGGCCTCGGCAGGTGTGGCACCGGAGAGGCCGCCCCACACGACTTGATCGGTCGTGATCTGAATGAAGTAGTCGTTGCCGCCCTTGGGGATTCCGTACACCTCCCACAACGTCGGCTGCCCCTGGAGATAAAAGTTCTTCGGCGATCCTCCGCCGAGGATGACGCAGCCGTTCTTCTTGCCGGCAAGGATGAACGCGCAGATCTCATTCACGTCCTTGTTGGGATCGACCATGAGGGTGCTGTCGTTCATCAACTCGTGAAACGCCACGTTCATGCCGATCGAGCTGTCGCCGGGAGAAGAGGTGTAGATCGGAACACCACAGGCGGCGGCTGCCGCGAGCACCGAGTGGTCTCGGGACTCCGGGTAACGCGCTAGAAGGTCTTGCCCCAGCGCGAAGTGCAGCTCGGCCGTGGAGACGGGTCGATCGACGCCCCACCTTACGAGGAAGTCGCGAATGTACGCGTCGGTCTCGAGCAGTACGGTCGCCGGGAAGAGCACGTCGTAGATTCGAATGACTCCCTCTTCATAGAGTTCGACGTCGTCGACGAAGGGCGAACCGCGGTGCAGAGTAAAGTTCAGGGCGTAATGAAGATCGTGGTAAAGGTTCGCTCCCGTGCTGATCACGAAGTCGACAAGGCCGCGCTCCATCAGCTCGACGATGCACCCACCAAGGCCCGCCGGCGTCAGAGCGCCAGCGACGGTCAGGGCAATCGTCGTGTCGTGCTCCGGCAGGAGCATTTTGTCCGTGAAGATACGGCAGGCCTCACCAAGTCGTGCCGCGTTGAAGGCCTGAAATCCCTCCTCAATCAGATGCCGGAGGTCGGCGCTTCCGCGGGGCCGATAGTAGCGAATGGCTTTGCCACTGAGGTGTTTGGCGCGTGATTTCTCAGCGCCCGGGGAACGGTGAGGCATCGCTTGCGTAGCTTAGCACCTCCGCTTCACGTCTCTGTTTACCAGGCAGACACGTCGGTATTGCAGAAGACCGCTGTCGGTTGCACGACTATGCGCCGATAACAAAAGGAGTCTTCTTGGGTACAGGACCAGATGAGTGCAGCAACCAACCGGGCGGCGACGATGCCAAGGCCTGACGTTCACGGGGACCCCGAAGCGAGATTCCGCTCGCTCGTGCAGTCCCCTTTGCGGGCCGGACTGCTGCGATTCCTCTCCGCGCGTCCCGGCGAGTCCTTCGACGTCGAGTCGTTGATGGCGACGTTCGGGCGCCTGCGCCTGGACATCGAGAACTGCCTCCGCGAGCTGGTTGAATTCGGCATCGTCGGACGCGGGCCGGGCACCCCACCGCCGTATTCGGCTATCCGCCCGGAGAGCGACGCACTCAATCGCCTCCTCGACACATTTCTCGAACGGCGTGCCGACATCAGCCTCGAGGATCAGGCGCCGTCGGTTCAGCGCTTCCGCGAAATGATCGGCCGCGACGAGAAAATGCTCGTCGTCTTCGAGTGGATTCGCACCGCGGCCAAGTCAGATATCTCGGTCCTGATACTTGGGCCAACGGGCTCCGGTAAGGAAGTCGTCGCGCGAATGATTCACGAGTTGAGTCGCCGCGGGACCGAAAACTTCCAGGCCGTGAACTGCGCAGCATTGCCTGACACGCTCTTCGAGTCGGAAATCTTCGGCTACGAAAAGGGCGCGTTCACGGGTGCGCACGACCGCAAACCAGGCCGAGTCGAGCTCGCCGATCGCGGCACGCTTTTCCTCGACGAGATCGGTGACCTCTCCCTTGTCGCTCAGGCCAAGCTGTTGCGCGTCCTCGAGGATCGCCGCTTCGAACGCCTCGGTGGCCAGCGCTCGGTGCAGGTGGACTTCCGTCTGATCTCGGCAACGAACCGCCCCCTCGATCAGTTCGTGCGCGACAGCCGCTTCCGTGAAGATTTGTACTATCGCGTGAACGCGTTCTCGATCAGGCTGCCTTCGCTGCGCGAGCGACCATCCGACATCGGCGTCTTGGCGAATCGATTCATTGCACGCTACTGCGCGGCCAATGGGCTGCCACTCGACGCGAAGGTCTTTTCACCAGAGGCGGTCGCACGCCTGCACTCGTATCCCTGGCCTGGGAATATCCGTGAACTCGAGAGCACCGTGTCACGCGCTGCTCTGTCAGCGCCTGGTCGCGTGATCAGGGACACGGACGTCGAGTTCCTCCATCCGCAGGCAACTATCACCTCTGATGCACCGCCACGTGTGCCCACTTTGGCGGAGGCGGAGCGTGCGCACATTGTGCGTGTTCTCGAGGGCACAGCCTGGAACAAGAAGGAAGCCGCCCGGCTTCTGGACATCAGCCGGGGCACGCTCTACCGAAAGATCGTGGAATACGGCCTTGAGCCTGAGGCCCGCGTATCCCGGGGCCGAGCCGACGAGTAGAACGAACCGGGACCCACCGGTTCACAGTTTTGCGTGTTCACACGTTCCGATATGGAACAGAGCGTGAAAGAGGCATCTTCTCCAAGCGCAACAGCAATTTACGCCGATCCGACCACCAAAACCGTGTGCAAGGACCGCACACACTTAGCTGAGTTCGTAATCGCGAAGCCATCGACTCCACGCCACAACAACCCCACAAACCACTGATTCATATGAAGTTAATCAGTCATATCGGCTGGTACTTCGGCTACGGCAGAACTCTTGCCCATGAGTTAGCCGTTGCTATGACGATTACACGCTCGCTCCGAACCGCAAGCTCAGCGCTTCTGGCAGTGGCCCTAGTCCTGCTAACTGCCCCTGGAGCCATGGCGCAATCAAGTGGCCGTGGCGACAGAGGCGACAAGTTGGACAAGTTTCTGCGGCACCGCGCACGGCAGTTGTCGGGCCGCACTCGCGTCATCGTCCAGTTCAAGGGTGACAGCGACGTGCGATTGCTTGGAAAAAGAGCCGCAGCAGGGCGACGACTTGGCCGCGGCGGGCAGGTTGCTGAAGTGGATAACGCCGAGCTCTCAAAGATTGCGGCGGATCCGCGCGTCGAGGGCGTGTACCTCGACCGTCCCGTCTTTGCAACGATGGAGCGCACCGGCCTGACGACGGGAGCTACGCTTGCGCGTCAGCAACTGGGGGTTACGGGCAAGGGTGTCGGCGTCGCTGTGATCGACTCTGGCGTCACGAACTACCACGACGACCTCTATCGCAACACGAACCGCGTCAGTCACTTCAAGGATTTCACGAACAACACGAGCGTGTGGTCGAATGGATCGAGCGACGACTACGGCCACGGCACGCACGTCGCGGGCATCATCGCGGGCACGGGTTACGACTCGAACGGTAAGCACAAGGGAATCGCGCCCGGAGCGAAGATCGTTGGGCTGAAGGTCATGGACCGGTTCGGTCGCGGCTACATGAGCGACGTGATCGCGGCGATTGACTACGCGATCTCGGTCAAGGGCACCTACAACATTCGCGTCATCAACCTCTCGGTTGCCGCCGGCGTGTTCGAGTCGTACTGGCTCGACCCGCTCACGCTCGCCGCTAAGCGCGCGGTCGACAACGGCATCGTCGTCGTCGCATCGGCGGGCAACCTGGGACAGGACAAGCTGGGACAGAAGCAGACCGGCGGGATCACCTCTCCGGGCAACGCGCCGTGGGTGCTCACCGTTGGTGCGTCAAGTGAAGAAGCCACCAGCAAGCGCAGCAACGACACCATCGCGAAGTTCAGCTCGGTTGGTCCGACGTGGATTGACTTCGGGGCGAAGCCCGACCTAGTTGCCCCTGGCGTGGGTATCGAGTCGCTTTCGGACTCGCACAGCACGCTCTATCAGACGCTGCCGTCGATGCTGCTCAACGGTAGCCTGTTCGGACTCGGCTACAAGCCGTACCTGAGCCTGAGCGGCACGAGCATGGCCGCGCCTGTCGTGTCCGGCACCGTGGCGTTGATGCTCGAGGCCAACCCGAAGCTCACGCCGAACGCCGTCAAGGCGATCCTGCAGTACACAGCGCAGCTGAAGAGCGACACCAGCATGCTCGTCCAGGGTGCGGGCATGTTGAACGCGCGCGGCGCGGTTCGCCTCTCGAAGTTCTTCGCATCACCGTCGACGACGGCGCTTGGTGAGATGGGCGACTACATCCAGGGTGACTACGCGCCCTGGGCGCGCCACCTGATCTGGGGCAACTACCGCATCACCGGTGGTATGCCGCTTCCGGGCAGCAACGCCTGGAGCACGAGCGTCCGCTGGGGCTCGCTCAAGACCGCGACCGGCGCGCGCGTCGTGTGGGGCACGCGGCTCGACGACAACATCGTGTGGAGCACCGCGAGCGACGACAACATCGTGTGGAGCACCGGAACCGACGACAACATCGTCTGGAGCACGGTGGGCGATGACAACATCGTCTGGAGCACTGGCGGTGACGACAACATCGTGTGGAGCACCGGCGGTGACGACAACATCGTGTGGAGCACCGGCACCGACGACAACATCGTCTGGAGCACTGCCGGCGGCGACAACATCGTGTGGAGCACCGCCGGCGACGACAACATCGTGTGGAGCACGGGCACCCTTCAGAACATCGTGTGGGGTAACGACTGCGCCGGCCGCAACTGTAAGCAGACGGTCTGGGGCACGCAGAAGAACGGCGTCGTGATGGGCACCACGAAGGGTGACGACAACATCGTGTGGAGCACCGCCGGCGACGACAACATCGTGTGGAGCACCGCCGGTGACGACAACATCGTTTGGAGCACCAGCGGCGACGACAACATCGTCTGGAGCACCAGTGGCGATGACAACATCGTGTGGAGCACCTCGGACGCGGTCGCGGAAGTGCTCTGGCTCGAAGAAGTGCAGTAAGGCAGTAACAGTTAACTCCGAGGGAAGGATCATGAGAAAACGCGTCACGATTATTTGGCTGCCTGCTGACGTACTCTAGGAGCACGTATGCCCCAGCCGTCGCTCTGGCTAGCTAGCCTGGCACTAGTCTGGGGAGTGCTCTATTTCGGACTGCGCGCGTATCGCATCTTCAAAGCTCGATTCAGGGCCGAGCAAAGACGCGCCGAGCAGCTGGCCGAACTGCACCTCGCCACGATCGAAGCGCTCGCGCGTGCGATCGATGCGAAGGACGGGACGGCCGAGAACCACATCCGCCGCGTGCAGCTCTACGCGTCGGCCGTGGCTCGAGAGCTCGGCATGTCGGACGCTGAAACCCAGGCGGTGCGTACGGCGGCGCTGTTACACGACATCGGTAAACTCGCTGTCCCGGAGCACATCCTCTCGAAGCCTGGTCCTCTGACCGCCGAAGAGTTCCAGAAGGTACAGGCTCATCCGCAGGTCGGTGCGGACATCATTGCTGCTGTACCGTTTCCGTATCCGGTTGCACCGCTCATCCAGAATCACCACGAGCGGTGGGATGGACGTGGATATCCCCGCGGCCTGAAGGGTGAGGAAATCCCGCTCGGCGCACGGGTGCTCTTCCTCGTCGACTACTTCGACGCGCTGACCTCGAATCGTCCGTATCACGAGGCGATGACGTTCGAGGCGGCCGTAGCGCTGATCGAGCAGGAGGCGGGCAAGGCACTCGACCCACGCTGTGTCGAGGCGTTCGTCCGCGTCATGCCGCAGGTACGCGAAGCCGAGAGCGCGGACAGGGAACGCAAAAGCGGTCCCGTCGATACGGCGTCTGCGCAGACCACGCAGAAGGATCGAACAAAGTCCTCGGTCTTCAACGACATCGCGATCGCGCACGGCGAGATCTACGCGCTCTATCAGATCGCCCAGACGATGGGCACCAGCCTTGGTGTGTCGGACACGATGGCGCTCATCGCATCGAAGCTGACCAGCCTCGTGCCGTTTTCCGCGTGCACGCTGTTCCTCTACGACGAGAACAAGAACCTCCTGACGTGCCGATTCGCGGCGGGCACCGACTACGAGTTGATGCAGCAGCTCCAGTTGAAGGGAGGACAGGGCATCACCGGGTGGGTCGCGCGCAACCGCCGGCCGCTCGTCAACGCCCGGCCGAGCGGCGATCTGGAAGCCGCTGGCTCGTCACTGCCGACGACGCTGCAGTCGGCGCTCGTATGCCCGCTGATCCACGCTGACCGCGTCATCGGGACGCTCGCCGTCTATCACACGACACCGAGCTTTTACGGTGACGACCATCGCCGCCTGCTCGATCGCGTGTGCGAGCAGGCCGCGGCGGTGATTCACAACTCAATCGTGTTCGAGCAGACGCACGAAGCGTCGCTGACCGATCCGTTGACCAACCTGCCGAACACGCGGTTCATGGTCAACCACCTGGGTCGCGAGCTCTCTCGTGCCGAGCGCGGCAACGCCGAAGTGTCGCTCCTCGTGATGGACCTGAACGACTTCAAGGACATCAACGATACGTTCGGGCATCACGTCGGCGATCGCGCACTGCGCGAAGTCGCGCAGGTGCTGCGTGGCGCCATCCGACCGTACGACGTCTGCGTCCGCTACGCCGGCGACGAGTTCATCGTCGTGCTCGCGGGCTGCGGTTGGGACGAAGCTGAATATAAGAGACTGGAACTGCAGGAGGCCGTTGAGAGCCTGGTGTTCGAAGCCAAGCCGGGCGTGCGGATGCCGCTGTCCATCAGCGCAGGCGCGGCGGTCTTCCCGCACGATGGAAGTACCTACGAAGTGCTGATGGCGAAGGCCGACCGCCGGATGTACCGGAACAAGGTGATGCACAAGCGCGACGCGCAGGCGCGCGCCGCGTCCCACCCGCCGGGGGCGCCAGACACCCGCGCGGTCTCCTAGAGATCAGGCGGGTCTGAAGACCCGCCGCTACAGACACCCCGACTCGTGGAGGCGGGCCTTCAGGCCCGCCTACATTCCAGTGACGTGATAACCGGCATCGACGAGGAGCACTTCGCCGGTAATGCCTTTGGCAGCATCGCTCAAGAGGAAGGCGGATGCTTCTGCCACTTCCGACGTCTCCACATTGCGGCGCAGTGGAGCGCGCTCCGGATACACATGCAGGATGTTTGAGAACCCCTTGATGCCGGCCGCGGCCAGCGTCTTGATCGGTCCTGCGGAGACCGCGTTCACGCGAACACCCTTCGGACCGACATCCGCCGCAAGATAACGCACGGTCGCTTCGAGCGCCGCTTTGGCGACGCCCATCACGTTGTAGTTCGGAAACACGCGTTGGCTTCCGAGGTAGGACAACGTGACGACTGCTCCACCACTGCGTTTCTCGAACAGCGGCATCGCGGCACGTGTCAACGCGATCAGCGAGTACGCCGAGATGTCCATCGCGATTCGGAATCCGTCCCGAGTCGTGTTGACGAAAGGTGCCTCGAGCTCTTCGCGGGGAGCAAACGCGGCTCCGTGCACGATGAAATCAAGACCGCCGAATTCCTGATCGACCTTCTCGAGTACCGACGCAATCTCGGCGTCCGATGACACATCGCAGGGCAGCACGAGCGACGGTTGCTCCAACCCCTGCGACAGATCGTTCACGTGCTCTTCGAATCGACCCTGATAGGTCAACGCCAATCGAGCCCCGCGTCGTGCCACGGCCTGCGCGATCGCCCACGAGATCGAGCGTTTGTTGGCCACACCAACGATGAGGCCGTGCTTGCCGGTGAAGTCGGTCATGGTCGCTTGTTTGGTCTACAGTCCACGGTCCACAGTCTACGGTGTCAGAAACAAGCGCAAGGCTGCGGCAGGACTGAGGACTGGAGAACCGAAGACTGAGGACTTGAGGTTACCGTCCGCGCTTGGGACCGCGGCCTTGTCCTGGCCGATTGCCGCCACCCTGGCCGGGACGTCCACCGCGTTGACCGGAGGACGAGGGCCCCTGACGATTGCCGTGGCGTTCCTGAGGATTGCCGCCTTGCTGCCCGCCGTGACGCGAGCCGTATCCCGATCCCTGGCGCGGACCGCCGAATCGTGACTGTCCCTGCCCCTGGCCCTGGCCCTGCCCTTGAGCGTGGCGGCCGTGCCGGTTCCCGCGAGACTTGTTGTTGCCGTTGCGCTGCGCGTCGAATCGCCCGCCGTTCTGACGGATGGTGAAGTCTGTCGGTTTCCGCTCAGGCGTCTGACCCTCAGGTCGTGGAAGCGTCGCGCGAATCAAGGGGCGATGAACAGGCCACTCCTCGTCCGGGACCGACTCCTGAGGCTCCTCGGCGTCAACGACGTCGACCGCTTCGACGGCTTCAGGTTCTTTCGCAGTCTCCAATGCGGGAGGCGGAGGCTCGGGCGTCTCGTCCAGCATCTCTTCGACCGTCTCGTCGGCAGACATCACCGCCGGCGACTCGGTCGCCTCTGCAGGGATCAGTGCCGCCGCCGCGGCGACAGGCTTCTTCCGTCGCGGTGCGGGCACTTTGGCGTGCTTGTACTCATGCTCGGTGTCACACGTCGAGCAACGTGTCTGCTTCACGTCGTCTTCGATCATCGCGACAACCGCATGATTGGTGATGCGGCGCTCGCGCGGACAATAGTCGTCTAGAACGTCACCGAGCCGAACCCGGCGCTGCTGCATGAACTCCCCCGGAAGCAACCTTCAGGGCGGGGTGGGTGAAAAATCAGAGTATGAAGGTCCGACTGAGTGTAACTCCAAAAGGCAAATTCCCAAAAGGCAAACCCTAGGCTGGCGAGGCCACCCACTGCCGGCAGTCGCTGAGCGCCACCCTGACGGCGTCCGGATTGGTCGACTGCGGTGTGCGCTTGGCCTGGACGGACGCAAGCGCGGTTGCCGCCTTTGGCGCGTCGTCGCCGAACATCTCACTGGCCTCGCGCCATTCCGCCATCGACAACACGCTGAAGTCGCGGCCTTCTGCCAGCAGGCGTCTGACCATCGCCCCAACGACCTCGTGCGCCCGGCGGAACGGCATCCCGCGCGCCACGAGGTAATCCGCCACGTCGGTCGCCAGCAGCAAGCCGGATGCGGCGCGACCGGACCGCTCCGCGTTGACCGAGAGGCGAGAGACGACCGCCTGCGTGGCAGCCAGCGACACGGCGTATGTGCGTTCGGCGTCGAATACCGCCTCTTTGTCTTCCTGAAGATCCTTGTTGTATCCGCCGGGCAGACCCTTCATGGTCGCCAGCCAACCGGTGAGCCGTCCGATCGCCCGGCCCGTCTTCCCTCGAACGAGCTCCAGCGGATCGGGATTCTTCTTCTGCGGCATCATGCTGCTGCCGGTCGCCGACGCATCGGCGAGATCGAAGAACCCGTGTTCCTCGCCCGTGAAGATGATGAGGTCTTCCGCCATCCGACTCAGATGCACCATCCCGAGCGAGATGGCGTAGAGAAACGACGCCACGAAATCGCGATCCGACGAGGCATCCATGCTGTTCGAGACGACGCGCGAGAATCCAAGCTTCTGCGCCAGCAGACTCGTGTCCACGCTGTAGCTCGTACCGGCAATCGCACCTGAGCCAAGCGTCAGCGCATCCGCCTCGTTCGCCGCCATCACCAACCGTGCGTGGTCGCGACGGAGCGCCGAGGCGTGCGACAGAAAGAAATGGGCGACGAGAACCGGCTGCGCGCGGCGCAGATGGGTGTAGGACGGCATCATCGCCGCACCCGCCTGTTCTGCTTGATCAGCACATGCAGCCACCGTCTTCACGACCGCCTGCTGCAGCAGGCCGATGCGGCGGCGCAGATAGAGCCGCAGATCGAGCGAGACCTGCTCGTTGCGCGAGCGGCCTGTGTGGAGACGGCGGCCCGCATCACCGAGGCGCTCGACCAGTTGACGTTCGACGAAGCTGTGCACGTCCTCGTCTGGCCCTGAGACCCACGACGGATCGCGACGGCCCTGGTCGAGAATCTCGCGTAAGGCGATGACGATCGCTGCCGCGTCCGCGGCGGAGAGGACGTCGGCGGCGGCAAGCGCCTCGGCCCAGGCGATGCTGCCGGTCACATCGTCTTCGAACAGTGCACGGTCGAAGCCAAACGAGATGCCGAAGTCGAAGGCGGCGGGGTCGGGAGCGGTATCGAAACGGCCGGACCAGAGCGTCACGCGAGGTTCACCACTTCTGCGCTGCGACCGAGAACGGTGCAACCACCATTGAGGACTGACAAACGCACCAGACCCGTACGAAGGCCCAGTGCGGCGCGCGCTGTATGCAGCACCATCGCCGCAGGCGCATCGTAGACAACCGTGCGGCCGTTGCTCGTGCTCTCGAGCCGGCCGACTCCGTGCCGCCCGGCGATGAGCGCCAGGCTCTCGATCAGTTCGACCGGTGGCATGGGGACGTCGTTGATCGAGACTGGGACGCCGGCTTCGAATTGCAGATTGATATGCGCGGCCTCGTTGGCGGTCGATACCGGTTTCAGATGCGCTTCGGTCGGCCGTCCGTCCAGATCGCGAAAGCTGATCATCCTTCCCCAGAGGCTTTGATCGATCCGGCACTGCGGCTCGAAGGCCGGCCTTGGCGGCACGCCGTGCATGCGCGCGTACTCGGACAGCTGCACCGCGTCCATCTTCCAGAGGCGAGCCGGAGCCAGAACCTCGATGCGTGGATCGAGCGCGCGGATGGCCGCGTCGAGCGATTCGTCGAGCGACGCGTGCGCGACAATCGAGGCACCCTCGATGCGCGCGATCTCCAGCAGCTTGCGCGCGATGACCGGACGCGTGAACTCCGCGATGCCCGGTCCCTCGCTCAAGGGGCCACGAACCAGGGATGGCAGCAGATACTCGCGCACGAGCTCCTCGCGTGCGTCGATCGCATGCGCGCGCACCGCGCCCTGCAAGAGCGCTCGGGCGCGCAGCGCCCCGAGCTCTTCGCCCTGTCCGACGTCGATCGTGACAGTGACGACGTCGGCGTCGTACTTCTCCGTCAGCCAGTGGACTGCGTTCGATGAGGCGAACCCGCCGGAATAGGCGAGGACGATCGTGCTCATGCGTGTGACATCTCCTCGAGTCGCTTGACCAGCGTCCGCGCACGGCGCGCATCTGGGGTGATGATCAAGATCGTGTCCTCTCCGGCCAGAGTGCCCACGACGTCAGGGAGCTCGGCGCCGTCGAGCGCCGCGCACAGGGACTGGGCGTGGCCCAGACCCGTCTTGAGTAACACGAGCTGCTCGACGCGATCGATGCGTCGCAACTGCGAGACGAGCGCGCGCTGGAACATGGCCCTTGCAGTGTGTCCGTTCACCTCGACGCGGCCCTGCGGCTGATAGGCGCCGTCCGCGCCACCCTTGACGAGACCCAGCTCACGAATATCGCGCGAGAGTGTCGCTTGTGTAACGTCGAAGCCGGAGGCCTTGATCATCACCCGCAGCTGCTCCTGGCTCCTCACGGGCTCGTGACGAACGATGTCGAGGATGGCGGTCTGGCGTCGCGTTTTCATAGCAATGTCCCGTCACGTCCGAATCAACAGCATATCTCACAACTTGACTGTTTATACATTCGAATGTATAAATATTCTTTGCCCTTGACGTGGATACGATGGCCCTGACGACCCCACTCGAACGAGATCGCGCGAACGCGACGGACAAAGCGCTCACGCGTGTCGCCATTGCCGGCGCCACCGGCTATGCCGGCCAGGAATTGGTGCGCATCCTTGCACGCCATCCGCGCGTGACGCTGACCGCGGCGATGTCGTCAGGAGCGACGAGCGCGCCGCGTCCGCTGCCGGCCCTCGCGCGCATCTGGGACGGCACGGTGCAGCCGCTCGACATCGAGCGGCTC
>Ga0070674_100000502_pt1 | contig 19636 bp, 19 predicted proteins | sample KBSM33metaG_FD_65344 | JGI IMG/M metagenome (GOLD analysis project Ga0070674, IMG submission 65344) | Miscanthus rhizosphere microbial communities from Kellogg Biological Station, Michigan, USA - KBS M3-3 metaG | ecosystem: Host-associated > Plants > Roots > Rhizosphere > Soil ... | reverse complement strand
TGTCGGCGGCGGCGTGCTGGCGAACAACTAGCCGGCGGCGCGGCGGCGAGCGCCTGCGACGAAATGCACCGCGTCGCGCTCGCCGCCTAACGTCCGCGCGATTCGCTGCCGATAGATGCACTTGGAACCATGCGCCTGAAGTGTGCTTTCGGATTGTTGAGCGGCCTCGCTCTCGTGTTTGCCGGATGCGGCGGCGGCGACCAGACGGGCGCCGCGGGGCGTGGCGGCGCGACCTCGGTCGGCGCCGGCGGGCACGCCGGCGCGGCGGGAGCGCCGGGGAGCGCGGGAATGGCGGGCGGCGGTGCCGGCGCGAGCGGCGCGGCTGGCGGCACAAGCGGCGCGGGTACGGGCGGCGGTGCCGGCGCAAGCGGGGCGGGTGCGGGCGGCGCAAGCGGTGCGGGTGCGGGCGGTTCGGGCGGCGGTGCCGGCGCAAGCGGCGCGGCTGGCGGCGCAAGCGGCGCGGGAGCGGGCGGCTCAGGCGGCGCCAGCACCGGCGCAAGCGGCGCAAGCGGTGGCCCCCAGTGCCTCGCTGCCAACGAGCCCTGCGGGGCGGACGGCGGCGTCATGTGCTGCGAAGCCTACGTCTGCCGCCTCGGCAAGTGCTGCACGCCGACCGGCATCTGGTCCAACTGCATCAGCGGCAGCGATTGCTGCTCCGGCAGCTGCATCCTGAACCAGTGCACGTGTGTCCCCCGGGGCTACTCCTGCACCGGCCCCGGTCAGTGTTGCAGCGGCTTCTCCTGCGAGAACGGTACCTGCATCTGCCCGCCCGACATCCGCGGGTGTACGTAGCGATCAGGGCTGCGGCGGGTCGATGCAGTTGCGCAGCACCGAGCGTTTGACGGTCGATCCGTTGTTCTGATCGAGCCAGCGTTCGGCGGCCTGGCGCGACGCGGAGCCGGGATGCTCGAGGCACTCGATGATGACGGCGTAACCGCTCTGCAGCTGCCACTGATCCTCGGGGAAGTCGCGGCGGTATTGCGCGAGCAGGTCCTTCATCACGGCGACGTCCTTCGCGTCCGTCGCATCGTCGAGCGCGAAGGCGATGCGGTTCTCCGCGAAGATTCGCTGGTGTTGCGGCGTGATCGGATGGGCAGGCGCGCCGGGCGGGTTGGGATCGCCGTCGTGCGCAGGGACGTGCTCGCGTGCGGGTGGCGCGGGCGGACGTGCTATGTCGCGCGCGATCGCCGGCGGTGGAGGTGGCGCCGGCGGCTCGGTCGCGGCCGTGTCGTCGGCGACGGACGGTGCGCTGCGACGCTCGGAGCCGCGCCCCAGGAACAGCCACCCCGCGGCGATCACGATCGCGGCCAGCGCGAGCGCGAGCACCACGACGAGGCGGTTGGAGGACGATCTATCGGCGCGCAAGAGCGCTAACGCTACGTCGCTACTTGGTGAACGTCCACGTCACCGTCTGCGTGGAGTTCTTCCAGGCGTTCCGGTGGCAGTACCAGCCCGAGGGCGCACTGGGCTGGCACGCCGAATCCCTGTAGCGGACCCAGTTATCGTCGGCGTTGTCGTACGCGGTCGCTTTGATCGTGTGCGCCCCGGCCGCGAGCGTCGACGTGTCGAGCGTCGTCCCGCCGTTCTTCTTGACCGTGCCGTCCACGTCCCAGTCGACGCTGATGACCGCCGGGTCGACGACGTTCACCTTGAGAACGCCCGGGCTGGACACGGCGCCGGCCGCCGGCTCGGTCGAGTCGATCGGCTTCACCTTCTTCCAGATGCTCATGATGATCTGCTCGCGCGAGACGGAGTTGAAGGCCGTGTTGGGCGTGCACTTCGTCTCATCGCTCGCGTTGCAGAACATCGAGTTCATCATCGAGTTCGCCGTGGGCCGATAGTTCGAAGCGTTGTAACGGCTGTGCGACCAGGTCGACTGGAGGCCGGTTGCGCCGGTCTGGTTGTACCCGATCCACTTGTCCCACTTTCCGTCGGTGGTCATCGGGTTACCGGCCGAGTTGATCTCCTGATAGACCGTGAACACCGTCCCCGTACCCTTGGTGTCGGATCCGCAGCCGGTCCCGATGCAGTCCGCGTATTCGTCCGCGAGCGCGTGGAAGGCATGGCCGCCCTCGTGAAGCGCTGCGGCCGGTTGGTCGGAGTGCCCGCCGGCCAGGGTGAGAAGCCCCTGACCGCCGGAGTTGCAATAGCTCGTCGTGTTGAACATCCCCGCTCGCCAATCGATGATGAGCGACTTCGGCAGCTTGCTGTTCGCGTAGGTCATCATCGCGCTCGTGTTGCAGCTACCCACGCGATCGCCCGAGCACGCGCATCCGAACATGCCGGGCGTTCCCGTGCTGGCCGGCCGGAGAACACAGATGTTCACGAAGTTGCGGTAACGAAGGTACGGCTGCGCGTTCTCGCTCCAGCGGCGCGGCAACATCTTGTTGAAGTGCGTTTCCACCAGGCCGCCGGGCGCCACCTGGCTCGCGTTGTAGCCGTCGGCGTAGATGACGAAGTTGATGCGGTTTGCGGGGGGACCGTGATTTTCGATCACCCAGCCATCCGGGCCGCAATCCAGCGGCGCGGGCGGCGCGGTGCCGCCGGTTCCGGTCGTGCCGGCCATGCCTGTGGTGCCCGCGCTGCCCGTGGTTCCGCCGCGGCCGGCGGCGCCTGTCGTGCCGCCACGCCCGGCCGTGCCCATCGTCCCCGCCGTACCCGTCGTTCCCGCTGTCCCCGTGGTCCCGCCGCGCCCGGCGCCGCCCACCGTGCCGGCGCTGCCCGTCGTTCCCGCTGAGGCTCCGCCGTTGCTGCCCGCCGCTCCGGTCGTCCCGGCGCTGCCGCTGGTCCCGGCGGTCGGCACGCTTCCGGCCGTGCCGGTGGTGCCCGCGACCCCGGTCCCGGCAGACCCCGTTGTCCCGGCGCTGCCGCTGGTCCCGGCGCTCCCGGTTGTCGGGGAATTGCCGGCACTTCCGGTGCCCGTCGGCGAGGTTCCGTCACCACTGCTGGGGACACATCCGGCGGCCAGGGCCACCGCGCAAACCCTGAGAACGAACGAAAGGCGGGGGTTCATGCACGGTGTATGTCGGCCTCGGTGCGTTTCCGTGGCTGCGCTGGCCGCGCGGCGTCAGCGGTCGCGCAAACCGGCAGAACGGCGCCCGCCTGACTGCCCTCACGCGTCTGTGCCGAAAACGACAAGAAAACGCAGAAACCGAGAAGACCGAGCAGCGCGAGCCTATTCGAGGATGTATGTGACGTCGTCCATCGAGAAGTCTTCGCGGAGGCCGTTGCGGTCGAAGACGACGGTGACCTTCTTCACGCCGCGCGCATCGAGCGGCAGGAAGACCAATCCAGCGACGACCAGCGTCGTCACGACCCCCATCCTTTGTTCAAGCAGTCGAGTCATTGGCCGCTTCAGCATCCACCACAATCACGCGCTTGAACAGACGTCGCCGCCAGCGACGCCGTTTTCATGATCAATTCGTTTTCCTGCGGACACACACCCGGGAGTCCTGACTGGAGGTCGATTGATGCCTGTAGCCCGTACGTTTTCACGTGTCTTCGTGGCCGGCGCGCTCGCGTTAGCCGCCTGCGTTGTCGCGGGCTGCGGCGGTGATGCCGAGCCAGGCGGGAAGGGCGGCAGCGGCGGGCGAGGCGGCACGACGGGCGTAGCCGGCAGCGGGGGAGGCGGCGCTGGAACGACAGGCGCTGCCGGGACGACGGGCGTGGCAGGGACGACGGGCGTGGCCGGGACGACGGGCGCTGCCGGGACGACGGGTGTGGCGGGAACGACGGGCGCGGCGGGCAGCGGTGGGACGACGGCAGTCGCAGGGACAACCGGAACCGCGGGCACGACGGGCGCCGCCGGGCGCGGAGGGACGACCGGCACGGCGGGCAGCGGTGGGACGACCGGAACTGCAGGCACGACGGGCACGGCGGGGACGACGGGCGGCGGAGGAACGACGGGCGCAGGTGGGCGCGGTGGGACGACGGGCGCAGCCGGCACGACCGGCGTTGCAGGCACGACAGGCGCAGCAGGGCGCGGAGGCACGACGGGCGCAGCGGGCACGACGGGCGTCGCAGGGACGACGGGCGCCGCCGGCACCACGGGAACGGGCGGTTGCGCGACGCCGCCCCCGGCGAGCGCGCTCGTCGGCTGGGCGTCCGTCAACGCCATGAACCAGAACGGCACCACCGGCGGCGGCAGCGCGACGCCGGTCGTCGTCACCACGGCGTCGGAGTTCACCAGCAACATCGGCGGCACCACCGCGCGGGTGATTCACGTGATGGGCACCTTCAGCGGCTCGTTCGGCATCGGCTCGAACAAGACGATCATCGGGCTGTGCGGCGCGCGCATCACCGGCCACATCGGCGTATCGGGCTCGGTCAACGTCATCGTCCGCAACCTGAAGATCGTCGGCAACAACTGCAGCGACAGCCCCTCGGACTGCAGCGCCGGCGCGGACGCGGTGACGCTCAGCAATGGCGCGCACCACGTCTGGTTCGATCACTGCGACGTTAGCGACGGTTCGGACGGCAACCTGGACATCACGTCGGGCTCCGACTTCGTCACCATCTCGTACACGAAGTTCTCGTACTCGACGATGCGGACCGATCCGATGGCGGGCGCCAGCGGACATCGGTTTTCGAACCTGATCGGTTCGGCCGACAACGTCGCCGAGGACGCGGGCCACCTCAACGTCACCTGGCACCACGACTGGTGGGCGCAGAACGTGAACCAGCGCATGCCGCGGACGCGCCGGGGCGACATCCACGTGTTCAACAACCTCTACACGGCCGCCGGCAACAGCTATTGCACCAACGCCGGGTTCGAGACGCACGTGCTGGTCGAGAACAACGTCTACAGCGGCGTCAACAACGCGCTGTCGCCGGACGACAACGGCGACATGCTCGCGCGCGGCAATCTGTTCCAGAACACGACCGGCCGGACGACCGACAACGGCGGATCCGGATTCACGCCGCCCTACACGTACAGCCTCGACGCCACGAGCAATCTCGCCACGACGCTGATGAGCCAGGTCGGGCCGCACTAGCGGCTCCCGCGCGCAGCGCGGGTGTGCCGCTACATTGAAAAAGTAGTCGCAAGCCGCGCCTGCGGCGCGGAGCGACTAGCGGCGTTTGCGGACGGGAGCTTTCTTCGATTTCTTGGCGGCCGTCCGCTTGGCGGCGTGCTTGGGCTTTGCGGACGATGTCCTCTTCACGGCGTGTTTCGCCGCGGCCGGCTTCGCCGCCGGTCTCGTCTCCGCGCGCTCGGACGATTCTCGTGCGGGCTCGGGCGCTGATCGCTTGGGGCTGTCGCGTGTCGGCGCCGGCGCTTCGCTGCCCGCTGCCACACGCGGCTTGCGGGCCGGCTCGCTCGCGACGGATGCAGCGCTGCGCCGGCCCAACACTTTCGTTCGCAGGTGATTTCCTATCAGCAGCGCGGCGGCAGCCGCGATGATCGTCAAAGGGATCCAGCGTGAACGGGGGCGGGGCGCCGGCAGCGAAGGCGCCATCATCGTCGACTCGAACCCGCTGACGCCCGCATCGGCGTAGCCGCGCGCCCCGCGTTCCAGCGCGAGGCGCAGCTCGCGCGCCGTCTGGAAACGCTCTGCCGGTTTCTTGGCGAGCGCGCGCATCACCACGCCGTCCAGGGCGGCGGGAATTCCGGGCGCGACGCCGCGGAGCGATCGCGGCGGGGCGTTCAGGTGCATGACCATGACCTCCACACCGGAATCCGCCTCGAACAGCCGCCGCCCGGCCAGCATCTGATAAAGAATCACGCCGCACGAATAGACGTCGCTGCGCACGTCGGCCGGCTGGCCCGTCGCCTGTTCGGGCGACATGTAACCCGGTGTTCCCAGCACCAGCCCGTGCTGCGTCAGCTTCTGCGTCTTCGCCTGGGCGCGGTCCCCCAGCTTCGCGATCCCGAAATCCAGCAGCTTCACGCCGTCGCGCGCGAACAGGCCGCGCCCCGGAATCACCATGATGTTCTCGGGTTTGAGATCGCGGTGCACCACGCCCCGCGCGTGCGCGTACTCCAGGGCGTCGAGCACGGGACCCATGATCGCCAGCGTTCGCTTGACGCTCAGCCGCCGGCCGCGCGCGCTGCCACCTCGCTCGATCATGCTCGCGAGCGACTTGCCGGTGATCATCTCCATCGCCAGGAACAACTGCCCGTCGAGGTCGCCGAATTCGATGACCTTGACGATGTGGGGATGGGAGAGCTCGGTCATCAGTTTGGCTTCGCGCTTGAACCGCTGAACGACCTGGGCGTCGCTCGCGACGTCGGGGTGCAGCAGCTTCAGCGCTACCGTCTGCCCGGTGGCGAGCTGCACGGCGCGATACACGCGGCCCATGCCGCCCTCCCCGATGACGTCGAGGATGCGGTAGCGCTCACCAAGACTGCTGCCAGCTAGCGACGCTTCATCCACGGTGGACCGACCCTGCGGTATCGAAAGCGCGCGATGACGCGTCTCGAGACGATCGATTTTACCAGAACCGCACGTCGTACCCGACGATGATCTCGTGCCGGCAGTCGCTAGAACAGCCGTCGCCGCTCGTGCGATTGCCGTCGTCGCACTCTTCGGTCGCGGCGAGCATGCCGTCGCCGCAGGCGGACGCGCACGTGCTCGAGGTCGGCGCGAATCCGGTTAGCGTCAGCTTGAAGTTCGAACCCGCGCTGTGGCGCTCGGCGTGGAACAAGGCGACCTCGTACAGGCCGCCGACGGTGAGGCCCAGCGCCGCAGCGCTCTGATCGACGGCGAACGTCCGCTCGGTGCGCGTGTGGAGCCCGCCCAGGTCCAGCGCCAGCCGCCGGTTGACGAAGATCCAGACATCGTCGTCGCCGCTGAACGTCAGCGATTCGCCGCCGCGGTACTGGAAGAAGTAGTGAACTTCGGTCGTGAACCCGAAGTTGTGCGCGCGGCCGTCGTTGACGACCGGATCGGCGACGAAGACGTCCTCTCGTCCCATCGCGATCCAGCCCTGGTTGTCGATCGGGTAGAAGCCACGATTGCCGGAGTCGTAGACGTAGGATCCGTTGGCCAGCTGGGCGAGCAGAAGTGCGCCCGGGATCGCGACGTTGACGCCGGCCGTGTCGCGGTACCACTGATCGAAGCTCGCTTGCGTGGTCAATTGCTGATCGTAGGGACACGCCGCGGTGACGCCGGGCAGGGCGCAGCGCCCATCCATCACCGGCTTCCCGGTCGCGTCGAGCATCGGCTTCACGAGCAGCGGCGTGATCCCCATGCCAGCGAAGATTTCGAAGTTGGGGTGACGGGTTGAACCGCCCGCCGGAAAGCTGACGAAATCGCGGTAGACGACGCGCAGGTTCAGTTGACCGGGCGGACTGGACGGCGCGTCGGTGCACGTGAAGCCCGTCTCCAGGTTGCAGTCGTGCGAGCAACCATCACCGTCCTTGGTGTTGCCGTCGTCGCACGCTTCTGGGGCCAGCTTGACCGCATCGCCGCAGGCCGATGCGCACGTCCCAGCGCTGCAATCGGGTTCGAAGCTGCAGCTTCCCGAGCAACCGTCGCCGTCGATCGTGTTGGTGTCGTCGCACGCCTCCGTCCCCTCCTTGCGGCCATCGCCGCACACGGTCCGGTGGCAGCTCGCCGGTTTGGACGGATCCGGGACCGCCGGAGGCGCGTCGCACACGTATCCGGGCTCGAGCTTGCACGTCGCCGAACAACCCGCGCCGACGGCGGGGGGATCGCACTGCTCGATGCCTCCCAGCATACCGTCGCCGCATCTCACGAGGTAGACGCACGGCATGCCCGGATGCGGGCAGTCGAAGTCCTTTTCGACGTGGCAGTCGGCGGTGCAACCGTCGCCCCCGCGGACGTTGCCGTCGTCGCAGGCCTCGCCCAGCGCATCGTCGATCTTGCTGTTGCCACAGCGGGGAGGATCGGCATCGCGAACGAACGGCTCCGTCGACGAAGCGTCCATCGGCGGGCTTCCGTCGGGGTGCGCGTCGACCGGCGCGGCACCGCCCGCGCCGCCCGTGGCACCGTCGCCGCTCGCCATCGGCGCGACGCCCGCGCATGCGCTGGTCAGCGCCAGCGCAGCGACGGCCAGCAGACGTGCCGATGTCACGTCACGAACCATAGGCGTAATATGCCCGAACGAAGACGGTGATCCCGGCCCCTTTCGCGTCCGACGCCCCATGCGGCACAATCGGGGTATGCGCAGGAAGCTTCTAGCGGCCCGCCTGGGCGCCGGATCGATAACGCTGGCGTTCTGTGCCGCGCTTCCCGGGTGCAACCTGGGGACGGGGGTCGTTCCAAGCGGCTGTGCCGGTGATCCGTCGTCGCGGGGGATGTCGACGGTCGCGTGCCCATCTCAAGACGCGCGTGCTGATACATCGGGCGACGCAACGTCCGATTTCCCCCGTGACACGGCGGATGCGCCGGCCGGAGACACCGCCGGGGATAGCCCGTGAGCGACGCGGCGCCGGACACGCGGCTGTTCGAGCTGGAGATGCTCGGCGGCGCGTGGGAGCGCCGTTACCGCAGCGCGCGCCCGGAGGTCGAGGCGATGCCCTGGGAGACCCTGGACCCGCGCGACTACTCCGACGAGGTGCTAGCCGCAGCCCGCCAGAGCTGGACGGGCGCCGCCTTCCAGGAGCACCGCACCGCCGCGGCCTGCGCGTCGACGCTGCGGGCCCTCGTCGAGGCGTGCGCGCCGCTGGATCTGATTGCGGCGTTTTCGCGCTTCCCGCTCGACGAGATTGTTCACGTCGAGCTGTGCGCGCGCATGGCGATGGCGCTGGGTGGCGGCGCCGAGCTTCGCTACGCCGATTCCGCGATCTGCGCCGACGCGAACCCGACGCTGCCGCCGCTGCTGCGCGCGACCGAGCTGGTGGTCCGCAACTTCTGCGTCGGCGAGGCGGTGTCGATTCCGTTGCTACACGGGGCGTGGAGGCGTGCCACGCACCCGCTGGCTCACGCCGTGCTGGGGCGCATCGTGCGGGACGAAGCCGCCCACGGGATCGTCGGGTGGAGTTTCCTCGACTGGGCGCTACCGCAGCTCGATGCCGACGGCGTCAAGTTCGTGCGCCGCACCGCGGAGGCGGCGATCGGCGAGATCCGGCGGCTGTGGGATCATCTCGCGCGGCGCCCGGTTTCGCCCGCGAGCGACGGGCACCCGCTGGGGTGGCTCGGCTCGCAGACGTACCTGGCCATCGCGGAACGCTCGCTGCGCACGCGCGTCGTCACGCCGTTCGCCGCGCGCGGCATCGACGTGTCCGTTGCCTAGGGCGAGAACATCAGCAGGGCCGCGAGCGACACGACCTTGTCCGAGGTCGGAAGGTTGGTCGAGGAGCAGCCTTCGACGCCGGCGTAAGGTGTGAAGCAGCTGGTCGAGTAGGTACGGAAATCGAAGCTGAGCAACCCGCCGAGCCAGAGCTTGCGGCCGACTTGAACGAACGCCGCGCCGTTCGCACCCAGATCGAATCCCGAATACAACCCGTTTCCGCTGCCGCGCATGCTCGAACTCTGCGAGTAGTCGGCGAGCCAGGCACCGAGCTTGGGCCCGAAGGCCAGCTCGACGCCGTCGCTGACGGGGAACGCCACGAGCGGGCTGAGACCGAGTGTCAGGTCCATCTCGCTGTACGTGTCAAACGCGGGCAAGTGGGTCGCATTGACGATGTCGACCGTGAGCTCGAAGTTGATCAAGAACCGGTCGCCCAGCCGGAAGCCCACCAAGCCGCCAACACGCGGCCCGGGCCCGAGGATCTTTCCACCTTCCCCCCGAAACGAATGAACGCCGATGTACGGGATCAGCTGGAAGACGCGGCTCGCGGGGCGCGGCGCCGTTCGTCCGTAGACGCGCGGATACGCCGGCGGCGGGTAGCCGGGTGGGGGATAGGAGCCCGGCGGCGCGTAGCCGGCCGGCGGCGGGTAGTAGCCGGGCGGGGGCGGCGGGTAGTACGCGGGCGGGGGATAGCCAGCCGGCGGCGCAGCGCCGTCTTGCGCGGGCGCCGCATTCTCGGGGGGCGCCGTCTGCGCGCGCGCGCTGGTGGCGCCGGCGGCGATCAGAAGCCAGGCTAGGGCGAGTCGAGCGAAGGCTCGACGCGAAGCGCACCGCCGCAGGCTTCGGGACGTCACCCCCCGACGTTACGTCAGTCCGCAGCGACGGTCGACGACGCCGATCACACGGGGTGGGGAGGATTGCGCGCCGAGCGCCGAACTCCATGGGGCATCTGCCCTATGGATGGTGCAGGCCCTGTTTCCATAGCCTCGTCTCCGCAACCACAAAGGAGCGAGGCACATGAAGATCAACACAGGTCATTGGATTGTCGTAGTGACGCTGGCGGGGTTGGCGGCCGCCAGCGCCGTTCATGCAAAGAAGGAAAGCAACCGGCAGATCATCAATCGCTGGTTCGAACGGATCGACTCCAAGCAGCTCGACAAGCTGGGCGACGTGGAGGCGGTCGACATCGAAATGAAGGTGCCCACCGGCCCCGTCAAGGGAACGCAGGGACACCAGCAGCTCATGAAGACGTTTGCGACCGCGTTCCCGAACTACAAGCACACGGTCACGCAATGCGTGGAGTCGGGCGACACGATCGCCTGCGAGGGCCGCTTCGCCGGCGACAACACGGGTCCGATGATGACGCCCACCGGTCAGACCATGCCGGCCACGAACAAGCACGTCGACTTCGAGTGGGCCGGGATCGCCAAGGTCAAGGACGGCAAGGTGAGCGCCTGCCACGTCTACTTCGACATGATGGGGTTCATGCAGCAACTCGGCCCGCCGCGCGCGCCCTGACCCGTCTGCGCATCGGTCGGTGACCTACTCGGGCCGCGTCGTTTGATATCGCCGAGCCCATGCGCACATTCGGAGTGTGGGCGGCGCGCGCTGGTCGAACCTCGGCATCACGGTGCTCGGCGCCCTGCTGGGCGCGGTCGTCGGTGGGTTCGTGGTCGTCGGCGTGACGCTGGTGCTCAAGGCCGGCATGGATCTCGCCTCGCGCGAGAACACCCTGTACGTCGTTGTTGTACCGCTGCTCGGACTGACGCTGGCGACGGTGGTGCTGCACGTGCTCGGCCGTGGCGGCGGCGCGGAGGCGCAGCGGGCCCATCCCTGGCGGACATTTCCACCCGACGCGGTCCGCGCCGACATCAGCGGCGACGTCATCGAATGCGAAGGCGTCGAGGAGCGGTTCCCGTGGCGCCTGGCCCCGATCCGGGTGCTGGCGATCATCGCGACCGTCGGCTCGGGCGGCGCGATGGGGACGGAGGCACCCGCCGCGTACCTGGGCGTGGCCGCGGGCGCCTGCCTGGGCGATCGCGGCGGCTCGTGGCGCCGCTTGCTCCGGCCCGCCGCGCTGGCCGGCGGCGCCGCCGGAGTGTCGGCCCTGATGGCGACGCCGCTGGTCGGACCGGTGTTCATGCTCGAGCTCGGCCTGCGGAGGCGCGCCGCGGTGAATGTCGAGAGGAGCGCGGCCGCGCTCATCGGTGGTTTCATCGGCTGGGCGATCACCGCGTTCTTTCACATGCAGTTCATCAGCCTCATCGTGCCCAAGGAGCCGCCCCAGAGCTTCACGCAGGCGGCGGTGACCGCGCTGCTCATCGGCGCGCTCGCGGGCGGCATCAGCTCGCTGGCGGGAATCGCCGTCACCCAGGCGAAGAAATGGAAGGCTTCACCCGCTGTGCGGCTGGCGATCGGCGGCGCGGCGATCGTCGCGACCGCGCTCATTCTCGCGCGCATCGCCAGCCCGACTGCCGCGGTCGGCCCCGGCGGCGGCGCGATCCTGTGGGCCGAGAACACGCCCGCGCTTCCGTCGACGCTGCTGGCCGTCTGCGCGCTGCGCGCGTGCGCGACGACCGCCGCCGTCGCGGCCGGCGGTTGCGGCGGCGTCTTCGTCCCGTTCCTCGCGGTCGGCGACATCGCCGGTCGTGTGTTCGCGCCGGGGCTGGAGGTGGGAAGCGATCTCGCCGGCGCGGCGGGCGCGGCGGGCGGCATCGCCGGCGGCTATCGCTTGCCCATCACCGCGCTGGTGATGGTCCTCAGCGTCGGCGGTCCGCGCCTGGCGACGCTGACCTGCCTCGCGACCGTGGGGGTCGCGTTTGCCGCGGGCGTGGGCGCCGAAGCGATGCTCTCGCGGCTGAAAGGACTCCTGTTCGCCCGGCGCCAGGCGCCGGTCCACTGATCAGGGTCGGCCGGTGCGCTCGAGCGCAGCGAGCTCGAACAGCGGATAGTCGGCGACCGGGATGGTGTTCATCTCCGCGTCGATCATGTAGAGGCCGCCTTCGTGGGGCGCGACGGGTTGGATGCCCATCTCGTAGACGACGGCTTCGCCGTCGGTGCGGAGCGTGCGCAGGCCGCCGCGCTCGACCGCGAGCGCCGAGGCGGCGACCCAGGTGCCGAGGTCGCTGCGCAATTTGCGGTGGCCGGCGTGACCGCACGCCTGCAGCAGACCGAGCGGCAGCGTCCGCGGATCGAAGCGGCGCGGCGCGGCGCTCGCATCGGGGCGCGCCGACGGACGGTGATAGAGCAGGCCGCCGCCTTCGCGGCCGCCGGTCCCCGCGATGTGCAGCGGTTCGAGGCGCAGCCGCGCGGCCTGGCCGGCTGCCCAGCGCGGTCGGACCTCGTCGACCGCGGCCGCCAGCGCGCCTTCGAGCAGCCGCGCGATCGCGTGCGGATCGCGTGTCGAGCTGTCGCCGCCCAGGATCGCCAGCTCTCGCTGCGTGACACCGGCGTGCGTGAGCAGCAGGGCGCGGCCGCCGGCGGTGCGGCCGACGCGCGCGAGCGCGAACCGTCCCGCCAGCAGCAGCGCCTGTACGAGCACGCGTTGCTCCTCGGTGAACGCGCTGTAATCGCGCCGCGCCAGCTCGGACGTCGGCAGATCGGGGCATTCGCGCGCGAACTGCTCCTCCAGCTCCGGCTGTTCGGGCGCCGCCGCGATCTTCTCGGCGAGCAGGCGGGCGGCGGTGAACTCGGCATCCGTCACGCGCCACAACTCGGTGACGCGCGAGAGATCGTGATTGCCGGCGAGGATCACCGCCTGATCGGGCGGGTGCGCCGCGAGCCAGCGCAGGAAGCGCAGCCCGTGCGCCTGTGCCACGGCGAGGTCGCCGTTCCAGTCGAAGTGATCGCCGATCGACACCAGCGCGACGTCGTCGCGCAGCATTCCGTCGGCGCCCAGCGCGCCGAAGCGGTCGAGGATCGCAAACACGTTCTCGTTCGGGCTCTGCGGATCGCCGATGGCGAACGTCCGCGCAAACGTCCGCCCTGACGGCGCGGGCGGGTTCCACGGCCGCGCCACGATCTCCGCCGCGCGTTTCAAGGCCGCGTGCGCGCTCACACCGCGACCGACTCGGCGACCTTCACGATCTCATCGCGCAGATAGGACGCGGCCTTGGCGTGATCCGCCGGCGCGATGTCGACCATGCGGTTGAAGATCGCGTAGTACACCTTGCGGGTCTCGTTAACCTGCTTGGCGCGGAACTCGGGCGACGCGGCGGCGAGCGAGCGCAGGTTGTCCAGTCGATCGCAACCCTTGAGCATCAGCGCGCGCCAATCGCCAAAATGGATCAAGCGCTCGGCGTAGCCCTCCTTGGGAACCTTGGAGAGCAGCTTCACCAGCGTGCCCACGTCGGCGCCGAAGTGGAACTCGATCATGTCCGGCGTGAGATCGCGCGTGTCCTCGATCCCGTCGTGGAGCAGCGCGGTGATGATCATCTCCGGGCGCGCGACCTTGAGCTCGTCGATCAGCACCAGCGCGACGCGCCGGACGTGCTCGAAGTAGCGCAGGGGCTTGCCGTCGGGCCCGCACTCTTTTCTGACCTGCGCGCGGTGCGCGAACTTGCTCAGCGTGTACGCGAGCTGGATGCGCATGCGGTCCGCTTCGGGAAGAAAGACGATCCGGTTGAAGAACTTCTCGCGATCTTCCTTCTCGACTTCCATCAGCGTCGCCCGAACTCCGTACTACAGCTCGATGCTACACCAGATCGTCGGCGTTCTGTCGGTCACTGCGCCAGGACGAGAAGGACCTGGCTGGGCGGCTGGTCGAGGATGTCGCACTCCGGCACGCGGAGATCCAGCACCGTACCGGCGCAGCCCGCGGGAGCGCGGATCTCCGTCCGGCCGGTCTGCCAGATCCAGTGACCGATGACCGCGCCGGGCGCGACGTCATCGCCGATTTCCAGTCCGGTCCAGTCGAGCCGGATCGGCACGGTTCCCTCCTCGACGAAGCCGTCGGGCACGCTGACGAGCTCGCGCGTGACGGCGTTGTACGTCTCGAGGGGTGTGGGCGCTGCCTCGGCTGCCAGCGCGTCAGGCGCGGCTTCGGGAGCCGCCTCGGCTGCCAGGGTTTCGGGCGGCGCCGCGCGCGCGAGGCGAGCGGGCGCGCTTCGTGCCGCGCGCTTCTTGACGGGCTTTCTTCGGGCGGCCTTCTTCGCCGACTTTTTCTTGGACGCGGACTTTTTCTTGGACGCAGCCTTCTTCTTGGCGGGCTTCTTTCGAGTCATGGCGTCTCCGGCGGTAGGATCACGGTGGTGTCGTTGGGATCGGGTTTGCGCGCTCCCGCTCTTTCGTACTTCGTGCCCCACATGACCTGGCACATCTCCCAGTCACGCGTATCCCGGCCCTGCTTCGTCGTCTCGTCGGGAAAACGATCCGACACACGGATCGCCAGCGACTGAATGAGATCCATCTTCTGCTTCGGATCGGGCGATTGCATGGCCGTCGCGATCGCTTGCCGGACGGCGGCGTCGCTGCCGAAGTGCGGGCCCCCGCCGGGAGGGTCGGGCCACGGCGCACCCGGATCCGCGGATGGAATCGCCTTGACCTCCTGATCGAGGCTGGCGAGGAGCACCTTCAGGATCTCGGCTTCCGTCTTGCCGACGTCCGCGATCGCCACCTGCTTGTACCCGATCGGAAACGCGGCATCGATCGGTTCCCACCCGACGTGGTCGTCGCAGTGAGGCGCGGCCACCGGCGTCAGCGTCTTCCATAGATCGGTCAGGCGTCGCAGGGGGGCGTAGACTGCGACGCGCTCGGGCGCCGGCGCGGTCCGTAACACCTGGAGGTAGCGAAACTCCATGGGAGAGTCGAGCAACGAGCCCACGTTCAGCTCGAGCCACTGTGTCGCGCCGCCCGCGTTCACGATCCACTTGCCGCCGTGGTCGTGCGCCGACGCGTAGAGGATCACACGGTCGCCGTACTTCGCGCGCAGCGCGCCCAACTCCGCGCGCGAGCCGTCGGTCAACGCAGACAGAGGGTGGTGCGCGGCGATGAAGACCAGCGCATTTTCGCGCTTCGCGTCCGCGAGCCATTCGGAGATCACGGCGAGCTCGTCCGGCGGGATGTCGCCCCGCAGGCCCGCGTTCGGCGCGAACGCCGTGCCCAGGATCGGAAGCTTGTCCAACGGAAGCAGCTCGGGCCGCTTGGTGTAGGCGGCGCTGTCGATGACGATGGCGTAGACCCGCTGGGCGGGCGCGCGATCGGGCGCCTCTGACCATGATAGGTCCACCTCCTGCGCGATCCACGAGCCCCACCGCTCGTCACGACGAACGTGCCAGGCCGCCCGCTGGAAGTACGCCCACTCGGTTCCCTGCCGGCGGTAGGCGAACTTCCCCGCTTCCTGTCCCGTGAATTGCTCGGCGAACTGCTTGAAGCCCGGGTCCGGCTCCGGCACCGACCCCTGTTTCTTCAGCGCGCCCAGATAGGTGCTGACGACGCCGGCCTTGTCGAGCGGCGCGCTGCCCGCGCACGCCTGGGCCCACAACGACAACGACACCGGCGCGGTGATGCCATCGTAGTTTCCGTAGAAGAACCCGTCGTGGTTGCCGGGCGCATAGACCCACCGCTTGCGGGCCTGAACGCGCGTCATCTCCTCCAGGAAGTGCTCGAACTCCGCGGCGCACGAGATGTCGCCCACGTCGCCGAGGTGAATGATCGGCACGTCCGCGTGAATGGCGCCCAGCGTCCATCGCAGGAAGCGCCAGCCCCACAGATCAGCTTGCGGCGGGCGGATCGCGGACGCCGAGAACCAGTCGGCGACGTTCGTCTGAATGACCGTCGGCGCGCCGTAAAGGTAGTGCGCGTGCGAGTCGGCGATCAACGCCACCTGCCGCGACAGCTGATTGGGCGTGGGCGGCGGGTTACGGAGGATCGTGAAGGTGGGCGAAAGGTTGGTGCCGCTGCCGCAGGCCACCAGCGCGCCGCTCGCCGCGCACAGGACCGCGAGCCTTCGTCGGGATCGTGCCGGCACCATGTCGAGCCGGCGCGATGGTAGCCCCGGCGAACCGCAAACACCATCGCCGCCGCGCCGAGATCTGTTTACGCGGCAGCCGGGATCGGCGCCGGCGCCTGGTGGTCAGCGCGCCGGCGCGGTGACCGTGAACGACTGCTTGGCGAGCTCGCTGTCGTCGGCGCCGAGCACGCGGACCTCGTAGGTTCCTTCGCTCACGCGGTGGCGCGCCCAGGAGCGCCACCGGACCGGCGAGCCGACGGGCAGGGTGTGGCGCGCGACCACGTTACCGTCGCGCAGCCACACCTGCTGAACGGAGTCACCGTCGAACCCCTTCAGCTGCATCCACGCGTAGACGTTTTCGCCGGCGGCGGGCGCGTGGCCCTGCTCGTACGGGACCGCCTGGCGGTCCTCGACGCCGGTGCCAATCACGAGCGTCACCTCGGCCTTGTCGGCGGCCGTGGCGACGGTGGCGGCCGCGGGGGTCGTGGGGGCGGCCGCCTGGCTGTCGGGCGACGTCGCGGTGATCAGGAACGCGGCAGTGACGAATGCGATCATGGGAGGCTCCTTTCGAGTGTCAGGTCGCCGTCGACCGCCGACGGCGTGTGCGCCGTCGCCCCGTGCACGGGTCATGCCTCTGTGAGGGTGCGCGCGCCGCAGCCGTTCGGCCGCTTGATCTCCGCGTCGCGGAAGGAGCATCTACCTTCCGCGGATCCGCGTTCTATCGAACGTTGCGCGTGGGTCGCATCGCCGGCAACATGGCGCTCGCCTATGCCGCGACGGCGTGCGCTGATCTTCGATCGCATTCTCGAGGTGGACACGGACGCCGCGATCGTCCGCGTCCGGCCGCTGCGCGCTGCCGCGATCGCGCTGGCGGTCGTCATCGCAGCCTTCCCGGCGGTGCTGCTGGTGATCACGCATCAACGACCGTACGGACTCACGCTGTACGGGACGATCTTCACGTGGGGTTACCTGCTCGCGGCCGTGGTGGTCCTGGCGATCGCCTTCTCTCCCGGCAATCGCTTCGTGGAGATCGACTTCCGGAACGGCCGCGCGCGGATCGGCCGTCGTTTCGGACTGGGCCGACCGATCGACGTCGCGCTCGACAGCGTGACGGTTCATTACGACGAATCGATCAAAGAGGTCGCCAACCAGACGATCGTTACGGGAAAGGCCGTCGCGTCGTTCGACGGCAAGGTGTTCACCATGCTCGCGATCTCGGGCGAGCACGTCGGCCTCGCCGAGGCGCTGGTCGCGACGGTCAGCGGCGGGGCACAGCATCTTCCGCAACTCGGCGCGCTCAGCGCGGCGATCGGCGCGCGCGAAGCGCGGCGGGTCATCTCGACCGTGGCTTTGATCTTGGGTTGCGGGGTGTTCTACGTCTGGTGGTACCTGTATCGCTGAGCTTCGGTTCTGTATGCAATGTGACGCGTCAGTTGCGCGCTGATTTTCCCGATAAAAGTCGTGTTACCCTGGCGCTCCAGAAAGGGGCTCGTGAACATGAATCAAGACCTGCAGAAGGCGTTAGAAGCGGCGGCAGCCAACGGTGGAGATCAGGGACCTGGAGTCGGTACCTATATCTTCGCGACCCTATTTGCCGTCCTGATGATTGCGGCGATGTGGAAGGTCTTCACGAAGGCGGGTAAGCCCGGATGGGCGGCGATTGTTCCCATCTACAACATCATCGTTCTGCTCCAGATCGCCGGAAAGCCGGTCTGGTGGATCATCCTGTTCTTCATTCCGATCGTCAGCCTCATCATCGCCATCCTGACGTACGTGGCGCTGGCTGAAAGGTTCGGAAAGGGTGGCGGCTTCGCGGTGGGGCTGGTGCTGCTGGGTCCGATCTTCTTCCCCATTCTCGGCTTCGGTAGCGCGCAATATCGTCCCGCGCTCGCCAAGGCCGCGTAAGCGCGCATCAACCATCACAAACGACCGGGATGGGCCCGACGGCCCGTCCCGGTTTTTTTTTGCCGCTGCCGCCGGCAGAGCTGCCTGATCGCGAGGTGCTGACGGCACTCAGGTAGGGATGTCAGCCACATCCTGGGTCGCGCGCGCAGGCAGGATCGCGCGCTTGCTGTCGCTTGCCATGGTCGCGGGGTGCGTCGGGCAGATCGGGGGAACGACGGGAACGGGGCCGCCGGACGACGGTCTCGGCGGCAGTGGTCCCGGTGGAAACGTCACCGGAATCGGTGGCAACGATTTCAGCGGGAGCGCGGGCACCGGCGCGGGCGCGGCTGGTACGGGCGGTGGGAACGATCCCACCGGGAGTGGGGCCGCCGGCACCAGCGCGGGGAGCGGGGGTGGAGGCGCCGGCGATCAAGGCGGCACCACCGGGGGCGGCGCCACGGGCGGCACTTCGGGCACAGGCGGAACGGCCGGCACCACTGGCACCGGCGGTCGCGGCGGCACCACCGGCACCGCGGGCCGGGGCGGCGCCACCGGCACCGGCGGCTCCGGCAGTGGCGGCACGGGCGGCGATCCGTTCACGGCCGCTGCGCGGTGCACGAGCGGCACGATGTGGACGGGCGCTAACCGCGGCTCCGCTGACATGAATCCCGGCCGCGCATGCATCACGTGCCACAGCACGATGAACGGTCCGTCGCTGACGATCGGGGGGACGCTCTACCCGAGCGCGCACGAACCGGACCTGTGCAACGGCGCGAACGGTTCGAACGGCGCGCGCGTGGTGATCACGGGCGCCGACGGAGCGACGCTGACGCTGACGCCGGGCGCGTCCGGGAATTTCAACTCGCGAACGCGCGTGATGACGCCGTTCAAGGCCAAGGTCACGTACATGGGCCGGGAACGCGCCATGAACGCCGCGCAGACATCTGGCGACTGCAACGCGTGCCACACGCAGAACGGTACGAACAGCGCTCCCGGTCGAATCCTGTTGCCGTGAGCGCGTTCAAGCGGCGTTGTCGACGCCGTCAGACGCGGTCTCGGACGCGCGCGCTTGGTGCTCGGCGGCGCGCCGCGCGTGCTCCTTACCGATGAGGACCACGAACGCGCCCCAGCCGAGCGCCAGCGCGACGTTGATGATCGCGAACGTGCGCGTCGGCCAGCCGTGGTGCGTTCCGACGAACACCATCGCGGCCGAGATGATCGCGCCCAGGCGCACGGCGATCGTGTCGACCGCCGTCTTGCCCACGAACTTCTCGGCGCGCGAGGTGACGAGGAACAGCGCGTGCCGGGTGGTGTCCTGCAGCGAGTACTGCAGCGCGTTCTCGCCGATCTTCACGAAGCGCATCACCGCCAGGACGGGGACGAACGCGGCGACGCCGTAGGCGCCGCAGGCAAACGCCGGCATGACCAGCAGCGCGCGCCGCACCCCGGCGACGCGAAGGACACGCGACACCGCGAACAGCTGCAGCGCGACGCCGATGGCGTTGTACCAGAAGTAGTAGTCGGCCTTGAACGCGCCGATGAACGCCTGGGACGATACACCGCTCGCGGCGGCGGCCTTGGCGGTGGCGACCAGCGTTCGATCCAGGA
>Ga0070674_100000498_pt1 | contig 19737 bp, 16 predicted proteins | sample KBSM33metaG_FD_65344 | JGI IMG/M metagenome (GOLD analysis project Ga0070674, IMG submission 65344) | Miscanthus rhizosphere microbial communities from Kellogg Biological Station, Michigan, USA - KBS M3-3 metaG | ecosystem: Host-associated > Plants > Roots > Rhizosphere > Soil ... | reverse complement strand
AAGCAAGCGAGCAGCAGGCGTAGCGTCAATCGCACCATGACAATTTCCTCGGGGGCGCCGCAAAGACGCCTGTATAAGCGCCTTGGCCGAGGCGGCTCTGCGGCATTATCGCCTCTGGTGGTTAAAAAAAACGGTGCGGTCAAACGCCGCCGCCTTTTTTGCTCGCCTCATCTAGCCGGTTCTTGCGCCACTTTCGAGTCATAACCGCCCCTCCCTTGTCGAAAAGCGAGGCCGATGTTCAAAAGGCCACAGCGGCATGATGTCCTGTCACTTAATCCGATAGACGAAATTGTAGGCGTCACCTTTGGTGCCACGAGCGCTCAAAGCCATTTCGCCGAGCGCGCCGGCAAAATTCGCCGGTGCCGCCGGTGATGGCCAGCACGGAGTAGCCGCTGTCATAGAACGGCCCCTCGACCGTCAGCTGGCCCTTATCCAGGCTCAGAGTCCAGAAGCATTCCCAGGCCTTCCCCGGCACGGTGCGGAAGCAGATGCCTTGGTCGGTGCCGATTTTGTTCTTATCGTCGGCATCGTAAACCTCGTTCGCGAAGGTGAGGATGTCGCCGGCGCTGTCGCCGCTAGCCCCCGTGTCGGTCACTGCATCGGTGGTGGCGTGTTCCACCATCTTCAGCTCCTGTGCGGCGAAGGCTGTCGAACTGGCAACTATCAATCCGATGGTAGCCATCGGCACGAGCAGACGCAAAGACGGCAACAGCTTCAGGCAGTTTGGCATGGAAATCTCCCCTGGCGCGGAATTGAAGTCGGCGGCGGCACAGAAGGCGTGCCACAGCCTGGGTCTAGTATGCCATGTTTTGGGCGGCTGCAGTGAATAAGGCTCGACGCGAATGTGCTATCGTTTTGACGCGAGCCCGAGACGCTCTCGGCCACCCAGTCGTTGTGAATACCCCATACGGTCCGATACGCTTTCTCAATCACAGCCGGATCAGCTCAATTTCGCAGTTGCGACCAGATCGTAATAGTTGGCGGCTGCGGGCTCTCTGCGGGAACTGATACATGAGTATCCAGTGGGGGACGGTGTCGGCCTTGCTCTTTCGTGCCGGCGTAATCGCGGCAGCGGCACTGGTCCATTGCCACGCCTTCGCTCGGGATGCGCTGGCGCCGCCGCCGGTTACTGCGTCATCGGTTTATGTGGTCGATGCCGAGACCGGGCAGCCGCTCTATCGGAAGAATGAGGATAAGGTATTCAGGATCCTCAGCATCACCAAATTGGTTACGGCCTATGTCCTCGCGCAGCGCATGAACGGGCAGCTCTCCGATACTGTGACGATCACGCAGGCCGATCTGACGAGCGGGGCCACGGCCGGACTACGCAAGGGCGACGGCTGGACCTTGCAGGACCTGCTTTACGGCATGTTGCTCGTCTCCGGGAATGACGCGGCGATCGCCATTGCCAACTATGTCGGACGAGCGATGCTCTCCCAGGAGAAGAAGAAGGGAAGCCCTATCAAACGCTTCGTGCAGGACATGCAATCGACCGCGGCTGCACTTGACGCGAGCCATACGCGATTTGCCGATCCTTATGGCCTCTCTCCGTCAAATGTCTCGACAGCGCGCGACGTAGCGCTGATCGGGAGCACCGTCTTTCGCGACCCACGCTTGCTGCGGTTCTGGCGATGTGCGCGGCGAACGCTTGCGATCGGCGGTCCCAATGCGCGCAGCGTTTCGCTCGTCAGCACCATCGAAGTGATTGGCCAAGACAATATCGTCGGCGCCAAGACGGGATCGCATTTCGGCCAGAACATCTACCACCTCGCGGTTGGATGGCGGGCGCCGAACGGGCAAACGATCGTTGCCGTAGTCTTGGGCAGCGCAAGCGACCGATCCCGCTACGACGATGTACGGGCGATCCTCGCGGCGCTACCACGCGATTTTCCGGATCTAGCCGGCCCGGCTACAGCAGCGGCACCCGCGCAGAGCGGCCCGCGAGCCTGTCAGTAGGCAGCGAGGATCATTCTTCGAATTTGGGCGCCTCCGCGCTCGTGCGCTTGTAGCTTCCGGCGCCTGACACGTTGAGACCCATCCCGCAGGTTCCGTCCTGCGTGATGTCGAGCTTGCCGGCCGCGAACTTGAACGACAAGGTGCAGTCCGGATCCTGATCGACATATTTGGCGCTGTTGCCCATCAGCGGAACCTCGCCAGTTATTTCCCCGGTATTCTGCCGGTACGTCGCGTTGATCGAGAACTTTATCCGCTCGCCAGTCTGCTGAATCAGCGCTTCGCCGTTCTGCATCTTGTAGGTGCCGGTGAAGCTTCCGAAGGCCGGAGCCGTCGAGGGCCCGCTCAGCGCAGCGATCCGATCGGCGTATGTCTTCTTGAGGCACGCGGTATTGGTGCATCGATCGCGCGAGGAGAGCCAGGACTTCTGCTCCGTTTCGAGCGCGGAGGCATTGGTTGCTGCCGCACGCGCGGCCTTGTACAAGCGCGCCAATTGATCGTCCATGCTGGACAACCGCTTGTCGGAGCAGATCGCCTTCTCGACGAAGCTCGACGCCTTCGCGCAGTCGAAGCTGGCGGCCTGGGCGGAAGACATCAGGATGAGTGACAAAAGCGCCGTGCAGCCCCTTGCCCGCATGAGTCGAATCCTCCCGGCATTTGCCATTGGCAACGCCCTTATAGCGGGGTTTCAAGAGTCCGGCGCGCCGCCGGCTAACAGACGGCCAATTTCCATGAAAGTAGGCAAATTTTCATGTATTTCGGTGTCTAATTCGCCGCGTTGGCGCCATGGTTTTGCGCTATTCATATGTCACGGCAATAACGACTGACGTGGGGGACACACGTTGAGTCTCTTGGCCGCAGGGCTCGCTCTTTTCATTCTTCTCATCGCGTCCTACAGCGGACGCGCCGCCTGGATTGCGCTCGGTTCGGCGACGCTGTCGATGGCTGCGCTCGCCGGCGTGCTGTTTCTCGCCGCAAGCCAGGATCCCGGCCAGGTGCGAGCCGGCGCTGCCTGGGTGGCAAACGAGCTCTCGCTTGTGGCAGACCGACCGACCGTTGAGCATCTCAAGTCGGCTGTTGAACGACTCTCCACCGCTTTGTCCTGCGAGGCCGCACAGAAGCCGGGATGCACGACGGCTGCAAGTGCGGATACGCCCGCCGCTGCACCTGAGGCAATGCAAGCCGCTGCCACGACGAGCTGGCTTGAGCCGGAGGCAACTCCCGAGCCCGTGGTACAAGAACCGCCGAAGCAGGAGCTCGCGAAACAAGGGCCTCAGAAGCAGGAGCTCGCAAAGCAAGAGCCTCAGAAGCAAGAGGCAAGAGGCGCATCCAAGTCTCCGGTCGCTTGGCGTCTCGATGATGCGGGTGTCCAGATCTCATCGGGCGGCGCTGGAGGATTTTCGGTCGGCGGGATGAACGTCTCCGATAAAGCCCTGGAGCAGATCCATGCTGTCCTCAAGCCCGATGGAACTCAGCGCGAAATGCCGCTGTCGCTGAGCGTCGAGGGACAAAGTTCCGAGCCTGGAACCAGCATTCCCGCAGGTGCCCGGTTCAGCCTCGCCTCCGCAACTCCAAACGAGGATGGTTCAGAAACATCCGGTGGCGCAATTCTCTCGTTCCGCTACGTGCAAGCTGGACAACGCAAGAGCTCGATCCTCTACCTCACCCCGGCAACAGTCGCGCGCTTGGCCAATCGCTGACAGCACGCATCAACTGCGGGCAGCCCGATCGGGTGCCAAATAAATCCTGACGAGCGCGTCTACCTCGCGACGTAGACGATCTGTCGCGCAGTCGGCTCAACCAGAACTCGTTGCCCGTTGACGTAGGAATAGAGGTAGGGCGATTGCGGAATGGGATAGACGGGCACGGCCGGAGGCAACACTGCTCCGACCATCACCTCGCCGTTGACTAGAACCGGTTGGATCGCCTGCTGCATCATGTAGGACAGGACCGTCGGGGGTGGAGCGACCGGCTGGACAACGCCAACGGTTGGCGCAACCGGCACCATGGCGCCGACCGGCGGCGTCGCCACGACTGGCGCCCCGGTGTTGGCCGGCGTCACCACCGGAATGCCGAGCTGAGCACCAACAACTTGGAGATTCTTCGGCGTGCCAGCAGCGCTGGTCACAAGATAGGGAGCCGAAGCCCAGCCGGTCACCCCGCCCGGAAGGGCGACGGCGCACCAGGAATAGTCCGATACGCATCCGGTGATCTGGGCGGGAGTGTTGGCCGGGATCTGGCTCACCACCTGATATTGGAATCCTGGGCCGCTCCGCACATTGAGATGACCGGTTGGGGAAGAGGCAGTCACCGCCAAGGCAGGGCCTGCGGCGAGCGCAGCGCCCAGAAGCGAAGCAAGGCCAATCATTACGTGCGTGCGGTGCATGATGCGTCTCCCCTTCATCAAGTCGTGTTTGGCTGACCCTCAGCGCCACAGCTATAAAACGGCCGGGCCCCTCAAGTCATGCCGGACCGGCGCGGAGATAGAGGAATGTTTTCGCGCGTTTTCGATTGTCGGGTCGCCGGCATGATTCATCGCTTCGCCGGGCGAGCCTGCGAAGTCATGTCAAGGCTTGCCCTCGAGCTTGACCTTCGCTGCTCTACTCGTTGATCCCTGCTCACTTGCTCCATAAGGTCTGTTTTCCCTAAAGCAGGATGTTGCTGGGGGCCTTTCAGCTTCAGGACAAGCGTTTTGCCTTAATGTAGCGGAAAAAAGCTCCCGTTCCGAGACCGTTGCCGGTCGCCTTCTCGATGATTTCCTCGGCCGAGAGCCGCTGGCCTACCCGATAAATATTGGTGCGGAGCCAGGCGAGCAGGCCGCCAAATTCGCCGCGACGGATTTCGTCATCGAGGGGATGCTCGTGCGCGTAAGCTTCCGCAAGCTGCGCCGCATATAGGCTACCCAACGTGTAGGTCGGAAAATACCCGAACATGCCGAGCGACCAATGCACGTCCTGAAGCACGCCTTCGCGGTCAGATTTCGGAGTTGCCCCGATCAATGACGTGCTGCGCTCGTCCCAAACTTGCGGCAGATCGCGAACGGCGAGCGAGCCGGAGATGAGCGCGACCTCGAGCTCGTAGCGCAGCACGATATGGAGATGATAGGAGACCTCGTCCGCCGCCACCCGGTTCACCCCGGGCCGCACCAGATTCACGCTGCGATAGAACGGCTCGGCGTCGAGGCCATCGACCACCTCCGGGAACAACTCCCGCAAACTCGGCAAGGCATAATCCCAAAAGGCACGGGCGCGGCCGACATGGTTTTCCCACAGGCGCGCTTGGGATTCTTGCAAGCCCATGCTGGGAGCCTCGGCAAGCAGCGTGTCGCGGTCCTCTGGATCGAAGCCTTGGTCGTAGAGGCCGTGCCCCCCTTCATGCAGCGCAGCCAACACTGCTTCGGAGACATTCCTCTCATCGACCCTAATGGTCAGGCGCACGTCGTTTAGGCCCGCAAGAAGCGAGAAGGGATGGGTCGAGCGGTCGAGCCGCCCCCGCTCGAAGGCAAAGCCCATTCTCGCGAGCAAGCGCCGGCTGAGCTCCCACTGCCCGGCGTCGGGAAAGGTGCGTCCGTGCAGCACTCCATCGGGGCGCGGATCGGCCCCGCGAACCAGCGGCACCAGAGCATTGCGCACCTCCTCCAGCACGGGATCGAGGCGCGAGCGGCTCATGCCGGGCTCGTGCTCGTCGAGCAGGGCCTCATAAGGATCGCCCTCGCCGGCAAGCGCCTGTGCGCGTTCTCGCACCAGCGCGACCAACCTCTCAAAGGATGGCGCGAACAGAGCATAGGAGCTCTTTTTGCGTGCCTCTTCCCAGGTCCCAAGAGCCTGCGACCTCGCATGGGCGAAGTGGCGCACGAGATCCTCGGGCAACGCCAGAGCTTGGCGCCGCAAACGCCGAAGCAGGAAGAGCTCGCGCGCAAGCCGCTCGTTCCCGTCAGACTGCGCGGCGACCTCCTCCACCAGATCGCCTAGCCGGTCAGACGCCAGCAATTTGTGGCGAATGCCTTCGAGCGTCGCAAGCTGCTGCCCTCGTTCCGCACGTCCCGCAGGCGGCAGTAGGGTTTCCTCGTCCCAACCGAGCAGCGCGATGGTCTGATCGAGATGGCGCAATTCCGAGATTTGCGCGCGCAGCGATTGCTCCAAGTCCTCGGCGCGGCTGATGGGACGTTTGGGGATGCGCAGCTCGGCCGGGACCTCGGCCTCGAGCACCGCAGCAAGCCCCCCGCGCTGGGCGACATTGACCACTTGCTTCTGCGACACCCGGGAGATGGTGCCGAGTCCATTCTCGGTCGCGGCAAAACCCATCACCGCATAGAACGGCTCGCCGAAAACGCGTCCGTCCGGACCGACAACCGGGAACTCGTGCACCGGAAGCCGCGTCGCCGTCTGCACCACCCAGGAATTCTCGGGATCCTCCGCGCTCAGGACCGCCTTCTCTAAAGCTCTCTCCCAGTCGGCTTGCTCGGTCGCAGGACCGATCATGACTCCACTACCGCCATAGGCGCGGTTCGGCTTCAGCACCAGCAGGTCGCGATTAAGGCGCGCATATTCGAGCAGGTCACCTTCCTCGTCGTGGGGCAGCGTCGTGCGCCGATCCGCCAAGAGTCGCGTCCACAACACATGGCGCCGGAACAGTCTGCGGTCGTCTGCGCCGAAATATTGTTCGCCGAGCGCAGGCTCGGTCAGAATCTCGAAGGCGCTCTTGTGATCGAAATCGCCGACGAGCGACGAGACGACGCGGTTCTGCCGGAACAGGAGCCGCATTGCTTCGAGTGGGCGCCCGATCTCCTTCGCGAGAGCGATCAGCTCGCGCAGCTCGTAATCGCGGTAGACGACGTCGATCTTGACGTCCTCGTAGAAGACCTCCTCCCCCTCCGCGCGCAACTCGCGCGGATCGGCGTGGGCGATGGTGAGACCATGCCGCTCAGACAGGAATTCGCTCAACACCGACTGCTCGGCAGGCCCCTCATGCACGTATTTCGGTTCGACAAAGCAGAGCTGACACGACTCCCGGCCGATGGCGCGGGCGTGATCGATCAACACCTGGACAAACAATTCGCGCTGGTCCCGCGGCAGCTCGACGACGAGGCTCGGGTCGTGCCCAAGCAAGGTCGGCATGACGTCGCGCATGACGAGCTGCTCGGCGATCGGGGCGTAGTGAATTCCGCCTACTCCGGTGAGGTTCGGTTCCATGAAGTGGAGCGAGTCCTGCCAGCCGGCGCCGGTGAAATCGCACACCGCATCGAGCCGGCCATAGATCGAATTGAAGCGCGAGTGCTCCTTCGTCCACGTATCGCGGAACCAGCGCTCCTCGTCGGGCGTGATCGCCACGATTTTCCTGATCCGCTCGTCTTGCAGATAGAGATCGGGCAAGCGCTTCAGCGCCTCGATCAACTGAAGGCAGACGTGATGGACGTAACTGAGCTGCTCCTGCATCACGAGCAACGGGCGCAGCATCAAGCGGACCGGTTCCTGCACTCCCTCATGCTCGTAGATCATCTCGTTGGCGCGCGCGTCCGCAAGCAGGCGTGCGGCGATCCGCGCGAAGGTCGCATCGCTGACGTGATTCGCGGCGCGCCTGATCCGCGCTTCGAGCGTGGCGCCGGAAAGCCCGAGCGCCTCGGCAGGACTGAGGATCGGCCGCGTCACAGAGGGATGTGTCGTGCTTCTTGGGCGGGTTCTCGAGGTGCTTATTGCGCAGCATCTGTAGCGCCCGGGCGCGCTTGCTCGCAAGCTTCATCGCTTCGCCGGGCGAGCCCGCGAAGTCATATCAAAGCTTGCCCTCGGGCTTGACCCGAGGGAGCTTCCCCTTCGATCGAAGGGGAAGGCGCGCCGAAAAGCGCAAACCTATGGTTCCGCGATCCTTTGTGAGGACCACGGCGGGCGCCTCTCGGCGCGCCACATGCGCTCAAGTAGGCCAGAGGCCGGTAGCGCATGGTATTTGCGGACGTCTTGTCGGCACCGGGCCCTGCTTTTCGTTGCTGGACAAACCGGTCGATCAGCTAGCTCCTAGCAGGACCTCGTAGACAGTGGGTCCGGAGGGAGCTCCGGCACCGCCCGAGCGCAGGCGCCGCACCTCGTCCCGCGTCACGAACGCCTCATGATGCGCCCTTCAACTGGACGAGGTGATCCGGACTCTAAGTGAAGTTTGGCGCCGGGGATAAGACCCGATCGGGGCGAAGCCCCTCTTCCCAAATTGCAGGCGGTTCCAAGCCCTCGTCCTCCTGGAGGACGGGTGCAGCGGTGGAAGGCGACAATTTTGCCCAAGAAATGTCATCATAACACTTGACAGTGACTGAAATGACACGGCCTCGCCCGCATGGTGAGAGGTCAGGCGCATCCCCTAGAAGGTCCGGTCAGAAGTGCAGCCCCTCAGAGCCCAAGCCAGGCAGCTCGCGTCAGAGCCTTCGCATCAGGATATTCCCGCCCTGGCGAAGCGCTTCCTTGAGCCGCTGCGCGGAGAAAATCCTCCCGCGCCGAGGCGGCCAGCCTTCCCAAGACCGACCCTGGTTCCGACAGCGATTGGCTTCCCCAGCCAGCAAGCCCACGCGAAGGTTCAGCCAGACGCGCCCGAGCCGAGGCCGGCCGCGGATCAAGGCAAGCGCGGTCTGAGCAGAAATGCTTGGGTCTCGGCTTTGGTGGTCTTGGCCCTCATTCCATTGACCATGCTCTTCGTTCGGCTGTGGCAGGACATGGTGGCAGCGCACGCAGTTCATGGAACACCTCCTGCTGCCAAATCGAGCACACCGAGCCCGCCTGCCCCAACCGCTTTGGCGCAGCCCGAGCAACGCCCGAGTACGTTGGAAGTCGCTCTTTCCTCGCCTGACCGCATCGAGGCCAAGGCCGGCGACGTCATCGAGTTTCCCGTCGCCATTGACGCGACTGACGCGCTCCCAGTGCGCAGCATCATCGCCGTCACTGCGCTCCCCGAGGGCGCCACCTTCTCGCAAGGCCGTCCCTATGGCATCACTGGTTGGAGCCTCCGCACCGACGAGATCGCCGACTTGCAATTGCGTCTGCCGGAGCGTGGGGCCACCTCCAACATGCGCCTCGAGCTCATCGCGGCGGACGGAACCGTACTGGCGCAATCCGAAACACGGCTGAGCATCGCCCCCTCGTCCGCTGACACCGCCGCCGTCGTCGCCGCGAGCGCAAGCAATCCCTTCGAACAGGTCGCGACAGCCGAGACAACCCGATCGATCGACAGCTCGTCGCTCCCGCCACAGCAGAGGCCGGCAGCGTCGGCCGGAGCCGCCCCCGCGGTGAAGGTCAACACCGTAAAGGTCGTGACCATACCGGCCCCGCAACCGGCGCGCCCGCATGACGGGGGCTATGCGCTGGGTCCCCCGCCGGAAGAGCCGCGAGCGCCCGCCGAGTGGATGGAGACCAAATCCGCGGTGGACATGCACGCGAAGGCGGAGAAATCCTCAGAGACGGTCAAGGTCGCCGGCAAGGGCCTCAAGCTGCGGGTCATGGCGCGGCATAAGAAGTGGGTGCAGGTCACCGATCCCAAAACATCGACGACCGGCTGGATCTATAACCGCTTCCTCACGCCGATCGAGCCCGCCGCGCATTAGCGCGCCCTTCAAGTGGGCCCAACCGGCCCGCATGCGCTGAGTTTGCCAAATTGTGGATGGCCGGGCCAAGCCCGGCCATGACGATCCGAAGGCGTTTCAGCTGCTCAAAGCGGGATGTTGTCGTGCTTCTTGGGCGGGTTGGCGAGGTGCTTGTTGCGCAGCATCTGTAGCGCTCGAGCGATGCGCTTGCGCGTACCGTGCGGCATGATCACCTCGTCGATATAGCCGCGCTCGGCCGCCACGAACGGATTGGCGAAGCGCGCCTGGTATTCGTCGATGCGTTTCTTGATCTTGGCGGGGTTCGCGAGCTCGGCGCGGTAGAGGATCTCGGCTGCGCCCTTGGCCCCCATCACCGCGATCTCGGCCGAGGGCCAAGCATAGTTGATGTCGCCCCTGATGTGCTTCGAGCTCATGACGTCGTAGGCCCCGCCATAGGCTTTCCGCGTGATCACCGTTACCTTCGGCACAGTCGCCTCGGTGAAGGCGAACAGGAGCTTGGCGCCGTGCTTGATCAGCCCGCCATATTCCTGGTCGGTGCCGGGCAGGAAGCCCGGCACATCGACGAAGGTGACGATCGGGATGTTGAAGCAGTCGCAGAAGCGCACGAAGCGCGCGGCTTTCCGCGATGCGTCTGAATCGAGCACGCCGGCGAGCACCATGGGCTGATTGGCGACGATGCCAATGGTGCGCCCTTCCATGCGGGCGAAGCCGATCACGATATTGCGGGCGTAGGCCTCCTGAATCTCGAAGAAGTCGCCCTCGTCGACAACTTTGAGGATCAGCTCCTTGATGTCGTAGGGCTTGTTCGGATTGTCTGGGATGAGCGTGTCGAGCGACGGCTCATCGCGGTCCCACGGATCGCGGGTGGGAAGCTCAGGCACGCCGGAGATATTGCTCGACGGCAGGAAGTCCATCAGCCGGCGCATCTGGAGCAGCGCCTCGACGTCGTTCTCGTAGGCGCCGTCGGCGATCGACGACTTCGTCGTATGGACGATGGCGCCGCCGAGCTGCTCGGCCGTCACTTCCTCCTTGGTCACGGTCTTCACCACATCGGGACCGGTGACGAACATGTAGGAGGTGTCCTTCACCATGAAGATGAAGTCGGTCATGGCGGGGGAGTAAACATCGCCGCCGGCGCACGGGCCCATGATCACGCTGATCTGCGGGATCACGCCCGAGGCGAGCACGTTGCGGGTGAACACCTCGCCATAGCCGCCGAGCGCCGCCACGCCCTCCTGGATGCGCGCGCCGCCGGCGTCGAACAGGCCGATGATCGGCGCGCGGTTCTGCAGCGCCATGTCCTGGATCTTGATCATCTTGTTGGCGTGCGCTTCCGAGAGCGAGCCGCCGAACACGGTGAAATCCTTGGCGAACACATAGGTGACGCGGCCATTGATGGTGCCCCAGCCGGTGACCACGCCGTCGCCTGGGACTTTGCTCTGCTCCATGCCGAAATCGATGCAGCGGTGCTCGACATACATGTCGAACTCCTCGAAGGAGCCTTCGTCGAGCAGGAGCTCGAGGCGCTCTCTCGCCGTGAGCTTGCCGCGCTTGTGCTGAGCGTCGATGCGGGCCTGGCCGCCGCCGGCTCGCGCCTTGTCGCGACGGATTTCAAGCTCCTCTAAGACTTCCTTCATCAGCCCGCTCCCAATGACGCAAGGGTGACGGTGAATAGCATGGGGGGGAAGCCGCGCAAATGCCGCCGCTTCCCGGGAACAGGCCGAATCGGGCCGCGATGCCGCATGCGTCACCGCCGCCCATATTCGGCTAAATTGCTGTCAAAATTGGATAATAATCCGCGCCGCAAAGGAAGGGAGCGCCCGATGGGAACACTTCACCTGACGCGGCGCGGGTTCTTGGTTGCCGCCGGAAGCGCCGCTTGTTTAGCTGTGCTCCGACCGAGGATCGCCCGCGCGATGGCTGTGCCGCTCAACGATTTCAAGACGACCATGACAACCATGTTCTGGGTGGGCGAGCAGGCCGACGCCGAGAATGCCTACATCCCCAATCACGAGAGTTACTGGGACAAGGATTGGCTCGCCAGTTTCGGCGGCGTGGATGATCCCTGGCATCGCAACGGCCATTGGCCGGCAGGGTTCGCACCAAAGGAGAACCCGTTCTACGTGGCGCTGCCCTATGGCGAGTTCGCCGAGCAGAACCAGCTGAAGGCCGAGGCGAGCGACATCCCCTGGTATCGCCCCGGGCTCGATCCCCTGCTGAAGAACCGCTGGGTCGAGATCCGCTACAATGGGCGCTCCTGTTACGCGCAATGGCAGGATGTCGGTCCGTGCGGCGAGGACGACTTCGGGTTCGTGTTCGGCGACGCAGACGTGCCGCTCAACACTTTCGACGCCGAGGCCGGGTTGGATCTGTCTCCAGCGGTCTGGCATCACCTCGGCATGACCGACAATGCGCTGACCGAATGGCGTTTCGTGGATCAATCGGAGGTTCCGGAAGGGCCCTGGACCGAAATCGTCACCAGATCCGGCAATAACCGCTGAATTTCAGCCGCGAAGTGTCTCGAGCACTCGTGCCGCTGCGTCGAAGTCGCGACGGCGATGGGCGCGGCGGTGCGCGGCCTCGGCATCCTCGCCCCACTGGCTGATCTGGAAGTCCTCATCCACATGGGCTGCCTGCCATGCCTGTTCAGGGGTGAGCCTGCCGCGCAACACCGCAGTCGGAAGCAGGGCTGAGCCGGTGAGCGTGGTCATGACGTGCATTGCAGCGAGGCTGAAGGCGTCGAGTCCCTCCAGCGCGCGTCTGACGCCATCAAGTGAAGCTTTGGGCTGGGCCACATGCACGACGCCTTCGGCAAGGTTGAGGGGCGCATCGAGCGTGGCCTTGGCCCAGGAGAGCACCGGGTCCCAATGCTTGGTCTGCGATGCGACCAACGCTTTCGGCCCCTCGGTACGGTAGCAGAGGAGATCGGAGCCGGCATATTTCAGGATGTCATCGATCACCGTCTGCTCGTGACCTCTAACCCCGTCGATCGCGCTATTGGCGAGCTTAGTGAGCGGCATGGTCGAAGGATCGATGCGCTCCTGTTGCGCACGCCATTCGTCGGCGGCCGCCTCGGCGAGCGCCCGTGTGGGGAAAATAAGATGCGACTTGCCTGGGGTGCGCACCGGCTTGCCGTCGAGCAGAAGCGAGGCCGCCCCGCCCTCCTCATGTTTTATTGTGACGTCCTTGTAGAAGCGCTTGGGAAGATTTGCGGCGCGCGAGACACCTAAAGCGGCACTTTTGCTCGTGGAAGTCATCTCTCGCGCTCAGCCTTTGCGTGCCTTCGCGCCAGCCGGGCGCTTCGGCACCGGCTCGGCCCTGACAGGCGTGCGCGTGCGCGACTTCTCCTTGCGTGCAAGCTTCTCGTAGTCCAGCCGCAGTTCCTGCAAGGTCTTGTCGTCCAGCTCTTCGAGATCGAGCAGCACGTTGCGCGCCCTCTTCGTCACGCGGATCAGCTCGTCGAGCTTGATCTGCATGGCCGTCGTATCGCGGTTCTGCGTGTTCTGGATCACGAACACCATCAGGAAAGTGACGATCGTGGTACCTGTGTTGATGACGAGCTGCCAAGTATCGCTGAATCCGAACAACGGCCCCGAGATCGCCCACACCACGATCGTCGCGAGCGCAATGAAAAACGTGACCGGCTGCCCCGTGAACTGAGAGACCGACTGGGCAAAACGCACGAACCAAAGACTACGATCTCGCATTATCTATTCCTTATTCCTTCTCGCTGCGCCGCGATCATAACGCTCTACTGGCTGTTTCCGCCTCATTGCCTTCGGCAAAGCCGAGCAGGGCGAAGGCCTTCGCCATGTGCTCAGGCAGAGGCGCAGTGATATCCACGATGCCTTCGCCGGAAGGGTGCGGGAAGCTGATGCGTCGGGCATGCAGGTAAAGCCTGTTGGGGATACCCTCGGGCAAGTTCTTGTCGCCTTGGTATTTGCCGTCGCCGAGAATGGGATGGCCGATGATCGCCATGTGGGCGCGGAGTTGATGCTGGCGTCCAGTCACGGGCTTGAGCGAGACGAAGGCGACCTTCTGCCCTGCCCTGTCCACCACTGCATAATGGGTGACAGCGGACTGCGCGATGTCCTGTTCGCCCGCGCGCGCTTTGCGCACCCGGTCGCCGTCGGGACCGCCTGCCTTGACCAGGGCAGCATCGATCTTGCCTTGGGGCGGCTTCGGCACGCCGTGCACCAGCGCCCAATATATCTTGCGCACCGAGCGCGTCTGGAAGGCGCGGCCGAGCTTTGCCGCGATGGCGCGGCGCTTGGCGATCACCAGCACGCCGGTGGTATCGCGATCGAGCCTGTGCACGAGGCGCGGCCGCGTCTCGGGTCCGTCGCCCAGGCCTTCGAGCAGGCGGTCGACATGGTGCGTCGTCTTGGTGCCGCCCTGCACGGCGATGCCCGACGGCTTGTTGAGCACCAGCAGGTCATCGTCCTCGTAGAGCGTGATGGAGGCGAGAAACGTACGGTCGGCCTTTGACACCGCCTGCGCCGGCGCAGGCGGTGGCGGCGTATCGGGAAGCGGCGGGATGCGCACCGTCTGGCCCGCGGCAAGCCGCGTGCTCGCCTTGGCGCGGCCGCCATCGACCCTCACCTGGCCGGTGCGCAGCAGCTTCTCGAGCCGGCTATGCGGCAGCGAGGCGTAGTGCGTCTTGAACCAGCGGTCGAGCCGCATGCCATCTTCGGCGCGGCTCACCACCCTTGTCTCAACTCCCGCCATTGGAGTGCGCGTCCCTTCACTGTCCCCAAAGCATACGCGGTGGCGCAATTTGGCCTGCAATGGGCTTTGATCGGAATAAATTACCGTCTACATTCTGCCTATCAGTGCGAAAGGGGATGGAGTCCCCCTGAACCGCCGCTGCGCTAATGACTCCTACCGCATCTTTGTCATGCGGTGGGAGACTAGGTCTGCAACCCGCCGCAAGGCGGGTTTTGTTTTGCCAGCACCCGCCTCCACACCTCGCGGGCTTGAGCAGGAAGCCAAGGAGGCGACATGACTGGAATTTGGGCTTTGGCAGCGCTGTGGCTCGGCCTTGCGCCGATTGCATCTCTCCTATCGATTTGGCTCAGGGTCTCCACTGCGCTGTCCGAGATCATCGTCGGCACCATCGCGCAGTTGGTCATCGGGGCCGCCCTCGGCTCCGTCGTACTCGGCACCGAGGAGACGTGGATCAAAGTTCGTTCGGGCACGGGCGCCATCGTTCTCACTTTTCTCGCTGGCGCCGAGCTCGATCCCCAAGTGTTCAAGCGCAAATGGAAGGAGGCGACCGCAGTCGGCTTCGTGGGATTCTTCTTCCCGTTCTTCGGCTGCGCTGCCGCCGCCTATTTCCTGCTCGGCTGGAACCCGATAGCAAGCTGGCTCGGCGGTGTCGCCCTCTCCACCACGTCGGTCGCCGTCGTCTACGCCGTAATGCTGGAATCCGGATTGAACAAGACCGAATACGGCAAGACCGTGCTCGCCGCGTGCTTCATCAACGATCTCGGCACCGTGCTCGCGCTCGGCTTCATCTTCGCCCCCTTCACGCTGAAGACGCTCATCTTCGCCGCCGTCGCGGTCATGGTATTCGCCATTCTGCCGTGGCTTACGCCGAGATTCTTCAAGCTCTATGGCAACCGGCCGTCGGAGCTCGAGACCAAGTTCCTCCTGCTGTGTCTGTTCGGCTTAGGTGCCCCTGCCGCCTGGGCAGATAGCGAGGCTGTCTTGCCCGCCTACATTATCGGCATGGTGCTCGCCGGCACCGTGGGCCGGGACCACATGCTCATCCGCAGGCTCCGTACCCTGACCTTCGGCTTCCTCACGCCGTTCTATTTCATTCGTGCGGGTTCGTTCGTCTCGATTCCGGCGCTTATCGCTGCTCCGTTCGCCTTCGTGCTCCTGCTCCTGGTCAAGATGTTCACGAAGTTCGTGGGAGTCTTTCCAGTGACCAAGGCGCACAAGACGCCCCAGCAAGAGGCGAAACACCACGCTGCTGATGTCGACCGGGCTGACCTTCGGATCCATCTCCTCCTTGTTCGGCTTGTCGCACCACATCATCGACCAGGGGCAGTATTCAATCCTTGTTGCCGGCGTGATCGGTAGCGCCGTCGTTCCGACTCTTATCGCCAACGCCTTCTTCCTGCCGCATCATCTTCTGCCGCAGCCGGCAGGGGACGACGAGGCGCTGGCGATTGCCGAATTCGAGGAAGAGCCCCCCGCGCCGGTGCGAAAGCTAGAACCGACTCAGCCTATATAGGCGTGAAGCCCACGCCCAAGTTCGGAACACCTCATGATGAGCTATATCTGGATTGCGATTGGCAGCGCGATCGGCGGCGCTGCGCGCTATTGGTGCACGGGATTCGCGGCGCGCCTGTTTGGTGAAACCTTCCCGTGGGGCACCCTGCTCGTGAATATCACAGGGTCTCTCATCATCGGCTTTTTCGCGACTTTGACCGGACCGGACGGCCGCTTCTTCGTAAGCTCGACGACACGCCAGTTCGTCAGGATCCCGAACGTGCGGCTGGAATATGTGCAGAACGAACCCAAGGGAATTCAAACCGCGTTCTGGCGGAGCGTCGGCCCCTCGCAAAACATCTTCGTGGCGAGAGCTTCATTGATGAGCTTGCCGCAGCCCGCCAAGAAAGATCCGGTGGAATATCGCCGTGCTCTGCTCGACAAATCGCCGCGTGCCAAGGCGTGCTCGATCTGGCCGCCGAGAAGTCAGGCTGGGGCCAGCCCCTGCCGAAAGGCTCAGGCCGCGGCGTGTCGGTGCAGAATGTGTTTGGCAGCTACATGGCGCAGGTCGCCGAGGTCGCGGTGTCCAAGGACGGCGACGTTGCGGTCAAGCGTATCACCTGCGCGGTCGATTGCGGTATCGGGATCAATCCCAACACCATCGAGGCGCAGGCGCAAAGCGCCATCCTCTATGGTCTGACCGCCGCCCTTTACGGCGAGATCACGCTGAAAGACGGCCGGGTGGAACAGAGCAATTTCGACAACTATCGAGCCTTGCGCATCAATGAGATCCCCGCGATCGACATCCACATCATCGACAGCGGGGAGGCTCCGGGCGGAATGGGCGAGCCCGAGACCTGCGCCGTCCCGCCAGCGGTCACCAATGCCATTTTCGCGGCGACCGGCGTGCGGCTGCGCAAGCTTCCTATCGATACGTCCAAGCTCAAGGCTTGATCGAGCGCTCCTTGCGAAGCTTGGCCCAGCGGTCGAGCCGCTGCTTCACCTCGGCCTCGTACCCGTAAGTCGTGGGTGCGTAGAAGGTCTGGCGCTCCATGCCGTCAGGGAAGTAGTTCTGGCCCGAGAACGCCTCCTCGTCGTTATGATCGTAGGCATAGCCGCGACCGTAACCTTCCTGCTTCATCAGCCTGGTCGTCGCGTTGAGGATGTGCTTCGGCGGGAGCAGCGAGCCGCCCTCCTCCGCAGCACGGGTGGCAAGGCCGAAGGCGACGTAGCCCGCGTTCGATTTCGGCGCGGTCGCGAGATAGATCGTGGTTTGCGCCAGCGCGAGCTCGCCTTCGGGCGTCCCCAGAAAGTCGTAAGTGTCCTTGGCGGCGATCGCCTGCACCAGAGCGTTTGGATCGGCAAGACCGATGTCCTCGATGGCCATACGCACCAGGCGGCGCGCAATATAGAGGGGGTCCTCGCCGCCGGCGAGCATGCGGGCGAGCCAGTAAAGCGAGGCGTCGGGATCAGAGCCGCGCACCGATTTGTGAAGCGCGCTGATCAGATTGTAGTGGCCGTCCTGCGATTTGTCGTAGATCGGTGCGCGCCGCTGCACCAGAGCTATCAAAGCCTCGCGGTCGAGCGGTGTCTTGGCGCCGGACGCGGCGGCGAGGAACACATCTTCTGCGAGGTTGATGGCGCCCCGGCCGTCGCCGTCGGCCATGTTGACGAGCGCCTCGCGGGCGTCGGGGGTGAGCGGCAGCTTGCGGTCTTCATGCGCCTCCGCGCGCTGCAGCAGCTGCTCGATCGCAGCCTCATCGAGCCGCCTGAACACGAGCACGCTCGCGCGCGATAGAAGCGCCGAATTGAGCTCGAAGGATGGATTCTCGGTGGTGGCGCCTACGAGAATGATGGTCCCGTCCTCCATGTGCGGCAGGAAGGCATCCTGCTGGGAGCGATTGAAGCGGTGGATCTCGTCGACGAACAACAGCGTGCCGCGCCCCTCCTCGCGCCGCGCCTTGGCCGCATCGAAGACCTTGCGCAAGTCAGAGACGCCGGAATGGATGGCCGAGAGCTGCTCGAAATGATGGTCGGTGACTTCGGCAAGGAGTCGCGCCACGGTCGTCTTGCCGGTCCCAGGCGGACCCCAGAAGATCACCGATGACAGTCGCCCCGCTTTGACCATGCGGCGCAAGATGCCATGTTCGCCGAGCAGATGATCCTGGCCAATTACCTCGTCGAGCGTCTTTGGCCGCAGCCGGTCGGCAAGCGGCCTTGGCGCACTTTCCGAGAGTCTCGCAGCCTCAAACAGATTGGCGGCGGACTTCTTCATTTATCAGCCCTGAATGGCGAGGTTATATACCTTGCCGTCTCGCTCTACCGACAGCCGCCATCCCCCGCCAGCGAGGTCGAGCACGCTCACGAGCTGTGCCACCGATTTCACCTTCTCGTTGTTGACCGCCACGACGATGTCACCGCGCTTCACCCCGATCCGTGCCGCAGGCGTCTTGTCCTTCACGTCGAGCACCACCACACCCATGCGTGAGTCATCGTCTATGCCAAGCTCCTGCGCCACGGCCGGAGACAGGTTCGCAATCTTGCAGCCGGTGAGAGGATGATGGCCGCCGAGATCGCGCGCGTCGCGGGGCGGATCTTCGACAGGCGCAATGAGCGCAATGGTGGTCGTGAGCTTCTGGCCCTTGCGCAACACGCTGAGATTGGCTTGGCCGCCGATCCCTTTGGTAACGAAGCGGTACTGGAAGGCGTGCGGGTCCTGCACCGGCTTGTCGTCGACGCCCACCACGACGTCACCGGCTTGGAGCCCTGCCCGCGCTGCAGGGCCATTGGCGCGCACGTTGCTCACGAGCGCGCCCGACGGCGCGGCAAGGCCGAGCGATTCAGCGATGTCTGGCGTGACTGGCTGCAGCGAAGCGCCGAGCCAAGGCCGCTGCACCTTGCCCCCTTTGAGCGCAGCCTGGACGACCAGCCGCACCATGTTCGACGGAATGGCAAAACCGATGCCGTGCGATCCGCCGCTTCTCGAGAAGATCGCCGTGTTGATGCCGATCAGCTTGCCGTCCATGTTGACCAGCGCACCGCCTGAGTTGCCTGGATTGATGGCGGCGTCGGTCTGGATGAAGAACTGATAGTCGGAGATGCCGACCTGCGTGCGCGCGAGCGCCGAGACGATGCCGCTGGTCACCGTCTGGCCCACGCCGAAGGGGTCGCCAATCGCGAGCACGAGGTCTCCCACTTCGAGGCTGTCTGAATCGGCAAAGACAATCGAGGGGAACTGCACGCCCTTGGCGTCGAGGCGGAGCACAGCGAGGTCGGACTGATCGTCCTTGAGGACGACCTTGGCGGGAAACTCGCGCCCGTCGGAAAGCGCCACCGTGATCTCGGCCTCACCGCTTCCCTGTATGACGTGGTTGTTGGTCACCACCACGCCGTTAGGGCTCGCGAGCACGCCTGAGCCGAGCGAGTTCTCGATGCGCTCGCGCGGAATGCCGAAGCTGTCGCCGAAAAACTGGCGGAAAAACGGATCGTCCAGGAAGGGCGAGGCCGTCTGCTCGACCCTATGCTGCACGTAGACGTTCACTACCGCGGGGGCCGCCTTTTTCACCACCGGGGCGAAGGATTGCTTGACCGCAACCTGGCTCTCGGGGACCACGCGCTCCTGGCCAAGTGCCGGCGCGCAAAAGCCCGCGAGAACTGCGAACAGAATGACCATGCCAAATTTGCCCGGTGATTTTGCCAATTCTCTCATTGCCTGGTCTGATATGGGGATTGGCCAGCGATGCTCTCGCATCTCCTATAACTCAAGTCGAATCAAGGCCGAAAACTGTCTCACTTGAGACCCATTCAAGCCCTCGACGCCTTGCCCACCCTTGTCTTTCTACTAAGATGCGCGCGGGCGCGTCTGGAAAAGCCAACGTAACAATGGAGAGGAAACGCATGCGTATGATGAAACTGGCCCTGGTCACTGGCCTCGCAGGGGTTGTCGGCAGCGGCTCGGCCTATGCGATCACGGTCAAGAAGAGAACGGA
>Ga0070674_100000495_pt1 | contig 19828 bp, 15 predicted proteins | sample KBSM33metaG_FD_65344 | JGI IMG/M metagenome (GOLD analysis project Ga0070674, IMG submission 65344) | Miscanthus rhizosphere microbial communities from Kellogg Biological Station, Michigan, USA - KBS M3-3 metaG | ecosystem: Host-associated > Plants > Roots > Rhizosphere > Soil ... | reverse complement strand
GCGCCAACGTTGCCGGCATCCGTATCGGCGGGCCCATCGTCGACGGCTTCGTGCTGCCCGGGCAAAAGCCCGCGTTGCTCGCTGCCGGGCGGATCAACAGGGTGCCGATCATCGCGAGTTCGAATACCGACGATATCGACATTCCGATGAGCCCGTTCGGGCGGGTCACGACCCTGAGTCAGTTCGAGAACGCCGCCCGCTCGGCGTTCGGGGCAGACGCCGACGGATTCCTGCGCCTGTTTCCCGCAACGACCGATGCACAAGCGCGGGCGACGTCGCGGTATGTCGCGCATTTGTCGGGCTTCGTGCTGGCGTCGCGGCAATGTGCGCGGGACCAGGCCGGCATCGGGCAAGCGGCCTATATCGACGAATTCTCGCGCAAGCATCCCTATGCGCCCGGCGTGCGCTTCGCCGATCAGGATCCCGCGACGGTCGGCGCGTACCATACCGGCGACATCCCCTATTGGCTGGGGACACTCGACGTTTACAACAGCCTGCGGCGCACGCGCGACTGGACGCCCTATGACCGCGCCCTGTCGGCCAGGATGATGGACTATCTGATCAGCTTCGCGAGGGATGGCCGTCCCGGCGCCAGCTGGCCCGCCTGGACAGCCGGCAACGAGCGCGAAAATACGTTCGGGAACAGCGCCGCGGTGAGATCGCTCGACACCGCGCGTCTCGATTGGCTGGAAGCGCATCCGATTGCTCGGGCAGCACTGCCGCCGCGGCCTGGATCGCCCCGCGATTGAGGCTCGCGATATTGATCGCAGCATGCGTTCGCTTTAGTCCGGGACCGGCACTTCGGTTAGGATTCAGACCATCGCGACCACCATCGAACCGCGCGGCACCAGAATCGCCGATTCAGAAGCGACCAAGGCCAATATCCTTGACGTCGCCCGCCAGGAATTTGCCGACAAAGGGCTGAGCGGCGCGCGGATCGATGAGATCGCCGAACGCACCAACACCAGCAAGCGAATGATCTATTATCATTTCGCTAGCAAGGAAGGCCTGTATCGCGCCGTTCTCGAGGACGCCTATACGCGCATCCGCGAAACCGAGACGGCGATGCCGATCGAGACGATGGGCGCCGAAGAGGCGTTGAAGGCCAACGTCCGGCTCACGTTCGATTATCACCATCAACATCCGGAATTCGTCCGCCTGGTGATGAACGAGAATATTCATCACGGCGAGTACATCAAACATGTCGCGGGGATCGAGCGGCGTAACGAAAGCGTGATCCGCGTGCTCGGCGAGATCATCGCAAAAGGCCGTAGCGAAGGCGTGTTCCGCGACGATCTCGATCCGATCGACCTGCACATGACGATCAGCGCGCTGAGCTTCTACAACGTGTCCAACCGCTACACCTTCTCGGAGATATTTCGCCGCGACATGACATCGCCCCGCGCCGTAGAGCTGCGACGCGAGCAGGTCGTCGACGTGGTACTGGCGGCGTGCCGCCCGAGATAGACGCATGCGATGGCTGGTCCCGGCTGGAACCGCCGCAGCTGGAACTCCGCAAGCAGCGCACTCTGCCAAATAGCACCTGGTCGAAATGCCCTATCGGCCGGGCAGTTTCCGGTAGGCGAGCCGGTCGGCCTGATACGACCCGAGCCAGATCGTGTCGCCGGCGATGGCGGCGGCCGATACGCCGTTGAAGTCCTGTTCGGGCTCGCCATAGGTCAGCGTCGAGACGATTCCGCTGGCAGGGTCGATCGCCGCGGCGACATAGCCGCGATGGCAGAGCATCTTGTCCGCCTCGCCATCGACGACACGCCGCAGGCCCCCGCACGCTGGTTCGTCCAGCCGCATGCCGGCGGCGACCAGGCGTCCGTCGGTCCAGTGGACATTGTCGGGCATGAATCCGGGCATTTCGATGACGCGCACCGGCTTTTTCGGATGGCGTCGGTCAAAGACGAGGACCGCGTGCCATCCGAACGCGACGACATAGAAATGACGCTCGTCGGGATCGGTCTCCAGTCCGTTGTTGCCGGGCAGTTGCGTTCCCGGGATTTCCGCGAACCCGGACGCGCCGGGCGTCCATTGCCACACCGCACCGGTTCGCTTGCCGAGCACGAAATCGGCGATGGTGGTGCCCGGACGGGTCAGCACCGTCACCAGCAGCGTTCCGTCGGCGAAGCTGGCGACCGCATTGCCGACCTGGCCCGGCGGCATCAACCGGCATCCGCGCCAGCGCAGCACGGGGTGATCGCCGCCAGTCGTCACCTCGAAGATCTCGATCGACTCACGCCCGCCGTGATTGACGACATAGAGCGTGAAGCGTTCGTCGCCGGTCTTGCGCAGGCTGAGACCACGCGCGTTGAACTTGGCCGGATCGACCGGCCCCGGGCATCCCGGATAGGTCATGCGGTCAACCGAGACCTGCGACGCGCGCCCGTCATACCAGGATTCTGCCGCCTTCCGCTCGCTATCGACCAGCTTCAGTCCGGCTCCCGGAGCGAAGCCGCTGGCGATGAGCCACCGCGTGCCGGGAATCGCGACAACGTCTTCGGGATGTTCGACTCTGCAGACATAAGCGAGCGACGCGCCCGGCGGGCAGTCGGCGGCCGCGGGCGCCGCCACCGCCAGCAGCCCCGCCAGCCACATCATAGCTCGATCCGCTTCACGTCGCCGAGCACGAAGATGTAGGCGAGCGCCCCCATCAGGGCGAGTGCCCCGACAAACGCCAGCGCGTAGAAGAACGACCCGGTCGCGGCGACGATCACCCCGATCGCCAGCGGCGTGACGATGCCGGCCAGATTGGCGGCCAGGTTGAACACGCCGCCGGTCAGTCCGAGCATGCCCGGCGGCGCGATGTCGGACACCAATGTCCAACCCAGCGCCGCCATCCCCTGGGCGAAGAACGCCAGCGACAGGATCGCGATCACCGCCGCGTTCGATTCGACGAAATTGGCGGCGATGATCGTCGACGCGAGCAACAGCCCGGTGATGATCGGCACCTTGCGTGCGACGTTGGCGGATTTGCCCCGGCGCAACATCGAGTCGGACCACCAACCGCCGAACAGCACGCCGATCGACGCGGCGATGAACGGCAGCACCGCGTAGAACCCGATCTTCAGGAACGCCATGTGGCGTTCGGTCGCGAGGTAGGTCGGGAACCAGGTGAGGAAGAACACCAGCGTCGAATTGCCCGCGAACTGGCCGATGCAGATGCCCCACATCTGGCGAAAGCGCAGCAGCCGCCTCGCCTTCGACCAGTCGATCCGGACACGCTTCGAAGTGCCATCGACCAGCCCGCCCCCTGCCGCGATCAGGTCGAGTTCGGCGGCGTTGATGCGCTTGTGCTCGGATGGTTCGCGATACTTGGCCAACCAGACAACCGCGAACGCGAAACCGAACAGGCCGCTCACGACGAACAGCGAACGCCAGCCGAAATGTGCCAGCAACCAGAACAATAGCGGACTGAGGAAGGCGAGACCGATATATTCGCCAACGGTATAAACCCCGGTCGCAAATGCGCGCTCCGATTGCGGGAACCAGGTCGCCACCACCCGGCTATTGGCAGGGAAGCACGGCGCTTCCGAAACGCCCAGCGCCAGCCGCAAGCCAAGCAGCGACGCCAGCCCGCCCGCGAAGGCATGGAGCAAGGTGAACAGCGACCAGAATGAAACCGACAATGCATAAGTGAGGCGCGTCCCGAACCGGTCGAGGAACAGCCCGCCCGGCACCTGCGACGCGGCATAGCTCCAGGAAAAGGCCGAAAACACGATACCCATGACGGCCGAATTGATCGCGAGCTCCTTGGTCAGAGACGGCGCGGCAATGCCCAGCACGGTACGGTCGAGATAATTGACCAGCGTCCCCGTCGCGATCAGCCCGAGCATCGCGAACCGGGCGCGGCTGGCGCGCTGAACGGGAGCGGCGGAAAGGCTTGCGCTGGTATCCTGCATTTCGGGTCCTCTCGCGCGGGGCGCTCTGTCCGGCGCCTTTCGCTGGTTCTAGTCGATCGGCGGGAATTCAAAAATTGGCGGTCATCCGCGCCCGGTCGGCATGGCGCCCGGTGAACAGGTCGAATGCGCGAGCCGCCTGGAATACCGCCATGTCGCCACCATGGGCGGTGCGGGCACCGATCGCTTTCGCGGCGCGGAGCAATTCGGTTTCCAGCGGAAAATAGACGACGTCCGCGACCCACAAATCGGGACGCAGCAATGCCGGGTCGACTGGCGTGCCGGGATGCCCCTCCATCCCGATCGGCGTGGCGTTGATGATTCCGTCGGCTTCCGCGATCTCGGTCGCGATGTCGCGCGTCGCGGCATTCGCGATGCGTCCGGGCAGCCGCCCGATGAGGTCGGCGCTACGGGTGGCTTGCGGGTCGACAATCACCAGGTCGCGACACCCCAATTTGACCATCGCCATCGCCGTCGCCGCGCCGGCACCGCCCGCGCCGATCTGAACGACCCGATCGAGCGCGACGCCGCCCAATTGGCGTTCGAACCCTTCGGCGAAGCCCGAGGAATCGGTGTTGTGGCCGATGGCGCGCCCTTGGCTGAACACGACCGTGTTCACCGCACCGATCGCGCGCGCTTCTTCGCTCAGGTCGTCGAGCAACGGGATAACCCGCTGCTTGAAGGGGTGGGTGATGTTCACTCCAGCGAAACCCGACCGCCGAACCTCGTCGAGTGTCGCCGCCAGGTCGTTTCCGGTGCGCGGGGCGACCGCCAGATCGAACAGGCGATATTCGAGCCGGATACCCAGCGCTTCCGCCTCGCGTTCGTGCATCGCGGGCGATCGCGAACCTTGAATATCCATTCCGATCAGGCCGGTCAGAATCGTGGCGGGTGCAGCGCCGTTCCCGTCAACCGCCTCCGCTTCCGTCGTTCCAGCCACGCGTCCAACCTCCCCAATCCAACGGAGCAGACCGCCTTTTGGCTCCTCCAGCGGCACTGCCGCAACTCCGATTGACTTGGTACGAACCATTTCGTACATCAAATGTCAACGGACGACCGACAACAGGTCGCCAAAAGTCGGAGCGGCGCGGGACGGCGCCTCGTTGGAGGGGATCGGGATGGGCAAACGACTCGCCACGGCTGCTGCATCGATGCTGCTGCTCACTGCCGCCGCGAGCGGATCGCCCGATCGGAGCATTGGCGCCCAGATCGCCGATGGGACCGAAATCGGGGCGGGCGTTCAAGCGGTCGGCGTTGATTCCTTCGCCGGGGTCAAGACGGCATTTGCCGACAGCGTGACCGGCTATCCCGACCTCACCTATCAGACTCTGCCGGGCTATCGCCCGCTCAAGCTCGACCTTTTCCTTCCGCCCGCCAGCTTCGCCGCGGCCGGTCCGCGACCGATGGTGGTCTATGTCCATGGCGGCGGCTGGATGGCCGGCGGGCCGCGGCGAAGCGCCGCTTATGCCGATTGGCCCAGGGTGCTCGCGGCACTGGCGGCAAAGGGCTATGTGGTTGCCAGCGTTTCGTATCGTTTTTCGCGAGAAGCGCCGTTCCCCGCGGCGATCCAGGACGTAAAGGCGGCGATCCGCTGGCTTCGCGCGCGCGCTTCAACCTATAATATCGACCCGAAGCGTGCCGCGATCTGGGGCCAGTCCGCGGGTGGGCATCTCGCCGCGCTGGCCGGCGTCACGTGCGGGGTGGCCGCGCTCGAACCCGGCGCACGGATCGTTCCCAAAAGCGCCAATGTCGAAACGGTACCATCGGCCGCGCCGGGCAGCGACGAGGCCTCCGACTGCGTCCAGGCGGTGGTCGGCTGGTTCGGCATCTATGACTTTACCGCGCTGTCCAAGCGAACGAGCCCGCCGCCGGGAATGCCGCCCGGACCGAGCGCCGACGATCTGTTTCTCGGCTGCGCCGCCGGGGATTGCACGCCGGAGCAACGCCGCGTCGCCTCGCCGGTAAGCTATGTCGACCGAAGCGATCCGCCGGTCCTGCTGATGCACGGCAGCGACGACCATACGGTGCCGGAAAGCCAGACCGAAATTTTCGACGCTGCACTGCGTCGTGCCGGCGTGCCGGTCCGCAAGATCGTGGTGCCGGGCGTCGATCATAGCTGGATCGGCAAGACGCCGGACGCAACGCGCGAGGCGAGCAGGATGGCCCTGCGTACCGCCATCGACTTCATCGACGAACAGATTGGCGACAAGCGCCCGCAATAGCCTTTCGATCTCGAAACTCAGGCCGGCGACAGACCGGACGCACGACTTAAGGGGAGACCAGAATGACCAATTTCGAACGCATACGCGCCGGACTCGCGCGGTCGACCTCGATCGGTGCGGTGGCGGCCGGCGTCATCGTCGCCGCGATCGGCGCTCCCGGCGTCGCGGCAGCGGCAGACAAGCCCGCCGCGACTGCCTCCGCCGATCAATCGACCCCCGCCTCGGATCAGACCGCGCCCCCGCCGGCGAGCCCGCTAGCGGCCGACGAATCCGCGGCGAACAGCGATCAGAGCAAGGACATCATCATTACCGGCTCGCTGATCCAGCGTCCGAACAACACGGCGGTCAGCCCGATCGTGACGGTCGGCGATCAGGCGATCAAGGACAGCGGTACCGCCAACCTCCAGGACGCACTGAACCAGTTCCCCAGCTTCACCACCGGCGGCAACGCGGCGACCGGTGGTCAGGGAACCGGCGGACGCGCGTCGATCAACCTCCACGGCCTCGGCACCAACCGCAACCTGGTGCTGCTCGACGGTCGCCGGCTTCCGGTGTCGGACATCAACGGCAATGTCGACGTCAACATCCTGCCGGAAGCGATCATCTCGGGCGTCGACGTGATCACCGGCGGCGCCTCGGCCGTCTATGGGTCCGACGCCATGTCTGGCGTCGTCAATTTCAAGACGGTCCGCGCGCTCGATGGGGTCAAGGTCGACCTGATGAATTCGATCAGCGAGCGCGGCGACGCCTTCAGGTTCAACGGCTCGCTGGCTCTCGGCAAGCGCTTCGCCGGCGGACGCGGTTCGATCATCGCGGCCTTCACCTATACCAGCCAGGACCCCGTCAACGGCAGCAGTCGCCGGTTCTTCTACGACAAGACCCCCTCGTCCTTCCTGGGCACGGGGACTTTCGTTCCCAGCGCGACCAACGCGCCCAATGCGGCCGCCGAGCAGGCGCTGTTCGCCTCTTATGGTGTCACGTCGACCGTCAATCCGCTGCTTAATCTGGGCTTCAACAATGACGGCACGCTGTTCGTCCAGACCGGCGCGCTCAACTATCGCGGGCCAACCAATTCGCAGGGCTATCTGATCGTCGGAAACAACGTTCGCATGCCGGTCGGTCAGCAGGTCGACTTCTATAACGGTCTGAAGCGCAAGACGGCGTTCGTGAAGGCCGACTACGACATCACTCCCGGACTGACACTTTATGGCCAGTTCATGTATGTCGACCTTACCGTTCATACCGCCAGCGGCAACAGCCTGACCCAGTTCGGCGCGTTGACGACGGTCCCCGTCACCAATCCCTTCATCCCGGCAAACCTGCGCACATTGCTGGCGTCCCGTCCGAACGCGGCAGCCCCGTTCACCTGGAACGGTCGCTATGTCGGTGTGCCGTACAAGAATTGGGACGAGAATTATAAGATCCAGCAATATCTGGCCGGCATCAAGGGCGACATTGCCCCGGGATGGACGTTCGACGTCTTTGGCGAATACGATGAATCGCATCACGACCAGACGCTTCACTATGCCATCCTGAAGAACAAGGTTCAGACCCTGCTCAACGCGCCCGATGGCGGAGCCTCGCTATGCGCCGGCGGGTTCAATCCGTTCGGCGACACCAACGCCCGCGCGCTGTCTCCGGCGTGCGTCAGCTACATCACCAAGGACGCGCTGTCGCCGGAGCGGCTCTCGCAGACCCAGGTACAGGGCCAGATCAACGGCAAGCTGTTCGATCTGGGTGCCGGTCCGGTGCAGATCGCGCTCGTCGCCGATTATCGGCGCAATACCTACAGCTACGTTCCCGATGCAGACTTGCAGAGCCAGAACATCGAAGCCGTGATCGCTTCGGCACCGGCCGCCGGCAATATCGCGGTGAAGGAAGCCGCCTTGCAGGTCGACGTCCCGCTGCTGGCCGACAAACCCTTCTTCCAGGAACTCGGCATCGGCGGCGCGGTGCGCGTGTCCGACTATTCCACCACGGGCTCGGTGACCAGCTTCGAGGGCGATGCCCGCTGGCGACCGATCAAGGAAATCCTCTTCCGCGGCAGCTACCAACGCGCGGTGCGGGCGCCCAATATCGGCGAGTTGTTCACTCCAGCGTCGGGTACCCAATTGGTGATCGGCACGCCGCCGGCATCGCTCGGGGATCCCTGCGACGTGCGATCGACCGCGCGCACCGGTGCCAACGGAGCGCAGGTTGCCGCGCTTTGCGTCGCGCAGGGCATTCCGGCCGCGGCGATCAGCAGCTACACTTTCTCGACCACAGCGACCGGCCAAACGATCTCCGGTAACCCCAACCTCACTCCCGAGCGCGCGAACACGTTCAACGTCGGCGTGGTGTTCAACGCGCCGCGCAACGGCGGGGCGTTCGGCGACATCTCGCTGTCGGTCGACTATTACAAGATCGATATCAAGAACGTGATTTCGACCGTGCCGGGGCTGACCGTGCTGTCGAAATGCTACAATCTCGACGGTTCGAACCCGAGCTATTCCAACGCCAACCCCTATTGCGCGCTGATCCAGCGTGATGCCAGCGGACAGCTGAACACGGTCACGACACCCTATCTCAATCTGGGCGCGCTCAAGACCGACGGGATCGAGTTCCAGTTCCACTACGGCTTGCCGGCAACTTTCCTGGCCGCGTCCGGCAAGCTCTACCTCGACTCGGCGGTCGGATATCTGCTCCACTACAAGGTGCAGCTGCTGCCCGGAGCGGCGTTCCTCGATTACACCGGAATCAGCAATGGCGGCGCCGGAACCGGTTCGGTGCCGCCGCGCGCGACACCGACCTGGAAGGCGCTGACTTCGGTCGGTTATCGCTCGGACGTATTCAGCATCGGCCTGCGCTGGCGCTACCAGAATGCGATGAAGGACGTCAGCACTGTGCTGACGCCGGCTACGGCGGTTGCCGGCGTTCCGGCCTATTCGCTGTGGGACACCTTCGCCTCGGTTCGCGTAAACAAGCAGTTCGAGCTGCGCGCCGGTGTAAACAACCTGTTCGACAAGGGGCTGCCCTTTGTGGCGAGTTCGCAGAACGGCACCGACACGGCATTGTACGATCCGATCGGCCGCTCGTTCTACATGGGCGTGAAGTTCGGCTTCTGACCGGAGCACAGCCCGGTGCGGCCGTCGATCAAATGATCGGCGGCCATCCGGGCCTCAACCTCGTCGTTCCGCGACTGACGGCGAGAATCTCCTTTAATGGGTCAAAAGCCTAAATCGGCAATCCAGCCTGCTCCCTATCCGGTTCGCTCAATGCCGTAGCATCGGGCATCAAGGCCGATCACCGCTCATTCATGCCATCCATGGCTTTTCGCGGGAGGCCACGGCTTCGCGGCCTTGATCTGGTGCGCGAGGTCAGGCAGCCGGCAAACCCGGATCGATGCCGGTCATGGCGATGGAGACGTCCCAGAGCCGCTTCGCGAGCGCGGGATCTTCGGCATGCGGCGCGCGCTTTGCTTCTCCGGCTACACCGCGGACTCCGCCAAAGCCGATAGGACCGTAATAGCCTCCGGGCTTCACCTTGCCGGTCGCAGCCAGAAGTGCCGGCCACGCGCCCTTGTCGGCGCTATTGAGCAATAGGCCGACGATTGGGCCTGCGAACTGGAGGAGTCCCATGTGACGACCAAGACTTGTGCTGGCGATGCCAGGGTGAACGCCGATTGCTGTGACGGGCGACTTCGCCGCGCGCAGGCGACGATCCAGTTCGAAGAAGAACAGCGCGTTCGCCAGCTTGCTGGCACCGTAGCGATCGGTCTTGACGTAGCTCTTGTCGGCGTTGAGGTCGTCCCAGTCGATCTTGGCCTTCAGATGCGCGACGCTCGAGGTCACGACCACCCGCGACCCCGGAGTCTCCGCCAGCTTAGGCAGGAGCAGCGAGGCGAGCGCGAACACGCCGAGATGATTGACCCCGAACTGCGATTCGAACCCCTGTTTCGTGCGCGTTAGCGGCGGGTTCATAACCCCGGCATTGTTGATGAGCGCATCGATCCGTGGCTCCTTCACGGCGATCTCGGCTGCGGCGCGAACGCTATCCAGATCGCCGAGGTCCAGCGGCAACCAGACGAGATCGGCGTTCGGCGTGATCCGCTTGATCCGCGCGATGGCCTCCAGCGCCCTGGTCTGCTCGCGGCAGCCGAGCAGGACACGCGCGCCCCTGGCGGCAAGCACCCGCGCGATTTCGAATCCCACCCCGGCGTTGGCGCCTGTGACGATGAAGCTTTTCCCCGTCTGCTCGGGAACGTCAGCTTCGGTGAAGCCCTTACTATTCGACATTTTCGATCCTTATTTTTGAGTGCTTACATGCTCATTTAACGGTTAAAACTCAGGCGGCGGATCCCTTCCAGAACAGGTCGAACCCGGCTTGCCGGATGACGTCGCTTTCTCGAGGTTTGGCTGTGATCGCGTTGATGCTGACATCGGCCAAGTCGAAGAGAATGGTATCGATGTAGAAGGCAATCCTGTCAGGTGCGGCATGGCCGGCGAGACACTCTTCCACCATCCGCCGCGCATCCCGCTGCATGGCATGACACTGCTTCCGGCTTTCCGCTGTCACGCGATCCGACACCTTCAACTGGCCAAGGGCCTTTCGCGCCGTGGCGTGAGCCAGTCCCCAGTCGATCAAACGGTTCCAGACCGCGAATAGCAGGTCTTTGGCGGAGGCGTCCGCCGGATATGGCGCCAGCATCGTCTCTGTGAGGTCGGTCTCGATCTCGAGAAAGAGCTGGTTGAGCAGATCGTCCTTGGTTGGAAAATAGGTGAACAGCGTCCCCTCGGAAACGCCGGCAGCCTTTGCGATCTTGGCCGTGGACGCGCCTGTGCCCAGGCTCGCGACGAACTCGGCCGCTGAATCGAGCAGTGCCTGTCGCTTTTCTTCACTGAGGGGACGCGCCATGTTTCGTCTAACTATATTGAGTGAGTGAATACTCATCTATATAAGGTGGAGTAAGAGATTAGTCTACCCCCTTGCGGCGAGGCCGAAGCGGGCGCGACTATACGCTGCCCGAATGCGACGCCACACAAAGCCCGCTCGGTGAGCAGGCTCGGCTCGGCGGAGGCGGCGCGATGGTCGAACGCCGAGATTCCTGCCCCACGCCGACATCGATCTGTGGGCTCTATCGACCGAGCGCGTGCGAACTCGAGAGTTCGTCGTTCGGCACCGCTGACAAGCGAAGTTCAAGCTTACTGAGCCGGTGATCCCGGCTCGCGAATTCCCGTCGGCGCATCCCAACCGCCGCCCAACGCCCGATACGAGGCGACGGCAGCGCGAGCGGCGGCCGCCTTTGCCTGAATTTCGGCATCGCGGGTCTCCAGAACACGCCGGTCGGCGTCGAGCACCTCGAGCAGGCTGGATGCGCCGGCTTTGTACGCCGCGAAAGCTGAGCCCCGAGCCTTGCTCAGCGACGTATCGCCCTCGGCAAGGATTTGCGCGCGCGCCTGTTGTTTGACCAGGCTGGAAAAGGCGTTCTCGACATCCTCCGAGGCCCGCAGGACGACGAGGCGATAGGCGGCCAACGCTTCGCCGTTGCGGCCGCGCGCCGCAGCGATCTCGGCATCGATGCGGCCAAAATCGAACAGCCGCCAGCGCAACCCGAGGATTCCGCTCGCCTGGGTGGCTCCGCCCCCGAACAAGCTGCCCACGCCCATCGTCGCCGTGCCGAGCAGGCCGCTCAGCGAGAATTTGGGGTAATATTCCGAGATGGCGACGCCGATGCGGGCGTTCGATGCCGCAAGCGTGCGCTCGGCCGCGATGATGTCGGGCCGCCGCCGCAGCAAGGCCGCGGGGCCACCCGCGCTGGAAACCGGGGGGACGATGGGGATCGGCGCGACGGCCGCAAGCTCGGGACGGGTCGAGCCAGGCTGGAGCCCGAGCAGGACGTCCAAGGCATTCATCGAGCTGTCGAGATTCTGCTCGAGCTCCGGAATGGCGGCTTTCACTTGCGCGAGCGCGCCCTGGGCCTGGCTTAGTTGCAGCTCCGCCGCGACGCCCTTGCGATATTGCAGCGCAGTCAGGTCGACCAACTGTTGCTGGATCTTTTGCTGGTCCCGCGCGACGCCGAGTCGCGCCTGCAGGCCGCGGATCGCGATATAGGTGTCGGCAGTCTGCGCTGCGACGGCGAGCCTGGCGGCAACCGCCGCCGCGGAGGACGCCTGCCAATCGGCGCGGGCCGCGTCGCGCGCGGCATCCTTGCCGCCGAACAGATCGATTTCCCAACTCGCGCCGAGGTCCAGCTCATAGCTCTGCGCCTCTCTCTGGAAACCCGGCAGCGCGCTGGCGATCCGGCCCTGCGGTGTCTCGCGTGACTGATAGTTTTCGCTCGCCTGGCCGCTGATCTGTCCGGACGGAAGAAGGTCGGCATTGGCGTAGCGTAGCGCGGCGCGCGTCTGCATCACGCGAGCGCGGGCCTGTTGCAGATCCAGGTTTTGCGCCAGCGCCCGATCGACGAGGCTCGCCAACAGCGGATCGTCGAAAGACCGCCACCAATTGGCCAGGTCGACCTTGGCTGCCTGCTCGGCATTGGCGTCGACCGCGGGACCGCCGATAAAGGCTGGTGGTGCGGCCGTCTGTGGTGCGACATAGGTGGGACCGACCGCGCAACCCGCGAGAAGAGCCGTTGTGGATGCCGCGATCATGGTACGAAATATGCGCATGGAATATCGCCGATCAGCTGATGAGTTCCATGTGACCAATAACGCAATTGGTCACAATTTGTCAATTGCCGACTTTCGCGCTAAGGGTTGGTCATGAAAACGCAGATTGCAGAAAAGGCCGCGCCCGTACGCGGGCCGGCAGAACATTCGGTCCGGGATCAGATCGTCAAGGCCGCGCGCGAATGCTTCGCTCATTATGGCTATGGCAAGACGACGGTGGCCGATCTGGCGCGGGAGATCGGCTTCTCCAAAGCCTATATCTACCGGTTTTTCGAATCGAAGCAGGCGATCGGCGAGGCGATCTGCGGCGACTGCGTGGATGCGCTGTTCGTCCAGGTCCGGGAGGCGGTGGACCAAGGGCAGGACGCAACCGATAAGCTGCGCAGATTTGCGAGAACCGCGACCACTGCGACCGTCGACCTGCTCTTCTCCGATCGCAAGCTTTACGAGATCGCGGTCAATGCCTCGTCCGAAAACTGGGAGGTCGCGCGGGCCTATACCGAGCGCCTCCAGAGCCTGCTCGAAGAGATTCTGAGGGAAGGACGCGAGAGCGGCGAGTTCGAGCGCAAGACGCCGCTCGACGAGACCTGCCGGTCGATTTTCTATGCGCTGAGGCCCTTCATCGACCCGGTTTTTCTCGAGCGCAGCCTCGACCTTCTTCCCGATGCGCAAACCGAGGTGACCGGATTGGTACTGCGCAGCCTCGCGCCCTAGGACGAATTGATTACATGTGACTAGTTGACACATTGGTCACACGATGACATAGGGCTCCTGCTGAAACAGGAGGAACCTGCGTGTCGATATCGTCTTGCGCGCGAAGCATCGGAATTCTCGGACTGGCGGCCGGCGCGCTTGCCGGATGCGGACGATCGGACGCCGATCCGCGCACTGCGCCACCGCTGGTGCGGACCGCCCAAGCGGGGCTGGCCGAGGGGTCCGCTCGCGAATTCACCGGGATCGTCGGCGCGCGCGTACAGAGCGACCTCGCCTTTCGCGTCGGCGGCAAGGTTGTGGCGCGACTGGTAGACGCGGGCCAGGCCGTCCGCCGCGGCCAACCGTTGATGCGGATCGACCCGACCGACTACAAGCTCGCGACGCAAGCTACAGCGGGAGCGGTCGAGGCCGCCCGGGCCCGCGCGGCCCAAGCCAGCGCCGACGAGCTTCGCTATCGCGACCTGGTTTCGGCAGGCGCGGCGTCGGCGTCGCTCTATGAACAGAAAAAGGCCGATGCCCTTTCCGCCCGGGCCGCGCTTTCGACCGCGGAAGCACAAGCGCGCGTCAGCCGGAACGATGCCAGCTATACCGTGCTGGTCGCCGACGCGGACGGCACCGTCGCCGAAACGCTGGCCGAGCCGGGCCAAGTGGTGACCGCAGGCCAGACCGTCGTTCGGCTGGCGCGCTCAGGCCCCCGCGAAGCGATCGTCGCGCTGCCCGAGACGCTTCGCCCTGCGCTGGATACGGTAGCGGAGGCGCGGACCTACAGCGGCCTCACCGGCACCGCGCGCTTGCGCCAGTTGAGCGATTCCGCCGATCCGGCGACGCGAACCTTCGAAGCCCGGTTCGTGCTGGCCGGCGCCCCCGCGACCGCGCCATTGGGTTCGACTGTCACCGTCCGCGTCGGCGTTCCGGGTCAACCTCAGGCCATTTCCGTTCCGCTCGGCGCGATTTACGACCCCGGGCGCGGACCGGGGGTCTGGGTCGTCACCGGCAAGACCGACGCCAGGGTGACGTGGCGGCCGGTACGCCTGGCCTCCATCGGTGAGGATAATGCCGTCGTGTCGGCCGGATTGCGGTCGGGCGAGCGCTTCGTCGCACTGGGTGCGCACATGCTCCATCAGGGTGAGGCCGTCCGCATCGATGCGGGAGCGGTGCGTTGAGCGGCGCTCCTGAACCCAGCGGCAGGTTCAACCTGTCCGCGCTGGCGGTGCGCGAGCGGGCGGTCACTTTATTCTTCATCATCGCCATCTCCGCTGCCGGAATTGTCGCCTTCCTCAGCCTGGGCCGCGCCGAGGATCCGAGCTTCACCATCAAGCAAATGACCGTGGTCTCGGCCTGGCCCGGCGCCACCGCACAGGAGATGCAGGACCAGGTCGCCGAGCCGCTCGAAAAACGCCTCCAGGAGCTGCGCTGGTACGACCGCGCGGAGACGTTCACGCGGCCTGGCCTTGCGTTCACCACGCTGATTCTGCGCGACCAGACACCCCCATCCGAGGTGCCGGAGCAATTCTACCAGGCGCGCAAGAAGTTGCAGGACGAGGCGCCCAACCTGCCGCAGGGCGTAGCGGGGCCGTTCGTCAACGACGAATATGGCGACGTGACCTTCGCGCTTTATGCCTTGAAGGCAAAGGGCGAGCCGCAGCGGGACCTCGTCCGCCAGGCGGAGTCGTTGCGCCAGCGGCTGCTGCATGTGCCCGGCGTCAAGAAGGTCAATATCGTCGGCGAACAGCGAGAGCGGATCTTCGTCGAGTTCGCACAGGACCGTTTGGCGACGTTGGGCATCGCGCCGCGCGCGATATTCTCGGCGCTGGCACAGCAGAACCTGATTACCCCGGCGGGTGCGATCGAGGCGAACGGCCCGCAGATGCAGGTGCGGCTCGACGGCGCATTCGACGATCTGGAGAAGGTCCGCGACCTGCCGATCGCCGCCAATGGCCGCACCTTGCGCCTGGCGGATATCGCCGAGGTCCGGCGCGGCTATGAGGACCCTGCCACCTTCCTGATCCGCAATCAGGGCGACCCGACCCTGTTGCTGGGCGTGGTGATGCGCGACGGCTGGAACGGGCTCGATCTGGGCAAATCGCTGAACGCCGAAGTCAAGGCGATCTCGTCCGAGCTGCCGCTCGGAATGGCACTGGTCCCCGTAACCGACCAGTCGGTGAATATCACGGCCGCCGTCGACCAGTTCATGCGAACGTTTCTCGAAGCACTGGCGATCGTGATGATCGTCAGCCTGATCGCGCTCGGCTGGCGGGTCGGCATCGTCGTGGCGGGGGCGGTGCCGCTGACGCTCGCGATCGTCCTCGTCATCATGTGGGCGACCGGACGCGTGCTCGATCGCATCACGTTGGGCTCGCTGGTTCTCGCGCTCGGACTGCTCGTCGATGACGCGATCATCGCGATCGAGATGATGGTTGTGAAGATGGAAGAGGGCTTCGACCGCATCAAGGCATCCGCCTATGCCTGGAGCCACACCGCGGCGCCGATGCTGGCAGGCACGCTGGTGACGGTGATCGGCCTGATGCCGGTCGGCTTCGCGCGGTCGACCGCCGGCGAATATGCCGGCAACATCTTCTGGGTGGTCGGCTTCGCCCTGCTCGCCTCCTGGGTCGTCGCCGTTATTTTCACTCCTTATATGGGCGTCAAGCTGCTGCCGGCGATCAAGCCGGTCCAGGGCGGCCATGACGCCATCTATGAGACACCGCGCTACCAGAGGGTGCGCAGGCTGATCCGCTGGGCGGTGACGCGCAACCGGGTGGTGACGATCGCGACGCTGGCCGCATTCCTGATCGCCGGTGCGGGCATGGTGCTGGTGAAGAAGCAGTTCTTCCCCACGTCCGACCGGCCCGAGGTCCTGATCGAAGTTCAGATGCCCAAGGGCACCTCGATCGAGCAAACCAGCGCGGCCAGCGCGCAGGTCGAAGCCTGGCTGCGCAAGCAGCCCGAGTCGAAGGTCGTCACCGCCTATGTCGGGCAGGGTGCGCCGCGCTTCTTCATGTCGCTTACGCCAGAACTACCCGACCCGTCTTTCGCCAAGATCGTCGTACGCACGCCATCGGAAGAAGCACGCGATGCCTTGAAGGAGCGTCTGCGGCGGGCGGCTGCCGACGGCCTCGCGCCTGCAGCGCGCGTGCGGGTGACGCAACTCGTCTTCGGCCCCCCCTCACCCTATCCCGTGGCGTTCCGCGTCAGCGGTCCCGATGTCGACAGGACGCGCGTCATCGCCGACCAGGTTCGCGCGATCATGACCGCCGACCCGATGATGCGCACGGTCAACACCGACTGGGGCGAGCGCGTGCCGACGCTGCACTTCGTGCTCGATCAGGACCGGCTCCGCGCAATGGGCCTGACCTCGAGCGACGTCGGCGAGCAGCTCCAGTTCCTGCTCTCGGGCGTGACGGTCTCGCAGGCCCGCGAGGACATCAGGACCGTCGATGTCGTCGCGCGTTCCGCCGGCGGGACGCGACTCGATCCGGCGCGCATCGGCGACTTCACCCTGACCGCAGCGAATGGGCAGCGCGTTCCGATCAGCCAGATCGGCAAGCTCGAACTGCGCATGGAGGATCCGATCCTGCTCCGCCGCGACCGCGTGCCGACGATCACCGTGCGCGGCGACATCGCCAACGGCCTGCAACCACCCGACGTCTCCACCGCCATGTTCAAGAAGCTCCGGCCGGTCATCGACACGCTGCCGCCGGGTTATCACATCGACATGGCCGGCTCGATCGAGGAAGCGGCCAAGGCCAATGCCGCGCTGGCGCCGGTCTTCCCGATCATGATCCTGCTGATGATGATCGTGATCATGCTGCAGGTTCGCCAGTTCTCCGCAATGGCGATCGTGCTGCTGACCGCCCCTCTCGGGTTGATCGGCGTGGTGCCGACGCTGCTGCTGACCGGCCAGCCCTTCGGCTTCAATGCGATCCTGGGGCTGATCTCACTCGCGGGGATCCTGATGCGCAACACGCTGATCCTGATCGGCCAGATCCACGAGAACGAGGGGCTCGGCCGGACGCCGTTCGACGCCGTGGTCGAGGCGACCGTGCAGCGATCCCGCCCGGTGATCCTGACCGCGCTGGCCGCGGTCCTCGCCTTCGTCCCACTCACCCATTCGGTGTTCTGGGGAGCAATGGCTTTCACGCTGATCGGTGGCACGCTGATCGGCACGATCCTGACCCTCGTCTTCATGCCCGCACTCTATGCCCTCTGGTACCGGATCAAGCCCGACGGCCAGAGTCCGGAACCCGTCGCGGTAGCGGCGGCATGAGGGCCGCCCTGTCCCCACACAGGCCCGCCGCGGCCTCATGGCGCAGGAGGGAAATTTGACCGGCCCCCGCCCCTCTTCCCGCTCGGCGGTTGCCTCTGCTCATCCGCAGCCGGACGGCGATCCGCTCGATTGGATCGAGGGCCGCTGGGTGCTGGAGATATTGTTGTGCCTGAACCTTCGCGAGCGCCGTTTCTCCGATTTGAAGGCGGCCATCCCCCGCGTGAGCGCGAACGTCCTGACCGACCGGCTTCGCGCTCTGGAAAATGCGGGGCTCGTGGAGCGGCACTCCCTGCCGCCACCATCGGCCAGCAAAGTCTACCGGCTCGCCGATCCGGCCAACGCCTTGAGGCCGGCGTTGGAGGCACTGGCGAACTGGCGAGCACAAGGGCTCGGCGCGTCCCGGCCGGGCCATATCACGGCCGTTGGCCCTTCGCCCGCGAGCTAGCTCGGCGTTGCGGAATTCGTCCGCCAGCACGCCAGGCATATCGCGCGGAAACATGACGACGCCGGGCGGGATACGGTCATTGAAAGGAGAAGCTGATGCAACAAGCTGCCGATACCGAAACGCAGATCTCTGCAGGTGATAAGCCGAATGGCGCCCGGGCAAAACGGGCCCTGATCACAGGCGCCTCAAGCGGCCTCGGGCTCGAATTTGCCGAGTTGCTGGCGGCGCAGAAGGTCAATCTTGTACTCGCCGCCCGGCGGCGGGAGCCAATGGAAAAGCTCGCCGCTGACCTTCGCCGAAAACATGGCGTCGATGTCGTTGTCGAGCCGATCGACCTTGCCGCGCCTGGAGCCGCTGCCCGGTTGAAAGGCAGCCTGGACGAACGGGCGCTACAGATCGACATTCTGGTCAACAATGCGGGATATGGGTTGCACGGCGAATTTCTGGAAACGCCGATCGAGCGCACGACAGATATGATTCAGCTCAACATCACGGCGGTCACCGAGCTGAGCTTTGTTTTCGGGCGGGACATGGCATCCCGGGGATCCGGGCAGATCCTCCTCATTGCCAGCCTCCTTGGACTCCAGCCCGTTCCCTCTTATGCGGCTTACGCGGCTACGAAGTCCTATGTGCTGGCTTTTGGCGAAGCTCTGCACGACGAACTTCGCCCGCACGGTGTAGCCGTCACCAGTCTTTGCCCAGGGCACACCGAAACGGGGTTCGATGCGGCCGCCGACGCTCCCGTTTCGCCCATGCTGCGCCTTCTGACGATGAAGCCCCGCCCCGTTGTCGAAAGCGGTCTCCGGGCCCTGGGACGAGGGAAAGCCTCCGTGATTCCCGGGTTCTTGAACAACGTGGTTGCATTTTCAAATCGCCTGACACCCCGTTCGATGCAGCGCGCCACAATGAAACGAATTGTGGGATGATGTCCGTAATCGCAACTCGCCTCCGCAGAGTGCGTTTTTGCGGGTAGAGCGCCGGACAAATATCGTTCGTGCTCGAACGCCCCCCTCAGAGAGCAGACGCCGCCGCTTCGTCGTAGCGACGCTGCGCGTCCAGCACCTGATCGACATTCTCCTCGGCCCAGTGGAGCAGTGCCTCCATCTGTCCAGCAAGTGTCTTGCCGAGCGGCGTGATGCTATATTCGACCGTGACGGGCACCGTCGCGAACGCCTTGCGCGTGACGAGGCCATTCCGCTCCAGGTTCTTTAGGGTCTGGGACAGCACTTTTTGAGACAGCCCCTCGATTTCGCGCCGCAGCTGGTTGAAGCGCGTCGGCCTCTTGGCAAGAACGCCCAGCAGCAGCACGGTCCACTTGTCCGCCACGCGGTCGAGCACGATGCGGCTGGGGCAGGCGGCGGCATAGGCGTTTGGATCGATCATCGGTTTCCTACGGGTAATCAGGTGGTGCAACGGTGCCTTCTTTACATCTTGCTGCACAATTTGCACCTAGTTCCCATTAGAAACCCATTCAAGGGATTTGAACGGCAAGGTCGTCGAACATTGGGACATCATCGAGACAATCCCCCCCCGCAGCGAGTGGAAGAACGACAACGGGAAATTCCAGGCCGGAATGAACGGCAAAAACTTTCATCAAAGGAGAATATCCATGACCATCGCCGTTA
>Ga0070674_100000491_pt1 | contig 19880 bp, 18 predicted proteins | sample KBSM33metaG_FD_65344 | JGI IMG/M metagenome (GOLD analysis project Ga0070674, IMG submission 65344) | Miscanthus rhizosphere microbial communities from Kellogg Biological Station, Michigan, USA - KBS M3-3 metaG | ecosystem: Host-associated > Plants > Roots > Rhizosphere > Soil ... | reverse complement strand
GATACCAGCGGCAGCGCAAGGATGACGGCCAAGCCCACCCAGCATATGAAGTACCGTGCTGCAGCCGGTGCTCGTGACAGCAAGCCTCCGACGATCACACTTGTCGCCAGAGCGACGATGCAACCTTGGACGAGCCAGTTCGCAATGAAGTCCACGCGTGCGCTCCTTCAGGCGTCTCGAATGAGCTTCTTGAGCCGCTTGAGTTCCGTGCGATCGATCGCCTCGTCCTCCAGCACGTTCAGAACGAGCAGGCTGGGTGAGCCATTGAAGAGGCGCGCGACCAGATGTTTCAACGCTCGCTGGCGCGCTTGACGCTCGTCCACGGCCGGCCGATACACAAACGCCCGCGCCACCTTGTCGTGGGTCACGAAGCCCTTGGTCTCGAGGATTCGCAGGATCGTCTGGACGGTGCTGTAGGTGACCGCCCGCTCTTGCGTCAGTGCGGCGACGACGTCACCGACGGTCGCGGTCTGGCGCTGCCACAGCACAGACATGACTCGGGACTCCGCGTCGGTCAGCGTGAGTGAACGTTTTCGGGCCATGGTGCCATCTGAACTCCTAAATGTTTAAGAGTTGACCAGGGCACTCTATCAGCGGCCAGGAATGGTGTCAATTAAAGAATTAAGAGTTCGCGCTGTGGCTCTCGAACTTGCAACTCGTCGAACTGCGCTTACTTCGAACGGTGGAAGGTGAACTCGATGGCTCCCTCGTTCCAGCTCCGTCCGCCGTCGTTGGACATATCCAACCGATAGCCCCAGTTGTCGTCGTCCGGCACCAGGTAACGCTCGCGGACAACGATGCCTGGCGATTCCGAGGTGACCGTGACGTTGCGACCGCTCGCGGCGACAGATCCGGCGCCGTCATGCACTTGCCGCCGCAGGAATGACTCGGAGACGTTCATAAACTCGACGACCCACGTACCCCGGCTCCGGTCGTACTGCCGGAAGCTAATCCCCAGACCTGGAGTGCCGTCGGGGTAAGGCGCGTGCGCCTCGTCGGCGATCGCCATCCCATCCAGGATGTAGCGACCGACCCATGAGACCGGGTACTCGGCCACCGTCCCGTCCGGAAGCCTGGTCCTGCCCCTGCCCTCCCATTTACCGATGAGGAACGCGAAGATGTCCAGCTCGCGCGGGGCGCGAGGGCTCCGCTCGCCATAGATGGTCTTCGACGGATCGGTCACAGACCGTGCCTCCTGCGCGTTCGCGTTGCTGATGACGATGAGCAAGGCCAGGACGCACCCCGTCATGGCCCCGTGACTACTGAAACTAAACGTACGTGTAGTTTCCCTCCGCGACTTCGTACGATCGTTCATGCCGCTGTCCTTCGCGCCCGGGCCGCCTCGGCCAGTCGTAGACGACCTGCTGCGGCGAGTGATCTACAGATTTCGGCCCGATACCAACTCGCGGCCTGGTGCGGACCGTCGATCGCGACACGGCGCGCGCGTTCTTCTGAGAGATCGCCCATCAACGAGACCCAGTAATCCTCAGCCAGGAAGTAGGACAAGAACCGACCGATCAGGTTCAGCGGCGCCATCTACGATTTCGCCCGAGCGTCCCGCCATGCGGCGGTCATCGCTTCGAGGGCGTCCTGCGAGCGCCGCACCGCCCGCCGACCGTCTGCGGTGATCTTGAAGAACCGCTTTGCCCGTCCTCCGCGCTCTGGCGTCGGTGCACCCATCGAAGCGGTCACCATGCCTTTGGCCTCGAGCCGCTGGAGCGTGACGTAGATGGTGCCAAACGATAAGTCGCGGCCCGTACGCGAGTGGATCTCGTCACGGATAGTCATCCCGTACGCGTCGGTGCCGAGCGCCAGCACCGCAAGCAGGATCAGGTGTTCGAGTGTGCCAAGAAGAGTGCCGTCGCGCTCAGTCATTTGTTAGACAATGTCAACACAGGCTAGGCTGATTTCCTAGACATTGTCAAATTGTGACACCCTCACAGCTGTCGTCGTGCTGATCACACGAGACCATCGAACATCACGATGTCGCCGATGTTCTTCGATACGGCCGCAAACACGTAGGCACCGTCGGGAGACCATGCCACCTGCCGCGCAATGACGGTAGGTTGGTCTCCGAAGTCCGTCATCTGGCGCCAGGAGCCGTCCTTCGTCGACAGCGCCCAGACGTTTGTCGTGGCGCCATCGGCCAGTCCCAGCGCCAGCCAACGACCATCGGGTGACAGCGCCGGATGGACGTGCAACGGCGGTACGGGAAGTCGCGCGCCGGAAACACGCCCGATGCTCTCGTATGGACCGTCCTCGGGTGCGGCTCGGCGAATCTCCCAGTCCCACAGGCCGCTCTCTCTCGCCGGCCACGCGCCGAAGTACAACATCGCGTCGCCTGGGGTCGGCGCACTCGAGTTGTGATCGTTCCGAACTTCAACGGGCGCACCGCCCGCGGCCGGAACTTTCTCAATGCAGTGCGTCTCTCCATCCACGTAGGGCGTGTAGTACAGCCACTTGCCGTCCAGTGACCAGTACGCCGACACGCCGCGGTCAACGATCTGACGCGCACCGCGTCCGTCGGGACGCACGACCCACAACTGCGGCGACCGTCGAAAGACGACATAGACGATCAGATCACCGGCGGGCGACCACTTCGGCACACCAATCGTGACTTCGGGATCGCGCTCGAAGGTAATCTGGCGAGCACGCGTACCGTCCGTTCGCGCCACCCACAGATTCGCGTGGCCGCCATGGTCGGATAGGTACACCAGTTCAGATCCGTCAGGGCTGACCGACGGCGTCTGAACCTGACCGGTCTGCCTCGTGACGGGAACAGCCCGGCTCGTGTTATCGAGCGGAGACTCTCCGGCCGGGAACTTCCAGATATCCGAGTGGCTCCTGATGCGCGAGACGACCAATCGACCGGAGTGATGCACGTCTGGCTCCACGAGGGACGTGTCACCCGATGTGATCTGTGTATCGTGCGTTCCATCCAGGTCGATCGTGTGCAAGTTGAACGTCGGCGGATACGGCAGCGTGCTCCCAGCGGAGGAACTGTAGAGGAGACCGCGGCCGTCTGGCAGCCAGGCGGCGCCTCGCATGAAGGAGGCACGACAGACCGGCCGGCTCTCGCCGCCGTGTGGCGAAACGATGTACAGCCATTCATTCCACACTGACCGGCCCCGTCCATGAAACGCCAGCCACGCATCGTCAGGCGACCATCGCGGCGACCGCCAGACGTGGCCGCGTGGCACGGCCGCAACCACACGGACCTCGTCTCCGTTGCGCGTGACGACCATCAGAACGATTTGTCCCTGATGCGATCGCACGACGGCAACGTGCCGGCCGTCGTGGCTCACGTCGCCGCCACCCAGGGCGCTGATGATGGGGCGCGGGATGCCGCCCAACGCTGACACTTCCCACAACGTGCCCTCTTCGCCGTGGGTCTCGGACTCCGTGTGATAGAGCAGCGAGTTCGAGTCGGGGGACCATCGAGGCTGCGAGTGATTGATGTCGTCCCGTGTCACCTGAAGCGGAACACCGCCAGCGAGGAGTTGAATCCATATCTGACGACGCCCACCGGTGCTCGCGACGAACGCTACCATCTTGCCGTCCGGCGAGATCGCCGGCGAATCGTTCATGCCAACGTGATCGGTAATCCGATGAAACTCGACGGTGCGCGCGCGGACAGGCGGAGCCGCAGCCTGGGCCTCGCCTGCGGCATCGGCTCCCGCGAGATCGTCGAGTGCATCGGCGATATCCCGCAGCCGGCGCCGTATGTCCTTGTGCAGTGTTCGCCGGAGGACTCGCCGCACGCCTGAAGGCACATCCGTGCGCAGCATGGACCACTCAGGCTCGCGCTCGAGGATTGCAGCGACCGTGTCGGACGGCGTCGCACAGCCGAACGTCCGTACCCCCGTGAGCATTTCGAACAGGACGCAGCCGAATGCCCAAACGTCGGTGCGCCTGTCCACTCTCTGCGCACGAAGTTGCTCGGGACTCATGTAGGCGAGCGTGCCGAGCACCATAGCGCCGGTCATGTCGGCGATGGTCGAGACAGCAGTTACGCCCAGCGGTGAGGAGGCGGTGAGGGGATCCGCAGTGTCGGGCTTGGCCAGACCGAAATCGAGCAGCTTCACCGCGCCCGTGCGCGTCAGGCCAATGTTGCTCGGCTTCAGATCGCGATGCACGATGCCGCGCTCGTGCGCGGCGTCGAGTGCTTCCGCGATTTGACGCGCGAGGTCGAGCACCGTGTTCACGGCAAGCCCACGGCCCGCAGTGTTCAAGACATCGGCGAGCGTCCCACCATCGATGAACTCCAGAACCAGCGCGCGGTGGCCCGGGGCCTCCTCGATACCGTAGATCGCGGCGATGGCAGGATGATTAAGGGACGCCAGCACGCGCGCTTCGCGGTCGAAGCGCGCGACGCGCTCCGCATCACCAGTGAATTCGGCCGGGAGAATCTTGATGGCGACATCGCGTCCAAGCCGCGTGTCCAGGGCGCGGTACACCTCGCCCATGCCGCCCTTTCCCAGTGGCCCCACCACGCGATACGAGCCGACGTGAGTACCGGGCGGCAGCGACATGGCGGGGAGATTATAGAAAACGGCTAGCTTTACGGCACGAGGTCCGTGATTCACGACACGCGAATCGGGACCAGCGCGTAAAGTCCCAATAAATGGGTCGCGATTGAAGCTATGACCTCAGCCTTGAGTGGGCATTCAACTTGCTCTATTCCGTGCGGAGGACTTATGAGGAACTTAAAACAGCGGTATCTCGACAATCAGGAAGGAAAGGTGGGCTACGTGCTCGCGTGGTTGATGGGTGTTCCAGCCAGCGTGCTATTTGCGATTTTTCTGCTTCGGGGGTGTAACTGAGTTCAGTTGATAACCAGGCGCCGGAATCCCACCCTCCGACGGTCTTCGTCTGCGGGGACAGAGAATCACTATCCCCGAAGCGCGCGAAGGTGCTGCTCAACTCCGTCAGTTGCGGATCTACAGGGACGCGGTGTTCGAGCAGCCGCAGCGCATACCACAGCGTCTTGATCCGTTTGCGCCACTCGTGGAATGCGGGAGACCCGCTGCGACGCGCCTTACGCATGCCTTGCCTGGCCTTCTTGTAACTTCTGCGAACCCCCGAGACAAGCCTTGAAGCGTCCATGCCCTCCCAGCTCCAGCGACCCGCCGATCGCTCCACCCGTTCAATCGTACGAGCCGCCCTGCCGGCGACAGCCACCGACCAGCCCTGCGCAGGCGCCCGGTTGCGCCGTCCACATGAACGTGATCGGCCCAGGCTAAGCACGGCTCGAGTCTTCTTGTCAGAAGGAGCCCTCGCCGCCAGGGCCGGCTTCTTGCAACGAATCGACCCTCATTCCCATATGAGTGAGGGTGTCTTATGCCGGATGAGCTCGCACGCGTCTCTCTCCGCGTCAATGGGTCGATCCACTCGCTAATGATCGACCCCCGCGTCTCCCTGTTAGATGCGCTGCGCGATCACCTGAGTCTGCCCGGGACGAAGAAAGGCTGCAATCAGGGCGCTTGCGGTGCCTGCACAGTCCTGGTGGATGGTGAACGCATCAACTCCTGTCTGACTCTCGCTATCCAGTACGAAGACCGCGAGATACAAACCATCGAGGGGCTGGTCCAGAACGGCGTCCTGCATCCGATGCAGGATGCCTTTATCAGACACGATGGATTTCAATGCGGTTACTGCACGCCTGGCCAGATCTGCTCGGCGGTGGCCATGCTGGCCGAGTGGAAAGACGGCGCGCCGAGCGCGGTCACCAAGCCAAACGCACCGCACCACTTGACCGACGATGAGCTGCGCGAGCGCATGAGCGGAAACCTGTGCCGCTGCGGCGCGTACGTCGGCATTCGCGACGCCATTCGCGACGCTGTTGAGGAGATGTCGCGATGAATCCCTTCGAGTACGTGAGGGCCAACGACCGTCAGTCGGCGATCGACGCCGCAATCCGCCCGGCCGCACCCGCGCGGTTTCTCGCCGGCGGGACGAATCTGATCGATCTCATGCGCGAAGGCGTCGAGCAGCCTCGGCTCCTCGTCGATATCACTCGGCTTCCGATGACGGCAATCGAGGAACGCCCCGACGGTGGCCTACGGATTGGCGCGATGGTCAGGAACAGCCATCTGGCGTCGCACCCGATTGTCCGTGGGCGATTTCCGCTGCTGTCACACGCGATTCTGAACGGCGCCTCGGCACAGCTTCGCAACATGGCGACGACCGGCGGCAACCTGATGCAGCGCACGCGCTGTTACTACTTCTACGACACGGCGACACACTGCAACAAGCGCGAGCCGGGTAGCGGATGCGATGCCGTGGATGGTTTCAACCGCATTCACGCCATCCTCGGCGCGTCGTCTCAATGCATCGCGACGCATCCGTCCGACATGTGCGTTGCATTGGCCGCGCTCGATGCCACCGTTAACGTGGAAGGCCCGGCCGGCGCACGCGCTGTGCCATTTGCGGATTTTCATCGACTGCCCGGCGAGACGCCGGATGTGGATACGAATCTGCTGCGCGGCGAATTGATTACGTCGGTCGATCTCCCAGGCTCCAGCGCCAGCCTGCACTCTGCTTACCGCAAGGTGCGCGATCGTGCCAGCTACGCCTTTGCCCTCGTGTCCGTCGCGGCGGCGATTCGCATCGCGGATGGACGGATCAGCGAACTGCGTCTCGCGCTCGGCGGCGTGGCGCACAAGCCGTGGCGTGCCGCCGCGGCGGAGCGCGCACTCCTCGGGTCGGTGCCAACGCGTGACGCCTTTGCCCGAGCGGCCGACGCCGAACTCGAGCCGGCCGTGCCGCAGGCACACAACGGGTTCAAGATCGTGCTGGCGAAGCGCACGATCGTCGCGGTGCTCTCCGAGCTCGCGGGACTTGATGAAGGCGCGCAATGAGCATCATGCGACGAGTGATCGAGCGTGTCGCACAGGTCCTGCCAGACCGCCAGCAGGACGAGATCCAAAGCGCTCGCCGATATCTCGGCCAGCCTGTAGATCGACTGGACGGAGTCGACAAAGTGACGGGCGGAGCCCGCTTCTCGGCAGAATATCCGGTCGAAGGCCTGGTCTTCGGCGCAATCGCCTTCAGCGCTATCGCGAAAGGCGTCATCTCCAAAATCGACACCACCGCTGCGGAACAGGTACCCGGAGTCGTCAAGGTTTTTACGCATCTCAACACGCCGCTGATGAAGGCGCCGGCTCCGTTCTCCATCGGAGGCGAGCCATCGGCGGGCGGTTCCGCCGTGCGGATCCTGAACACCGATCGCATCTCCTGGAACGGTCAGCCGATCGCCCTTGTGGTCGCCGACACCGAGGAGCGCGCGGAGTACGCGGCCTCGCTCGTCGACGCGACGTACGCCGTCGAGGAAGCCGTCACGTCATTCGAGAGCGCCATCGCACATGCGGTGACTCCCAAAGACGTGCTCGGTGAATCACCGGAGTTGGTCAAAGGAGATCCGGATGCGGTGCTGCGATCGGCACCGCATCGAGTCGACCTGACGTTCACGACGCCACCCTACAACCACAACGCCATCGAGCCGCACGCAGCGATCGCGATCTGGGAAGGAAACGATCGCCTGACCATTTTCGATACCAGTCAGTTCACGGCGGGAGGGGCGAACAGCCTGGCGGATATCTTCGGCTTGAAGAAAGAGAACGTGAAGCTGCTGGCGCCGTTTGTGGGCGGCGGCTTCGGCGGCAAGGGCACGATGTGGTTCTACAACCACTTGTGCGCGATGGCGGCCCGTGAGATCGGCAGGCCTGTGCGCATCGCGCTTTCGCGCAAGGGTGTCTTCCGTATCGTTGGCGGGCGCACGCCATCAAAGCAGCGTGTTGCCATCGCAGCCGATGGAAGCGGGACGTTCACCGCGTTCATCCACGAGGGTTTCACGGCGCAGTCGACCGACAACCACTTTCCCGAGCAATTCAGCTTCCCGCCGCGGCACCTGTACGCAATGCAGTCGTATCGGATTGGTCAGCAGGTCACGAACGTGAATCGCGTCGCGAACACGTTCATGCGCGCGCCGGGAGAGTCCATCGGGACGTTCGCGGTCGAGAGCGCGATTGACGCCCTGTCGTACGAACTGAAGATCGACCCGATCGAGCTGCGGATGAAGAACGAGCCGGAGACGGATCCGGTCAGCGGTCATCCGTTCTCGAGTCGTTACCTTCGCGAGGCCTATGCCATGGGGGCCGAGCGATTCGGATGGCGCAAGCGCCCCGCAGCCGTGCGAGCACAACGCGATCGAGGATGGTTGATCGGCCAGGGCGTGGCGACGGGGACGTATCCCGTGTACCGAATGGCGACGGCCGCCAGGTTGCGACTCAACGATGACGGTACGGTCCTCGTCCAGACCTCGTGTCAGGAAATGGGAATGGGAACCGCGACCGTGCAGACGCAACACGCCGCGGACCGCCTGGGGCTGCCGCTCGATCGCGTCCGCTTCGAATACGGAGATAGCAGCTTGCCCTGGGCGGGCGTCGCCGGTGGCTCGTCGCAGACGATCAGCGTGGTACTCGCGGTGCAAGATGCCGCCGCCAAGCTGGTGACGGAGCTGCTGTCGCTGGCGCGGAAGAACGGCAACTCACCGCTGGCCCAGGCGGACGCGAACGACGTGCAGCCGGCCAACTCGGGACTCTTCCTGAAAGAGATGCCGGCGATTGGCGAGACATACGTCGATATTCTGCGCCGCGCTGGCAAGACGTTCGTCGAGACCGACGTCACCACTGGCGCGCCGTTCGAGATCATGAAGTACTCGATGCACTCGTACGCCGCACAATTCTGTGAGGCTGCGGTGCATGAAGAGACCGGGGAAGTCCGGATTCGCCGCTGGGTAGGCGCATTCGACACGGGCTGCATCCTGAATCCGAAGACCGCCACGTCGCAGTTCAGGGGCGGCATCATCATGGGCATCGGCATGGCGCTGACGGAAGAAACGATGTTCGACGATCGCTCGGGCCGCATCATGAATCCGAGCCTCGCGGAGTATCACATTCCCGTGCAAGCCGACGTTCCCGAGATCGACATCGTCTACACGGACGTGGCCGATCCCAAGACACCGCTGGGCGCACACGGTATCGGCGAAATCGGGATTACGGGCGTGGCGGCCGCTATCGCCAACGCCGTTTATCACGCCACTGGCAAGCGCGTGACTGACCTGCCAATCACGCTCGACAAGCTCCTGTGACCCACGTCACGAAGTCGGCCAGCGGACGCGAAGGTCAAGGCAGAAGCGGCCGTGGCGCTCAGCCCAGATCAAGTTTGCCAATCGTGCAGTGAGGACGATTCATGAACTCGGACCCGAAACTACCAGAGACGGAGCCAGACCCTAAACCGTTACCGGCACCCACCAAGCTCCCTGAACCTTCCCCCGATCCGCCTCCGACGAATCCCATACCGCCGGACGCGCCGCTCAGGCTTGGTTGAGTACACGCCGGTATTTTGCGGCCACGCGATGAGGGGCGCGCGCGACGGACGAGCTCGAATGTAAAACAGAAACCTAGAGCGCTCAGTTCGTCGCCGTGACGAGGAGCTCCGGCACCGAAACTTGCAGGAAGTTCGAGCATGTCAGAAGAGCAAGGGCAGGAGAGCCGCGGTGCTCAGCAGGAGACTGCCGCCGAACGTGAAGCCAAAAAGAACCCGGCGGGCGACCAAGATTTTGAGAAGCCTTCAGCAGGCCGAGACAAGCCACCTGATGAAACAGTGCAGAAGGGCAAGCGGAGTTCCGACAGCCCGTGGATGGGCGGCGGTTAGTCCGCCTCGACGGTGGCGGGTCGAAAGCTCGATGCATTGGCTCCGCACGAGTGGGCAGCGCGACAGTGACGAAGGAGTCAGTCTTGCAGCGTGGCAATCGCGCACGGGAGCCCGTGTGTGGTCTCGCGCGGCTCGCTGTGCGGTCGAGACAGGAAAGACGAACATTTCTTCAATCTGGTGCGTGGATTGAAGCTTCTCCCGGAGGAGAAACGTGACCTGGTCATGTTTCTGTTGGCGCTATGAAGATTCTCTTTGCGACCGGCGTCGTTCTGGCTCTTCACGTCGCAGCATCGCTCGCACAGCAAGTACCACCGCCGAATGAGCCGGCGCACAAGGTATATGTCATGTCTGGTTGTCTAGAGCGTGGCTCCGCGGCGAACTCAGCCTTCACACTGGCCGATGCTACGGCTGTCGGAGAGGCGCCTCTACCGGATCCATCTAACAAAGACGCGGAAGCGGGCGCTGGAACTCGCTCGTACGAAGTGCTGCCAGTCTCGAGTGTCAGTGAGCAGGGCATTAATCGTGAGACGCTCGAGGGTCATGTCGGCAGCCGCGTGGAGATCACTGTGCGCCCAGTGGAAGCATCGGTTGCCCCCTCGACGACGAGCACGTCAACTACCACGGCGAAAGTCGAGCAATCCACCCTTCGGCGATTTACAGTGGTCAAGATCGGCAAGTTGCCTGGCTCGTGCCATGGTGAACGGCGCTGAGGCCTGACAGAATTGGTCCGCATCGCGTTCTGCGCGCGCATGGCATTCCGCCGGGAGGGCAGCGCCCGACACCATGGCGGACGTTTGTACAGGCGCACTGGCCAGTACTCGTCGCTGGCGACTTCTTCACCACCGAGGTGTAGACCACGCGAGGACTCGTGACGTACCCACGGCCCGATTTTTGGCTGTGTTCGCGTGTGGCGGCCAGAGGGACTAATCTGTGAGTTCCATCCCTTCTGATTTGTTTCCCAGAGTACTGCGAGGTGTCCCATGACGTCGGCAGAACGGTCGCATGAAATCGTTTCGGCCATCCTCGACATGTGCGGTGTCGAGGTCGGGGAAAGGCGACCGCAGCTCGAAACCTTTGTCGCCGGGCACCTCGACGAGATCGAGCGAAGAGCGGCGGAAAAGGCCGTTGGTGTCTATCGAGAGAAGACGACCGAGGCCACAACCAAGGTGCTGTCGGACACCGCGATCGGCGCGGCGAATTTCCAAGGTCCTCCCGCGAAAGTCTGAACTGCAATCCGTTCGAGGCCGGTTGGCGAGGAATCCTCCATCAGGTTGCGAGGACTGAAAAAAGCTTGCCGTCGGCGTGCGTTGACGGCTTCGGCAACTACCGCCCGGAGTGGCCGGCAACTCGATCGACACCGACCGAGGTTCGCGTGAGCGCTCGACCGTTATGTAGAGGTGCGTCGGACGTTCTCCGCTCGAGGTCCCTTGGGCCCCTCGCCGACGTCAAACTCCACACTATCCCCTTCGCGCAAATTCTCAAGCCCCTCACCGTAGACGGCACTCCTATGGAAGAAGTATTCCTTTCCTGTCTCGTCCTTGATGAACCCGAAGCCTTTATCCACTCGCAGCGTACGAATCTTGCCTGTCACCATCGGCCTCCTTCCACCGTCGTCACGACTACGCGGTGTCCCGATCATATGCCGTGGTGGCATTCCTGCTGACCGCCTCGCGGAGTTGACCAGCGCGCATCGCAAGGAATGCGATTGCCTGGTGCGGCGCTGGTTACAAGCCGGCCTCTTCCACCGACAGCTGCTCTCCGCAAAAAGTCACGGGGAGACCGACGAGACTTTGTAGATTGCGCAACTCGAGTGAGTTCGTGGATGTTCGTCGAAACGGCTCGCCGCTCAGTTGATACTCGTTGCCGTCGCAGTCCTCGACGTCGGCGGTAATGCTGAAAACCGCGCCACGATGGCCGTGATGTTGGCTGTCTTTTCTGTCGGCTCTCAGACAATCAGGATACTGCTCGGAGCCGGCAGGTCACTGGCTCGGCGTGACCAGCTGCGGCCGGTGTCCGCTGATCCGTAGAGGTTGCCCTTGGCATCAGCAATCGCAACTTCGGAGCCGCGCGTAGCCATGCAACCGGTGTCCACGATGCCTTCAGTCCAAGCGGGTAGGCCGCCGCCGATGGTGACCAGCGAACCATTTCCATCTACTTGTCGTCGATAGACCGCGCCGTGCGCGGCGAAGTGGTGTGCCGAAGCAGACACGAGGACGTCATCGCCGGCAAACGCGATCGCGGAGCAATACGCGGCGTGGAGCCCCTCCCGTTCGACGTCCCACGTTGCACCACCGTCGCGGCTAACGCAGAGGCCGATCGCGGCGGCTGCCATCACGACGTCCGGACGATGCGGATGCGCGCGAACCTCGTGGACGTCGCTATCGACGTCGATTGTGGACTGCCACGTTGCGCCGCGGTCGGTCGATCGAGGGATACCACCAACGTGAACGTTGGCGCGGAGGACCGAGCCGTCCGCGGTTGCAGTGATCGAGCGGATTCCGAGAGGCGGCCCAATGCGCTCACCGTTGATGATTGCTGAGCCCGCATACCAACTATCACGCCCGGCGACCGCGTCGAAGCCGTGGAGTTGCTCGAGTGCTCCACCTGCGCCAACGCGCAGCACGCGCGCATCGTCGGTCCCGACGTAGATCACATCGCCAACCGCCACGCAGCACGCGAGGTCGAACTCCGTGCTGGCGATCGTGGTCCATACGCCATTCGGCGCACGCCGCAGAAGTGACCTTCCGGCAACAATCGCGAGCGCACCGCCCTGCCCATCAGGAGCGAGCGCCCTGACTGACCGAGTCACCAGCTCTTGGTGGCGCGTCCCGCCAGAGACGATGAACAGCCCGTCGCTCCAGCTGGCCACAAGCACCATTGAAGTCATGATGCCGGCATTCTCTCAGCGATCGATTGCGACGGAGCGAGCGCCTGTTTGATGGCCCGTTTTACCTGTCGCCACTGCCTGAACGGCTGCCAGCATGTCACCTGATCTTCGTGCAATCACTCGATGGAAATACAGGTGCCCGCGATCCTCAGACACTCGGTGGCGGAGAGACCGATAAGCATCTCATCTACGAAGGGCTGGCCCGCGTCTCGGCAGACGCCGTATTAGTTGGATCGTCCACGGTTCGTGGCGGAAGTGTCGTCTTCTCCGTGTGGCATCCCGAGCTCGTCCGGTTGCGCGAGACACTTGGCCACCCTCGACATCCGGTCCAGATTGTCGCCACTCGTCGCGGTGTCCCGATCGATCGCGAGCTCCTCTACAACGTTCCTTCGGTACGCCTGATCCTCCTGACCGCTCCCGGTGGAATTAACGTCATGCGCGAGGCGCTCGCCGGGCGTCCGTGGATCACGCCCATCGTTGTCGACCCCGGCCGCACGGTGGTCGACGCGTTCGAAGAGCTGAGAGCGATGGGGGTCCGGCGGATCTCGGCCGTTGGCGGGCGGCATCTCGCCGCCGAACTCATCGACGCTGGTCTTGTGCAGGACCTCTATTTGACGACATCGCCCGCCGCCGGCGGCGAGCCCGGCACGCCGATGTACTCGGGTCCACTCGACTCACAGACTGTCGTGCGGAAGCGAGGCACACGTCATGAGGCTGGCGTGGTATTCGAACACTCGGTGCTGCGACCGACATGATGCGTGCATCCGCGACGGTCGATCGCGAGCGACTTCGCCGTCTGGCGTCGACGCTCGACGGCCGCATTGTCCTGCGGGACGATGTCGCGTACGACGAGGCGAGACAGGTGTGGAATCGTGCGGTGGACCGTCGTCCTGCCGCGGTCGTCAGATGTGCGTCGGCCGACGATGTTCGTCGCGCTCTCGAGTATCGCCAGGATGTTGCCTTCGGAGTCTTTGAACCAGGCCGTGGTCCAGCTCCGCCGAGAGGGCAGGGAAGGCGATGCACTCTTCATCGAGAGCATCGGGCTTCTCGACGATCAGTGGAATGCAGGTGGATCACCCGTTATCCCGCCGCCATACAACGTCAGAAACTCAAGCGTGCCCCGAGTTGCGCCGTGCGTGGTGGCATCGAGGTCAGAAGACGCCCGAAGTCGGGCGACGTGATGTTTGTGTTCGGATTGTTGTAGTTGATCCGATTGAATGCGTTGAAGGCGTCCATCCGGACGTCGAGCCGAACCGTCTGGCTGAAGCGGAAGCCCTTCGTCACCGAGAGGTTCACCGACCAGTTCCCCGGGCCGCGAATGAGGCCGGGATTCGCGTCACCCGGCCGCAACGTGGCCGTGGTGATCGAGGAGACGGGCACGGGCGCGAACTGGCTGCGATCCAGGTAGAGCCGCGTGTCGCGGTAATCGTCGAGCACCGGATCGTCGCCGATCAGATCGGGTCGGCTATTGGGGATTCCAGACGGCTGCGTCACTCGCAGCGGAACGCCCGTGCGTGCTGAGAGAATGCCCGAGATCTGCCAGCCACCCAGAATCTGCGAGAGGACCGCACCGTCGGGCGAGGGCAGCTGGTAGATCGCGTCGAACGAGACCCGATGCCGCGCTTCCTGCGACAAGGGGTTGCGATCGTAAAACGGATCGAAGAAGTCCTGCGTGACGAAGTAGTCGCTGTTGACGAAGTTCGACGCGAGCGACCCGCCTTGCTCGGCGAAGCCCCGGCTGTACGTGTAATGGAATCCGAGCCCGAGGTCGTCGTCGAAGCGCCGCCGCACCGATGCCTGCAGCGCGTCGTAAACCATCGTCTGCTCGCTGGTGAGATAGACGCCGCTCGGCGTGCCGAGAGCCGGGTTCGGGCGCACCCCGGTCTGCCGATCGAACGCGCTGGCCAATGGACGGCTGAGCGGGAAATTGCGCCCGTCCGTCCGGATGTATCCGGCCTCGGCCATCCAGGCCCCGCCGAGCGATCGCTGCACGTTGATCATGCTTTGAACGGTATACGGCGCGCGGATGTCCGGGTCGATGAGCGAGTAGATCGCCTTCTTCCCTCCGTTGTCCGCGCGAACGACATCCTGAATCTCCTCGGCGTAGTCAGGCCACTTGAGACTGCGTGCGGCCAGGTCCGTGCGGTTGTAATTGGTCGCGGCGCCGATGAACGGGTCCGCGACGTTGTTTTGGATCAGCGCGAGCATGATCGGACTGAACAGCACGCCGGTGCCACCGCGTACCACCGTCTTCCCGGCTTCATCGAGTGTCCACACGAAGCCGGCGCGCGGACCAATGTTGAACGTATCGGGGTTATAGATGTCGTCAGGTGGTCGCGGCGGACCGAAATCCATCTTGTTGAGATCGGTCGGCGATTCGAGGTTGACGATCTCCGCGGGGCGATCGCTCGTCGCGTTCACGCGAAAAGCGGGGTAGAAATCAAACCGCACACCCAGATTGAGCACGAGTCGTTGTGTGGCTCGCCAATCGTCTTGGAGGAACACTCCGTAACTGTCGATGTGTGCATCGTGCGGCGGCTGGCCCGACTGCAGGTTCATGGAGTTGGGGCGGTTCGCCAGCAGGTCGGGGATCGTCTGGAAGCTGTAGTTCGGATTCTGCGGATTGGTCTTGCTGCCACCCTCCCGTGACCACCGGAACCCTGCCTTGAAGTTGTGCGCGCCGATGAACCGGCTGAACTTCTGCTCGGCACTGTAAGACCGGCCGCGCATTGCGAGGACCTCGGCGAGCGGCGTGGCAAACGCGCCGGCAATCGTGAACTCCGCGATGCGCGGGCCCGGGTCGGTCAACTCGACGTCTCCCGTCACCGTGGGGTCGATCTGCATCCAGAAGTCGTTCAGCCGGTCGAGCGAACTGCGGTTCCAGCCAAAGCGCGTCTCGGACACCCACGTACCACCGGCGCGCACGTACTGCGCGGCGACCCGATCCTGTTCGTTGAGGAACCGCTGGTCGTTGCCGCTGCCAATATAGATCGACGGATTCACGGTCTCAGGCCGCATTCTGCTGTACGTCACTGACAGGTTGCCGCGGGCGACGTTCACGTCCGCCTTGGCGAGCCACGTGTCGTCGCTGCGCGTGCGCGGCCGTGCTGCCCGGTACCGGCCGATGTTGGCGTCGATCGGTTCGTTGGGCAATGGCGTCACGTCGAGCACGGCGACCGTCTCGGCCATCGGGAGTGCGGCGAGGATCTGGTTCCGCAACTGCTGCGTGGGAACCGTGCCGTTCACGGTCACACCAAACGTTTCGCGATAGCCCTCGAATGCCGCGAAGAAGAATGCGCGGTTGCGGATGACGGCACCGCCCAGTGTGCCGCCGTACTGGTTGAAGCGAACGTCGGGCTTGGGCTGCGAGGCCGGCAAGAAGGGGTCGCGGGCAAGCAGGTTCTCGTCCTGCCAGTTCTCGAAGAGGGAGCCATGGAACTGGTTGGTCCCCGAGCGCGTCAGCATGTTCACCTGGCCGCCGACCACGCCGCCGTATTCCGCAGGCAGTATGCCCTTGACCACCTGCACCTCGGCGACTGCTTCGATGCTCATCACGCTGATCTGGTTCTGCGCGCCGTAGGAATTCAGCCCGCGCGTCTCGTTGTTCGCCGTGGCGTCGGTCCCGTCCACGGTGATGGCGGTCCCGCCCTCGGCCACTCCATTCAGTCGGATATTGCCGCCACCCGCGAGCCCGGTCGACGCTTCGGTGACGCCGGTCGATAGCGTCAGGAGGCCGGTGATGTTCCGTCGTGAGAGCGGCAGCGTCCGTACCTCGTTTGCCAGCATCGATTCCTTTTGTGCGGCCGATGCGGTTTCGACGAGCGGTGAACGTTCTGAAACCGTGATCGTTTCCTCGAGCTGCCCGACTTCGATCGTGAAGTTCTGCCGTACGGTCTGGCCCGCAAGCAGCTCGAGCGCGTCGTTTGTGTACGTCTTGAAGCCCTGCAGCGCGATCCGAAGCGTGTAGCGGCCGCTTGGCAGCGCAGGGAACGCGAACTCGCCGCTCACATCGGTCACGGCTTCGCGAGACAGGCCCGTTCCCTGGTTCACAACACTGACGAGCGCCCCGGGAAGCGAGGAAGCGGTCGAATCGCGCACGACACCGTAGAGTGTCGCGGTGGTCACCTGCGCAGAGATACCTGCTGTAGCTGAGCAGAAAACAACGAGCGAGAGGGTCAACGCCAAGTGACGCACGGCACACCTCCTCGGGGGAGCTATATATACGGGATGTACGCGTATGGTTCAATGAGCCCGTCGAGCACATCCGTGCGTCTATCGCGCTTGTCGAGGAAGCCGACTCTCTCGCAGGGAGATCAAACATGACAACCAGGTCAGCTGCGCTCCTTCTGACTGTCCTTCCGTCAATACTTCTTCTCTTCGGGCAGGAGCTTCGCGGTGCCGCGGTCGCGCAAGCGCCAGCGACTGGGCAAACGACGAGCGCTGAAAGCCTCAGACAGATCATTCCTGGCCACTTCATGTACTCCGCGTTTACGGCCGGCCGGCCCTTCAGCAGCGGCATCATCGTCACGACTGAAGGAGTGGTGGTCGTCGATACCCTGGGCTCGGAAGCCGTGGGCCGCGCTCAACGCGAGTCGATTACGAGCGTGATCAAGCAGCCCGTTCGCTACCTTGTCTCCTCTTCGTTTCACGATCAGTACAGCAAGGGGAACCTCGCCTATGCGGATGTCTTCAAGGTCGGACACGACAACTATCGCGCGGGCCTCGTCGAGCAGATGCAACGCGGAGGCGCGTCGGCCGAAGAGCAGCGGTCGCGCCTGCCGAATGCAACGTTTCGCGATCGCATGACGCTCCATGTGGGTGGAAAGGAAATTCAGGTTCTCTATTTCGGCCGGGCCCATACGACGGGAGACGCCATCGTGTTCGTGCCGCAGGACCGGATTGCCTATCTGAGCGAGCTGTTCTTTTGCGAGGAGTTTCCGAACATGGCCCAGGGCTATGGCGTTTCGTGGCTGCGAGTGCTCGACGCAGCCCTGGCCCTCGAGGCCGATATTTTCGTGCCGGGCCACGGTCCCCTTCCAGCTGACCCGAGGGAAACGCGGGCGAGCCTCCGACGCCAGCGACAGCTGCTCGTCGACACACGAGACGCCATTCAGAGCGAGATCGCCCGCGGGGCGAGCGAAGATCAGGCGGTCGTTGCGGTGAAGCTCCAGCAGTATGAAAAGATGCCAAACTTCGCGGCACAACGGGAAACGACAGTGCGGCGGATGTTCAAGGAGCTGACGGGCAGCTTGCCGTAGAAGGTGTGGGCTGGCTAACGCTTCTTTTTCCTGTAGTTTCACAAGAATTGACGCAATTTGCCGTTGCCGATAAGCAAGCGCTGCAAGTTCGAAACGCGCTGCAATGCGATGGCACGTCCGCGCATCGTCAGCTGCCACTACCTCCCATGTAATTGCGACGCATCTCCGTGCCGTCGATCTCGACGGTTACATGACAGTGCTCCCGGGAAGATGTCGGTTAACTGATTCAACGATCTCCCGCTGTCGTGACGGAAGTTGCTGTTGACTCCAACCCGCGCAGGAGCCATTGCTGGTTCGCGCCGCCGTGAGGGGTGTACTGGATGATCCGCGTGCCGTTCTCCTTCGAGGCGAGTTCGACATCCATCGCCTTGCCACTGTGCCGAGCCACGATGCGGACATAGCCGTCCGACGCCTGCTCGATCGTCCATACCTGGTTGTCGCCGCCATGCACCGGGTACTGAATGATCGGTATGACGTCGTCGACCAACGCGCCATAGACGTCGAGCACCTGCCCGCTGTGGCGCGCGATGATGCGAAAGGCGCTGGCGCCGACTGGCTCGAGCCGCCACTGTTGATTCTGACCGCGATGGCAGGGCCACTGGATCACGGGCGCGGCCGCGTCGAGCGACTGGCCGAACACATCGAGACACTTACCACTGTTGCGCGATACGATCTCGAAGTACCTGACTGGCGGTAACCCGACACGGACACTGAAAATCACGCCTCCCCCGGTCGGTCCGCCCGCCGGAGCCGACCCGTAGAACGCACCATCGCTCGCCTGGATCAACTCCGTGTCTGGATACGCGCCATCGGCCCACGCCAGATCATGGAGCGTAGTGAACCCGCCGGTGACATCCAAGGCGAAGACGGTGCCATACCCAAACACGCCGCCGTTCGTAGTGGTCCCGTAGAGACGGCCGTCGAGTCCCTGCATCACACCCGCGTTCGGGTTCGCGCCATCGGGTCCGGAAAAGTGGTGCACGGTCGCGAGGACGCCCGCTCTGTCGAACGAGAAGATCGTGCCGAACCCGAACTGACCACCGGCAACGGTGGTTCCGTAGACGCGCCCATCGGTAGCTTGAATAAGCCGGCCCATCGGCTTGGAGCCATCAGGTCCGGTGAAACGATAGCGTGTGAAGAACGCTCCAGTGACCGGATCCACCTGGAAGATCGTTCCGTTGACCGGTGGCGGGGGCATTCCGGGTGGAGTTATCACGCCGCTGCCCGCGGTCGTACCGTACAAGGTGCCGTCGTCGATCTCTACCAGTTCTGCAACGGAATTCGCGCTGTCGGCGCCCTCAAACACATGGAGCACAGTGAGCGTACCGTTCGCGTCGACTTTGAAGACATTCCCGTAGTTGCGCAACAGGATCTGTCCCGCGGCGGCCGCTGTTCCGTACAGCCTCCCATCCCGCGCTTGAATGACTCCCGCTCGCAGCAGATAGGATGAAGATACCCTCGTGTAATCCCCTCCAGGGCTGATCTTGAAGATCTGCCCCGGTGGGAAAGGAGCGTCGAACTCGTTGAACGTGGTTCCGTACAGGTTTCCGTCGGTACCTTCGAACAGGTTCGACAACGGTGTGCCGTCGAAGACGCGCGTAATGATCGAGCTTTCGAATGTGTGGAGTGTCGTGCGTGCACCGGTGGCATCCATCGAGAACACCGTCCCGACCGGTACTCGGACGAGTGAGCTGTTGGATGTGGTTGTTGTCCCGTAGAAAAGGCCGTTGCGTGCCTGGATCACGCCGTTTGGCCTTCCAGCGCCCTCTCCGATCCTGAACTCGTAAAAAGTGGTGAGCGTTCCTGCCGAGTCCCTTCTGATGATGGTGCCGCCGCCATCGGGGCCACCTCCCGCTATCGGCCCGTACAATTTTCCGTCCACGCCCTGAATCAACTCTCCCGGCGAGAGAGCGCCCAAATTATGCAGGGTCGTCAGAGTCCCGCTCGAATCAATGCGGAACAACTTCGCGAAGGTGGATTGCGACACGCCATAGAAGTTTCCGTCGCTGGCTTCGAGC
>Ga0070674_100000484_pt1 | contig 20018 bp, 21 predicted proteins | sample KBSM33metaG_FD_65344 | JGI IMG/M metagenome (GOLD analysis project Ga0070674, IMG submission 65344) | Miscanthus rhizosphere microbial communities from Kellogg Biological Station, Michigan, USA - KBS M3-3 metaG | ecosystem: Host-associated > Plants > Roots > Rhizosphere > Soil ... | reverse complement strand
CGACACGCGCTCGCTGCTCTGGCTCGCCAACCAGAACTGCATCACACCGCACGTGTGGACGTCGCGCGCACCCGATTTCACACACCCCGACATCTGTGTCTTCGATCTCGATCCGTCGAAAGAGGACGCTGAGGCGCTGCGCGCCGCAGCGCTCGCACTGCGCGACCTGCTGAAGGAGCTCGGGCTCGAGAGCTGGGTCAAGACGTCCGGCTCTAAAGGTTTTCACATCGTCGTTCCGCTCGACGGCAAGGCCGGCTTCGGCGACGTCCACGAGTTCGCACACAGGGTCGGCACCGTGCTGGTATCGCGCGATCCGAAGGGACTGACACAGGAGTTCAGCAAGGCCGATCGCGGCGGACGAATCCTCATCGATACGGGTCGCAACGGATACAGCGCGACATTCGCGGCGCCGTATGCTGTTCGCGCCAGGAAAGGCGCGCCCATCTCTGCTCCATGTACGTGGGAAGAAGTCGAAAAGGGTGACGTCGCGCCGCAGACGTTCACGCTGACGACGATCGCCGACAGGATCGATGCCGTCGGCGATCTCTGGGCCGATATGCGCAAGCGCCGTTATTCCCTGCGCGCAAAGAGCAAGCGAATCCAGGCCGAGGCGACTACTCGACGATCGTCTTGAACCCGCCGTAAACCATCCGCTTCGCGTCGAAGGGCATGTCCTTCGAACCGCCCATGTCGCTCATCGCCTTCATCACCTTCTTGTTTACGCGATCGCGATGCGCGCGCGACTTGAAGACGACGTAGGCGAACACGACCGTCTCGCCCGGCTTCAGTTTCATCATGCGGCTGAAAGCGGTTCCCCATTGGGGGACCAAATCGTCGCCGACGCATTCCTTGTAGTCGAGAGCGCCGTGCTTCAGCCACGCGTCGCGGCCCATTTCGGCCATGCGGCGATAGGCTTTTACGTGCTTCTTCGGAACTGGCAGGATGTATCCATCTACATAGCTCATCGCGGTTCTCCTATGAGATCGAGCATTGTCTCCCGGACACTTCTGAATTCGAGCTGAACTGGGGATACGCTAGAGCAGAGGTCACCATGGCAGTGTTTGATGACATCCTGACGACTGAGCAGGATCTGCGGGCGATCGTGGGCACGCCTAGCGTCCGCGCGGTGATGAAGGTACAGAACTCGCTCGACGCACATACCCGCGCGTTCATCGCGCAGTCGCCGTTCCTGCTGATCGCAACCTCCGACGCCAACGGGCGCTGCGATGTCTCACCGAAAGGTGATGCTCCAGGCTTTGTCCAGATTCTCGACGACCACCGCCTCGTCATCCCGGAGCGCCCCGGCAACAAGCGCCTCGATGGCATGCTCAACATTCAGGCGAACGGGCACGTCGGGCTGATCTTTCTTATCCCAGGCCGCGCCGAGACGGTGCGCGTCAACGGCAAAGCGTGGATTACCCGCGACCCCGACCTGCTCGAGCGTTGTGTCGCGCACGGGAAAGTGCCGCTCGTCGCGATCGGCGTCGAGATCGAGCAGTGCTTCCTGCACTGTCCGAAAGCGTTCATCCGATCGCACCTGTGGCAACACGAGGCCTGGCCCGCGGCGGATGCGCTGCCGTCCATGGCGTGCGTTCTGTTCGATCAGATCAAGCCTGCCGACGCGACGCTCCAGGACTACGAGCGCTCGATCGAGGAGGGAAATACAAAAGGACTGTATTAGGCTTTAGGCTTTGGCTCTAGGCTCTCGGTCTGGACTCTGGGCTTGATGCGCCACCTCCTTCTCGCGCTCGTGCTCTTCTCGACGGCTTGCGCCGCGCGAACTCCGCCTGCAGCGCCGGCACCATCGCCCACCCTCGAATTCGACGACGGCGCGGACACTCTCATCCGTCGCGGCTGCTATCGCTGCCTGGAGCAGGCTTTCGAGCAGGCGCAGCGCCATGGCGCGCGGATCCAGGCCTTCGAGGCAGCGACGCTGCTGACGCTGCGCTCGAAGGAACTGGGATTGCCGAGCGAGGAGTGGCTCGATCGCGCCCGCACGCTGGCGGGGACCGACGCCTCGCTGTTGCCCTACATCGAGATGGTGGACGTCATTCCGCCGGATCGCCTGAGCGAGAACCGCGACGCACTGTTCGACATCCGCCGACGCACTCGAGTCAAGAGCTCGCTCGACCTGTGGCGCACCTACCTGCACGATGGTGCCGGATCCGACGCCTTCCGCGCATATCTCGATGTCTCGCTAATCTGTGCCTTCGGGACGCTGAAGGAAACACCCGAGAGCTTTTCGGCGACGCTGGATCCGGTGGCCGCGACGCCACTCTTTCAGTACGGGGTCGGCGCCTGCGATGTGTCGCACGGAGCGCGCCTGTCCGCGCTGCGCGCGTCGAATGCGGACTTTGTCGATGCCGACTACGCGCTCGGCCGCTATGCGCTCGACGATCCGCTCAACCCGAATGCCGAAGAAAGCCTGCGGCGGTGGGAGTCCGCGGCGCGAGCATTTCCGCGTTCACCTGCGATTGCGACCCACATCGGCAATCTCTTTCGGATGTGGGAGGACTGGACACCGGCACTCGCCGCCTTCGACGCGGCGCTGGGGGTTGCCCCGACTCATCCCGAAGCCACGATTGGGCGTGCCGTCAGCCTCTCGCGCCTCGAACGCTCGACAGAGGCCATTGAAACCGCTACGCGGCTGATCGACGGCGGGCAATGGCTGCTCGGCGAGGCGTACTACTGGCGCGGGTGGAACTATCTTCGGCTCGAGAATCTTCAGCAGGCGCGCGCCGACGCCGATCGAGCGCGGATGTACATGTCGAACGCCGGCGTGATGGTGCTGTCCGGTGTGATCGAGTGGCGGCTCGGACGTCTCGAGAGCGCCGAGAAGGATTTCGAGGGTGCGCTCGCCATCGACCTCGGCGAGTGCGAGGCCGCGTTCGATCTCGGCGTCGTGCGCGATCAACTCGGCAAGATGGTGGAGGCGCTCGCCGCCTTCAAGCAATCGGGGCAGTGCTACGACCTGTCGATCACACTGCGCCGCGAGGCGATCGAGAAAATCAGGAACGGCCCCGGAACCGAGACGCTCAAGGCGCGCGATTCAGTGCGTCACGAGCGCGTCCTCGTCGATCTCGCCGAACGCCGCCGCGAGGTCACGCGCATCGTCGAAACGATCGAGAAGGCTCGTCCTCCATCGGTTCCGTAGAGGAGGGCTTTCAAGCCCGCCTGCCCTAGCGACAGATCACCCACGCGCTGACTGCAACGAGCACACCGAGCAGCGAGTCAACGAGATAGTGATACCGGCCGAGCACCGTGGCCGCTACGATCGCCGCCGCAAGGAGTCCGAACACGATGCCCGCGGCAGGCATGACATCGGCAACCGCGAGCGCAATGGCGACGGCCGTTGCGGCATGACCACTCGGGATCGTGTTCACCTGGATACTGCCCCGGCTCAGGATCGCTCCATTGAGCCGCCTGACTGCGGATGGCGGATGAATCTTTCCCGCGGCGCTTTCGATCGCGCGCGGCGGCCGCGTCTGCAGCCACGGGAGCATCCCGTAGGCCACGAACGCCGCGAGGAGCACCGTCGACCAGAACCGAGGCAGCGCATCGCCGTGTCCACCGATGACGAGCGTCGCCACCGCAGCCGGGATCACCGGGTAGACGAGCACATACGCCGCCTCGAACAGCTCGCGCACGATTCGCGGGGCCGCGTCGTAACCCGCGAGAATGCCGGGCAGTCGCAACACCCTGTCATCGATCTCCATGAGCCACCGTTCGAGGGCATGCATCGGTTTGACGAAGAACAGACCTGAGAGCCAGTAGCCGACCAGGAGGATGACCAGCGGCATCACCATCGTGAATGTGGGTCCACCGGCCGCTGGACCATCTGGCAGCCACGACTGTGCGCCGATCACAACACCCCACGCGATCGTTCCAACGAGGGCCGCGGTCCGCGCGCGCGCGAATCGCCTGATGGCAAGTGCCGTTACCAGCAGGTACGCGTAGTACGCAACGGCGATCCATTCCCATCGCAGCGCGATCACGGCAGGCCCTCTCCCGGCGTGTTTACCGCAGGTGCGGCACGAAAGATGAGCCGATCATTGATCCAGAAGTTCGCAAAGGAAGCGAGCGCGACTGCGATGATGTTGGCAGGCACGACGGAGAGGCCGGTCGCCGTCATCACAATCATCGTGATGCCGAGGTTGGTCAGCACCGACACCAGGCCTGTCGAGACGTGAAAAGCCAGCCAGCGGTCGAATCGCTTCTCGCGCGGCAGGTTCGGCCAGGTACACCTTTCATGCCACACGAAGTTGTGCGAAACGGCGGTCAGCACCGCAATCGTGATCGCCACACCCGCACTGAGACCGGCACCTCTCACCAGGAGCCAGAGCGCCAGCGTCTGCAGCAGGAACCCCAAGGCACCGACGAGATTGAAACGTAACCATCGCGTCCGCGCTCGATACGTGGGGGTTGAACTGCTCACGCTGCCTCCGCGAGGGCGAGTGGCCGGTACCAAAGCCACGAACGCCCCCGTAGAGGCAAGGTGCCAAACCGATGAAAACCGGCTCAGCACCTCGATTCCAGGCCTGGCGATGCCATCAGAGTTGCGGGCGGTACGTGCTGAAGCCCCAGAGAAAGCCCTCGAGATCCCGCACCCAGCAGCTTCGTGCGCCGTAGTGCGTCGTCGCCGGCGCCTGCACGACAGCGGCGCCTTCCCTCGTCGCTCGAGCGAAGAGCGCGTCTGGATCGTCCACGCGCAGGCTGATCGCCTGCGTGAGCCCGTCCGTCGATCCCTGCGCATCACCCAGATTCAACATGACAGTCGAATCCCCGAGCCGCATCTCGACGTGAAGCAGCTTGCCGTCGGGACCGGGAATCTTCACGGCCGGGTCATAGCCGAACGCACGCGCAAGCCAGGCGACGGCGTCCGGCTCGTGCCGGTAGGAAAGCTCAGGAAAGACGCGTGGCTCCCCGGAGGGCGAACCCATCGGATAGGTCCCGAAGCCCCACAGATGGCCCTGAACATCCCACGCCGAGTACTCGCGTGAGCCGTAGTGCGTGTCGTACGGAGAGATCGCGATGCGAGCGCCGGCAGATTGCGCCTGCGCGTGGTGGGCATCCACATCGTCGATGGTCACGTACACGCCTTGAAGAACGGACGACCAGGGGTTGGTCGACACCGGTGGCGTTGCCGAGCTGATACCGATCACGCCGCCGTCCCGTCGCAGTTCGGCGTGCGCGATTGTTCCGTCGGGGGCAGGAAAGACGACCTGCTTCTCGAAGAGAAACGCCTGGCACAGCCAATCGATCGCTGCCGGCGCCTCCTTGTAGCGCAACACTGGAAAGATGGTCGATTTCATGGCGCCAGCGTAGCGGCCCCCGGCGGCGAGGTCTTGGACGAAACTTACCTACTCCGACGAGAAGCCACCGTGACTGCCAAGCGTGGTGAGCAACTCGGTCGGCGTGACGCCGGCAAACACGCGGAAGTCCCGGTCGAAGTGCGCTTGATCGTAGTAGCCGCAGTCGAGTGCCAATTCGGTCAGGCTCGTGTGATTCCTGCGACGCAGTCGATCGACTGCGGATCCGAATCTCATCACGCGGGCAAACATCTTGGGAGCGAGACCGATGTGCTCCCTGAACTGGCTGATGAGATGCTTCTGACTCCACCCGGTCTCATCGACAAGTGAGCCGATCGTCACCAGGCCACCACTGTTCACGATCCGCGTCCAGGTGCACAGCACCTCGCTCGCCGGTCGTCTGGCGGACTCGATGCGCGTCGCAATCTCGCGGTCGAGCAGATCGAATCGCGCCTCCCACGTCGGTGCATCGTGCAGCTCAGACGTCAGGCGGCGCGCCGCCGATCCAAAGATCTCTTCGAGTGCGATGCCGCGGTTCGTCAGATCGGCGAGGGGCCGGCCGAGGAAGAGCCGCATGCCGAGAATGGTGAAGTCGATCTGAATGCCGCACTGCGAGCCGTTCGCCTCGACGACGACGTGCGCGTCGTAGGCGCCGGTGGCAAAGCTGCCCAGCTCCCTCGACTGCCTGCGGTCGTCGACGTCGAACAACCGGATCGGCTCACCGAAGCTGATGATCAGAGGAACTTCGGCGCTCGGCAGCTCCCGTCGATAGAGCGGCGTCGTCCGCTGCTCCCACCAGCCGACGTAGCGCCTGACGTGCGAACGCAGCGAGACGTGCGGGGCGGCCGTGACCATTCCCCATCGATGCGACTCCCGATCTTCGAAGACGGTCAGCGACCGAGCCACGGCCCGATCATAACGTTGATGCCGGCCGGGTTTGGCCTCCGCCGGTCGGCGGGTCTAAAGACCCGCCGCTACAAGGATCGGCGTAGAGGCGGGTCTTTCCTGGCCTGAGCAAAGTCGAAGGCAGACCCGCCTGGACAAGCCAACCAACGGCTGGGAGCCCCGTCTAAGTCCTCAGAATGCACGAGAGCGACGACGCGGCCGTCGCCGGGGCCAGACACGGCGACCGAGAGGCCTTCCGTACGCTCGTCGAGCGCCATAGCCGCTATTTGTTCCGCATCGCCTTTCGGCTGACGCGAAACACGGAGGATGCACAGGACGTGGTTCAGGACACCTGGCTCAAGGCGCACGCTCAACTCGACCGGTTCGAGTCGCGATCGAACGTGCGGACATGGCTGACCCGCATCACCATCAATTGCGCCATCGACCACCTGCGCACCTCCCGTCGTCGAGAGCCGGCGTACGACCCGATGACCTTCGACCAGGAGCCCACGAGCAATTGGAACGAAGCCACAGACGCGGAGCCGGATCGTCTGGTGCTGGCGGGTGAGATCGGAGCCCGCGTCGATCAGACGTTGCTGCGACTGACGGCACTCGAGCGCGCGGCCTTCATGCTCCGCCACATCGAGGGGATGTCAATCAGCGAAATCGGAGGCGCACTGGGCCTCAACACCAGCGCCACCAAACACAGCATCTTTCGCGCGGTGCGGAAGATGCGCGCCGCGCTGGCGCCGTTCAAGGAAGGAGTCGGATGTTGCCGGAGCCGTTGACGGGCCATCTGACGGATGAAGAGCTGCTCCTCGACTTCTACGAGGAGAGCTCCGTGATCGATCGTACGCGTGTGCGGACGCATCTCGCGCAGTGCGAGGAGTGTCGAGCGCTCGATCAGGAGCTGCGCGCGGTGCTCACGGCCGTCGATACGACTCCGATCACCGAGCCGCCCAATGGGTTCGAACGTGACATGTGGGCGCGGATCGAGCCACTGCTGCCGGTTCAACAGAACTCGCGCACGCGGTGGCAATGGATGGTGCCGCGACTGGCTGTCGCCGCGAGCATCGGCGTGCTGCTGGTCGCCGCGTTCGCTGCCGGTCGAGTGTGGGACCAGCCCACGCCATCTTCGGATGTCGCGGTCATTGACGCCGCGATGCCCGAGCGACTGCTTCGCACAGAAGTGGAAGACCACCTCGAACGATCGCAGCGGATGCTCGTGGAGCTGGTGAATGCTGACTACTCGAGTGGAACGCCGCTCGAAGGCGATCGCGCGCGCGCTGCCGATCTGGTCGCCGCGGGTCGCTTGTATCGTCGCTCGGCCGAACAAGTCGGCGACGCCGAGATCGGCAAGCTGCTCGAGGACCTCGAACGGGTTCTCGTGGAAGTCGCAAACGGGCCGGCGGATGCCGCGCCTGCGGAATTGGCTCGCCTGCGCCAGCGCATCGACGATCAGGACCTCGTGTTCCGCGTGCGCGTCGTGGCGAGACAGATGAATGGACAGGGATGGTAGCTATGACATGTCGAAGGGTTGGAGATTGGATCGTTGCCGTGACGATGGCCGCCGTGCTCGTCGTCCCGTGCGCGGCTGCGGCCGGACAGAATTTCGCACTCGACGAGCAGGTGCGGCAGCGCGACGAGAGCGCTCGCGAACGAGAGCGTGAAAGGGCCGAACGGGAACGGGAACGCGCCCAGGAAGCGCGCGAGCGCTTCGAGAACTTTTACGAGCAGGGCCAGAACGCCATCGAGCGCGCTCAGTGGCAACGGGCGGTCGAACAGTTCACGGTGCTGGTGGACTCCAAGGCACCGCGCGCGGATGCCGCGCTCTACTGGCGGGCGTACTCATTCGACAAGTTGAACCGCCAGACGGAGGCGCTGACGTCGGTCGCCGAACTCCTGAAGGGCTATCCGTCGAGCCGGTGGGTAGCCGAGGCTCGCGCGCTCGAGATCCAGGTACGGCAGCGCGCGGGGCAACCTGTCTCTCCAGACGTGCAATCCGATGAAGAGCTGAAGTTGTTCGCGATTATGGGTCTCCAGCATCAAGACCCTGAGCGCGCGATCCCGATGCTCGAGAAGCTGTTGCAGAGCACTAATTCGCCACGCATCAAGGAACGCGCGCTGTTCGTGCTCGCGCAGAGCGACGCCGCTCGCGCACGTCAGGTGATGACCACGGTCGCCCGCGGTGGATCCAATCCGGATCTGCAGATGAAGGCGATCCAGTACATCGGGATGACGGCCTCGCAGCCGAATCGCCAGTTGCTGAGCGAAATCTACACGTCATCGGATGACGTCGGCGTGAAGCGCCAGATCCTCCGCGCCTACATGATGTCGAACGATCGCGAGCGGGTGCTCGCCGCGGCCACGAGCGAGAAGTCGCCACAGCTGCGCGCCGAAGCCGTGCGGCAGCTCGGGATGATGGGCGCGCGCGACGAGGTGTGGCAGCTCTATCAGAAGGAGACCGACCCGCAGGTCAAGAGCCAGATTATCCAGGGCCTCTTCATGGGCGGTGATTCGACGCATCTCCTCGAGGTCGCCAACAACGATACGAACATGGACCTCAGACGCCGCGCGATTCAGCATCTGGGCATGCTGGGACGCGATCGAACCGGCGATGCGATCCTGAACATCTACAACCGACAGACAGACGTCGGGCTGAAAGAAGCGGCCATCGATGCGCTGTTCATTCAGCAGAACGCCGAGACGCTCGTGGCGCTCGCGCGGAAAGAATCCGACCGCGATCTGAAGCGTCGCATTGTCTCGAAGCTGGCGCTCATGCCGTCACCCGTGGCCCGCGACTACATGCTGGAGCTGCTCAAGTGAGAATCCTTGCCGGCGTCGTAGCCGCATGCGTGCTCCTCGTTGGGCCTGCATTGGCCCAGACGCCGGCCGTCGTCAACGGCACGTTGGAATCACGCGCAACGGCACAGCCGCTGGCGCGAGAAATTACCGCGATCATGTCGCGCGGGTCGGGGCCGGCGTGGATTGGTTACGCCGTTCCCGTCAACCGTCGCGACAGCCAGGATGGTTGCTGGACATCCGGCGATTCGATTGGGCGGACGCGAGTGGGTCCGGTGAAGCTCGAGGGCTCAGACTCGATCTTCGTCCTCTACCGGATCGCCGATGGCAACGTCCAGCGGATCAGGATCGCGTCGCCGGAGTGCCCGCTCGACACAGACGGCCTGACGCTCCACTGGCTGACTGGCGTTCGTCCCGAAGACAGTGTCGACTGGCTGTCGACTCTCGCAACCGGCGATAGTTCGCGACGGCTCGCGAACAATGCCACGATGGCGATGGCGTTGCACGCGAGCCCGCAGGCGACCGATCGGCTGATCGCGCTGGCGCGCAATGGCAAGAACGGCGACGTGCGTGGAACCGCGCTGTTCTGGATTGCGCAGCGCGCGGGAGACAAAGCCGTCGGCACGATCACGCAGGCCCTCGAAGACCCGGAGACCGAGGTGCGAAAAAAGGCCGTGTTCGCACTGAGTCAGCTACCGAAGGATGAAGGCGTGCCGAAGTTGATCGAAGTCGCGCGTGCGCATCGTGATGCCGCAGTACGCAAGCAGGCGATGTTCTGGCTGGGGCAGTCGCGCGATCCGCGCGCCCTGACGTTCTTCGAACAGATTCTGACGCAGTGATCTTCAGGCGGGCCTGAAGGCCCGCCTCTACGGGATGGCGCTCGTAGCGGCGGGTCTTTAGACCCGCCGTCGTTACGTAGCGGAGGGTCTTTAGGCCCTCCGTCTCGAGACCGCCGTCGTTTACTGCGACGACGACTCAGTGGCCGCCGATTGTTTCTCGATCCTGCCGGACATCAACCCGCCGACTTTTTCGTGCTGCCAGGTGCCTGCGTAGCGATCCTCGTAGAAGATCAGGCGCACCGTGAAGGTTCCCAGTGCCGGCAGACTGGTGTCGGTCATCATGATCATCGGCGTGTCGCCGACGAAACGCATCGGCACGACCATCGGAATGACCCCGTTGACGCCGCAGCATTTCATCCCGGCGTTGAACTTCCAGAGGTCGTCACCAACTTTCTCGACGCTCTCGATATCGTAACGATCCTCTCTGGGCGTCCGGTTGCTCTCCCGGCCTTCGACCGTGAAGTTGCCGATCAGCGAAGCCCCGCGCATGCGCTCGACGAACTGACGTTCCGCGTTGGTCAGCGTCGCCGGGTCGACCCCCGCATCGCCGATGCCGAACCGGCCCGTCACCCACCCACCGCCAAATACGAGTATCAGCACGACTACAGCGGCCACGAAACCAATAACACGTCGAACCACGGCCATGAGTGCACCTCCACTTGACGACCTCGCTTGTGCCGGTGGTTTTGGTAGCGCTCGTCCCGCGCGAGACCAGCGTGCTGGTTATCCCCCGGGCGGCCAAAAGCACCCAACACAAGCGAGCTGCAGTGTAGTGCCCACCTATTTATCAGATCTCGCCCGCATTCCACATGAGAGAATCGCGCCTCACATATCTGTCTCATCCTGTGAAGGACTCATCATGTCGAAGATATTTTCGGTTTGTATCGCCGTGATGCTCGCCGGTGGCGTCGTCGCAACCCAGCGGCAGTTTCCAGCCGGATACGTCGATCCTGCGCCGATTCTGACCGCTGCGCGCCAGGCCATCGGAACCGACAACCTTCGCTGCGTCACGATTGCCGGAACGGCGTACGCGGGCGCGCTCGGCCAGGCCCGGGAGTCCGCACGCAACACCGACTGGCCCCGCATCGACTCGCTCGCCAACTACACGCGGACGATGAACTGGGAGAACTGGTCGATGAAGGAGGAGTTCGATCGAAAGCCCGGGCTCAGCCCTGCGGGATGGAAGTACGGGATTGGCTGGGAGGACGGTCCGCTTCAGAAGAACTCGCATCAGACGTTCATGCTGAACGGCACGCACGCGTGGTACATGGACGGAGCGGGATCGTCTGCTGTCCCCTCGCCACCAGAGTCGGGGGAGATCTTTCCGGTCGAGCTCGTGCTGAACCCGCACGGCTTTCTCAAAGCTGCCGCGCTGCCTGGTGCCAACCCGAAGGCCGTCTGGCGCTGGGAGCTCGGCGAGATGGGTCGCGATGGACCTGAGGTCTCGCCCGAGCGGATGCGCGTCGTGTCGATCACGTGGGGCAAGTATCGCGTGGACGCGACAATCAACAAGGAGAACCTGCTCCAGCGCATTCACACGTGGGTCCCGAGCGAAACGCTTGGTGACATGAACTACGAGCACGAGTTCACCAACGACAGCTACGTCAATCTCGGAAACGGGATTCGATTCCCCACTGGCTGGCACTCGCATCAGGGATGGGACGACAACTTCGGGGCGCAGGCCGTGAGCGCGGGCCACAACGCATTTGGCGGAACGCTCAAGGACGTACGCGCCAATGTGTGCCCGGATCCGATCGCTGTTCCCGACGCGGTGCGCGCCGCGAGCTTTCCGATGCGCGTCGAGACCGAAACGCTTGCCGACGGCGTCTACCTGATCGCCGGTGGCACCCACAACAGCATCGCCGTCGAGTTCGCGAGCTTCATCGCCGTCTTCGATGCGCCTCTCAGTGAAGCGCGCAGTCTCGCCGTCATCGAAGAGAGCGTTCGCCGCATCCCGAACAAGCCGATCCGCTTCGTCGTCAACTCACATCAGCACTTCGATCACACCGGAGGGTTGCGCGCCTACAACCACATCGGCGCCACCGTGATCACACACTGGAAGAACTTCGACTTCCTCAACCGCGACGTCATCAACTACACGCCGCGCACGCTTCGACCGGACATGGTGTCGCTGTGGCCGCCGACGGAACTGGCTGAGGGCTACTACTTCGAAACGGTCAGAGAGAACTACGTTCTCACCGACGGCACCCGCACGATGCAGATTCACTACGTCAATCCGCTGCAACACGCTGAAGGAATGCTGATGGCGTATCTCCCGAAAGAGAAATTGCTGCTCGAGGCCGACCTCGTTGACACGTTCGAGCCACTGCCGTCGCGCGTCTCGGGCGATCAGCGCAGCTTCTTCAACGCCGTGCAGAAACTGAAGCTCGATGTCGCGCGACTCGTTCCGGTCCATGGCCGTCCGATCCCGTGGGCGACCTTCGACGCGGCGGCACACGCGCCCCAGAAATGAGGGCGCGCCAGGCCCGCCGTCGTTACCCCCATTTGACAACTAGTCGGCAAGTACTATACGACTAGTAGTCACATGACCCGTCCACTACCCGCCCTTGGCGCACAGGAGCTCGCCATCATGAAAGTCATCTGGCGACTCAAGGATGTCTCCGTCCGCGAGGTCTACGAGACGCTCCGCGAACGCCGCCCCGTCGCCTATACCACCGTGATGACGATGATGAACACGCTGGAGGGGAAGGGGTACCTGAAGAGGGAGCTCGATGGCCGCGCGTTCCGGTATCGGCCGGCCGTTCCAGAACGCCGCGTGGTCTCGAAGATGGTGAAAGAGTTCGTCGAGCGTGTCTTCGACGGATCGACGGCTCCGCTGCTCGCGCATCTCGTCACGTCAACCGAATTGTCCGATGAGGAGCGCGAAGAGCTTCGGCGCCTCATCGATGGGGCGACGTAATGGATGCCCTTTCACTGGCCATCCTGGTCTACAGCAGCCAGATCCTGCTCGTCGTCTCCGGAGCTGCGATCGCAGAAGTGCTCCTGCGCATGGCAAAGCCGACGGCCCGCCTGGGCTATTGGCGCGCGATCGGAGTTCTCTGCGTCGCGCTTCCGTTAATCGCCGCCGGCGCCACGAGCTCTCCTGCTGCCTCGGTCACCTTCAGCGTCATTCCCGCACAGGATGTGGCGGTTCAGGCAGTCGCGAAGTCGCTTCCGACCATGGGCCCGGTGGTTCTGTCGATCTGGGCATGCGGGACGATCGCCGGGCTGGCCTGGTTGCTCGCAGGCGCTTGTCGCATCCGACAGATGCGGCGGAGGAGTGTCCCGGCGTCCCTCTGTCCGGACCTCGATGACCTGCGGATCGCGTTAGCGCCGCGCGCCGAGTTCCGCTGGTCTGACGAGGTGCAGCAACCGGTGACGCTCGGAATCCGTCGCCCGCTCGTGCTGCTGCCGCGCCGTTTCGATGAACTGACGGTCGACGCGAAGCGCGCCGTTGCATGTCATGAACTGCTCCACATCGAGCGGCGAGACTGGCTGTGGACCGTGCTGGAGGCCCACGTTCGCGCCCTGTTCTGGTTCCATCCCGCCGTCTGGTGGCTGATCGATCGCATGCAGCTCCTGCGCGAGCAGGTGATCGACTGCATCGTCGTCGAGCGAACGTCCACGCGACGGGACTACATGCAGGCCCTGATGATATTTGCGGAAAGCCGGCGACCGGCGGTGTTGTCGAGCGCATTCCTCCGCCGGCGGCATCTGAGGTCGCGCCTGGGACAACTCGTGAAGGAGAACCACATGTCTATTCGACGCCTGGTCTGCACGATGGCGGCGCTGACGCTGATCGTCGGCGGCGTGACGATGGCAATTGTCAGGGCTCTGCCACTCGAGATCGGAGCGCTCGCACAGACGGGCGCACCCAGTCGAATGGTGATTCGACTGGCGGAGACGGTGCCTGCCGCCGGCCTGCGAGCGGTCGACGTGCCAGGCTCGAGCGACACAGTCTACTTGCACGCCATGCCGCTCGCCACCTGGGAGGATGTCTCCCTCGTGAAAATCATCAACGACGGTAACTCACAATTCGGCGTTGCCTTGACCTTCGAACGTGCCGCGGCCTCGCGGATGGCGAGTGCCACGGCCGCGCATATTGGCAAGCCACTTGCCATCCTTCTCGATGGCCGTGTCGTGTCCGTTTCGACGCTCAAAACGCCGATCGGTGACAGCGCCATGATCACCGGGATCACAGCGGCGTTGGCGCAGCAACTGGTCGAAGCGAATCTGGCCTGCCACACCAATCCCGCACAGTGTGCCGCGGCGGTGCTGCCGGTTCCGATTCACCAGGAGAGGCCGCAGTACACGCAGGCCGCTCTCGCAGCGCAGATCGAAGGCCAGGTTCTGCTCGAGACAACTGTGTTGTCGGACGGATCCGTGGGGGACGTCAAGGTGGTTCGATCGCTCGACTCGGAACTCGGATTGGATCAGGAAGCCGTCAAAGCCCTCAAGCTGTGGACGTGGAAGCCAGGCACGCGCGGCAGCCAGCCATCGAGCGTCACGGTGCAGATCGAAATGACCTTCACTCTGAAGTAGCGGCGATGCGGTGCGGTGTAGACCTTCAGACCCTCGTACCTCCGCACCGAACCCTCGCACCTCCGCCCCGTCGTCCCGTCGGAACCGCAGGTCGTCAATCAACCGTCCACAGCGTCAGCGAGTTCACGTCCTTGACGAAGATACGCTTGCCGGAGAGCGTCGGCTGCGCCCACGTCGCGCTGTCGGCGACGGTGTAGCGTTTCAACGGCTCGAACCCCGTGCGGCTCGCTCGAGCCACGATCAGTTCGGCGTTCTCGTTGAGCAGATACAGCAGGCCGTCGGCCTTGACGACGGCGGTGTTCGTCGCCTGGCGCGGCGGACCGAGCCACAACACCTTGCCGGTCTTCGCATCGACGGCAAAATACTGACCACGATCGCGCTGCGAGAGACCGAAGAGCGTGTCACCAACGACAACGGGGTTGCTCAAATAGAAGGTGACGTCGCTGGTCTGCCAGAGCGTCTCGGTCACCCATGTGCCATCTTTCTGACTGGGCCTGAACGCCATCAGACCGTTGCCTGCCCCCACGATGATCGCGTCGCCATACGCGATCGGCATCGTCCCGCCCATGCCGCCACCTGCCCAGGTTTGTTTCCAGAGGACAGCACCGTCGTCCAGGGACACACCGATCACGTCCTGCTGCGTGACGGACACCACTTGTGAGACTCCGTCGAGCGTGACGATCAGCGGGGACATGAAGAAGCCGCTGGCTCCGGCTCGCCATTTGACTGCCCCGGTGTTGCCGTCGAACACGGTGAGCGGTTCGTAGTTGCCAGGATGAACGATGACGATCCCTTTCGCACCAACTGGTGACGACGCTGCGCTGTAGAACGGCACTTCGGCAGGCGCCGCGGTCTGCCAGAGCCGATTACCGGTCTTCGCATCGAACGCCGAGAGGATGCCACTGATGCCGAGCGTGAAGAGTTTGTCTTCATGAAACAGCGGCGTTGCCTTCGGGCCGGAGCCGTGCGCGACGGTCGGACTGCTCGGCGTGTACGGCAATGGATACCCAGAGCGCCAACGCTCGGTGCCGGTCGCCGCATCAATCGCCAGCAAAACCTCGTTGCCCTCGCGACGGGTGAAGACGTAGACCGTGTCGCCGATCACGAGCGGCGTCGCGTATCCTTCGCCGACGTCGATGCGCCAGCGCCTGGCCAACGTGTCAGGCCACGTTGACGGCGCGACGAACGCGCTTGCGGATCCGTCGCTGCTCCTGCCTCGCCACTGCGGATAGTCCTGTGCAGCATCCTGGGCAACGGCCATCGTCGTCGCAACGATCAGCGTGGCGAACACGAGCGTTGCGCGGCGCGTGGCTTGATCGCGACCTCGACTCCGACTATGGTTGTTCATGGTCACCGCTCTCGCGTCCGTTGTCGCACACGCCCTCCCGCATCTGTCTGCGATCTCAGATGAAGCCGCGTCGACGAAGCCCGCACCCAGCAAGTGGTCGAAGAAGGAAATCCTCGGACACCTTGTTGACTCGGCGGCAAACAACCATCAGCGCTTCGTGCGACTGCAGTTACAGCCGGAAATCAACCTGCCCGGATATGACCAGGACAATTGGGTTCGTCTGAATCGCTATCAGCATGAACCGTGGGCCGAGATCATCGCGCTCTGGTCCGCCTACAATCGGCACCTCGTGTCGGTCATCGAGTCGCTCGACGACTCGGCGCTCGGTCACGTGTGGCACGCACCTGACGGTGACGTCACTCTCGAGTTCATCGCGACTGACTACGTGCGGCACGTGAAGCACCATCTCGCTCAGATCGGCATCCAGGCCTAGGCTTTCGGCTCTGAGCTCTGGGCTCTCGGCTTTAGGCTCTTGACGGTCGACGCGTTCCTCGTTCGCGGCTCGCCTCCGCCAGGATGTACGCGGCCGGCCACATCATCACGAGCGACAGAAACCACAGCGGACGCGGATCGTCAGCGGAGATAAGAAATCCGTCTGGCCCTGGATCCGCTGGAACCAGACCACCAAAGACCAACGATCTCTCAAGGCCCTGCGAGACCAGGAACGTGGCACCTGCCAGCACGGCGACGCCAAGCAAGGTTCGGCCGAGACGCGGCGACGAAGCTTTGCTCCCGTGATACGCGCCCCATGCCAGGGGTAACACCACGAGAAACGTTCGGAAGAAACGCGGCAGCACCACGAAGACCACGTGGTACCTGAGTGACGGATTCTCCGGAGGCTGGCCCGCGATGGTTGTACCCAACGTTCCGAAAAAGACGACGACGGCGAACATCAACCCGGTCAACCAGACTGTTCGTCGAGAAAAGCGTCCCAGGACGAACCCGCACGTCCACGACCAACCGACGAGCGCAAGGCACCCACTCCCGATCCGCACAGCAACATCAATGACGTCACGTCGCCAACCCGGGACGGCGAGGTACGAGAAATCCCAGAAGCGCCAATAGATCGAGATGTCGTGTGCGGAGGTCACACCCCACGAGCGTGATGCATAACTGAGCAGCAGTCCGATCGGGACTACCACGCTCGCCATCACGAACCAGGGCCGCCAGTCACACCACATAACCGCCTGACGTCGAATGACAAGCCCGACCACCTCGCGCAGCGCGTGCGCTGCTCTCGTACCGCATTCGGCGAGATCACCGCGCACGACTTCGCGCTCCCCATCGTCGAGCAGGCGCGACAGACTCTCGACCATCCACCATGCGATTCGTGTCATGGCACGTTCCTCACTTCGCCGCCGACCAGGCGACGCCGCGGCTCACTCGTATTACGGCGTTGTAAAAGGTGGTTGCCGCTTGCGTCCCTTTCGACGTGATGCGCACCATGCGCTTGGGACGGCCACCACGCTGCGGTGTCGGATCGCCCATCGATGTCTTGACGAGCCCCTTCTGTTCGAGGCGATCGATCGTCGTGTAGAGCGCGCCGAGAGAACACGGGCGACCGGTCGCGTCCTCGATTTCCTGGCGGATCGCGACGCCGTAGGCGCCGTCTCCGAGCCGGGCGACGGCGGTGAGCATGAGGTATTCGAACTCGCCGAGCTGCATTACTATCACATTGTAGTTCTAATCACGGCGACGTCAAGAGCGATGCAGTCCGCGGGAGCACGGTGAGCGTCAAATGTGGCGAGAAGGAGGGTCCATGCGAACCGTTCTTACTGCTGTCGCCGCGTTGTTTGTCCTGTCAGCGGCCGGCCCCGCCGTCGCCCAGAACCGGCAATGCCTCCACGATCAACTCGAAACACAGGCGAATCGCGCCAGACGGGAGAAGGCGCTCGAGCTGGCGGAGGACATCAACCGCGCGCAGGGATTGGCGCGCCGCTTCGGCGCACGCAGTCAGGGCGATTACAGGCCGCTGGATCAACTGACGAATCTGCCCGACGTGCCCGAGGGATTCCGTGTGCAGCTGCACACGGATGGAATGTCCTACTCGTTCTCGATCAAAGACACGCGCGATCCGTGCGGCTATGCCGTATTCTCTGACCAGAGTCTCGACATCTACGAGGCTGTTCCGTCCCCCCGGCAAGGGCGTTCCAGACTGCTGACGCAGAAGTGAGGAGCGACGCCATGCAGCGGCTTCCGGCGCGACGCGTGACCCGGTGGATCTACTTTGCCGTCATCATCGCGAGTGCGACTTCTGTCTCGAGCGCACAGGAACAAACGCCGGCACCTCCGCCCCCATCGTCCGAGGCCGAAGTGAAGTTCGAGGTCACATCGGTCAAGAAGAGCGGGCCGCCCGGACAGGGCTTCCTTCCCTTCCGATTGCAGGGCGGACGCTTCAGCATGGGACAGATGACTGTCGGGTCGCTGATCACACTCGGCTACGGCATTCAACGGTTTCAGCTGATTGGCGGCCCAGCGTGGATGAATACCGATCGCTTCGACATCAACGCAGTGTCTGAAGACGTTCCTGTGCAACCGACACTGCCCGGTACGCCGAATCGAATGCAGCTCCTCGTGAGATCGCTCCTCAAGGAGCGCTTCGCGCTGAAGACGCACAACGAAACGCGCGAGCTGCCGCTGTCTTACCTCGTGATGGCGCGAGAGGACGGCAAACTCGGTGAGCGCCTGCGTCCCTCGACCGTTGACTGTCGCGCCCTCTTCGCGGAACGCGCGAAGGCCGCAAAGGAAGGAGCTCCGGCGACGCCGATTCCATTCAACCCAGGCGAGATACCTCAGTGCGGTATGAGGGGCGGGATGGGACAGATCGCGGCCGGCAGCATCGCGCTGTCGAACTTCGCGCAGATGCTCGGTTCGATGCTGAATCGCCCCATATATGACCGCACGAACCTGACCGGCAACTTCGACATCCAGCTCGATTACACGCCCGATCAAATGCCGCAGATTCCGGCAGGCGTGACGTTGCCTCCTGGAGTCACACTTCCTTCCCCGGATGGCCCTTCGCTCAACACGGCGCTGCGGGAACAGCTCGGTCTCAAGCTGGAGGCCACGCGCGGGCCCGTCGAGGTGCTCGTGATCGACTCAGTCGAGCCGCCCATGCCCGACTGAAGCTGTTGAACGCCCGGCACTCCCCGGCCATAATTCAGCGCACTCGCTCGGCCACGTCCTTCGACAGGAGACGTCCATGAAGACCGCTGTCCTCTGCGCATTTCTACTGACGGTCCTTGTTCTGCCCGCATTCACCGCTTCACCGACTGCCAAGCCGGAGGAGGTCGGGTTATCCGCCGAGCGCCTGGCGCGCATCAACCAGATGATCGAACGCCGCATTGCCGCCGGCGAACTGGCCGGCGCGGTCACGATCGTCGCGCGGAAAGGCAAAGTCGTTCACCACTCCGCACAGGGTGTGATGGACCTGGACTCGAAGAAGCCGATGGCGTCGAGCTCGATGTTCCGCATCGCCTCGATGACCAAGCCGGTGATCGGCACCGCCGTGATGATGCTCGTCGAAGAGGGCAAGCTTCACCTCAACGATCCCGTCAGCCGCTACATTCCACAGTTCAAGGACATGAAGGTGGCTATGCCGGTGACTACGCCGGCGCCGGGCGCGGGCGGCCGCGCGGGTGGACCTGCGAACGGAGCGCCGCGCTTCTACACGGTTCCCGCTCAGCGCGACGTCACCATCAAAGACCTCCTCACGCACGTGTCGGGACTCGGCAGCGGACCGATGGGCAACAGCGACATCGAGAAGGTCGCTCGCAAGGACGGCGAGACGCTCGCGGACTACATCCCGCGCCTGGGTACGACGGCACTGGAATTCCAGCCAGGCTCACGCTGGACGTACAGCCCCGGCGCTGGCTTCGAGACGCTGGGCCGCGTGATCGAAGTCGCATCCGGCATGAAGCTCGATCAGTTCTTCCGCACGCGCATCTTCGATCCGCTCGGCATGAAGGACATCACCTTCTGGCCGACCGACGCGCAGATGCCGCGCGTCGCCACTGTGTACGCTCGCGGAGCGAGCGGCCTCACCAAGACCGCGACGCCGAACGACACGATGTCGCGCAACGTGTACTTCCGCGGATCGGGCGGGCTCTACAGCACCGCCGAAGACTACATCCCGCTCGGCATGATGCTGGCCAACGGTGGCGAGTTGAACGGCAAGCGGCTGCTCAGTCGCAAGACGGTGGAGATGATGAGCGCCGCACATGTCAAAGATACGCTCCCGGGCCGGCCTGCCGGCGAAGGCTACGGACTCAGTGTCCGCGTCGTCACCGATCA
>Ga0070674_100000478_pt1 | contig 20201 bp, 15 predicted proteins | sample KBSM33metaG_FD_65344 | JGI IMG/M metagenome (GOLD analysis project Ga0070674, IMG submission 65344) | Miscanthus rhizosphere microbial communities from Kellogg Biological Station, Michigan, USA - KBS M3-3 metaG | ecosystem: Host-associated > Plants > Roots > Rhizosphere > Soil ... | reverse complement strand
CGAGTCCGACGAACGTCGAGATCGGCATGTGGACCTCGCGCTCCGCTCACACCCGACCTTGCACGATTCGGGATCGTGGTCCCTGGCAACTGTCCGGGCTCTGGCGGAGAAATTGAACGCGGCGCCCTTGCTAGTGTGCGGTCTTATCGACCCAGGCGACATCGGGCTACCGCGTTCGTTTGACGGTGCCCAAGATACAAGGCGACCAGGCAGGAGTAATAGTGCGGGCTCGGTATCGCCGAGCGTTTCTCAGTACGTCGACACCAGGCCCTTGAGCTCTCTTCGAACCAGTGCTGGACGATGACGATGCTCCCCGAGGTCGACTTTCGGACGAGGGGCGGGACTGAACCATGAGGAACCGCCCGCCCTGAGAAACACCTAAAGAGCTCGACCGCGCGCTCGACCGCGACGCTCGCGCCCCGTCTTCCACAGCGACCGCCGTCAATCTGTCGTTCCGTTAGTAAAAGAGCTTGCGCCCATTCCGTGCCTCGACAAGCTCGTCGCCGGGCCCGACGCGGACAGAGGCGGACCGAGGAGAGAGTGTCAGGATTTCTCTGTCCCCGCCCGGTTAGTCATCGCGCCGGCGGTAGTAGCGCGGACCAGTTGACGAGGAGTGTCAGCGGCGCCTCTTCCGGTGCCGCCAGCGCCGTGTTGACGAGGAAGCGCTGGCCATCCGGGGACACGTCCCAGAATTTGCGACCCCCGGCGGGCCGCACGTTGAAGAGCTGCCGCACCGTTCCGATGCGAAGCGCCGCGCCTTCGCGCGTGACCTCTGCCGCCATCACGCGGCTGTTGCCGGCTTCGAAGTAGAAGATCTCGCGCCCGTCCCCCCTCCAGCGGGGAAGCAGGCCTCCGTTGGTTGACACCGGCCATTTGCTACTCGGAACCGGAAACGATGCCACATACACTTCCTGCCGGCCCGACTCGTTCGACGTGTACGCGACCCAGTGCCCGTCTGGCGAGAACTGCGCCCCAACGCCTTCCGAGAACTCGGTCGCGATGTACGGGGAGGGCGGCCGATCCCTGGTCATCGGCACGACCCACATATCCTGCTGCGTGAGCCCACCGGGCGCCGTGGTGAGGTACAGCAGGAGTTTGCCATCCGGCGACCAGCTCTGGGCGAACTTGTCCCGGTCATCCCGGACCAGCAGCTCGCCAGGGCCGGTGTCACCTGGCAATTTGACATAGAGATTCATGGATGCGCCATCGCGACTGGAGTTGAACGCGATGCGACTGTTGTCGGGTGCCCAGATCCCCTCGAATTCGTTGCCGGGATCGAAGGTGAAGCGGGTCCGGAGGTTGCGCGCCACGTCGAACGTCCAGATGTCGCGGGTGCCGCCAGGAGCCGCGATGCTCGCCGACGCGTGGAGGCCGTCGGGTGACAGGAACAGATCGGCGTAATCGGCCGGATCGCCGAGCACACCGACAGGTTTGCCCTCGCGATCGAACCAGACGAGCTGCGACCCTGCGGATGCCGTGGACTGGTACACCACGACGCCGGTGTTGGCGGACGAGAAGGCGCCCGTCGGCTGCCCAAGCGGCCTGAGCGCCGTGGTGGGGACCCAGACACGCTCGGCGAGCGCGACTTCATCACCACTGAAGGTTAGGCGTGACGCGTCGAACTGCCGCGCCACGAGCGTCGTGTCGCGCAAGTAGAGCAACGCCCCATCGCTGAACTGCACGTTGACCGCGTCATCCAGGATTCGAGTGCGCTCGGGCGAGTCCAGCGAGCCCGCGTAGAGACCGGACATCGCTCCGATGGCGCGATAGAGGAAGTGCCGGCCGTCGGGCAGGAACACGGGGAACGCGTGGGCCGTTTCACTGGCGGTGGCATCGAGCGCGGTCGCGGCCGACGGCCGTCCACCGGCCGCCGGCACGCGCCAGAGCGGCGAGTCACTCGCCGGCGTGAAGAGAATGACGTCGTCGCGGCTCCAGGCCCCCGGCACGGTGAGGCTCGCCTCCGCCACAGTGGAGGGAGGGCCGCCCGAGGCCTCGATCTTCATGAGCTTGCCGCCGGACACGAACGCGACGAAGCGGTTGTCAGGCGACCAGAACGGCGCCGCGGCGCCTTCGGTGCCGGCGAGAGGTTGCGACGGAAGACTGTCGAGCGGCCGCACCCAGAGCATCACGCGTCCGCTGGCGTCGGGACTGACAAACGCAAGACGGCGGCCATCCGGCGACACCGCGAACGACAGCGTATCGAGGCTGGCTCCCAGCCGGCCGGGCACCGAGATGGACGCGCGATACGCGCGACTGTCAACGGGAGCCTCGCGGCCAAAGAAAACGATGGCAAAGACGACGACCCCCGTCAGCAGAAGGAGGGCGGCGGCCACCCACGGCAGCGGGACACGCGCCAGGCGCGGCGCCTCGCGGACACCGTCCGAGGCATCAACCTGGCCCGACAACGCCTCCATCGCAAAGGTGAGGTCGCTCGCCGACTGGAACCGAGACGAAGGAACCTTCTCCAGGCACCGGTCCACGATGCGGAGCAGCGCCAACGGGATCGGGTGGTCGGGATTCTGCACATTAGTCGGGTCGGCCGACAGGATCGCGCCCATCGTGTCGGCCGCCGTCTCGCCGCGGAAGGCGCGATGCCCCGCCAGCATCTCGTAGATGATGGCGCCGAGCGAGAAGATGTCCGACCGATGATCGGCCGGGAAGCCGCGGACCTGCTCCGGCGACATGTACCCGACGGTGCCGAACACGACGCCCGGAAGCGTGTCGGGCGCGCCATGAGCCGCCTCGGCCGCGGACACGGTCGGCAGAGTGCTGACCGCGGCCGCCGACGGCTCGATCGCCGTGAGCTTCGCCAGCCCGAAATCCAGGATCTTCACGCGGCTGTCGGCGGTCACGAAAATGTTCTCGGGCTTCAGATCGCGATGGACGATGCCCTTCTCGTGGGCGGCGGCGAGACCGCGGGCGATCTGCACTGCGTACTCGATCGCCTTCCGCGCGGGCAGCGGCCCCTGGTCCGAGACTCCCGGCGATCGCCGTGCTGCGGCGACCTGCTGCAGCCGCTGGCGGAGCGTCTCGCCCTCGAGCAACTCCGACACGATGTATGGGGGCGAGGGCCCGGACGCCGGCGCCTCATAGCCGATGTCGTGAATCGCGAGGATGTTGGGATGGTTCAGCGCCGCTGCAGCGCGCGCTTCCTGCTCGAACCGTAGTAGGCGTTCACGATCGGTCGCAAACGCCGGCGGCAGGACCTTGACGGCCACGTCGCGCCCCAGCCGGGGGTCGCGGGCGCGGTAGACCTCGCCCATCCCGCCGGCGCCGATTAGGGCAGTGATTTCATACGGGCCGACGCGAGTACCTACGGTTAGAGCCACGGCAAGTGGCTGCGAGTATAGAGGATGCCATGGCGAGAGAAGATACCTAACGTGTGACGGCGTAGTGCTTGCTGACGGCTCGCCGGAGTTAGGTTCTGAAGGGAAGACCGCCGACCGTCAGGGACGATCGCGACCGGGATCGCGATCGCACCGACCAAGATCGAGCTTGCACCGACACGTATCGAGTTCGCACCGACAAGCGACAGGGTCGCACCAACGAGCGACAGCGTCCCGCTGACAAGCGTCGTTCTATCTGACCGACGCTGTTGCCCAGCGTTCTGAGAGCTTGCGGATCCTCGAGAGCGCTTCCTGGATATTCTCGAGCGAGTTCGCGTAGCTGAATCGCAGATAGCCGTCGCCGTAACTTCCGAAGGCTGTGCCGCTCAGGCACGCGACACCGGCTTCGTTGAGCAGCATGTCCGCAAGCTCGCGACTCGAAACGCCGGTGCCCGTGATGTTCGGGAACACGTAGAAGGCACCAGCGGGCACCGTGCAGCGGAAGCCCGGGATGTCGTTCAAGCCCTTCACGATCGCATCGCGGCGGCGGCGGAACTCTGCCACCATCTTGTCCACATCGTCCTGTGGTCCCTTGAGCGCGGCGAGCCCGGCTCGCTGCGTGAAGCTCGCGGTGCAGGAGTTCGAGTTGACCATCAGCTTGTCGACCGCGTCGGCGACCCACAGCGGCATCACGCCATACCCGAGACGCCAGCCGGTCATCGAATATGTCTTCGAGAAGCCGTCGAGAATGATGGTCTTCTCGAGCATCCCATCGAACTGCGTGATCGACGATGGCACTTCCTCGTAGCAGATGCGCGAGTAGATCTCATCGCTGAGGATCAACAGGTCGCGATTGCGCACGAGATCGGCGATGCGAGCCAGGTCCGCACGTGGGATCACGCCGCCCGTCGGGTTTGCCGGCGAGTTCAGCACGATCATCTTGGTGCGGCTGGAGAGCTTCGATTCGAGCAGATCAAGGTCGAACGAAAAGCCGCGCGATTCGACCAGCGGCATCGGCACGGGTGTCGCACCGAGGAAGTTGATTACCGACTCGTAGATGGGGAAACCCGGGTTCGGATAAATGACCTCGTCTCCCGGCTCGACGACGGCGAGCATCGAGAAGAACATGATCGGCTTCCCGCCGGGCACGACGATGACGTTCTGTCCGGAGACCTTAATGCCGCGCGACGTCGAGATGTAGTCGGCAATCGCCTCGCGAAAATCGGGAAAGCCCGGCGTCGGGCCGTATCCGGTCCACCCTTCGTCGAGCGCCTTCTTCGCCGCCTCCTTCACGTGGGCGGGCGTCGGGAAGTCAGGCTGCCCGATCTCCAGATGGACGATGTTCTTACCCTGAGCCTCGAGCGCACGCGCCTTCTGCAGCACCTCGAAGGCGGACTCGATTCCGATTCGCGTCATCCGTTCAGCTAACTTCATGACGTCAGTATATCGAGGCCGCGAGGCTGCAGGCTATGGCCTGCCTACTTCGGCTTCTTCTCGTCCGGATACCAATACACGACGTGACAGCTCTCGCACGCACTGTCGATCGCTTCACCGACGTCGAGCAGTCCGTCCTTGTCGTGCGCCTTGGCCGCGGCCAGCGCCTTCACGGCTGTCGCCTGCAGATCCTTCGCGTGCTTGACCCACTCCGCGCGATTGTCCGCAATCTTTTTCTCGATCTGCGCCGGCGTGAGCTCGGGTGCGTCGGGTTGACTCTTCGAGTTGGCCTCTTCCGGGCGTGACATCGCTCGGCCAGGAGTGAACAGGAGATTCGCGGCTTCGGCGAGTGCCAGCGCGTTGTGCTCGACCACGGCCCACTCGGCATCGGTCTTCGGAGCTTTCTCTACGACCCCGCCGTTCGCGGTCGTCTCCGCACCAACCGCATCCCAGATCGCCATCGCGTTGGGATCGACGATGCCCTTCATCACGTCCTTGACGGTGCCGACCGGCGACGCTTCGACGGCTGCCGGTTGTGCGGCCGGGGCCGCGCTTACCGTAGCCGCCGCGTGCTGGGTCACGAACGCCGTGCCGAACATTGCAACGATGAGGACCAGGAACCAGTAGACCGTGCGCATAGCACCTCCGTGACGACCGTCTGTGGTCGTATCGATTGCCGATCGTAGTCAGAGCCGCTGACGCCCGATCTGAAGACTTGATGAAATCTTCTTCAGAATCGATGCGATCGGCTAACGTAGAGCGCGTGTCGCCGCCGACCACCGCTCGAACGATTCGTCGCCCACCACGGACCACGCCGCACACGTTGACCGCCGATATCTGCGTCGTCGGCGCCGGAATCGCCGGCGTATCGGCCGCTCTCGAAGCGGCCAGGCTGGGGCGACGCGTGATCATCGTCGACGCCGCTCCGTCACTCGGGGGCCAGGCAGTCGGCTCGATCATCGGCACCATCATCGGGTTGTATACGCACGGCCCGCAGCCGTATCAGATCACCCACGGCATCGCCGACGAGCTGATCGCCGACCTCACCGCGGAAGGCTCGCTGAGCCGTCGCGCATCGATGACGGGCACGATCACGTTCCAGTACGACGAGGTCAGGCTCGCGCGGTGGATGGAGCGCAAAATCGAAGAAGCAGGCGTCCAGGCGCTCGTGGGTGCTGTGCTCACGGACGTTGGGTTCGACGATCGCCGGGTTCGTTACCTCGAGCTCGCAACCAGGTTTGGAACCGTGCGCGTCGAGGCGACGTCGTACGTGGATGCCTCAGGCGATGCGACGGTGTCTTACCTCGCCGGACTCGAAGTCCGCGAGCCCGATGCGCCTGTGTACGGCTCGTTGAACTTCATCATCGAGGGCTACGACACCGACGCCGTCAAGGATCTCGTCATCACGGACGTTCACGATCGACTCGCCGAGCGCGGCAGTCAGTACGGCCTGGTTCGCCACGACGGCTTCCTGATGCACTTCCCCGGGAAGACGGTGATGCTTGCCAACGTCACGCACTTCGAAACGCCGCTCGATCCGGCCGCCGGCGCGCAGATGGTCTTCGAGGGACGACGGCAGGCGGACAACATCATTCGGTTCCTGCGCGCGGAATTCCCTCGAATCTTCGCTGACGCGAAGGTTCGAACCTACGGCAACCCCGGTCTTCGACAGACTCGATGGATCGTCGGCACGCAGCAGCTCACGCTCGAACAGATCCGATCGGGTGAGCGGCCTGCGGATGCCGCGGCGCGCTGCGCGTGGTGGGTGGAGCTGCACAATGCCCGAGAGCTTGTGCACTGGGAGCGCTTCGAGGCCGACCACGTGTACTACATCCCGCTCTCGTGCATGGTTCCGCGCGAGGCCGACAACATCGTCGCCGCCGGCCGCTGCGTCGACGCCGACGTCAGCGCACTGTCGGCGATCAGGGTCATGGGCCCGTGCATCGCAATGGGTACGGCGGCAGCGCATGCGCTCGATCTGGCGGGAACGAAGTCCGTTCACGAGATCGATCTGCCCCAGTTGCAGAAGCGCCTTACTGATAACCTCGATCGACGGTAATCGCCGTCCTCACGGAATTGGCGATGTAGCAGGACTCGTGCGCCTTGTGGTGCATCTCGTCCTCGGCGTCCTGTGACGGATGCGTGCCTGCGTACGTCACACGAGGACGAAGCCTTACGGAGCTGACCCAGGGGGTGCCGCGCTCGTTCTTCGTCATCACGCCAACCGCATCGTCCGCGTAGCTCGTCACCTCGAGGCCGTGACGGGAGGCGACCCACAGGAACGTCAGCATGTGACAGCTCGAGATCGCCGCGACGTAGGCTTCTTCTGGATCGACGTTGGCCGCGTTCGAGTACGGAGGTTTCACCGAGGTCGGCGATGGCGAGGCAGGCACCGTCACACCGCCATCAAAGCTCCACGTGTGCTCGCGCGAATAACTTCCCTTCAGGAAATCGCCCTGCGAGTGCGTCCACCTGATGCTGGCTTTGTGCTCGGACATAGGTCCTAATTCGTCGCCTTCGTTCCCTCGAGTATCACACTTATTTTCTATTTTCCCGGTTTCTGAATCTCGACGATGCCCAGATCGCCGTCGACCATCACCCAGTCGCCCGTCTCGATCAAGTCCAGCGGATTGCGATCGAGATCCGTCACGCTCGGCACCCGCATCACGACGGCGCCGAGCGCCACCTTCGTCGTCATCTCGTTGAAGACGAGCGCCTTCGGTGCCGCTCCCGCCAGGCGCGCTGTGTGATACATCGCCGACCACCCGGACGATCCTTTGGCTCCACGGAAAACGAGCACTTTGTCCTTGAAGCTCTTGCCTCGTAACTCGTGATGCGTTTCCGTGATGATGCCCTGTTGCGGGTTGACTCCGCCCCAGCCCGGAATCGCCTCGCGCGTCACGAGTGCCTCGCCTTCAGCGCGGCCACCAACGACTCCCCGGCCCCGGATCACGATCGTTGCAGATACCGTCATGGCCGCTCTCCGTTCCATCGGCCGGTGATGGCCGCCTGAATGCACTCTCGTGTCGAGCCGAACCACGCCTGCACGCCAAGAATCGCGGGCAGGTAATGCGCCTGCTTTGCCGAATCCAGAGCGGCCACCTTCGTGCCTGGAGGAATCGCCTGCGCGAACGCGGAACACGTATCGGTCAGCACTACGCCTCCGGCAAGGTTGATCGCTTTCACGTAACCGAGTTGCCGTGCCTCACTGTCGACCGCCCGCGACGTGAATATCCAGAGGTTGCAGTTGGCGCTGACGCGCTTCCCCTCGAGCAAGGCGGCTGCTTCTTTCAGTTGTTCGAGCGCCGCGTGCGGACATCCGAGCATCACGTAGTCGACGTTCGGATCGCTCGCGTTGGCGTTGAGGCGATCGTATACCTGCCGACGCTCGGTTTCCCCGTAGACGAATTGTTCGACGGGCCGGTTGGGACCGAACGCCATTTCAACCGATTCGGCTTCCGGTGTCGTACCGACAATGTGATACATCTCGACGCCGCCCGACGACGAGGCAGATGCGCCGAAGTGTTTCAAACGAACGATCTCGGGCCTGTCGAAGGACCCGACGACAACCGGGATGTGCTCCTGCACGACGTCGCCAACGTAATACCCCAACATCCCCCAATCCATTACAGACTGCACGGGTACCTGGACGTCGACGCGGTGCGTGCCGAAGCGACACTCCGTACGATGCAGTCCCCAGTCCGGAATCTTGCCCGTCAGCATCGCGGCGCTCGTGCTCTCTCTTCCCTCCGTATTGGTCCGTGCACCGAGCACCGAGTTCGCGAAGATCACCGCGGACGACTCCATCCAGGCGCAGTGCTCACCTTTCGCCGGCACATTGCCGGCAAGGTACGGCGTGCACGTCTTCAGGATCGTGACGTCGTGGCGTGCAGCGAAGGCTTCACGCTCCTGATAGTTCCGGAAGACCTCGACCTTCACGCCCAGTGTTTGCCACTGGCGTGGGTCGGCTCCGCCCTGCAGGTGATACGTGGGAACGAGCGCCTCGGGGACCTCGACCAGCTCGTCGGAGTCGAGGTCGAAGTACGAAAAGATCGCGTCGAGTCCGTCGACATCCTTCCCGGCGTAGTAGCGCTGGAGAAACGGATTCGCCGAGCCCGGCACACCCGCGACGTTCCGCGTGTCGACGAAGCGTTCCGCGCCCAACGCCTCGGCGTAGCGGACGAGCAACTCCATCGCCTTCTGGCGCGCCTTGCCGTCGCGGCCGTCCAGCATGGCTTTCTCGCTCTCAGTGAGTTTCAGCATCTCTCAAAAACTCATGTCAACTTCCAATTCCCAACCTCCAACTCCCAACAAACCAGTGACCTCCTGGAAGTTTGGTTCTTGGGAGTTGGGAGTTCGCGCTACGCGCGGGCGAGTTTCTCGGACAGTTCCAGGTCGCTCCGCAGGCTGCGCGCGCCCAACATGTAGTGCACCGCGGCCCAGAAGTTGACGACGCCGATGATGACCAGCGCGTAACGAAGCGAGTCGCCGTGGAGCGATGGCACCAGCCAGTCGCTAATCAGTCCCGTGATGGGAGGACCCAGACCGTTGCCGATGAGCGTCTGGATGAACAGGAGCACGGACGTCGCCACCGATCGCATCCGCAGCGTCGCGAGCGCCTGCGTCATCGCAAACGACGGACCAAAGAAGGTCGCGGCCATGAGCATGAGGCCGACGAACGAAGGGAGTGCCACGGCCAGATTTGGCGAGAGATACGCGAAGAACTGGAACGGCACGCAGACGAGCGTTGCCGCTCCCGGCAGCCACATGTACCAACGGCGGTCGTTGGTGCGGCTGCTGAGGCGATCAGACAGGTAGCCACCGAGAAACGTACCGACCCCTGCGATCAGTGCGAGGATCGAGATCCAGTACCCGGCTTCGGCGACGTTCATCCCATGCGATCGCTGAAGAAACGCGTTGTTGAAGTTGCCGCTGGCGTACCAGACGACCGAGTGAAGGGCACACCCCAGGCTCAAATGACGGAACGAACGCCGGTCCCAGAGAAATTTGAAGACCTCCATCATGCTGGGCGCCTTCTGATCCCTCTTCGTCGTTGAGCCATCGGACATGCCGCGCGGCGGTTCCTTCACCGTCAACAGGACGAGAACGGCGAGCACGATGCCGGGCAGGCCGATCGCGATGAAGGTGTTGCGCCAGCCAAGGTTCTGATTGCCCCATCCGCCGATCGCGGCACCGAGTGACGTCCCGACCGGTACCGCGAGCGCGTAGATCGCGAATGCGGTCCCGCGTCGAGCTTTCGGAAAGTAGTCGGAGATGAGCGAGTGCGATGGTGGGCTCCCACCCGCCTCGCCGACGGCCGTTCCGATGCGCGTCAGGAATAGCATCGTGAAGTTCACGGCCGTGCCGAATAACGCCGTCATCGCGCTCCACGTCCCAACCGCAATCGCGAGCACATTCCGACGACTGGAGCGATCGGCCCAGGCGGCGATCGGAATGCCCATCAACGAATAGAAGATGGCGAACGGCAGGCCGCTGAGCATCCCCATCTGGAAGTCGGAGGCGCCGAACTCCTTCTTGATCGCCTGCACGGACGCCGCGAGGACCTGCGATCGATCCACGACGTTGACGACGTAGCAGAGCGTGAGCATCACGAGAACGTAGTACGCGTACGAAGGCCGGGTCAGGCTTTCGTGCTGGGCCATCGACTGAACACGCGACTGAGTTGCTGCCAAGCAGCCTCCTCCTGGCCTACGGCCCCACCGCACTGCCTACCGACTACCGCCTACTGCATACCGCGTGGCGGCTGATAGATTACGTCGAATAGAGGCTGACGATGCCAAGACCGCTGCGAAGTAACTTCGAACCCGGTTCCCCACGCGAGGCCGTGCGCCGTGCCCAATGGAAAGCGCTCGGGCTCACCGACGCTGACATGCTGAAGCCCAAAATTGCCGTCGTGAACAGCTCGTCAGAGCTGGCGATCTGCTTCAGCCATCTCGATGGCATCGCTCGCGTCGTCAAGGAGGCGGTGCGAGAGGCCGGCGGCCTGCCGTTCGAGATCCGGACGGCGGCTCCAAGCGACTTCATCATCAGCGCGGCCAAGGGCGGCGGCTACATGCTGGCCAGCCGCGACCTGATCGTGAACGACATGGAGATCGCCGTCGAGGGCGCGCAACTCGACGGCATGATCTGCCTGTCGTCATGCGACAAAACTCCGCCCGCGCACCTGATGGCCGCGGGCCGTTTCAATATCCCGACGATCCTGGTCATCTGCGGGTATCAGCCAACCGGGCACTATCAGGGCAAGCACGTCGACATCGAAGAGGTGTTCATCGGCTCGGTGCAGGCGATGTTCGGCAAGCTCTCGAAGGAGACGCTCGGCGGAATGTGCGACCACGCCATCACCGGCCCTGGCGTCTGCGCCGGCATGGGCACCGCCAACTCGATGCACATCGTTTGTGAGGCGCTCGGGATGACGCTGCCGGGGGCCGCACCAGTGCTCGCCAACAGCCCAAAGATGTTCGATGTCGCGCGCGCCTCGGGCCGCCGCATCGTCGAGATGGTGAACGAGGATCTGACGCCTCGCCAGATTCTGACACCGGGAGCGTTTCGAAACGCGGCTGCGTCCGTGCTCGCGGTCAGCGGCTCCATCAACTGCGTCAAGCACCTTCAGGCGACTGCCGTTGAAGCAGGAGTCGACGTGGACGTGTTCTCGATCTTCAACGAGCTTGGCGAGAAGGTCCCCGTGCTGAGCGCGGTGGCCCCCAATGGCACCGACACGATTGATGCATTCGAGGCCGCGGGAGCCGCTCGGGCGTTGCTCAAGCAACTCGAACCGCTGCTTGACCTCGATGCATTGACGGTGTCCGGACGTCGCCTGCGCGATAATCTCGCCGGCGTCGTGGTCGGCAACCCTGACGTCATTCGGCCACTCGATCGACCGTTCGCTCGCCAGGCCTCGATCGTCGTCCTGCGAGGCTCTCTCGCCCCTGACAGCGCCATCGTCCGACCCGGCCTGCAGCGGCCAGGTCAAGACGGCCGTTTCGAGGGGCACGCAATCGTCTACGACGATGTGCCGGAGGCAATGAGTGGCGTTCAAAAGGGTGACGTGAAACCCGGGCACGCGCTCGTCTTGCGAGGTTGCGGCCCGAAGGGTGGACCCGCAATGGCGGGCTCGGCATCGCGCGTCGTGTTTGCAATCTACGCGGCAGGACTCGAGAACGAGGTCGCATTCGTCTCGGATGGACAGCTCTCCGGGCTGTGCAACAAAGGAATGACCGTCGCAGAGGTGTCGCCGGAGTCGGCCGTCGGCGGACCACTCGCCCTCGTCGAGAACGGCGATCGGATTCGCATCGACCTCGATTCGCGGATCCTCGACCTCGATGTCCCAGCCGCGGAGATCGATGCTCGCCGCGCCCGGCGCGGCGAGGTTGCGCTGCCAGCTGCAACGGGATATCTATCCATATACCAGCGAAGCGTGCAGCCGATGTCGACGGGCGCAGTCCTGGTGACACCGGAGAAGAGGTAAATCTATGGGCTTCGAGCTTCGGGCTACTGGCGTTGGACTCGTCCTTTGCATCGTTCTCGCTTCTGGCCCCTCGCCCGCATTCGCGCAGCAGCCCCCGGACTTGCCCGCTGTCACGGTGCGTGGGCAGACCTACACACCGGGATCGATCCTGTCGCGCAACATGGGCACCGACGAAGATCAGACGACAGCGTTTCCGCCTCACAAGGTCGCTGGCAACGTGTATTACGTAGGGACGAGAACCCTGAGCTCGTTCCTCGTCACCACACCTGCCGGCCACATCCTCATCAACAGCACCTACGAGCGGAACGTCCGCACCATTGAGAAATCGGTCACGCAGCTCGGGTTCAAATTCAGCGACATCAAGATTCTTCTCGGGACGCACGCGCACGGTGACCATCAGGAGGGTGATGCGCTCATCAAGGAGCTGACTGGCGCGCAGGTCGTGGCGATGCGAGAGGATGTGCCGGCGCTCGAAGCGATCAAGCCTGGCGGCAAGACCCATCCGATCGACCGGGTGTTGCGCGACGGCGAGGAGGTCACGCTCGGGAGCACCGCGCTCGTCGCCCATCTCACCGCCGGTCACACGCGTGGATGCACGACCTGGACGATGAAGACGCAAGAGGGCGGGAAGGATGTGAACGTCGTGTTCGCGTGCAGTTATCGCGCGCCGGCCTCGGTGACGCCGGACGTCGAGAATGAATTCAACCGAACGTTCACAGCCATCCGCTCCCTTCCGTGCGATGTACCGCTCGGCGATCATCCGGCGCAGTACGACATGGCGACCAAGTACGCGCGCGTGAAACCTGGCGCACCGAATCCGTTCGTCGACCCCGGCAACTGCTGGCTCGAGGCCGAGATTCAGGAAGCGATGCTGCGGGCTCAAATCAAGATGCAGCAGGGGGCGAAGCCTTAGTGCGGGTGTAGGATCTGCCGGCGGGCTATCTGAATCGACAAAGCCTGCTCGGCGAGCATCGTGAGTTGCACGGGATCAACTGGCGCGTCGGATTGGCGAGCCGTTTCTGGTGTCGTCCACGGCGCTCTCCGAGCTTGCGATGTTCGTCGACGGTCCCACCGTGTAGACGGTCCCACCGTGTAGAGGCGAGTCTTTAGACTCGCCTGGACTAGGACGCCCGCAACCGCTCCAGCAGCATCCGTATACGACGCGCGTTCCTTCCTAGATCGCTGACGCCGACGCGAGACTTCGACCGCACATCGATGCGGGCGCTCCCGGGGTTTGTCTCTCTCACTCGAATCACGACGTCGTCCTTGAAGCCGAACCAGAAGGTCGTATCGACGGCCTCGATTCTTCCGGCCTCGCGATCGCTGGCGACGACATTCCATCCAAGATCGCGAACCGCAGTAAGCGCTCGATTGAATGCCTGCTCGGCACTGACCTGAAGCACCAGCGGCTGGATGTCCGGGTACGCGCGACGCTGCTGTGCGGTCACGTCGCCGCCCGGATACTCAGGCGGGTTTGCCGCCCCCGTGCGCAGCGGCAGAATCGCAACGAACAGCGGAGGACTGTCGGGATCGGTCGTGATGTCGTGAATCGCGGGCTTGTCGCGCGCCGACACGATGACCGCGCTCGGGATACTGACCACCGCGAGACCGACGGCGATGCCCGCGGCACCTAGCGCCCACCGCCCGGTCTTGACTCCACCGGCAAGCGCGAGCGACGAGCCGGCAAGGGCAAACAGCACACTGAGTCCCACCATCAGAAAGCCGATGATGAAGGGCCACATACCGACACGAGTTCCAAGCGGACCGGCGAGCAGCAGTGCTGCGCCCGCGATGGAAAGAACGAGACCGTTCCTGCTCAACGTAGCTGCCGCTACTACTTGGCTTCAGAGGAAGGCGGAGGTGCGTCGCCACCGGATGACCCGGCGAAGACCTTGCGGCCGTCGGCCAGCTTCACAACACGTGCGTTGGCCATCTTGCTGCCGTTCTTGGCGAGCGCTCCTTCGACCGTGACTTCATCGCCGACGTTGAGCGACGTCCGCGTCCAGCCGTTGCGACGCAGGACGTTGGGGCTGGCGAGCTCGAGGTTCCAGTTCGTGACCACGCCCTTCTCGTCCTTGACGTCGACGTAGAACCGCGCATGAGGGTTCGTCCACTCGACCTTCGTCACAATGCCGACGAGAGTGACCGGCTTGTTCGCGTCGTACTGCGCCGCGAAGGAGTGATGCGCCTGAACGTCTGACGATGCGATCACGACGAGGAGTCCAAGGAGAACCCCGACACCGGCTTTCATGAGCGCCTCCAGCACCGCGATGGTACGAGCCGCCAAGCGTTCTGTAAAGACCTGATAGAGTAGCGGGCTTTTGAGGAGAAACATGATGCAGCTGGGGCGGTGGATGGTCGCGGCATTGGTGTGTACGTCCGCGTGCTCGAGTGCGCCGACGGCGCGTGGACTTGCGCAAGATGCGGTCACGGCAATGGGCGGCGTCGAACAGTTGCGCGGCGTCCAGACACTCGTCATGAGCGGCGGCAGCGGGACGCGGAATCGCCTCGGCCAGACCGTGCACGCCACCGATCCTGACGGGACTGGAAAGCTCGGCAACGTGATCGAGACGGTTGATATCGCCGGCGGGCGCGCCGCACTCGACTACCAGATCGAGAACGACGGCTTCATGCAGCATCGCCAGGAAGTGCTCACGAAGAAGAGCGGAAAGCTGGTCGGCCTCGAGAACGTCGCGGGGCGACCGCTCGCTGTGATGTCACCGTCCGGGCTCTTCAGCTGGGGATCGCAGAACTCGCCCGAGTTCCTCTTGCGCCGCAATGTCGTCACGGTGGCACTCGCGGCAGCGAACTCGGCTCCAGAAGAACCGCCGCAGGACAAGATGTTCAACGGGCGCACGCTGAAGTCGGCCGGAATCACGCTGCCATCCGGTGAGAGGGCAACGGTCTTCTTCGAGCCCGACTCGAAGCTCCTCGCCGGTTACGAAGTGCTCGACACTGAGTCGATGCTTGGCGATGTGACCGCCCAGTACCTGCTGTCCGACTACAAGGCGGCCGGTGGGGTCACGCTGCCTCACAAGATCACAATCGTCAAAGGCGGCAAGCCGTATTCCGCGGTGCAGTTCAAGGCCGCTGCGGTGAACGACCCGGCAGCGCAGGAGGTCTTTGGGTTTCCCGCAACCGCCGACACCGAGGTCGATACGGCCATCGCCGCAGGCGACTACTCACCTATCGCGATCACGAAGGTGGTCGACCGCGTGTACTTTGCGCGCGCCTACTCGCACAACAGCATGGTCGTGGAATTCCCCACGTGGCTTGCGGTCGTCGAAGCGGCTTACACGGATGCCCAGAGCCACACCCTGGCGCGTGCGCTCCGGCAGCAGTTCCCAAACAAGCCGATCAAGTACGCGGCGGTCACGCATCACCACTACGACCACACCGGTGGCGTTCGCACGCTGGCGTCGTACGGAGCCAACGTCCTCGTCGAGAAGGGACACGAACCCGAGCTTCGAATGATCCTGGAGTCGCCGCACACCAACCCGCCAGACCCGCTCGAGACCAAGCGCAAGGCAAATCAAACCGTTGGGGCGCTCGAGGTCTACGAGAAGAAGATGGTCATCAGCGATGGCGGGCAGACGCTGGAGCTCTATGCCATTACCGGCAACCCGCACGTCGACCCGAAGGTCATCGCGTTCGTGCCGACGAGCGGCGTGTTGTTTCAAAGCGATCTGTTCTTCCCTGGCACCGGCGCACCAGCATCATCGGCCGCAGTGCATCTGCTGAAGTCTGTCCGCGAGTTGAAGCTCCGCGTGACCACCAACGTCGGTGGTCATGGCGGAGTGGGACCGTTCGCGGAGTTGGAGAAGGCGGTGGCTGAAGTGAAGTAGGCTCTGGGCTCTGGGCTGTAGGCTCTCGAAACTATGCGTCTTGAAAGCCAAAAGCCCAAAGCCAAGAGCCGGACAAGCTACTTGATGATCGCTTGCGCGACTGCGTTCTCGAAGTCGCGCTGCAGTGCGGGAGTGCTGGTCTGCATCAGGATGATCTGGACCATGTCCGCAGCCGGCTCGATGTGGACGTTCGTGCCATAAGCCCCAGCCCATCCCCATGCGCCCTTCGACACGCGGCGGTCGGCGGCGACGGGATCCTCGACGACCTGCACGCCGAGTCCGAAGCCGATGCCCTTCGGTGACATTCCCATTTGGCCGCCGGCCATGTCACCCGTGTGATTGGACGTCATCAGCTCGATCGTTCGCGGGCTCAGGTAGCGCTTGCCGTTCAGCTCGCCGCCGTTGACGAGCATCGTCCCAAACTGCGCGTAGTCTTCAGCGGTGCTCACAAGGCCACCGGCGCCCGAGAAGTAAGTGGAGCTGCTCAACCCGCTCTGATCCGGCAGCCGCTCGAGGCCGTTCTGGCCACGACGATACAGCGTCACGAGTCTTGGTTGAATCGCGTCTGTGAGGGCAAAGCCCGTGTCCTTCATGCCGAGCGGATCGAACAGGCGCTCGCGCAGGAACTGATCGTAGGACTTGCCGGATGCGATCTCGACGACGCGGCTGAGGACGTCGAAGCCGGCAAGACCGCTGTAGCGCCAGAGCGTCGCTGGCTGGAAATCAAGGGCGACCGCGCCGAGTTTCGGAATGTACGTGGCGAGCGTATCGTTCGGCGCACGGACTGCGGCCTGACCCGCAGTCGCATTGCCAAGGCCTCCGCTCAGCAGACCGGATCCGTGCGTCAGCAGATCGCGAATCGTGATCTCGCGCGTGGCCGAGACGAGGTCGACTTCAGGTGGCGGACCGCCACGACCGCCCGGCCCGCCGGGACCAGCAGGCGCCGCACCGCCGCCGCGCGCGTTCGGCTTCGGCACGGCGACCTTCATCGATTTGAACTCCGGGATGAAGCGAGAAACGGGATCGTTCAGTCGAACCTTCCCTTCCTCGACCATCATCATCACGGCCACAGCCGTGATCGGCTTCGACATCGATGCGAGCCGGAACACCCCGTCCTTCGGCATCGCCTTCTTGCTGTCGACGTCCATGAGGCCGTGCGCTTCGAGGTGCGCGATCTTGCCGTGACGCGCCACCAGCGTCACGGCACCTGAGAGCGAGCCGGAGTCGATATGACGCTGTACCGCTTCGTGCACGCGCATCAGGCGTTCGGATGACAGCCCAACGTCCTCTGGCCTGGCCATCGTTACGGATCCGGCGCCGTGCAGGCTGAGCCCCGCGCACGCGCAGGCCAACGCGATACATCCAAGATGTTTCATCAGGACAGTCCTCCGGTATGACGGGCGAATGATAGGGGCAGGTCTACCGCCGGTCAAGAAAGTCACCCCCGCGGTCCACCCTATCCGCGAGAAGGGACCCAAAGTCTCCGAGCCAGCGGCTTTAACGTCGGCGGCTCGTGCAAGAACGTGCAATTACGTGCATTTCTGTGTAGGCACACCGGTTGCGACTGTTTGGCGGCAGTGACCGTCGCTTCGCCATGGTGGCGGCCACGGACGCCTCTCCTGAAAGGGGCTCCCCTCCTCACGCCCTGATCGCTTTGTCCCGGCGAATGTCTGGTGCAAGGCGGTCAGGGTGCCCAACGATTCAGTGCCCGAGCACTTCGCGGACCTTGCCGATGAGCGCTTCCGCTGAGAATGGCTTCTCCAGGAACGCCGCGCCTTTGTCCGAGATCGTCGGCTCAACGGTCGCGTAATCCGTGTAGCCGGAAATGAAAAGCGCGCGCAGCGACGGCTGACGCCCAACGAGTACGTGAAAGAGGTCAAACCCTGACATTGCGGGCATGACCACGTCCGTCAACAACAAGTCGACTGACGGAATCGTGTTGAACTGTTCAAGCGCGTCCTCAGGTGTGGCCGCCTCGAAGACGCGATGCCCCGCCCGCTCCAGGATGATGCGCACCAGTTCACGCACCGCTTGTTCGTCTTCGACGAGAAGTACTGTCCACGAGCTCGTCGCAACTGTCGATTCGATCGCCCGACCTGCCGACGGCGCGACCTCCTGCTCTCGCGGAAGGTAGACGGTGAACGTCGATCCCTGGTCAGCCTCACTCTCGACACGGATCGCTCCGCCGCTTTGCACCACGATGCCATAGACAGTGGCGAGGCCAAGACCGGTCCCCTGCCCGCGCGGCTTGGTGGTGAAGAACGGCTCGAACAGCCTGGACTTCGTCTCCTCGTTCATGCCGACGCCGTTGTCGATCACGGACAGCGTGACGTAGCCCCCACGATTGAGTCCCGGAGTTCGCGCCGCCAGCCCCGAATCGACGTCCACGGCTTCAGTCACGAGGCGGATGCGTCCGCCGGTGTCGCATGCGTCGCGTGCGTTGATGACGAGATTCATCACGACCTGCTCGAGCTGACTGCGATCGGCCCGCACGTGAGACAAGCCTGACGCGAGCGTCGTCGCCAGCTCGATGTCCTCACCGATCATGCGGCGCAGCATCGTGACCATGTCCACGATGAGCGAATTGAGGTCGAGCACGACGGTCTCGACCATGTGGCGCCGGCTGAACGCCAGGAGCTGCTTGGTCAGGGATGCCGCACGGCTCGCCGCCTTGACGATCTCTTCGAGATCGTGACGCTGCGCCGCGTCGGCAGAGCGCTCGAGCGCGAAGCGTCCGTACCCCAGGATCGCCGTCAGCAGATTGTTGAAGTCGTGCGCCACCCCGCCCGCGAGCTGGCCGAGCGCCTCCATTTTCTGCGACTGTCTGAGCTGCAATTCCAGTAGGCGGCGCTCGGTCACGTCGGTGACAACCCCCACGACGCGCGACGGCTCCCCGTCTCCATTGGTCAGGACGCGGCCTCTGAACTGAAACCAGCGAGGAGCGTCTGCGTTCACGATCAGCCGGAACTCGTGCGCGAACTCACCTCCTCGATCCTCGATAGCCTTCTGCACTGCCGCACGCACAAGCTGCGCATCGTCCGGGTGCACGCGCTCGTACAGCTCATCCTGCGAGACGCGGCGGACGTTCGAAGCGAAACCAAACAGTTGTGCCGTCGACGGAGACAGTTCCACGAGAGACGAGCCGAGATCGCGGTACGACACGCCGCTCCGTGATGCGGTCATGGCGAAATCAGTCCGTTCTTCGTGTTCGCGCAGTTCGTTCGTCTGTGCCTGCAACTGCGCGACGAGACGCGCGTTTTCGTAGGCCATGCCGGCCATTGCGCCGAGCGTCGATGCGACCTGCGTGTCTTCGTCGGAAAAGACTTCGGCGCCTTCCTTCTCGACCAGCGCGAGCCAGCCATAGACGTGCGTCGGTGAGACGACCGGCACGAACACGTACGAATGAACGGGTGGATGTGACGCCGGCAAACAGATGGCGACAGGATCGCCGCTCGGGTTCACGCCGTGAACGATCTCGCGGGAGATAAAGGAGGGGCGCGCAGGGTGATCGGGGTTGGCCGCCAATGATTGCCGCAGCTCATCGACGACTGCCTCGTCGAGGCCAGCGACCACGAATTGGTCGACCGCTCCGCCGTCATCCACGATACCGACCGCCACGAAGCTGGCCTGCGTCAACGGGCGCGCCGCCGCGCAGACATATCGAAGCAGTGCGGCCGGATCGCGTTCGGCCATCAGCCGCTGCGCTTCCTCGAGCAGCAACGCCATTCGACGATTTTCGAGGTCCACCGGTGCAGGGATGATATCGCGACTCTTTCGCCCTCTTTTCACGGCATGCAGAATCATGCGATCGGGGTATAGGCGTCGGCTTTCCTGAGGTTTAAGATTTCACTTCCAGTTCTCATGCGTGCACCACTGCGGGAATTACTAATCCGCCCTGCCATCTGTCTCGTCCTCGTCGTCGCGTTCAGCTCTGCCCTCGCAGCACAAACAAACAGCGGCGAAATCTCTGGTGTCATCCGCGACAGTCAGGGAGGTGCCTTGCCAGGAGCGCGAGTCATCGCCGAGCACGTCGACAGCGGTGTGCGAGTCGAATACCCGACCGACGAGAGCGGGCGCTACCACCTGTTCTCGCTGCGCGTCGGGATGTAC
>Ga0070674_100000476_pt1 | contig 20221 bp, 19 predicted proteins | sample KBSM33metaG_FD_65344 | JGI IMG/M metagenome (GOLD analysis project Ga0070674, IMG submission 65344) | Miscanthus rhizosphere microbial communities from Kellogg Biological Station, Michigan, USA - KBS M3-3 metaG | ecosystem: Host-associated > Plants > Roots > Rhizosphere > Soil ... | reverse complement strand
CAACATTGAACCACCAGCGTCACCTTACGCCATCATGCGGAGGGCTTACCCCTACCGCGGAGAGAACAGTGGGCCCGGCAAGGATGATGGTTGGAGAGCTTGACACCCAGACCCGGAATTAGAGAACACAATCGGCGCAAGGCAGTCGTTGAGGCGTGGGAGTTGGACTTGATTTGCTCCCGCTGGCCGGACCTAGCTCAAACTTGCCGATGATGGATTGGAACGAGAGTTTAGTTCCTTCAAACGGTTAGAGGCCGGCGTGTGCAAGATGTGTGCACCGAGAGATCAAAGAAAATCTAGACACAACCAATGTGAGCACGCTGAGCGCTTTAGCGTGTGTCGAGAGAGTGCGATCCGCTTGGGCTCACCAGTTCGCGGAATGGGCCGTTATCACAGGTCCGCGCTGATCGCGCGCTGCCGCCCGCACGCCTCGCAGTCGGCTCGTGTGCGAGCATTACTTGAGTGCGTTTGGCAACCAGAGTGCGATCTGCGGCCACATGATCAAGGCGAGCAGGCACAGGATCTGGATCACCATATAATCGGCCATGCCCCGGTAGATCGTCGAAAGGCTCCACTGCGGCACGACGTTCTTCAGGTAGTAGGCCGACATCGCAACGGGCGGACTGAGAAAGGCTGTCTGCAGGTTGACCGCTACCAACGTTCCGAACCAGATTAGCATATCGAGCTTGCTCATGCCGAAGTTGAGCTTTTCGACCACCGGCAGGAAGATCGGCAGGAACACCAGAATGATCGCCGGCCATTCGAACGGCCAGCCCAGCACAAAGATCAGGAGCATGATCAATGCCAGCTTCCACATATCGGGTAGCGGCAGGCCGACCAGTGCGTCGGTGATGATGCTGGCAGTACCGAGCTTGGTGAAGACGGCGCCAAACACGTTGGATGCCACGACGAGAAACAGCACCATGCTCGAAGTCACCATGGTGGAGACCGCGGCATTCTTGAGCGCCTCGAAGGTGAGGCGGCGATAGAGCAATGCCAGCAGCGTGGCACCGAAGGCGCCGCAGGAAGCCGCTTCCGTCGGCGTGGCCATGCCTGCGAGGATGGTGCCCAGGGTAAAGCCGATCAAAGCCGTCAGCGGCAGGATGCCGATCAGGACCTCCTTGATGACCAGCCAGGCATCGCCCAGCCGCTCTTCTTTCGGAACCGGCGGTCCGAGCGCCGGATTGATGAAGCTGCGCACCATGCAGTAGGCGATATAGAGGCCAGCGAGCAGGAAGCCCGGGCCGAAGGCGGCCGAGTAGAGCAGGTTCACCGGCACGCCGATGGTCGGGCCCATCACCACCAGCATCACGCTCGGAGGAATCAGGATCCCGAGCGTACCGCCGGCTGCGATCGCCCCCGACGACAGTCTCGCATCATAGTTTGTCTTGATCATGATCGGGCCGGCCATGATGCCGAGCACCGTGACGGCCGCGCCGACGATGCCCGTTGCCATGGCAAAGATGGTCGCAGTCAGGATCACCGCGAGGTAGAGCGCCCCGCGCACGGGAGCGAGCAGATGGCGCAGCGCCAGGAACAGGCGTTCCATCAGGCCGGCCTGCTCCGTCATGTAGCCCATGAAGATGAAGAGCGGGACGGCGGGAAGGATATCGTCCTTCATGGTGCCCCAGACCTGAAGATAGGCGAGGTAGAAGGTCTGATCGGGGCCGACGCCGATCGTGCCGAAGATGAACGCCAGGAACAGCAGGGTGAAGGAGATCGGGAAGCCGATGAAAATGACGCCCATCATGCTGAAGAGCATGACGAGGCCGAGGAATTCGTTGAAGGTCATTGCTGTCTCACACTTCGATCTTCTCGTGGTGAACCAGCATTTCGCCGGTGCGGGCTGCCCAAAGGCTTTTCATCACCTCGGAGATGCCCTGCAGGAACAGCAGCGCCGCGGCGAGCGGGATCACGGCCCGGAGCGGCCAGATCACCGGCTGCCAGATCCCGGAAGTCGATCTCTCATTGATCGACAGAGAGTAGAAGAAGTCATCGATCGAAATCCCGAACAGGATCGCCATCGATGGCAGGAAGAACAGCAGGAAAGCGATGCTGTCGATGATACCCTTCTTGCGGTCAGAGAATTTCTCCCACAGCATGTCAGTGCGCACATGCGCGCCCTTGAGCAGCGTATAGGCCGCACCTAGCATGAACAGCGCGCCGAACGACATGGTGGTCGTGTCGAGCGCCCACGACGTCGGGGAATTAATGGCATAGCGCATGAACACCTCGATCACGTTGGCAACGATCAGCGGGATGACGAGAACGGCGAACAGATAGGCGGACCACTGCGTGATGCCGTCAATGGTGCGAATGACGGCGAGGTATCGCCCCGACGGCTGACGCGCGGGCTCGCTTGCAGGCAGGTTTTGCATGGAGGCTCCATCCCTGTCCGGCGACGGAAAAAAGGGGCCGCGGTCCACGCGGCCCCTAACTATCGATCATTTCTTTTCGGGCCAGTAATAGTCGGCTCCGGCCGCGTAAGGCGGGATAACAAAACGACGCGCTGGTACGACTTCCGCAGCATAGGCGCGCTGCGACGCGTAGACCTTCTTGAAGAACGGGTTCTTTTCGGACTCGTCCTTGGCGATCTGGTCCCAGGCTTCCAGCGTCTTCCGGAGGATGTCCTCCGGCGTGCGCTCGATCTTGACGCCGTGCTTCTCGCGCAGATCCTTCAGCGCCTCGGCATTCAGCTTGTTCATGATGGTCTGCGAGCGAAACGTCGCTTCCCAAGTGGCAGACCTGATGATCTCCTGCAGGTCGGGCTTGAGGCCCTTCCAGACGTCGGCGTTGATCAGCAGTTCGAGCACGGTTGCGGGTTCGTGCGTGGAGGGCATGTAGTAGAGCTTCCACACCGACTGGAAGCCGATCTTCATGTCCTCGGCCGGTCCGACCCATTCGCCGCACTCGATGACGCCGCGCTCACCGGCCGGCACGATCTCGCCGCCCGGCATATTGACGGGCGACATGCCGGACTTGCTGAACACCTCGGCGGTGATGCCGGTCTCGCGGCACTTGCGGCCCTTGAGGTCCTCCCAACTCGCGACCGGGCGCTTGAACCAGCCCAATACCTGGTTGGCGACCGCGGTCATCGGAATCGGAATCACATCGCGCTTGAGCTGGTCCTGATAGAGTTCGCGGTAGAGCTCGAGTCCACCGCCGTCATAGATCCAGCCCATGTAATCCATCATGTCCATGCCGAACGGGCCACCCGGCGCCGGGCCGAATAGTGTTGCAGCGCGCTGCTTGCCGACCCAATAGGCTGCTGCCGTGTGACCGCCGTCGATCACCTTCTTGTGGACGGCGTCGAGCACTTCGAAGGCGGGCACGATGGTGCCGGCCGGAGCCACTTCGATCTCGAGGCGTCCGCCGGACATGGCCTTCACGCGTTCGGCCCAGAACTTGAGGTTTTCGAAGATCAGACTTGAGGTAGGAAAGCTCGCCTGGAAGCGAAGCTTCTGCGGGGCTTGAGCGCTTACCGGAGCGGATGGAGCTGTGATGAGTAAAGCAAGACTGGCCACCAGGGTGGCAAACGCGTGACGCATTTTGTCTCTCCCTTAACTGCATTGTTGCTTTTTGATGCTGCGCTTTCGAGCCTGTATGTGAGCCGTGGCAGCATTTATTTTTGCCTTTAGTGTGCGCAGTGCCTCCTGTCCTGTCTACTTCTATTGATCCTGGCGAACGATCTTTTGCGATCATCGCGCGGTTCTGACGCACCTTCCGGTTCTACTGCGGGGTAATGCCCGCATTCTTGATAATGCGATCCCACTTATCGATTTCCGCCTTCAGAAAGCGTTCGAGCGCCGCGGGCGTCGCTCGCTCCTCCTCGACGGGCGCCATGCTGAGTTCGGCGAAGCGGCTGACCAGGGGCGGGTCCTTCAGCGCCCTTTGCAGGGCGTCGACAAGCGCGTCGACGATCGGCTTCGGCGTATTGCGTGGCGCGTACAGCCCATACCAGGTCGTGACGTCGAATTTCGGCACACCAGCCTCGGCCGACGTCGGTACGTTCGGCAGGGTCGGCACTCGCTTCTTGCTGGTAATGGCGTAACCCGGGATGGTGCCGGCCTGAATATAGGGCGTCGGCCCGGTGGCGGGATCGCAATAGACGTCGATGTGGCCGGCGATGATATCGTTCAGCGCGGGACCGCCACCCTTGTAGTAGATCGGTGTGAGCTTGGCTTCGATGGCGCTCATGAACAACAGACCGCAGAGATGTGACGCGGAGCCGAGGCCGACATTGCCATAGGTGACCTTGTCGCCTTGGGTCCGCACATAGGAGACGAGTTCCTTCAGGTCCTTGGCCGGAAAATTCGCGCGCGCCACCAGGATCATCGGCACGTCGGTGACGAGACCGATCGGCGCAAAGTCGCCAACGGGGTCGAAGGGTAGCTTGGCGTAAAGTGCGGGCGCGGTTGCCTGGCCGACATGCATCAGCAGCAGGGTGTAACCGTCAGGCGCGGCCTTGGCGACGCGATTGGTACCGAGGGTGTCACCGGCGCCCACGACATTTTCTATAACGAGTGCTTGCTTCAGCGTCGCACTCATCGACGTCCCGAGCAGGCGGGCAATTACGTCGCCTGGGCCGCCCGCCGAGAAGGGAACGACGAGCGTGATCGGCCGGCTCGGGAATTCCTGGGCGAATGCCGGCAGTACGGGCGACAATAACAGCATCAGAAAAACGCATTTTACAAACTTCATGGCAAGTTCCTATTTGGCCTTATGGCCCTTTGAAACGGTTTGATCGAAATAGCGCTGGGTCAATCATCCGCGATTGCCTTTTCGTTCGACGCGGATGATTGCTCGATCATGCTGAGCGCGGCCACCGCCGCCGCCTTGATATGATCGACGCAGCATTGCTCGGCGAGATCAGGATCGCCGCTCTGGATTGCGCGCCAGATCGCGGTGACCTCGCGCAGGCTCTTGTTGATGCGCTTTGGCTGCGACATCGAGGTAATCCGCAACAGCGTGATCCGGTCGTGCAGCGGCCTCAGCATTCGTTCGATGAAGGCGTTCTGACAGCCGCCGATCAACGCGGCGTAGAATTCCGTCTTGGCCTCGAGCGCCGTCATCAAGTCGCCATCGGCGAATGCGGCTTTCAATTTGGAGAGCGCATCGCCGATCCGGCGAACGACGGCGGGATCGTGCAGGCGGGCACATTCCCGTCCGGCAAATCCCTCGAGAATGGCGCGGGCCGCGTAGAGCTGTTTTGCCTCCTCCAGACTGATGGTGCTGACGACGGGACCGCGATGGGGGATCGTGTTGACCAGGCCGTCGGCCTCCAGCAGCCGAAGCGCCTCGCGAATGGACGGGCGGCTCACGCCGGTCATCTCGCAAAGTTCGCGTTCGATAAGGCGCTGGCCTGGCTTCAGGGTCCCGGCCATGATCGCTTCACGCAGCTTTTGGGCGACCATCGACCGGACGGTCGGAACGTCCTCGATCCGGAGCGTGAATTGCAATTCACCGCGTTTGTCCATTGTCTACCGCCTTGGTATCGGCATTGGTTCAATAGCGATTTACGGGCAGAATCATCATCTCCGCAATCTGAACATGCGGCGGCTGGTCCAACGCAAAGACGATCGACCGGGCAATATCGGCCGGATCGAGCGCCATCTTGAACTGGTCGAAATAGTCCTTTTCCTTCTCCCGGTCGCCGCGATAGCGGGTGAGGATGATGTTGGTCCTGGTCAGGCCGGGCTGCATCTCTGTTACCCGGATCGCCGTTTCCGCGAGCTCTCCCCGGAGCGTTTCGGTAAACATGTGCACGCCCGCCTTGCTGGCGCTGTAGGCCGCCATGTCGGGAACGATGCGTACGGCGTTGATCGAGCTGATGTTGACGATGTGGCCGGAGTTGCGTCTGACCATGTCGGGCAGAAGGCTACGGGTCACCCGCATTAGGCCCATCAAATTGGTCTGTATGATCTCGGACCAATCGTCCGCCGCGCCGGCATCGAAGCGCGTCCGGCCGCCGATGTCGTGACCGGCATTGTTTACGAGGATGTCGATGGGCTTGAAGGCGTCGGGAATGAGGTCGGGCAGGCGGTCCACGGCCTTGGTGTCGGTAATATCGAGCTCGATCGGGAAAGTGTTGTCACCCATTTCCGCGGCGAACTGACGAAGGGAGGCCGGATCGCGGTCGGCGAGAACGACCCGTCGGCCACTTTCGACCAGCGCCTTCGTGATCGCACGACCCATACCGCCGGCGGCGCCGGTTACCACGGCATTTCGGCTTGATGCTTCAGTCATTGTAGATCTCCTCAGTGGGACGGCCGATGACGCTCATGCGATGGACCAGCCCCCATCGATCGGCAGCGTTGCACCAGTGATATCCTGCGCGGCCGGGCTGCACAGGAAGGCAGCCATCGCGCCGACGCCTGCCATGGCGACAAATCGTCCGGACGGCTGACGCGTCGCCAGATAGTCAGTTGTGGTCTCGTCGGCGGTGCGGCCTGTATCGGCCGCGATCCCTGCGAGTTTTTCCTGAATGGCCGGCGTGGGCAGCGTGCCCGGGCACAGTGCGTTGCAGGTAATCCCGCACTTCGTCGTCTCGATCGCGACAGCGCGGGTCATGCCGAGGATGGCCGTCTTGGTGGTCACATAATCAATGCGGTCCGCGACGGCGCGGGTCGAATAGATCGAAGCCATGTTGATAATGCGGCCCCAGCGTCGCTCTTTCATCCCGGGCAATGCGAGACGGATCAGGTGAAACGGGGCCGACAGATTGACGGCGAGCGCTTCGTCCCATCGTTCCAGCGGGAAGTGTTCGACCGGTGAAAAATGCCGGACCACCGCATTGTTCACCAATATGTCGACCGCGCCGATGCGGCCGAGCAGGCCAGCCATCATCGCTTCTATGGCGGCGCGCTGCGACAGGTCGGCCGCAATGCTGACCACCTCGACGCCGAATTGCGCGTGAAGACGATCTCGCGTCTGCACCGGTTCGTTCAGATCGTGCAGGACAATGTTGGCTCCCGCGCCGGCAAGGCTTTCGGCCACGGCCAGGCCCAAGCCCGCCGTCGCCCCGGTCACGAGAGCCCATTTGCCCTTCAACATCGCTTTGGGCTCCCCGGCTATTTATTGTCCAACTCGGCAAACACTTCCTTGGCGTTACGGAAAGCGTCCACGCCGGCCGGCACGCCGCAATAGATCGCGACCTGCATGAACACCTCGCGTATCTCCTCGCGGGTGGCGCCGTTGGTCAGTGCGCCCCGCACGTGAGTTTTGAGTTCCTGCGGCCGGTTCAACGCGCACAGCATCGCAAGGTTGAGAAAACTGCGGGTTTTGTGCGTCAGGCCATCGCGGCCCCAGACGTAGCCCCAGCAATATTCCGTCGTGAGATCCTGCATCGGACGATTGAAGTCGTCGGCCGATGCGATCGCCTTGTCGACGAACTCGTTCCCCAGCACGCTCTTGCGGATCTGGATGCCTCGATCGTATGTCGCCTTGTCCATGTCGTTTCCAATCTTCAGCTAGTTTTTGGGCCAGAACGGCTGGGACAGCGCGAGTTGCGGCGGGAATACCGTGACCGGTACGCCGGATTGCCATTGCACGATGGTCATCCCGGCGCCGACGCGGCGGCCCTTTTCATCGAACTTGATTTCGCCAAGCGGGTAATATCTGGAGGGACCGGCATCCATGGAGCGTAACGCATCGGCCACCGCAACGCGGTCAGCCTTGCCGGCTTTCTCGAGCGCGTCCTTGATCACCCACATGTCGCCATAGGTGGAGATCGCGTTCTGCGTCATCCAAGGCTCCTTGTAGCGGGTCTTGAGTTCGGCGATCAGCGCCTCGTGGCCCTTAGCGCCCCAGCTTGCGACGCAGGTGAGCAAGCCCTGCAGCAATTCCGGACTTACGGTCTGCAGCATGTCGGGTTCGGCAATGGCGATGCCGAAGGAGATGGTCGGAATCTTGCCTTGTCCGAGGCCGAACTCGTTCATCTTCTCGAGCAGCAGCTTGGCGTCGGAAATCACGGTCGGCAGGAAGAACAAGAGGTCGGGTTTGGCCGACCGGATTTTCTGCACCAGCGAGGTGGCGTCAGCGAGTGGCGGGGTAAAGGTTTCGTCGACGATCAGTTGCAGTCCGTTTTCGGCGAGGAGGCCGTCGCGCATCGCCTTGGCCGAGGACACCGATGCCGCGGTATTGTCGGTGATGATCGCAACCGTTTTGGGCTTTTTGCCGGAGGCTGTTTCCGCCAGCTTCACGATCTGGGGCAGCGCCTGTTTTGCTTGCGATCCCGCCGTTGCCGAGGTCTGGAAGACATATTTGAAGCCGCGGTCGGTAATCAGGTCGGAGTAGGAGAGGGTGAGGACCGGAAGATTGGCCCGCTCCGTGACCTCGGTGACGGCCAGCGTGAATGAACTGAGATAGGCGCCGCTCGCGGCCACCATGTCGGTCTCCTGGGCGACCATGCGCTGTGCGGCATTCTTGGCTTTCTCCGTGGTGTCGCCGGAATCGAGCACGACCAGCTTGAGCTTGGCGCCGCCGAGCGACTTGATGCCGCCCTGCGCATTGATGTGTTCCACCCCCATCTCGGCGCCGTGGCGCATCACCGCGCCCGGGCGCGCATAGAGTCCCGAGATCGGCACCAGTAGCCCGACTTTCACTTCGGACGGTTGTTGCGCCCACACCCGAGACGATACTAATCCAATCGATGCGCCCGCAAGCAGCGTACGTCGCGTGATCCTTGTCATGACGATGACTCCCTCAAATTGGCGGAATGAGTTGCGATTAAGATTTCTTCGGCCAGAACGGCGCTGCCAGTGCCAGATCGGGCGGAAATACGGTGACGGGCACGCCGGATTGCCACTGCACGATGACAACGCCGGCGCCGACGCGGCGACCCTTTTCGTCGAACTTCAGCTGACCGCCGGGATAATGTTTCGACGGTCCGCCATCCAGCGTCCGCAGGCCTTCCGCGACAGCGCGGCGATCGGCCTTGCCGGCCTTTTCCAGCGCCGCCTTCATCAGCCACATGTCGCCATAGGTCGAGATGACGTTCTGCGTCATCCAGGGCTCCTTGTATTTTGCTTTCAGCTCGGCGATCAGATCCTCGTGGCCCTTTGATCCCCAATTGGCGACGATCGTCATGATACCCTGGACCACGTCGGGGCTGACGCTCTGCAGCATATCGGGCTCCGCAATCGTGATGCTGAAGGAGACCGTTGGAATCTTGCCTTGGCCGAGCCCGAACTCGTTGATTTTTTCCAGACCGAGTTTGGCGTCCGAGATCGCGTTGGGCATGAACAGCAGCAGATCCGGACGGGCCGACCTGACCTTCTGGATCAGCGGCGTGGCGTCGGAGAGCGGTGGTGTCCAGACCTCCTCCACGACCAGTTGAAGGCCTTCCTGAGCGAAGAGTTTTTCCTTGAGCGCCTTGGCGGTTGCGACAGATGTTGCCGTGTTGTCCATCAGCATCGCCACTGTCTTCGGGCGTTTGCCGGATGCGGCTTCGGCAAGCTTCATCAGCTCGGGCAGGCCGAGCTCCGATTGCCGGCTCGCGGGCGCTGCGGTCTGGAAGATGTATTTGAAGCCGCGCTCGGTCAAAAGATCCGAATAGGACAGAGTGAGCATCGGCAGTTCGGCTCGTTCGGTGACTTCGGTTACCGCCAGCGTGAAGGAGCTCAGATAGGACCCGGTCGCCGCCACCAGATCGGGTTCCTGGGCCACCATGCGTTGTGCGGCGTTCTTGGCCTTCTCGGTGGTGTCGCCGCAATCGATCACGACCAGCTTGAGCTTGGCGCCGCCGAGCGACTTGATGCCGCCTTGCGCGTTGATGTGCTCGACGCCCATCTGGGCGCCCATGCGCATCACCTGGCCCGGGCGGGTGTAGATGCCCGACAGCGGCACGATCAGGCCAACCTTGACCTCGGCCGGCTGCTGCGCGCGCGCCACCGTCGACAGGCCCATTGCGGCAACACCTGAGAGCACGGTTCGCCGCGTCAGCGTTGCCCTCGATACCTTGCTGGATGCTTTATCCTGACCCATCTTCGTCCTCCCAATGGTGTTGTTGATCGCCCGTTCGTTACATGCCGAGATAGGCCTTGCGGATGCGATCGTCCGCCCGCAAGGTTTGATTGTTGCCTTCGAGCACGACGCGGCCGGCCTCGAGAACGTAGCCGTGGTCGGCGGATTCAAGCGCCTCCGCCACGCGCTGTTCGACCAGCAGGATCGTCAGGTTCGATTGCCGCCGGATTTCGATCAGCCGTTCGAAGATGAAATCCGCGGTCGTGGGCGCGAGGCCCATCGAGGGTTCGTCCAGCATCAGAAGCTTGGGCGAGCCCGCGAGCCCGCGGCCGATCGCCAGCATCTGCTGCTGCCCGCCCGACAGCGTGCCCGCGAACTGGCCGCGTCGCTCCGACAGGATCGGCAGCCATTCGAAGATGCGCTCGATGTTGAATTTCCAGTCGCGCTGGCCGGCCTCGGTCATCGCACCCATTTCCAGGTTTTCCATCACCGTGAGCGAGGGAAACACCTGCCGTCCTTCCGGGACATGGGCGATGCCGAGATGCGCACGTTGTGCCGGCCGGATCGACAGCAGGTCGTGGTCCTCGAAAGTGATCGCCCCCGCGCTTGGGCGCACAATGCCGGAGATCGTCTTGAACAGCGTGGTCTTGCCGGCGCCGTTCGGCCCGACAATGGCGACGAACTGGCCGTGCTCGACCTTGATCGAGACGCCGTTCAAGACGGGGATCGCGGAATAGCCGGCGGTCAGCCCTTCAATGCGGAGCATGGGCCACCCATTTCTTGCCGAGATAGGCCTCGATGACGCGGCTGTCGCGGGTGACGGCTTCAGGTTCGCCCTCGACGATGACGGCGCCGTGGTCGAGTACGACGAAACTGTCGACCAGCCGCACCATGGCCTGCATCGTGTGTTCGATGATCGCGATCGTCATCCCGTCGCGGGCGAGCTGCTGGATCACCGCGACGACCTCGTTGGCTTCGTCATGCCCGAGGCCTGCGAGCGTCTCGTCCAGCAACAGGATGCGCGGCTGTCCGGCCAGCGCGCGAGCCAGCTCCATCAGCCGCAATTCCTTGGTCGTGAGTTCACCGGCGATGCGGTCGGCGATCTCGGTCAGGCCGACACGCGCAATCGCTTGGCTCGCCAGTTGCCTTGCCTCGGCATCGGTCTTGGCGCGGACATAGGCGCCGACCACTACATTGTCGGAGATCGACATCCGCATGAATGGGCGCATGATCTGGAAGGTCCGGCCGATGCCGGCCTCGCAGAGCTCGTGCGGCTTGCGGCCGGACATCTCGCGCCCATCGAGCAGAATTTCGCCGGTACCCGGCCGCAGAAATCCGTTCAGCAGGTTGAACACCGTGGTCTTGCCCGCCCCGTTGGGGCCAATGATTCCAAGGATCTCGTTTTGTCGCAGCTTGAAGCTGACTTCCTGCACAGCCTTCAATCCGCCGAAGGAACGCGACAGGTTTTTAACTTCGAGGACGACATCGCCGGTTCCGGGGGATCGCTTGGGTCGCAATGGCACCGGAGCGGCGGAGAAGGCGGCGGCGGTCGAAAGATCCGGTGGGCCCGGTGTTGCCGCAACCGGCAGCGCCGACTTCTTGCGGAGGAAATCGCGCACTTTCCAGAACAGGCCCTCCGGCGCGAGCAGGATGACGCATATGATGGCAAGGCCGTAAATCACGCCTTGAATGCCGGGAAAGCGCGAGCCCGCTTCGGCGTTGAGCGTTTCGGCCAGCGGGATCAGGATCACCGATCCGATCACCGGACCCCAGACCGTTCCGACGCCGCCGAACATGGCGACCGTCAGCGCCTGCGCCGACACCAGCATGCCGAATACGGATTGTGGGGTCACCACCAGCAGCACCACGGCGTAAAATCCGCCAACCGCGCCGGCGATGGCTCCGCTCAACGTGATGGCGCGGAGCTTCCAGGCCAGCGTGTTGATCCCGGCAGCTTCTGCGGCGGCTTCGTTTTGCTTGATCGCGAGCAGCGCCATGCCGAAGCGCGAGCGTTCGACCACCCGTGTCAGTAGGATGGTGCCGAGCATCATCGCCAGCGCCAGCAACGTGTAGATACGGTGATCGGAAAATTGCATATAGGCGATCGGATTGTCGCGCTTGATCGGCAGCGTAACTTCCTGAAGGCCGAGCCATTCGAACACGTAAAGGATGGCAAGCGGGTAGGCGAGCATGGCCAGCGCGAAGTAGTGCCCCTGCAGCCGGAAGGTCGGAAAGCCGATCAGCAGCCCGGCGATGCCGCCGAGGATGGCTGCGATGGGGATCATGACCCATGGCGACAGATCGAAATAGACCTGGCCGAGTACGACGGCATAGGCGCCCACTCCGAAGAAGGCGGCGTGGCCGAACGAGATCAAGCCGGTGTAACCGCTGAGCAGGTTCCACGACAGGCCGAAGATCGCCCAGACCGGGACCAGCGTCATCACCAGCTGGTAGTAGGAATTGGTCACGCTCAGCGACACCGCGGTATAGAGCGCGGTGAAGACGATGATGGGCAGCAGCGATCGCCATCCGCGCATCATCATGTCCTCTCGACCATGCGCCCGAAGAAACCTTGCGGGCGGAAGAAGATGATCAGGAGAAACACGACGAAGATCGCGGCATTCTGCAATTGCGTCGGCAGGATCAGCGTCGACATCTGTTGGACCAGGCCGATCGTCATGCCGCCCCAGAAGGCCCCCATGATGCTGCCCATGCCGCCGAGCACGACGCCGGCATACATGACGATTACATATTCGACGCCGACAAAGGGATGAAACGGATAATTGGTGGCGAGCAGGCCACCGGCGATGGCGGTGACACCGGTGCCGAGCGCAAAGGCGACGCGGTGGGCGCGGTCGACGTCGATCCCCATATAGGTTGCCGCGGTGGGATTGTCGGCGGCGGCGCGCAGCGATTTTCCGATCCGCGACCGCGTGATTAACAGCGTCAGCACCAGCATCGTCACCAGCGAAACGACGGCGTCGATCCCGCGCGCCTTGTTGATGAACACGCTGACGTCATAAAGCAGCGGTCCAATCTCCCAAGCTGAACTCGACAGCGGCGTCCGGATCGAGGCCAATACCGAGCCAAACACCAGCAGGCCGCCATTCTGCAGGATGAGCGCGATGCCGAGCGTCAGAATGAGCTGGGCATAGTGACCCTCTCCCTCGAGCGAAGAGGTGCGCATGCCTGATACGCGCGAGATCAGGGTCAGGTGTACGAAGTACCCGAACACCGCCAGCACCGGGCCGGCCAGCAGGATCGCGACGAACGGACCAAAAGTGTTGCCGAAAGTGGCCTGCACGCCGAGCGCGGTGAAGAAATAAAACGCCGCGTACATGCCGAGCATCATGAAGTCGCCCTGGGCGAAATTGATGACCCGCATCACCCCGAAAATCAGCCCGAGCCCGACGCACATCAAGCCGTAGATCGCGCCGATCAAAAGTCCGGCGGACAATGCTTGCAGGAAGCCTTCCAGGGCCTGGGTCACCGAAGACCTCGCGCGCGGAGAGCATATCGGTGTCTCGCACCGGCCATAGATATGGCCGCGTCGGCCGTCTGCAGTCTGCGCATTGTGCTTCCCGTCGTGCTTTTCTCGTTATCGATCATGATGCTGGCCGCAGCCGTTGTTCGGCCGGCTCAAGCCGGCACCGGGCGGCAATGACGCGGCTGTCCGGAAGCGATGTGCAATTGTCGACCAGATCTTCCAGATCCCGTGCACGCTTGTCGCCGATGACGTCGGAAGCAGCCTGCCGAAAACGGGCGCGGATTTCATCCGGCGTCGCGGCGATCACATTGTCGAGGCGCTGATGGATGGTGTTCCCGTTGCGCAGGCCAAGGAGGATCTCGGCGCCTTGCTTGGCCGGGAACGCGGCGGTAAGACCCGGCTCGCTTTGCAGCTCGGTCCGCTCGATGAGGCGAAGTATGCTGGGCTCGTCGACGTCCGCGTAATTGCCTTCCTCGAGCGCGCCGCGCGCCAGCACAGCAGCGACGCTGAAGGGAATGCTCATCTTGGCCTGCAGCGCGTTGCGAAACGGCCCCTTGGAATCGCAGCCGGGATAGCGCGCCGCCGCATCCGGGACCCGGATCGAAACCGTTTCGATGTCCTCCGATGTCCCGAGTTCGCGCGCGGCACGCAAGGCTGTCTGCGCCGCGGTTTGCGCAAAATTGCAGGCGGGAGCCGGCTTGTTGTAGACGGCCATGATCTCCGGCTCTGCGCCGGCAAACAATCGAATCTCGGTCGGGGCTGGCTCGCGGCGGAAGGCGGCGAACAGTCCGGCTTCGCCCTCCAGAATCGTTTCCGATGCGCGTGCGCCGGCTTCAGCCAGTTCGATCGCGGCAATCGCGTTGCGCGCCGCAAAGCCGGGATGAAAATACATCTCGGAGCCGCCGGCGCGCGGCCATTCGTTCAGGCCGGATGATGTGTTGGCGGCAATGGCCATTGCGCTGGTTACGGCATCTTCGGTGAGACCGAGCGCGTAACTTCCGGCGAGCGCAGCACCAAGCGGCGCAACAAGCCCGGTCGGCCGGTAGAGGCGGGCGAGGTCGGCGTTAAAAAGCGCCCGTCCGATCTGTGCGCCGGTTTCATAGCCGATGATTGCTGCGGCCAGGAATGCCGGGCCCGACAGCGCCGTTCGCTCCGACAAAGCGAGCAGGGTCGGCCAAATCACAACGCCATGGTGACAGATGCTGGCGGCGTGCATGTCTTCGCGCACCAGGCCGTGGCCCATGGTTGCGTTGGCGAAGGCTGCGTCGCCTGACGCGGCGAGCGTGCCGGTTCCGACAATCGTTGCGCCGTTTCCGACCGCGCGCGCGATACCGATCGCCTGGCGGCTCCACGGGTGGTTTCGCGCCTCGAAGGCACAGGAGAAAAAATCCAGCAGGCAGATTTTCGCCTTGGCGACGACGTCCGCATCGAAACGGCCGAATTCGACGGCAAGCGCTGTGCGTGCCAGCGCTCGTGCCAGCGACACCTCGCCTGTTCCCGTCGATCCGTTCGTCATCGCAATCGTCCCTCGCTCGATGGCGGCCCGCGTTCAGCCTCGCATTTCCACGCCGGCCCATTCCTCCAGCACTTTCGCGATCGAGGTGAAGTCGGATGACGGACCATATTTGGCGTTGGTGATTGCCAGCATCTGCCGGACCACCGAGCCGCAGACCATCGGGACGCCCATGGCCTCGGCTTCATCGACGCAGAGCCGCACGTCCTTGTAGGAGAGGCCGGTGGTAAATCCGAAATCGAAGGTGCCGGGAAGCACGGCGCGGGGGAATTTGTCTTCCGAAGCGCTGTTGCGACCGCTGCTGGCATTGATGATGTCGATCAGCACCTTGGCGTTGACGCCGCCCTTGACGCCCATCGCCACCGCTTCGGAGGTGATCACGAGGGCTGCCGCCGCCATCAGGTTGTTGGCGAGTTTTGCAGTCTGCGCCGTGCCGGGCTGGTCGCCGGTATAAAACAGCTTTCCAAAATTCGTCAGGATCGGCTCGACCCGGTCATAGGTTGCCTTCGGGCAGGACACCATCACCGCCAGCGTCCCGTTCACCGCGCCCTTGATGCCGCCGCTGACCGGCGCATCGACCAGCGTCAGGTTCCTGGGTTCGAATCCTTTGGCGATCAACTTGGCGGCGCCGGGCCCGGTGGTCGACAAATCGATGAAAATCGTGGCGCGGTCTCCGGCAATGATTCCATCGGGCCCGAGCGTGACCGCCTTGACGATGTCGGGAGTTGGCAGGCTGGCCAGCACGATCTCCGCGCTCGATGCGACCTCGGCGGGCGATTTCGCAAGTCGTGCGCCGCGCGCCACCAGCGGCTTGGTCGCTTCGCTCTGCGTGTCGTAAATGCACAGCGAATAGCCGGCGTCGAGCAGGCGCCCGGCCATCGGTCCGCCCATCCGCCCAATTCCGACAAAGCCGATTGTTTCTGCTGCCATGGGTCGCTCCCTGTCGCGCCGCAAGTACGCGCTTTCTTGTTCTTGCCGCGGCAGGGTCCCTGGCCGCGTTTCGCCGAATTTCCAGATTGTCAGTCAATCTGTCAAGCATAAGATTTCTGTCGACAGGCCACCGCGCGCCGGAATAGGGTTGGAAAAACAAGGTTCGAGGAATTCGCTCAGTGCGGCAAGATGAAGCGCAAGGCGCCGGCACTACGTTCGCCGATTTCGTTGCCGACACCACGTGGGCGGATGTCGCCGCACAAAATCATGAAGCGAAACGCTCGATCCTGAACTTCTTCGCAACCGCGCTGGGTTCGGCGTACGACCCTGCCGTTACGGCTGCGCTGCGGACGCTGTTGCCGTTCAGCGGCGCTGCGACATCGGGTATCATCGGCCGTCCCGAACGGCTCGATGCGATGGGCGCGGCATTCGTCAACGCGATCTCGGCCAATCTGCTCGATTTCGACGACACCCATCTGGATACGATCATTCATCCGGCGGCGCCGGTCGCGGCGCCCGTGCTCGCATTGGCGCAGGCCCGAGGATTTTCGGGGCAGGCCGTTCTCACGGCATTCATTCTCGGTGTGGAGATCGAGTGCCGCGTCGGCAACGCCGTGTCGCCGGGACATTATGCGCGCGGCTGGCACATCACCTCGACTTGCGGGGTGTTCGGTGCGGCCGTGGCTTGTGCGAAGCTGCTCGGGCTCTCAGTGGAGCAGATTTCGAATGCGATCGGAATTGCCGCCAGCCAATCGGCGGGAATCGTCGAAAATCTCCCGAGTGCCGCCAAGAATGTCAGCGTCGGCAATGCGGCGCGCAACGGCTTGTTTGCGGCATTGCTCGCGGCTGAAGGTTATTCCGCGTCGCCCTGGGCCATCGAAGGGCCGCTCGGCTGGGCCCACGCCATGGGGGACGAGCCCGACCTTGGGCGCTTGACGGGCGGTCTCGGCAAAACCTGGGAGATCGCCAAGAACACCTACAAGCCCTATCCGGCGGGCATCGTGTTTCATGCCGTGATCGACGCATGCCTCGCCTTGCGGGGGAAGCTGGGCCAGCGCATCGATGATATCGAGTCCATCACCGTGCAGGGTTCGGCGCTATTGCTGGCGCGCGGCGACCGGCCGGTTCGCAACCAACGCGACGCGCGGGTCAGCATCCATCATTGCGCCGCCTGTGCGCTGCTGCTGGGCGCGGCCGGCGTCCCCGAATTCTCGGATGCAACCGTATTTCGGCCTGATATCGTGGCCTTGCGCCAGAAGGTGAGGGCTGCGCTTGATAGTTCGCTTCCGGACGGCGCCGCGCGCGTCACCATTCAGCTGATTTCGGGAGAGAAGGTCAGCGAGATCGTAATGGAAGCGAAAGGCAGTCTGGCCGATCCGCTGTCGGATCGTGACATCGAAGCAAAGCTGAGCGATGGCGCGCGGCTCGGGGGAACCGATTGGGATATCGAACGCGTGATCGACGATGTCTGGCGTCTCGATACGCTTGCGGACGTCTCGGGCCTGATGACGCCGCGCGGCTAAGCCGCACTACCTTGAAAACACAGTACTCAAACAACGGAAGGAACCAATGATGAGCGAGTTGTTCGAAAAAGGCCTAAAGGTCCGCAAGGAAGTGCTTGGCGAGGACTACGTAAACAAGTCGATCGCGGGCGCCGATGAATTCACCCGGACGATGGCGGAGTGGTCGACTGAATTCTGCTGGGGCGCATTGTGGACCCGGCCGGGTCTCGACCGCCGCACCCGCAGTATTGTCAATCTGGCGATGCTCGGGGCACTGGGCCGGCCCCACGAACTCAAGCTGCACGTCAAGGGAGCGCTAAAGAACGGCGTCACCAAAGACGAGATCAAGGAAATCCTGCTTCAGGTCGGCGTTTATTGCGGCATTCCATCGGGAATTGATGCCTTCCGGAATGCGCGAGAAGCATTCAACGAGGTTGAAGCGAAATCCTGACTCAGAGGGGCGACTACGCGGGTTGAGCGTTCCATCGGGAGATGCCATGGCTGACCAGGAATACGAACTGTTTGCGATCCGCTATGCCACGCGCGACGCGCAGCGTAGCGAGCATTTCATCGGCGGCGATCCGCACGACGGCCCGATGCCAATGGACTACTTCATGTGGCTGGCAAGGGGAGGAGGCCGTACTTTCGTCATCGATACTGGCTTCAACGCGGAAGTATCAAAGAAGCGGAAGCGCACGTTCCTGCGCTGTCCGGTGGAGACGCTCAGCGCCTTCGACATCGATGCACCCGCGGTTGAGGACGTTATCCTCACTCATCTGCATTACGACCATGCGGGAAATTTCGACCGGTTTCCGAATGCGCGATTCCATCTCCAGGAGCGCGAACTTGCGTATGCCACGGGGCGTTTCATGCGATATCCGCGGTTATCGCATTCATTCGAGGTCGAGGACGTCTGCGGGATTGTGCGGCTCAACTATGCACGTCGCGTCTTGTTCTATGATGGCGACGCCGAACTCGCTCCCGGCCTTACTATACATGCGGCTGGCGGCCATTCGGCCGGGCTTCAGTTCGTTCGCGTTCGGACCCGCCGGGGCTTCGTCGTGCTGGCCTCCGACGTCAGTCACTTTTATGAGAATATGGCGAGCGGACGTCCATTTACGACCGCCCTTCATATCGGCGAAATGCTGGAGGGATTCGACCGGCTGCTGACGTTGGCGCCGGACGAGAGTCACATCGTACCAGGGCATGACCCGCTCGTCATGAAGATTTATCCGGCCCCGAGCCGGGAACTGGAGGGCATCGCCGTACGCCTGGATGTGCCGCCTTCGGAGGCCGCGCCCGTTCGCGCAGATTTTGTCTCGGGGCACTAGCCTATTCGATTTGATTTCGACAGAACGAGTTGCATTTTGAGGAGCGGTCACGTGCCGTGCTTACTTTTCCGCCGCGGCTCGTAGAATCGGGATCAGCCGTGCGGTTTCGCTTTTGACCAGATCCGCGAGGGCTTTTGGTCCGCGGCGCCCTTGCTCCACGCTATCGGCGCCGAGATCGGTCAACCGCTTCTGCACGACCTCCTCGTTGAGCCCTTTGCTCAGGGCGTCGGCAAGCTTCCCGACTACTGCCTGCGGCGTACCGCTAGGTACGAACACCGCGTAAAACGGGGCAATGTCGAATTCGGGCAAGCCCTGCTCGTGGGAAGTTGGTACATCGGGCAGCAAGGGGCTGCGTTTCCTCGCGGCGATCGCCAGTGCCTTGACGTTGCCTGCCTGCACCTGGCTTAATGTTCCGAGCACGGGATCGCATTCATAGTCGACCTGACCTCCCAGCATTGCATTCAACACCGGGGCTGTGCCGGTGAACGGAATCATCGTCGGCTTGATGCCAATCGCTGCGTGGAGAAGGAGACAACCAATGTAGGATACCGAGCCAAGCCCGGCGTGCCCTACATTGAGCTTTTCCGGGTTGGATCTCGCGTAAGCGACAAATTCCTTGAGGTTGTTGGCGGGAAAATCTTTGCGGACGACCAGCAGTTCAGGATACTCGGCCGTCAGTCCAATCGGCTCGAAGTCCTTTTGCGGATCGTATCCCAAATTCGGATAGAACGCCGGCGCCAGCGCATTGGTGCCAAGGTGACCGGACAAGATCGTGTATCCGTCGGCCGCCGCGCGGGCGGCGCGAAGCGCTCCCGTGGTGCCACCGGCACCCCCGACATTCTCCACCACAAATTTCTGGCCCAGGTAACGGCTAAAGATGTCAGCAACTATCCTGCCTGTGATGTCGGCCGGCCCGCCGGCGGCAAAGGGAACGATGACCGTGACCGTTCTGGTGGGATAATCCTGAGCCCGAGCGTCACCTATTCCAGCCACTGCCATCATAGCGACGACCGCTGCTGCGAAATGCCTTGCCATCTATCGCTCCCTCGAATTTGCCTTTTGTCACCATATTATTCCGACTCATCCTACAGGCAAGCCGGCGAGCAAGAAGTAGCAGGCTCGTTGCTGGGCCCGTTGCGCTAGATCTCGTGGTCGCGCTGCTGACCAGCCTTTGCATCATTGGCTACTGCCAGGTGACTACACAAATCGAGTCAGACCATAGCTCATCGAGCGATAAGGACCATCGACTAATCCTTCTGGACTCAAGAGGACATGGTGAGAGCGACAAGCCTCACGATCCGGCCGCTTACGACCTGGGTCTTCGCGCCTTGGACGTGTTGCGGTGGGAGGCAGTCATGGGTGTGATGGAGCGGTTGTCAGATGGCCGCTTCGGCAAGCAGGACTTTGTCTATTTGCCAGAGGAGGACGCCTATCGCTGTCCGGCTGGAGAGCAACTGCCATATCGCTTTACGAATGAGGAAGACGGCAAGCGGAT
>Ga0070674_100000475_pt1 | contig 20245 bp, 22 predicted proteins | sample KBSM33metaG_FD_65344 | JGI IMG/M metagenome (GOLD analysis project Ga0070674, IMG submission 65344) | Miscanthus rhizosphere microbial communities from Kellogg Biological Station, Michigan, USA - KBS M3-3 metaG | ecosystem: Host-associated > Plants > Roots > Rhizosphere > Soil ... | reverse complement strand
AGGCGCTCCGGTGTCGATCCTCGGCGGCTTCGAGCTCAATATCGGCGTGGCACGCGCCGCGCAGATTCTTCGCACCGGCCTGGAAGCCGCCGGCATTCCCGTCCATCCGATGGATTGCAGCCCCGTGCTGCGCCCGATCCCCGGTCCGGCGCAGCCGCGTCCTGCCGCTCCCATCGGCGGCACCATGGTGTTCTGCGTCAACCCACCGCAAATGGTGCCGCTGCTCAGCCACTTCGGCCCGCGCATCTGCCGCGGCAAGCGGCTGGTGGGCCATTGGTGGTGGGAGTTGGACCGCATCCCACGAACCTGGCTGCCGTGGGCCGCCTTGATGGATGAGATCTGGGTTTCCTCCCGCTTCATCCACGACACGTTCTCGCGCGGCCTGCCAGGCAAGGTGGTCCGCTATGTCCCGCTGCCGGTTCCCGAGCCGGTGGCTTCCCCGCTCAGCCGCGTCGATTTCGGGCTGCCCGAGCAGCCTTTCACCGTGCTGGTGCCGTTCGACCTGTCCTCGCACTGGGCGCGCAAGAACCCGATGGGTGCCATCGCTGCGTTCCGCCGCGCCTTCCCCAGCGCCATCGAAGCGCAGCTGGTGCTGAAGGTGAGCGGCACCGATCAGAACCCGGCACAGGTGGAGCAGCTGCGCGGATTGACGGCGGACATGCCCAATGTCCGGATCATCGATCGCAACCTGTCTCCCCCGGACCTGGCGGCGCTCATCCGCTGCGCCGATGTCCTGCTTTCCTTGCACCGGTCGGAAGGCTTCGGCCTTTTCATCGCCGAGGCGATGTGGCTCGGCACCACCATCGTCGCGACCGGCTGGTCAGGGGTGATGGATATGCTGGACCCGGACAACGCCCTGCTGGTCGCGTTCAACAAGGTCGCGGTCAAGCCCGCCGACTACCCGTCGGTGCCGCCCGGCGCCCGGTGGGCTGAGCCGGACATCGGCCACGCGGCCGATTGCCTGAGACAGCTGGCGAACGATGCCGGCCTCAGAGCCCGGCTCCACACCAAGGCGCGCGAGCGAGCGGAGAGCCAGTTCAGCCTGGACCGGTTCCGCGCGGTCGCCGCCGATCTAGTCCCGGCCGCCGTGCGCTAACTAAGCCCGCCGCTTGAGCCTTTCTACCATTGGTATATTGTTGATTGAAGATTGAGCCTTAGCCGTGTGGAGGGGCGAATGGCCACTAAAGACCAAGCGGGAACTGACGGCGTTCCAGCGGGCTGGGGATGGATCACCACGCTTGGCGCGTACCTGCTGCTCCTTGCCACCGTGACCGTCTACTTGGCCATCAAGCTCTGGCCCGACTGCAAGGTCGACCCTGTCACTGACCTGCTGAAGTGCGACGACATCGTCTTTGGTTTCGGCCGGTTGATCTTGAGAACAGTGGACATCGATCAGGACGAACGCCTGTTCTGGACCGCCGTGACGTTCGGCGCTATCGGCAGCTACATCCACGTCGCGGCCTCGTTTTCGGACTATGTCGGGAACCGGCGGCTGGTGACGAGTTGGATCTGGTGGTTCGTCCTGCGCACGCCGATCGGCATCGCGCTGGCGGTCGTATTTTATGTCGCGATCCGAGCTGGCTTTCTAACCGGAAACGCCGGCGACGACAGCACGGAGGTCGTCAATCCCTTCGGGGTCGCAGCAATGTCGGCCATGGCCGGTATGTTTTCGAAACAGGCGGCCGACAAGTTGAATGAAGTGTTCACGACGCTATTCAAGACCGCCACCGACGAACAGCGCGGTGACAAGATGGCGCCGACGGCACCGAACATCGAATCGGCGATTGCTACCCCGTCAACTGTAAGAATCAAGGGAACTGGCTTCAGCACCAGCGCGACCGTCGCGATCAACGGCACGGTGTTCAAACCCACCACTGTTGCCGAGACGGAGATCGTCGCAGATGTTGCCAGCCTCGGACTAGCTGTCGGCATCTTCATCAATGTGGTGGTAAAGAACCCCGCAGACGCTGGCGGCGATTCGGCCGTATTCAGTGTGGCCGTGGCGTGATGGCACGGCGAACTCTGAAGGCGAGGGTCAAACAGCCGCGCGAGGGACCGATCGTAGTCGTGCTCGGCGCTGGAGCCACGAAGGCGTGCGGCGGACCGTTACCGCGCCATGTTCGGCAAGGGGTTCAACTGGTTCGACAAAGGACTCGAGGAATGGCTGAATGAACAGGCCGATCAGACGTTCCGGGCGAGATCAGCCTAATACTCACAGCAAGGTCGAACACCTTCCGCGCGTCGCGTCCAAAGAAAAAAGCGGCGTGGCAGCGCTCGGGTGCGCCTGATGCCACGCCGCTGTGGACAGGGAGGAAATCGAGATGGGTACGCCGTTCTCTTGCGTCGTTACGCCGCCGATGCCGCCGGCACGAACTGCATGATCCTCGGTGTCTCGGCCTCGAGCAGCTGACGGGTCTCGTCACGGCTGATGCCGACCCAGCAGTGGGAGATGCCGGTGCTGTTCTCGATCATCGCGCGCTGATTCGTGGCCAGCGCGACGTTGTTGAAGGGACCAACCTGGACGCGCTTCGCCGTCGCGCCCGAATTGATCGAATAGTTAACGTAGAACTCGAGCATGCCTCGCTCCATCTGTTACCCAAGAGAAAGCCGGTGCCTTGAATCCTGGGGAGCGAGGCCCGTTCCGTCAACAGCCGCGCGCACACTGACGTATGCGCTAGCCGTTTGGAACATATGCGCAGATCGGGCTTCATTAACCTTACCGCCCCAGCGATTCCGCGGGTTTGCGGGCAAGGTGTGACGGCCGTCAAGGAAAGACGTCCTCGTTTTCACGATTCCTTGAAGCGGTTTTTCAGCGACTGTTGCGCAAATGCCAAGCGACCCTGGCTCACAAGACAGCTGATTCGCATGGTTAATTTGGGCTCTGCCGCGCGAGTCGCCGACAGCGAAATTCGCGCTTTCGTGGTTTACGGCGCTTAACCGAACTGGAAGCCCGAGACGGCCTTGCCGATGATGCGATCGCTGTAGGTCCGCTGCCCGCGATCGCCGCGCGCGGCCCCAGCCGCGACGAACAAGGGCGCCAGATGCTCCGCGCGCGGATGGCAGAACAGCGCGTCGGGCGCTGCCGACCAGGATTCCAGCGCGCGCGACCGCTCTGCCTCGTCCGGTTCCTCGACCGCCGACGCCAGCCAGTCGTCGAAGCGCTGCGCCGCCTCGATGACCCGCGGGTCGGTCGATCCGAAGGCACGCAGGTTGTGGAAGCTCATGCCGCTGCCCACGATCAGCACCCTTTCGTCGCGCAGCGGCGCCAGCGCGCGGCCGATGGCGAGATGCGCCTTCGGGTCGAGATCCTGGCGCAGCGACAGCTGGACCACCGGGATCTCCGCCTCGGGATAGACCAGCAGGAACGGCACGAACACCCCGTGATCCAGCCCGCGCTCCGCCTCCTCGCCGCTTGCGATGCCGGCGGCGGCCAGCAGATCGCGCACGCGCTTGGCCAGCTCCGGCGAGCCAAGCGCCGGATAGCTGAGGCGATAGGTGTGTTCGGGAAAGCCGTAGTAATCGAACAGCAACGGCGGATTGCGCCCGACATGGACGGTCGGCTGCGCCTCCTCCCAATGGCCGGAGATCACCAGGATCGCCTTCGGCCGTTGCCCAATGGACGCCGCGATGCCGCGCAGATAGGCGGCCATGCGATCCCAGGTGCCTTTGGGCCCGATCCCCTCCTCCATGAAAAAGCAGGGGCCGCCGCCATGAGGAATGAACAGAGTGGGCAGGCGATCAGAACTCATGGCAGCGCTCTTCCTCAATACCCGGCCGGCAAGGCCGCGCGATGCTCAGTCAGGAACGCACGCACCGACGTCGGCACGCGTCCGGTCAGCTCCTGCACCGTCGACAGGCGGCCTGATCAGTCGATGCGCGGCAGTTGCGTGACCGCAACCGGCCCCGCGAATTGTGCGACGGCGGTGCGCAGCAGCGGTGCATCGTAGTGATCGTCGTTGGCACGGAACTGCGCCGGCAGCGCCCACCACGGCAGCGCCGGACGTTCGTGATGAACGCGATGCATGTTCATGTTGAGGATCAGCAGCCGCAGCGGCGCCGGCAGCCACAGATTGCGTGCAAAGTCCGGCCGGTCGATCGGCGTTCCGAAGTGGTAGACATTGTCGAACACCGAAATCATCACGCCGCGTGCGAACAGGAATGCCGCCAGCATCGGCCAATGTTCGCCGAACGCCATGGCCGAGCAGACAATCAACGCCCAGGCGAGGAATACGTCGGTACGGATAGCACGTAGCCGCTTCGGATCAAGGAATTGCCGATGCGCAGCGACACGAATCGCGGACAGCGCCGGATGATCGCCGCGATAGACCCGGTCGATCACGCGCCTGATCGCGGCGCGCGGCAGGCAGCAGCCGAGCGGCGCGGCCAGCTCCGCCAGATAGAGGCCCCCTATCAGTGTTCCGATGAATTCGATGCGCGCCTTCAGGCGCGGCGTCACTGAAGGATCGTACGTGTCGGGCCGGTCGATCGGGTTGCGATTGTACTGATGATGCATCAGGTGCCCGAAGCGCAGCACGTGGAATGACGAACCGAGCAGCACCGCCATGATACGGCCGGCCCGCAGGTTGCGCTGACGATCTTCATGGAACCCGCCATGGATCGACTCGTGGTGCAGCGCCCAGAAGAAATTGGTCAGCAGCGCGACCGGCAGGAGAGCCCAACCCCAGTTCGCGTTGAGCGGCAGCAACCATACCGGGAGAACGACCAGGCCCCCGATGGTCAGGCTCGCCATTGCGATGAGCAGCACCAGGTTAATCCGGTGGTACCGCGCTGCGTCACGTGTCCGATGCAAACCCAACCCCGAAATCCTCGTCCCGCTGTGCGCCCCTCAGCTATGGCATGGAAACAACAGCTGCCGCCAAAGAACTAGGGGGCGTGCCCGCCGTCAACACATTCTTTACCCAGAAATAGGAAAACAAGAGACGTTGGGTCACGCGCTCGACAATGGCAGGAACGACCGGATCCAGGGTCGTTCCCGGGAAATATCCGCAGCGCGCTAGCGCGCTGTTGGGGGGTGAGATCAGGCGCTCCGCGGGAAACTGCGGAGCGCCGCTCATTTTCCAGGGAGTTCCGTCGCCGCTTTCGGGGGCAGCTGGCGCTACAGCGCTTTCGCGCCCGCTTCCGCCACCTGGCCGTCCTGGTTCGAGCGCATGCCCGAGACGCCGATCGCGCCGACGATCCTGCCGTCCACGATCAGCGGCACCCCGCCTTCCAGCGGAACGGCGCCCGGCGTCGCCAGCATGCGCAGATTGAGCCCGCCCTGCGCCACCGCGTCTTCGATGGCCTTGGTCGGGCGCTTGAAATTGACGGCGCAGCGGGCCTTTTCCTGGGCGATCACGACGCTGCCGTGCTGGGCATGATCGAAGCTGTGCAGCATCACCAGATGGCTGCCGCTACCCACGATGGCGATCACCATCGGCCAGTCATTGGCACGCGCCTCGGCCTCCGCCGCGGCCATCACCGCCTTGGCCCGCTCAAGCGAAATCGGCGCGCCATACTCCAGCGGGCGCGGAACAGCACTATTCGACATGGTCAATATTCCTTCCCAAGCCGAGCCCTCGCGAGGCCCGTGTGCGCAGTATAGAACGCCCCGCGCGCGGCTTGGAACGCGATCGGAACCTCAGCTGAGCGCAAACAGGGCGCCAAGGCCGATGATCATGATGCCGACACCGGTCCAAAGCAGCAAGCCGAGGCGCTCCAGGCCGCTCCATTTGGTGCGCTCGCGCTCCGCCGGCTCGGGCTTCCGCCCCGCGACGATGTCGAGCGCCTGCTGCATGTCCTTGCTTCTGGCCATGTGCGGTCTCCTTCGATGCGAGATCGCGCGGCTCTGAGCAGAGCGCCGCCGGATCGCCGGGGTGGCGATCGGTGCACCAAAGGCCGACGCTAGGCCGAGTTCGTTAAGGACGTCTGAGCGCCCGCAGCGAAATTAAGGATAGGGCCGCCGCCGCGCGCCCGTGCAGCAGGTGCGCGATCCTAGGATCGGCGGGCGGAGCGGTTCAGGCGAAGGTGGCGAGCACCGCGAGCGCGATGATGGAGATGCCGATGGCGATCCACAGCGGCGTGCTGAATCGGTCGAACACACTGTGCCTGCTGGCGCGCGCGGCGGAGACAACAGGCTTGGGCCCGGCGACAAGGCCGGAATCGTGCGGAATATCGTGGCTCGTGCTCATCGAACGTTCCCTCTGGTGCCGACTGCCCCGTCCCCACGGGCGCCGCGACGACCGCAAATAGCGACCATCCCACCGACGGGTGATGCTAGGGGAACTTGATTAAGGATTTCTGAGCGGCGCTAGGAGGCAACGACGATCAGGCTCGATGTCGCAGATGCATAAAGTTTGCCTGCAATGTCGGTGAGCCGCGCTTCTGTGAAAGCGGCGCGGCGGCCGATCGAGACGATCTTTCCCTCCGCCCGCACCGGCCCGGTCTCCTTGGTCATCGCCTTGTGATAGGCGACCTTTAGCTCAAGTGTGGTGCACGTCTGGCCGGGTGCCATCTTGGACTGGGCGGCGTAGCCGCACGCATTGTCCAGGATCGCGGCGGCGTAGCCGCCATGCACCACCCCGAACGGATTGTAGACGTGGAGCCCTGGCGTGCCCTCGACCATCACGCGCCCCTCCTCCACCGCGACGATGCGCAGGCCGAGCGTCTGCTCGATGCCGGTCAGGTGCCCGTCCGTCATCATGGTGCGCAACCGCTCGAGGCCGGAGAGATGAAGGCCGATTTCGGCGAAGATGTTCATGGCGCGGCGCCCTGCTGCGATGACGATGTCAGGGCTTTATAGCAGGCGTTTGGCCAAGCCCAATTCGTTAACTGCAATGATTTGTTAGGGATAGCGAGCCAGGATATCCCCTGGTCGTTTGAGGGGTGTTGGACCATGGGGAAACTGCGCAAGAAATTGCGGGCCGATCTGGAAGCGCCGGAGGCGGAGCGCGCCTTCGGAAGCGGCTGGATCAGCGGCGTGCTCGCCCTCGCCCTGGCCCTGATGTGTCTCGGCGCCGTGGTATTCCTCATGTTCCCCAGCCTGTTCAGCATGCCGGTGCTGCGGGAGTATTACAGCTTCGCCTGGTTCCGCTTCTTCCTGCATCTGGCGTTGATCAGCGCCTTTGCCCTCGCCCTGCTCAACCTCGTGCTGCGGCGGCAGAAGATCATGGGCTTCACGGCCATCGCCGCGGTCCTGATCGCAACCTTGCTCGGCGGCTCGCGCACCCGGAGCCTCGACCTCGTCGCGACCGACTACTATCTCGGCCTCGACTGGTTCCTGATCAACATCGCGCTGCTCGGCATCCTGTTCATCCCGCTGGAGCGGATGTTCGCCAAGCGGCCGGAGCAGCCGGTCTTCCGCATGGCGTGGCGCGAGGACCTGTTCTATTTCCTCATCAACAGCCTGCTGGTGCAGTCGCTGACGTACCTCTCGCTGACGCCCGCCACCACCTTGGTCGCCATCACCGATTGGGGCACGCTGCGCGGCTTCATGGCGTCGCAGCCCGTGTGGCTGCAGTTCCTGGAGATCGTGGTCGTCACCGACCTCACCCAGTACTGGGTGCATCGCGTGTTCCATCGCATCCCGGCGCTGTGGCGCTTCCACGCCGTGCATCATTCGGCACAGAAGATGGACTGGCTCGCCGGTTCACGCATGCATGTGGTGGAGATCGTGTGCCTGCGTGGCTTCACCATCATCCCGATGTATGCGCTCGGCTTCCACGAATGGGCGCTCAAGGCCTACATCCTCTACATCTATCTGCACTCGACCTTCATCCACGCCAACGTGCGGTTCGAGTTCGGTTGGCTGAAACACATCCTCGCGACGCCGCTGTTCCATCACTGGCACCACGGCATCGAGAAGGAGGCGGTCGACGTGAATTTCGCCGCGACCCTGCCGTGGCTCGATCGTTTGTTCGGCACCTATCACCTGCCGGACCGCTGGCCGAGCGGCTACGGCGTCGGCGGCCATCCGGTGCCGAGCGGCTATCTCAAGCAGCTCGCTTATCCGTTCCGCCGCCCCTGACATCTTCTTGACCGTCTGCGATCTATCGTCCTAACTCGCGTGATGCATGCGAGGCGACGATGACCGCCGACGAACTCTATCAGCAGGCCTTCCGCGCCGAGATCGCGGCCCTGAAGCCCGCGAGCCTGTGCGATGTCGGCTGCGGCGCCGGCACGCTGCTGGCGCATGCGGGTGAGCGCGGCATCGCCGCCACCGGCATCGAGCCCGACGCATCCAAGGTCGCGGATGCGAACGGGCGCGGCCTGGACATCCGCGCGGGGACGGCAGAGGCGCTGCCTTTTCCAGATGGTGCCTTCGACCTCGTGACGTTCGAGAACTCGCTGCACCACGTGGCCGAAATCGGTCGTGCGCTGACGGACGCGATGCGGGTGGCACGGCGGGCGGTCGTGATCGTCGATCCGTGGTTCGATCTCTCCATCCCCTCGCAGAGGGTGGGCGACCGTTTCGAGCGCTGGCTGAAGACGCTCGACCGCATGACCGGCATGGTGCACTGGGATCCGATTGCCGCCGGAGAGATCGCCGGCGCCTGCAACGGCAGCAGTGTCACCGTCCGCCATCTGCTGCAGCTGACCCCGATGTCCACCGAGGCGTTCGAGTACTACGCCGGCCGCGCCGAGCCGCACAAGGAAACGCCCGTGTACAAGGCGAACGGCATGGACCAGGAGTTGGCCGCCATCCGCAAGGCGTTCCAGGGCACCGGCATCAGCGAGGCCGGTGCCCTGTTGATGTCGATTGTCAAGTAGCGGCGGCTTACAATGCCGGCGCAACGCGCTCGCGCGGCGCCACCAGCGCTACGGCGGCCATCATGGTCGCGAGCGACAGCCAGACCCACGCAGAATGCTGCTCGCCGAAGATGACGATGCCCCACAGCACCCCGAACAACGTCACCAGATTGGCAGTCTGGCTACTGAACACCGGCCCCGCCGTCTCGATCAGATAGAAGAACAGCGTGTAGGAGACGGCGTTGATCGCGCCCAACCCCAGCATGGCCCATTCCGCGTCGCGCCAGGGCCAAGCGAAAGGAACAAAGGTGCCGGTCGCATAGAGAATCGGCACCATGATCAGCGAGGCTCCCATGAACATGCCCGTGGTCGCCGTGAAGGACGTGGCCCGATGCGGCTTCCAGACCGCCACCATGACATTGAGCGCCGCGTAGCAGGCGGCCGCGATCAGGCTCAGCAGAACCCAGGGAAGATAGGCCGGATCGGGCAAGCTCTGCTGCGGGCCGACCAGCAGGATGATCGACAGCACGCCAAGGATCACGCCGGCGATGCGCACCAACACGAAGGGCTCGAGGCGCAGGACCGCCGAGGTGGCAAAGGTTAGCACCGGGATGATCGCGATCGAGATCGACAGCAGACCGGCCGGCACATGGGCGGCGGCGTAGAAAAAGATGGCGCCCGGTATTACCATTCCCAATAGCCCAGAGGCGACATAGAGGGTCACCAATTCGCGGCTGATGGGGACCACTCGCCCGCGCGCCAGACCGACGGCCAACAGAATGGCGCCGGCACCCGCCGCCTCCCAGAACGTGATGCTCAGCGGATGGACGCCTGCGGTCGCGGCGATTCTCGCCAGAGAGAAAGAGAGGCCCCAGGTTAACCCCATCGTGAGCAGAACGCCCCACGCCCACAGACGATTTGCCATGGCAGGCCCCCTATTCCGACGCCCGCCGTACTATAGGCCCCAGCGCGGTCCGCGAGCAAAGTTGTCTGAAGAAGTGTCCCAGGCCGGCCGCCACGGACTTTAGATCCAGTCCGGCAAGCAGTGGGGCTTCCGCCCGATCGGTCGTGGTCACGCTGTTGAGCAGCCGGTCTATTGGCTTCACGCCCATTTCATGCTCCAGCCGCCACAAGGTGTAACGATCATTGTCCGCCTGCCACATAGCCGTTCTCCTCGCTGCCAAGAGCGACCAATCACCCTCGAACGGCGCCATCTTCCGCAATCGGCGTGATGCGATCGTCCAATAGCCGCATCCGACAGCATGAACCGGCGTGATAAATTCATGAAAAGCGTAGGGATTCGGCCGCAGCCGGTGCCAACTGACCGGTTTGCATCTGTGATACCATCTGTCCGGGGTACCTCGGGGACGATCCATGACGGTCCTGACGATCCGTCTGCTTGGTGGCTTCGAAGCGCGATTGGGCGCGGGTCCGCCGGCCGCCTTTCCGACCAAGAAGGCGCGGGCCTTGCTCGCTTATCTGGCCGCGCGACCGGCGCAAGCGCATTCCCGCGACCAGATCGCGGAATTGCTGTGGGGCGCGCGCTCCGATGAGCAGGCACGCGGTAGTCTCCGGCGCACCCTCTCCGACCTGCGCAAGGCGCTGCCGCTCGACAATGGCGAATGGCTGGTAAGCGACGGAGACACGATCAAGCTCAACGGCGGCAGCATCGACGTCGACGTCGCGCAGTTCGAACGTCTGGCCGCCGGCGAGGCAAGCACACTCGAACAAGCGGCTGGGCTCTACCAGGGAGAATTCCTCGCGGGCTTTGGACTCAACGAACAGGCCTTCGAGGAGTGGCTGCGGACCGAGCGAGAGCGGCTGCGGCAGCTGGCGCTGAAAACGCTGACCAAGCTACTTGCCCACCACACGGCGGGCAATGCGCTCGAGCCCGCGATCCAGACCGGCACGCGGCTGCTAGTGCTCGATCCGGCAAACGAGCCGGTGCACCGCACGCTGATGCTGCTCTATGCCCGGCAGGGCCACCGCAGCGAGGCACTGCGACAATATCGTAGCTGTTGCGAGGCGTTGATGCGCGAGCTCGGTGTCGGACCTGATGCTGCGACCGAAGCACTGCACCGGGAACTGCAGCAGCCGGTCGCCATCCACGACAAAGTCGCCAAAGCCGCAGAGCCGGAAACAACCTATGAGGCGCCGTCCCTGCCTGACAAGCCGTCGATCGCGGTCCTGCCGTTCGCGAACCTGAGCGGCGATCCCGAGCAGGAGTATTTCGCGGACGGCCTGGTCGAGGACATCATCGGGGCGCTGTCGCGCATCAGCGCCCTTTGGGTGATCGCGCGGGCGTCGACCTTCTCCTACAAAGGCAAGCCGATCGACGTGAAACGGGTCGCCCGGGAACTGGCTGTGCGCTACGTCATGGAGGGCAGCGTCCGACGGAGTGGCGAGCGCCTGCGCGTGACGGCCCAACTGGTCGATGCCGTCAGCGGCCGCCCGGTCTGGGCGGAACGGTACGACCGGTCGCTGGCCGACCTGTTCGACATTCAGGACGAAATCACCCGCAGCGTCGCCGCTTCGACCGAAACGCAGATCTTGATGGCGGAAGGTCAAGGCATCGCAGAGATGCTGTCCAGGGGCGTCAAGCCGAGCGACCTACAGGCGCACGACCTTATCACCCGAGCTTGGAGCCGGCTCTACGATCAAACTTCCGATGCAATCCAGGAGGCATCGCAGCTCGCCGAGGAAGCAATTCGCCTCGACCCGACTCACCCACGGGCACATCTCATCCGGGCGCGAATCACGCTCAATCAGCTGTGGTTCGGCGAGGTGCCACACGATGAGTCGAACCTGTCACGCGCCATGGAGCTGGCAAGGACGGTCCTGAGGCTCGCCCCGCGTGATGAGCACGCGCATCTGGTCATGGCATGGGGATGGGCCTATGCCGCCAATGGCCGGCTCGAGGAGGCCGTCGCCGAATGCGACCGCGGCCTCGAGATCAACCCGAATGCCTCGCTGATCCACGGCAACCGCGGCGTCTATCTGGCAGCCCTCGGGCGACCAACGGAGGCGATCCAGGCATGCCGCCTCGCTCTGCAGCTCAATCCCCGCGACCCCTCGAACTTCTGGCGGCAGTATGGCATCGCCATGGCGCACTTCGTTGCCGAGGATTACGCGGCGGCCTCGACATTGGCAAAGAAGACGGCCTTGTCCCGACCGCATCTGCAGAGCGCCGTCTTCTGGGCAGCGTCTGCGGCAGCTTTGGATGACACCGCCGAAGCACGAGCGGCGGTGACAAATTGTCTCGCGCAGCGGCCGGACCTCACGGTTAGCAATGTTGTGCCGCGCTTCACGTTACGCTTTGCGCGCGACGCCGACCATGAGCGGCTGCTGGCAATGTTGCGGAAGGCAGGACTGCCGCGCTGATCGAAAGCGCAAAAAAAACGGCAGCCGCGAGGGCCTGCGGCTGCCGTCGGCTTCGCCTCTCTTGGGGATAGAGGCGTCGGGGACTGTGCATCACATCGGGGCGATTCTTGCGAACCTATCAGCTCCGGTGTGACGTCGCTTCTGATTCCGCGCGGGACGCCAGTCCTCGACACATCATCGTCGGCGAAAACTCATGGTGAATATGGCGGCGTATGACCCATGTGTCGTGCGTCAAGCTTGTGATTAGCTTGTGACCTTAGGTCACAGAATCTGCCAAATATTTCCAACACGTTAATCAGCATGACAGCGCGTTAACTCAGCGCGCCGGATAGGCCAACGGCAGGTCCACGACGACGCGGAATCCGCCATCGGGCCCGTTGTCGGCGGAGACAACACCACCCAGCATCGCCACGTTGCGCCGCACGATCGCGAGGCCCAAGCCGAAATGCGGCTGGCCGTCCACCTGGGCATCGTGGCCGTTCCGCGTGGAGAAATGGCGCTCGAAGATGTGCGGCAGCAGGTCGGGCGGGACGCCGGGGCCCTGATCCTCGACCGACAGCCGCGCGCGGTCGCCGGCGCGCCTCAGCGTCACCTTCACGGTGCTGTTGCGCGGCGAGAAGCCGACCGCATTGTCGATCAGATTCTCCAGCACCGTCTCGATCGTCTCCTCGCTGCCGACCACGACGAGGTCAGGCGCGACCTTGCAGTCGATCTTCGGGCTGTCCTGGTCGACCTGCTGCTCGCTGGCAGCGCGCGCCGCGTTGCTGGCGAGCGAGGACAGATCGACGATCGAGCGACCCTCGGAGATGCTGGTGGCGATGTCGTGGTCGATGCGCCGCGCGGTGCTGATCAGGCCGTCCAGCTTTTGCAGCGAGCGGTCGATGGCGACAGCGGCGTCCCTCACGTCTTCCGGCCGGCCATTGCGCAGGGATTCGAGCGCCTGGCGGATCGAGGCGACCGGACCCTTCAGCGCGTGGGCATTCTCCTCCGCCGCTTCGCGGATCGCGCTGGCCGCGCGCCGCATGGTGTCGACCAGCCGGTCCATCGCGGCGGCGATCGGCTGCAGTTCCTGCACCGGCGTCAGGTCGACAAAACGCACCGACGGCTCGATGCTGGATTCGCTCATGCCCCGCGCCAGGCTGCCGAAACGCCGCAGCGCCTGCCAGATCGAGACGCCGGCCAATACCGACAGCACCGCCATGAAGACGTAGAACAACGCCGCCCAGCGCAATTCAGGGGCGCTCGAGAACGGCTTGGTCAGCGAAGCGATGACCGGATCCTCCGGATACGAGGTCACCACCAGCCAGCAGCCCTGCTCGGTGTGGAAGGGCGTGAGAGAGGTCAACAGTTCCGTCACCCCGGTCGCGCCCTCGAACTGCGCAGCGAGCGGCCGGTTGCCGGCGCAGCTTTCCGTCGCCTTCAACAGCTGGCCCGAGGCGATCAGCGCCTCGCGCTCCGCCGACAATTGCTCGGCGGTCACGTGCGGAGCGCTCGCGATGTAGAAATAGCTGGAGGCGTCTTCGGCCGGCCGCAGCAGCAGCTTCAGCCACAACTCGCCGCGGCTGACCGAATCCAGCAGGTCCTGCGCCTCCACCGGCGCGCGCGGCCCGGCCGTGATCAGCTTCTCCTGAAGCGCCTGCGCGGCCAGCCGCCCCTGGATCTGCAGGTTGGTGACCATGAGCTGCTTGCGCTCGGCATCCGCATGCTCGAACCGGCCATAGAGCAGTGCCGGCACGATCAAAAAGACCGCCGACACCACCATCAGCTTGACGGTTACCGACGAACGGATCCGCTCAGGCTTGGCCATCTGGCGCCCCTTCGCGCCACCGGTAGCCGAATCCGGGAACCGAGATAATGGCGGCGAACTGGTCGTCGACATCGCAGAATTTCTGCCGGATGCGCTTGACCAGGGTGCGGACGTTGGCGCGATAGCCTTCCGAGCCGGAACCGGCGATGAAGCTCTCGCCCTTCAGCACGTCATAGAGCTGGCGATAGCTGACATCGCCATGCGCGCGCGCCAGGCGTTCGGTCACGCGGAACTCGCCGAGAGTCAGCGAGACCGGGCTCTCATTCCACTTTGCTTGATGGATCGCGGGCTCGATCATCAGCGGGCCGCGCTTCAAGGTGGCGGCCGGCACGCCGCCGTCGCGACGGTTGCCCGCCAGCACCAGCTCGATGCGCTTGCGCAGCACCGAGAAGCTGCGGGTCTTGGAAATGAAGTCGACCGCGCCCGCTTCCAGCGCGGCCTCTTCGTAGAACACGTCGTCGTGCGAAGTCAGCAGCAACGCCGGCGCCTTGCAGCCGAGCTTGCGCAACCGCTCGAGCAGATCGACGCCGGTCATCCCCGGCAGACGCCAGTCGAGGATCAGCAGGTCGGAGCGGGCCAACGCCGGAACGCCGGAGATCGCGGTCTCCGGGCGCTCGAAGTGCGTGGCCGAGAAACCCGCTCCGGCCAGATTGTTGATGAGAACTTTCGCGAATACGTCGTCATCCTCGACGACGACCAGCATCGGTTCGCCCGACATTTCAGCTCCGGCGTAGTTTTCCGTAACAGGCGTCTACGGCTGTGCCTTCCGAGGTCGCAGCCGCATCCGCGGCTGCGCTCGCAGCTGGCTGGCCTGCTGACGCCGACTGACTCTCCGACGCGGCGGCAGCGGGTGCTGCCGTCGTCGCGGGTTGGCTGTTTGGTGCCACCGTCAAGACACGCTCATCGGACGTGGCCATGTCCAGGAAGAAGAAGACGTCGAGCCCGCAATCGCCGCCCTGGTAGACCCAGACGGTGGACGCGGCACGTTGTTCCACGCGCACCGGGGGCCCCATCAAGGTGGTCACTTCGGCTTCGCTTTTGCCCATCAGCTCCGAGGCTGTATACACCGGCGCCGGCGGATCGGGCTGCTCAACCGGGGGGGCCGGTTCGGCGGGCTGCTTGGCTGCAACGGTGGGTGTCTTCTGCTTTTCCTCGACGCTGGTTTCCTGCGGGCGGACTGCCGGCTGAGTGGGTGCGCTGCGCTGCTGCTCCGGCGTGGTCGCCATGTGCGCATCATCGCGCTCGACCGGCTTGGTGCAGCCGGTAGTCAGCAACGCAATCGACAGCGCCGTCGCGCCAAGCAAGGCGCGCGCGCGAATGGTCCGTCCCCTCGTCATGTCAGCGATCATAGTGCACATGCACAATCATTCCAGTCCTTTTGCACTACAATCATTTGTGGCGCCCTGTTAAGAGCGCAAGCGAACGTGCTCGAGCACGGTCCTGCTCACACAATCCGGTGAATAAGGCGAAAGAGTGCGACACGCGATCGCGGCGCGCGCCATGTCGCATCACAAGATTCAGCGCCCCGGGCACGGCCAAGGCCGAAATCTGGCTCACGCCGCCAACCCAGTGCAGCCGGGGTCGCGGATTTCGCAGAATCCGGCCCAGCCCCGAGCCCTCGCCATCGAACGCCTCCCACCAAACCGGCGTCGACCGCCCCTCGCCCCGCAGCGAAGCGACGGTCAAGGGTGCAACAGTTTGGCCGCCGAATGGTTCCATGGCTATTTCTCTCCGCATCCTCATGGGCGGATACGAACCCGGTGCCAACCCATGAGCAGACTGCCAGGCAATTGAAACTGCGGCCGAATTGCCCGAAGACCGACCGGTCGCTGCGATCCGATCCGTCCGGCTTGGGGAAAATAGTGCCGGTGCGCGCCGGCGGGGGCCGCAGCTCGGACAATTGGGCACCCCACTCTTGCTTCGGTCGGAGGATTGGGCGAACTATGCCGCCAGTCCGAATCCGAGGAACCGGGCACGAGAATGGAGCAGCCGATACCTTTGCCGATCGGCGTCAGGTTAATGCCGCTGACGACGCATTCGGACAGTCGCGGGGATCTCACCGAAATTATTCGCAACGAGTGGCATGAATCGCCGCCCCCGGTGCAGTGGCTCGTGACGCGCTCCGGCCCGAATATCATGCGGGGCGTCCATGTCCATTTGCGCAACTGGGATTATGCCTGCGTGGTCGCGGGGGAGATCATCGTCGGCCTCCACGACCTGCGTGCAACGCGACCGGCCGTTCCCTCTGCCTTGGTGCGCTTGAGCGGTGCACGCCTGCAGGCACTCATCATCCCGCCCGGCATCGCACACGGCTTGTTCTCGCCAGGGGAGTCGACGCTCCTTCTCGGTGCGTCGATCTATTACGACGGGACCGATGATCGAGCCTGCCGCTGGGATTCGCCGGAACTCGGGCTGGATTGGCCTTGCACCGCGCCCGAACTATCCGCGAGAGACCGCGATGCGGGCACCTATTCCGCACTCAGGACAGCGCTGCAGACGGCCGCGACAATCCATCCATGACCGGGCAAGCTTGTCATCTGCGCGCCGTTGGTGAGCTGTCACCCGTTGCCGATCGCAGCGCTAACTTCGTGCTTTCCTCTTTCACCTCCGCCGAATCGCCGAACGCGCGCCTGCCGGATGGCGTTGCTCTGCGCACGCTGTCTGACCGGTGGGACGGCGCGCAACAGATCACAGAGGTCTATCGGGGCGACTGGCAGTTGGACGTCGCGCCGGCGCAGTGGAATTTCGTTTCCAGCAAGCCCAATACGCTCCGCGGCGTACATGCGCACCCCGACCACTGGGACTATCTACACGTCGTCAGCGGAGAGATGCTGTTGGGCCTGCACGATCTGAGGCCCGGCTACTCGACCTTCAGGCTGGCCGCGCAGTGCCACCTGTCAGGTAAGCGGCCGGTCGGCATCGCCATCCCGCCGGGTGTCGCGCATGGTTTCTATTTCGCGTCGCACACGACCTATTTCTACGCCCTCAGCCAATACTGGACATCCACCAGCGAGCTCGGCTGCCGGTGGGACGATCCCGCGCTCGGCTTGTCGTGGCCGACGTCCGATCCGCTGCTATCCCAGCGCGACGCCACCGCCTCGAGTTATGCAGAACTGGCAAAGGGAGTCGCGGCCGCGTTGGCGCGCGGCAGCATCCGCCCATGACCTGCATCGGCCTGGTCGGCTGCGGCGCTTGGGGCCGACACATCCTGCGTGACCTGAAACAGTGCGGCGCGGTCGTTCACGTCGTCGCGCGATCGGAGGCCTCACGCCGGAACGCAGTGGCGCACAGTGCGGATTCGATCGTCGCGCACCTGGCGGACCTGCCGCCGGTCGATGGCTACGTCGTCGCGTCACAGACCAGCCTGCACGGCGCCATCATCGAAGCACTGCTGCCGTCCGGACGGCCGATCTATACGGAGAAGCCGCTGACGGCGGATGTCGCGAGCGCCCAGCGCATCGTCGATGCCGGCGCCGAGCGGGTGTTCGTAATGCAGAAATGGCGGTATCACCCCGGCATCGAGCGCATGCGTCAGGAGATCGCGCGCGGCGCCATCGGCGAGATTCTCGGCATTCACATCCAGCGCTGGGGCTGGGGCTGCCAGCATACGGACGTGAACGCCATCTGGATCCTGTTTCCGCACGATCTGTCGGTGGTGCTGCATTGGCTGGGCGACATTCCCCCAGTCCGGTTCGCGCTGCCCGCGTTGCCCGGGGCGGTCGACACGGCGGTGATCGCCCAGCTCGGTCGGGCGGGCGGGCCGCTGGTCACCATCGACATGTCCATCGCCGCGCTCGAGCAGCGCCGCACCTTCACCGTGGTCGGCAGTGCGGGCAGCCTGGAGCTGCGCGATTCATACGACAGCGTCATCAGGGTCCGGCACGGCGCGCCGGCGGACCTGAAGGCTGCGGCTGAGACGATCGAGATTCCCTCCGACATGCCGCTGCTGCTGGAGGTACAGGCCTTTCTCAGGCACCTGGATGGCGGCCCGCCACCGATGACCTCCGCCGCGGAGGGCCTGCTCATCGTGCGACGGACCGCCGAGATCGAATCCGCCGCGAGATCGATGGCTGGCCGATGACCGATCCGACTTTCACCATCCTCCTGCCGGTCCACCGCCCGCCGGCGATGCTGCCCTTCGCGATCAATTCGGTGCTGGCGCAGGAGCGGCGGGATTTCGAGCTGTTCGTCATCTGCGACGGCGCGCCGCCAGAGACGGCGTCGTGCGCGCAAGAGTTCGCGGCAAGGGATTCGCGCATCCACGTCTTCGTTCATCCCAAAGGTGAAGGCAAGGGTGAGGCGTACCGCCATCAGGCGCTGCAGCAGGCGCGCGGATCCTATGTCTGCCAGATCGGCGACGACGATCTGTGGCTCCCGAACCATCTGAGCGAGATCGCCCTGCTGCTGCGGGATGTCGATTTCGGCAATCTCTCCCACATCGAAGCCCTGGTCGACGGCCGGGTCATCCTGCTGTCCGGCGATGCGAGCGATCCTGCTATCCGCCAGCGGATGACAAGCGAGCTCTTCAATTTCTTTGGCCAAACCGTCTGGGGTTATCGCTTGAGCGCCTATCGCTCGCTCCCGCTTGGCTGGTCGCCCGCGCCGCTGGGCCTACCCAGCGATATCAATATGATCCGCAAGTTCTTCGCGCAGGAGGGCTTGCGCTTCGGCACCCGGGTGGGGGTGACGACCGTGAAATTCGCGGCATATTACCGGCGCGCCTGGTCGCTGGAGCGGCGCGCCGCCGAGGTCAAGGAATGGGTGGCACGGGTCGCCGATCCCGCCGGGCGAGATGCCATCGTCCAAATGGGGCTCGGCGACATGAACCGCAGGGCCTATGCCTTGCAGGTTGGTTCCGCCGTGTTGCACGGCCAGGTGAACTCCCTGCAAGCACAGAATGCGGAACTTAGGGCGCAATATGCGCAGCTGCAAGCCAAGCCGACGGCGCAGGCGGGGGAGAAGGACGCTGCCACCGCGTCCGCTGCCGTACAGGCCGAGCTGCAACAGCATCTCCGCGGGCGCGCACATCAGGTTAAAAAGCTGCGGCACAGGATCACGGCGATCAAGCGCACGTGGTCCTGGCGCCTCACCCGCCCGCTGCGGCGGCTGGCGCGCGCGTTGGGGCGCTAGATCTCGATCTGGGTGCCGAGTTCGACCACGCGGTTGGGCGGGATGTTGAAGAAGTCCATGGCGCTGGTGGCGCTGCGCGACATCCAGGCGAATATGTGCTCGCGCCACATCGCCATGCCGGGCTTGCTCGAGGGGATGACGGTCTCGCGGCTGAGGAAATAGGAGCTTTGCATCGGGTCGCAATGCAGGCCCTTCTGCTGCGCCTTGCGCAGGGCCTCGGGGATGTTCGGCTCCTCCATGAAGCCGTAACGCACCAGCACGCGATAGAAATTCTTGGGCAGCGTCGTGAGCTCGAAGCGCTGATCCTCAGGGACATAGGGGATCTCTTCGAACCGGACGGTCAGGACCACCACCTGCTCGTGCAGCACCTTGTTGTGCTTGAGGTTGTGCAGCAGCGAGCCGGGTGTGCCAGTCGCCGTCCCGGTCATGAAGATCGCGGTGCCGGGCACCCGTGGCACGCGGTCGGAGACGGCGTTGAGGAAGGTCTCAAGCTCCAGCGAATCCTTGCTGACCCGCTCCCACAACAGCGCGCGGCCGCGCTTCCAGGTAGTGAGGACGAGGAAGATGACGAGCCCGATCGCCAGCGGGAACCAGCCGCCGTGGGCGATCTTGGTCAAGTTGGCAGTGAAGAAGCTGAGATCGACGAACAGGAACAGGCCGATCACGGCCACGACCAGGATCGGTTTCCACTTCCACATCAGCGCCGCCACCACCGCCAGCAGCAACCCATCGATGATCATGGTGCCGGTGACCGCGATGCCGTATGCCGCCGCGAGGTGCGTCGACGACTTGAAGCCGAGCACCAGGCAGGCCACGAAGGCCGCCAGCATCCAATTGACGAACGGCAGATAGATCTGCCCCATCTCGGAGGCCGAGGTGTGGATGATCTGCATGCGCGGCAGGTAGCCGAGCTGGATCGCCTGCCGGGTCACCGAAAAAGCGCCGGTGATGACCGCCTGCGAGGCGATGACCGTCGCCGCCGTGGCAAGGCCGAGCATCGGCAGGCCGGCCCATTCCGGCGCCATGCGGAACAGCGGATTGTCGATCGCATCAGGGTGCTGGATGATCAGCGCACCCTGACCGAAGTAATTGATCACCAGTGCCGGCAGGACCAGGACGAACCAGGCAGCGCGGATCGGGATGCGTCCGAAATGCCCCATGTCGGCGTAGAGCGCCTCCGAT
>Ga0070674_100000472_pt1 | contig 20276 bp, 31 predicted proteins | sample KBSM33metaG_FD_65344 | JGI IMG/M metagenome (GOLD analysis project Ga0070674, IMG submission 65344) | Miscanthus rhizosphere microbial communities from Kellogg Biological Station, Michigan, USA - KBS M3-3 metaG | ecosystem: Host-associated > Plants > Roots > Rhizosphere > Soil ... | reverse complement strand
TAGCGGTTCCGTCTGCCGCGCTTGATACGTCAGATGTGACGGTGAATGTCCGGAGGTAACCGAGATCCTGGTGGTTCTGTCCGTTGACGGCATTCACCAGAGGAAGCGTGAACAGATCGCCTTTCTTCAGGCGAGGTGCTGCGGCCGCAGTGAAGCCTGACACAAGCAGTGTCGAGCCCACCTGAGAGCCGCCTGCCACAATCGGTGCGCCACCGTAGGCGCCTGCTGTATGGGTCCTCGTATTCTGATCCATGCACCACTTAAATCCGCCTGTGATTCCCATGGTGCCTTTCTCGTACTGGTCTTCGATCTGATCGGCGCTTTGAAACAAGCCCTTCAATGCATCCACGATGGTGGCTTGCTGGATCGGATTTACAACGACGGCGCGTTGTCCATCGCGAGGAGCCATGTTGTCATCCAAAGCCACTCCCGCCATCAGATAGGTCAAAAGTGTATTGGGGACTGTGCCGGCCGCACCCACAACATTGGGCACCGTCTGATACAGGCCCATCATGTCGAAGTCGATCTTGTTCGCGACTACCGCGACCGCGGGCTTCAGGATGCGTTTGCTGAAGTCATCAATGCTCAATGCCAATTCGGCTGACGTGAACGTCAAGTCAACACCGAACTGCGTCGTCAGGGCGAGAGGTACTGACGTCTCGACAACATCTTCGACCGCGCACACGCGGCCCGTGCGTCCGATGTACTTCGGTGGCTTTCTGATGTTTAAAACAGATCCGATCTTGGCGCCGCTGCGGGCGAACTGGTCGCTGTACGTGGTGCTTATCTGCTTGGTAAAGCAGAGGTTGTTGGTGAGTATGCGCGCAGCTTCGCGCGTTATCATGCTCATCGTTAACAGGGTCTGGGGTATATGGCTACCACTCCTTTTGTGGTTTGCTCATCAACCGATTTCGCTGATGTGCTGGCTTAGGAGTTAACGGTTTCCCCGAGCTGCTTTGATCTGCCGTTCCCGCGCGCGGATGTAGTCGCCAAGGGGCATCTGATCCATCGGCACGGTAGAGGTCGCGCCTGCACCGTTTCCGACCGGCCGGATCGGATTAGGTGCGCGCGACACCGGCTTCACTCCGCTACTCGGAGCTGCCGTTTTTGCAGGTTCGCGCTGAAGCGAACTCAGCCTCGCCTTGAATTCGCCCAGCGCGAAGGTTGCGCCAAGATAGTCGAGACTCGCAATCCGAGCCAGCTCCTCCGGGTGCCGTGCCAGCTCATAAGCCAGCTTCGGACCAAGCGGATCGCTCGTGATTACCTGCTGCAAAACGGGTGTGAGTTGAATGTGGTCTACCGATTCGAGCACGTCCTCGAAATCGGGTGCTTCCGATTTAAATTGGCCAACACGTTGTTGCCAGCCAGTGATTCTTTCCTGATCCTGCGCGATTCGCTGTCGCTGCGCCTGCTGCGCCTGCATATCCGCAAGCCGTGCCTCGAGCTTCCAATCGGTCAGCTTGTCGAGGTACTCGTCGTAGGAATCGAACTGGTCCTGCCGGGGACGTCCGTCTTGCGCTACTGCGGGTTGTTGCGGCTGCTGCGGTGGTTGGGGTTGACGCTGCTGCTGAGCGAGTTCGTGGAAGCGGCGCGCTAAGTATTCGTTCTCGCGCACCAGGCGTTCGATCTTGCGCTGGAATCCGCCCGTGCGTTTCGGCTTGGCCGGCTCGTCGCCTTCCTTCTCTTCCTCGCCGTCGCCTTCTTCTTCGGTTTCTTCTTCGGCTTCGTCAGGTTCCGCGGGCTTGGCTGGTGCGGGCGCTTTGACTGCCTGCTCCTGCTGCTCTGGCTCTCGCTTTAGCGCGGGTGCTTCGGTTTCGATGCCGGCCGCGGCGTTGACGGCTTCCTGGCTGTCTGTGGTGCTGGATACGACTAAAGACATAGTTACGGTACTCGAGTCCTATTGCTGAATTGCTACGCTGGTGGTGTTATGCGTACTGCGAAAGTCGCTACTGAAACACTCAGGGAAGTCCTGCCCGAGTCCATGACCGAGCAGCACCGATTTGAAATGGCTGCGGCGCGTGCGCTTCTCCGGCTGGAGACTAGCGGCAAAGAGTTCACCCAGAAAGACCTGCTACACGAAGCACAACGCGAGTTCGAGGAAAGCGAAGCCCGTCTCGGTCAGCGTTAGCGCCCGAGAAACTTGGCTACCCCTTCGGAACGCTTGTAGCTCTTCACGGGTAGCCCCAAGCGCCGGTACAGATCCTGCTCGTAATGCCAGAGCCCGCTCTGGGTCTGGTTCCGCGTGAGGCCGAATTCGTCGCCCAGCACTTTGTGCTGCTGCATGAAGATCGGGCGCTCAGACTCCGGCGTAGGCACCTCGATCATTCTTCCGTTGGGGTCGAACAAACGGCCCAGCCGGCGTCCCTGACCTCGCATGTCCCATACGTCGATAGTGGAGCCGTCCTGGGGCATACCCATGAGGTCCATGAAATAACGCCCAACCTTCGGTCCAAGCACCAGAGATCCAGGCACCATATCGCCGGCTTTCCCTTCAGCCCCCGGCCGGAACCTCCGTATATCCACTACTTTCTGTGGATTCATGATGAAGTCGGCGAATCCCTGCTCTCCTAAGACATCAATCATGTCCTGGATTTTCAGGAGTTGTATCCCCGCTCCTTGCGCTGGCCACTCCTTGCCGCTCTCAGGTTGGACCATCGGAATCCTGCCATCGCCGCGGAATCCCTTATAGATTCGGGCTCCGTTGAAAGCTTCCTCCCGCGGATTTGAGTTGTTAGACATCACCGCCGAGATAGACTTCTGGAGCACGCGCCTTACTGGATCAGACTTCAACTCTGGAAACACACTCGCCAGTCCTGCATCGGCCCTCTTGGTATCAAGGCTGTACCAGTCGACTCCGGTTTCCTCTCTCGGCTTCGTTAACTGGTCTTCAAGTTCTGTCCTGCCGAGCCGCAGTAGTCGTTGTAGTTTCTGCTTCTCCGACGCACTGGCAGGGATAGTCCCCAGTCTCTTTTGCGCCTGGGTGTTGAGATAACGCGCAACGTCTTCAACCAGGAGTTTCTTCGGATCTGCGCGAGGTATGTCTACGCTTTCAGGAATATCCGCTAACTTTGTTCCCGGTCGCCAGTCCCATCGGACGGCACCCCGCTGACCGATAGCGCGAGGCGCACGCAGCAGGTCCGGTAGCGTCTGCCACGGTGCCCCCGCTGCTAAGGAGCCTGTCGCGAATCCCGCAATATCCCCGCCTAATGCCGCATAGCCTGGGTCTACGCCTTGATTGGTGAGGTACTGTTCTGTACCCGAGCCCATCAGCGAACCAGTCCCCAACGCTGCCAGCGTATTTACCGGAGCACCTGCCAAGGCACTCGGCAGTAGCGGTGACGCCGCTCGCATCCCACCGCGGACCATCTCCGACAATGCACCTGCGCGTTGCCCTCCCGTCTCCGCACGCTGTAAGCCCTCGTAGCCGCCGGCAAACTGCGTTGCACCCTCGAGCGGATCATCCAGGAAGGGGACATATCCACCCTGCATCGGCTCACCCGTCCGCGGGTTGCGTCCGAACGTCTGCGGTGCGCCGCTGAGTTCCGCTGGCAATGGCGCAGGAGCCGCAGGAGGAGGAGCATCGGACGGCCCATACGAGTACGGCAGCATCACCTTGCCGCCGGATGCGGCTAAGTGCTGCCGGATGATGTCCTCGTCCGTTCCCTCGTACTGCGGGTCTACGCCTTTAGCAGCGAGGTAGCGCAGGACTTCTTCCGGCTTGTACCCTGCCTGAAGGGCTAGCCCCAGGTTGAAGCGTGGCATTAGTCACTCTCGAAAGCTTCTAACGGAGGACGTGTCTCTTTCTTCGCGCCGATCTTCATCTGCTCCGTCGTAATCTTCGTTTCGGCGTTCAACTGCGCTATCGATTCCTGCGACTCAACTTTTTGATCGGTCTGCAACACATCGCTGTGGATCTTGCCGGCATCCCGCATGATGTCCGTCTGCGCCTTCATCTCAGCCAGCATCTGCTTCGATTCGATATCGCGCATCTGCATCCGTTCCGCGGAATCGATCTGGAGTTTCTGGGTGCGGATGATCTCAGTTGCCTGCTGCAACTGCGCCTGCAGTTCCTGGGCCTGCATCTGCATCTGCTGCATCGCGGCCTGCGCTTGCGGCGGGATCGGCGGCTCGCCTTCCTTCGGGATATCGGGCGGTCTAATGCGGTCGGCAATCGCATCGGCTCCCGGCCAGTCCATCGCGGTCACCAGCAGGTCTGCGTACCGCGGCACCAGCTCCGGGGCCACCTGAGCGAACTGCATCATACTCTCGGCGGATTCCTGGCGCTTGGTGGCGTACGATGGGCCGACCGCTACCGCTACGTCGTACCGTCCCGCGGACAGGTCGTAAATCTTGGTGATCTGCTGCGGGTCGAACTGCATCTGATCGGTAACGAGCGCTCCGTTCTGCCTCTTCTGAAACCGCGCATTGACCGGGACCGATTGTTCCGTGCCGTCCTCTCCGATGATTCTCATCACGCGGCCTGGCCTGTCGTAAATGTGCGGGATCAGGTCAACGAGAATGCGTCCCTCGTGAGTGATAGCAGTGGTTAAATTGTCGACAAAATGGAAGTTGGCGACATCGCCCTGGATCTGACGTTGCCGGATACCAATGCCTGATGTCTCGTTGCTGCGGTTGCCGAGGCTCGCATCATAGATGCCGGTCGCCGCCTTCATGTTCTCGATGGCGCCCATCTCGGCCGCGGTGATGGCTTGGATCGGCGGCTCGTAGACCTGGCGTTGCGGGGGCGGCACGGGATGCCCCTGCACGGTAGTGGCCTTGTAGATCAGATACGGGTAGTTTCTCGAGTTGGCCTGCGCCCATTCTTCTTCGTGGTTCTCGGTCTGCCCTTCCGCAACCAGGAACGGCGCTCTCGGGGCTAGTGCAATCGCTTCTGTTTTGCACGATTCCCAATAGTTGAGCATCCGCTGCGGGTCTTTGCTGTGCCGCACCATCCCCAGCAGTTGGGTCTTGCCGTTGATGTCGTACTCTTCGCCCAGTACCGGGATGATCGGTATCCACTGACCAGGCCACTCCTCCTCTTCGAGGACCTCGCACCCGTTGATGGTGTACCAGTTGACGACAGGCACTTCCGTGGTCCGCTGCTTTACGACAACCGCGCCTTCGGGCACCTCCTCGAGCGGAAGGACCGTACCATCCTGCAATAGCGCAATGGTGACCGTTTCGAGCGTGCGTGTGAAGTACTCCGCGATGCGGATCTTGTTTTCGTCATCCGCCATCCAGTAGGTCGCGCTGTCGCCGATACTACGCAGGTCTTCGGCGCTGTATTCCTCCGCATCGGGGAAGCGCCGTTCGTACTCTTCGCGGCTCACGTCGTGGGTGATGAAGGCATAGCTTGCATCGCTGTAATCGGGTTGCAGGCACTTCGCGAAGTACACGTTGCCCGGATTCTTGATGCGGCTGATGAAGATTTCCTGGTCAAAGCTTTTGGGGTCCGCGAACTTCGTCTCGATGCGGTAATAGCCGCGGCCGCACACCACCTGATAGAACGAGGCGTACGATCTCGCGATGTCCGCTTTCGACTGCCTCTCGATGTGCCTGATGATGCCTTGAAATATTTCGGCCGTCTCTTTGTCTCCGCCATCATCTACCGGCGAGACGTTGGGCGCGGGCTTGTTCTGCCTGATGTTATTGGTGATTTGATGGACGAATTGAGGTAAGCGGTTGATGACGAGGCACGGTCGCTTGTTGCCGGCCATCTCGCGCATGGTCTTGATATCAGAGGGCCATTGGTCGCCGTCGTAGAAGGCCAAATCGGAAGCGAAAGCCTCTCGGATCTTGTGCTCCGATTCCGCTACGGTCTTGAAGCGCTCCCGTGCCGTGGACAGGAAGTCGTCCTCATCCTTCGTCTTTCTGTATGCCATTGCTATTGGGTTTTGTAGACTTGCGCGATATGCCGCGCCAATGGAAAGGGGATTTTTGCGATTGCTGCGGACGCTAGTTTCCTGGCGCTGCTATGGCTTGAAGTGCGCGGTATCTTCCACCCAAACGCCTGCGGATGATTCCGCTCGTATCCCTCAACGTCTCGGAGCTTCACGCCGTAAAAGCGCCCTTCATGCTTTGAATTACCAAAGAACCATGAAGTCCGGTCTGTTCCAGCGGGCATGTCGCGTAATGGTTCGTGCTGCGACTTCCTGCCGAACGCAAAAGGCATCAGCGCCGGCACATCGCCCCACAGATAGTAACTGCCGAAGTGCCAGCGCGCTTTGCCCACCCACTTCTGCGCTCCGTTGACGTTCTCGACAACCATCGGAATGTGACGGCCCGCTGCTTCCGACGCCTCACGCTGAATCCGCCAGCACGCATCGAACAGCGTGTTATCCGGCGGCGGCAACGCCTTTGCACGCTTCCACGGCATGGCGCGGTAGCTGTATTCCTGACACGGTGGTGAGGCTACGATCAGATCGGCGTTGCGGAACTGCGAACCGTGAAGCGTCGTCACGTCCTGAAGTACCAGTTGCGCCGGATAGGGACGCCGCTCTATATCGAACCCGATTACTGTGTAGCCTTCGGCCAGCAGTCCTTCAGCCCAGCCTCCCAGGCCGCAGAACAAATCGATAGCCAGCATGACTCAGCAGTTGCAACTCTTCTTATCCGCGCAATCACACGCCTTCTTCTTAGCGCGGCGTTGTTCGCTCAACCCGATGGCTACGGCCTGCTTCGGGTTCGTCACCTTGTCCCCAGAACTGCTCTTCAGCTTGCCCGTGTTGAACTCGTGCATCACCACTGAGACCTTATCCGTGGCTTTTTTGCGGCCAGCCTTCCGCGTTACCACATCGTCTGTCACTACCGTATTTGCCATTTCGTCCTCGATCAGTTTGCGTTCACATCGCCAGTCATACAGCCACAGCAGGCACCCATCGATGTCTGTATATCCGGATCGCAGCGTGGCTTCCGCTTCCGCTATCTCGCGGTCGCAGCGGGCTAATTCTTTAAGCAGGCTCTCTCTGTGAGCTAGTCTCTGTGGTATGGAGTGTCCACGGTGCGGCGTCAGATCACACACAGTAAAGCGTGTGTCAGGCACTGACCTCTGGTACTGCCCGCGGTGTTTTCGAGATCTCGGCCTCATGCCCAAATGGCGGATTCAGAAGAGCAAGTATAGGCCTGGGTATTGGGAGTACTTCCGTATCAACACGGGAGACAATCAGATCATCGGTTTTGCGCTCTCTTGGAGAGAGGCTCTGAATGCTCTACACGATTGACTGGCTCATGCTCGGCTTTATCGTTTCGACGGGAACCGTCATCGGCTGCGTGATTCGTTACGCGGGTATCCCCGTGAAGTTGTACTGGGTAACGTTCGCTAGCATCACCAGCGTGATCCTGATCTGGACTCTACTCTTTAACCACTTTCTACGCTAACCCCGAACGTCTTCTCCCGCATGCAGGTCAGACAGAACAGAGGGGACTTCAGGAACTCTTCCGGCCCGTGCATCACATGCCCGCATTCGAGCGTAGCCACGAAGTAATCGTGCGCTTCGCACCATTCCGCTTTGAGTACACGTCTCAGGCATCGCTTGGCTGCGCGAACCAGCACGTCGCTCATTACTTCTTCCGCGCGGTAACCGGGAAGGCCTGATCAATCCACTCGCATAGCTCGAGCCCATCAAATCCGTGTTGGGCCGGCGTAATCGCGGCTTCGACTTCGTCACCGAACACGATATCAACGAATCCCTCGACTTGATCGTAGTGATCGGAAGCGTCTCTGTCGATCAGGTATTCCAGCCCTTTTGACCGCAGTGTATCGACCGGTAGCGCCATCACGGCGCCTACGGTCTGCGGCTTAGCAATCCTGATAATTGCATCCGCCAACTCGTCGGCATCATCACCGTTCTCGGTGAGATACTCAGCGAAACCCTCTCGGTTGACGTCTCCGTCCAAACTCTCAAGTACTCGTTGGTGGTACCGGCAATACAGCGACAGGAGTTCGTCGTATAATAGCGCCATCCCTACTTTGTATTACAGAACCACCCGAAAACCTTACACAACCAGCGGTGAAAGCTGCCATACAGCCGTTCCGGCGCCGGTGACGGCGGGTACGGCGTCGTTGTCTCCGGGGTCCAGTTCGCAATCGGCGACTCCGCGCCGAACGATACCTGATCGATCGGCTGCGAGCTGTTCGCTGCCACGGCTGTCACACCCCAGTAGGTCAACGCCCCGTCGATGGTTGGCTGCTCGAGCGTTACCCGCTGGTCTTCGTTCGTTCCATCGTTGTAGGTGATCCGCAGTGTCCCGCTATACACGTTCTGGTTCGCCGCTATCCCGCACGTCACCGATTGCGTGCTCGCATCCATCGCGGCCGCTTCACACCGCATCTCGGTGACTACCAGCGGCGGCGGGTACAAGCCGGAAGCGCACGGTGTCTGCGACGGACAAGGCGAATCGAGCGATTGCACCAGCACCGCTCTCGGTTCGGTATGGCTGTACCATTCCGCGGCGGCTCTGTCTCCATAGAAGTCCGCACCCATCACCCGCGGCTTCGTTCCTGGCTTGTCGTAGACAGCCACACCCGTCACTGCGTACTTGCCGTCGCGCTGCATCAGGACGGGCCAGGAATAGTTTAGAGGCGGCTGAATGATGTTGGGGTCCGCGTGCTCGAGCTTGACCTGCAGGCTCCCGCGCCACGCTGTATTCTGCGACGTCATCGCGCAAGTCATGGTCCGCGTATCCTTGCCTAAGAACGAGGACTCCTTGCACTTCATCCCCGAGATGACAACAGGCGGTAATCTGACATTGCTCGCCTGGTTGTACAACGTGAGTACCTCAGATGGAGATAGCGCCCTGCCATAGATCCGGACGTCATCGATCCCGCCCTTCCATCCGTAGTAATCCGGCAGTCCGTAGTAATCGCCGATATAGACCGGCAGCGTTCGTGGTTGTATTGAAGCGGTATCATTCGCCACCTGAACGCCATCCACATAGAGTCTTGCCGTTGTTCCGTCATAGGTCGCCGTCACCAACTGCCATGCGTTGCCCTTCACCGCGCCGCCTTCAACGCAGCCGTACGGCTGGCCGCACGTTCCCGTCGATCCCGCCCCGCCGGCGCCGATGAACTTATACATGCCGGCTGTCATATCGAGGCCCAGGTAGAAGCCCGTCTCGTACTGCGACTCAATGATGCGCGGGTAGGCGTACGTCATCGTTGGATCGGGCTGGACCCAGGCACTGACCGTAAACGTGGGCCCGACCGGTATGGCCGGCGTGATCACCCTAGCGTGCCCGTCGAACCCGAGAGCCCCGACGATCTGGCCGCCGATCCATTTCGCGTTATATATCGTGCCGGGGTACTGGCCGTAGTCCGGGTAGTACTGATCGGTGTTGATGTTCTTTACGTAGACACCGGGATGCGCTGAGTCCATCGCTATCGTGCCTTGCCGGTCATCGAATCGCCAGTGCGCGGTTAGTCCTGCATTGGGGTCCTGCGCGAGGGCGGTAGCGGCAAGGAACACCAGTGCAGCGCGCCTCATAGAATATCTGTGATGCGATCTAAACGCGAGATCGAACACCAGTTAGAGCATTTCAAAAAAGGTGACTGCGGATCACCTGCCAACGATATCGAGATATGGATCAAGGCTCTTGAGTGGGTGCTTGGGGATGCCGACCACCAGAAGGCTTACGCAACTTGGCTCGATACCTTGAATGACATGGCAAAGACCGGCGAGGCAACGCCTACAGGCGAACGGGTGAAAGCCTTGGCTCTCCTCCAGGCACTCCAAAGACTATAAGCGATTCGGGCGGGCGGCTCACCGGACGGACTCCCCGGTTAACGGCTTTACCAAAACAACCCGCTAGGAGTTCGCTCACCGGACCTGTCCGTAAGGAGCCGATGAATGCCGCCCATAAAACACTGTGTATGTCGTGTCCGGATCAAGCGTGCTTGTCAACCGTGTCAACCGCAGGCTGACGTCGGCATCTAACGCGGCGTACTTCATGTCCTGCCGGCGTGTCCTCATCCGCCGCATTGGCGGTTCAGCCTCGCTTCGCATTCGTGTGGCATGGGCTTCGTGCGAAGGGCTCCACATAAGCGGTCCTATTGTCTACTTCGCCACCGGTGCCAGAGCCAGCAAATCAGCCACACGGCGCAAGCCCAGATCAGGACGATCCACCAAACGCGCTCCGGGACCATTGGGGGTTATTTCGAGTCTATGCGAACTTCCACCCACCCCATCCGTTGGGCGCTGCTTCTGTACTGCGGTGTGTCCGGTACTCTAACCGTGCGGCCACACCGCATCTTGAATACGATGAACTTAGGGCGTTCTTTATTCGGCTGGTTTGCGATAGGCGCGGGTTCCGGGGTCATTCGGGTCGCCGCTGACGGACGGCATCTTCCGGCGCCAGTCGTCCGGCAGCTTCTCCTGCGCGTACGCCTTGGCCCTGACCGCTTCGTCGGTCCGCTGGTCCTGCTCGAGGGCTGCTTGGATCGCGCCCATGATCTTGCGCCTGGCCGGATCTTTGCGGTCGAGCCGGATGATCAGGCAGTCCTCGTCGTCCAGCTCGTGGATGGCGAATGGGATGCTGGTTGATTTGTGCTCGCGGTCTTTCGACTCCGGATCACGATGACGGTGTGTCGTCTCGGCTGGATACTGTGTGGCTTGGGTAGTCATTTCTGTTCTGCCGGCTGCTGCTCTGCGCTCGGTTCTTCTTTCACTTCGCCGCGGCGGATCAGTTCCTGTCCGTACTCAGGATCTACCTCAATGCGGTCGCCGATCTTGTGCTTCTGGCCCTGCTTGTCCGTGAACTCGCGGACGGCTACTAACTTCTTGGCATTCATCTTGGTATCCCTCCAGGCGTTAGACGAGGTTCGTGCCGATTCATCTCCTGCTGTCATAATCAGAATCGATGGCTGCGGACGAGAACCAACCGGATCGGCCGGTGTGTCGTATTCATCCCGATGGATTCAATCCTGACTGCGATCAGTGCTCACAAGTCCGGTCCGAGTGGCGCCGGATCGCAGAAATGCTTGAAAAGCGGTTCCATCCGCACGTCTTTACGCTCACCTGGCCGAAGATCTAGATCATCGCGGACGGGGCACCCCGAGCGTATAGTCCCCAAACCCGAAGAGCCGTAACAGCCAGAGCAGTACGATCAGGACGATGACGACGTTGATCAACGTCTTGATCGGAGGTGCCATCGGAATAAAGTTGTTGACGAAGTACAGCAAGACTCCGATCACGATAAGCATGATCAGTAACTGGATGACATCCATTTAGTCCTCCTCCTGGTACTTCCTGATGGGCGATTGGGTCACGGCAACAGTGGGGAATCCGGTCCGCAGCGATTCGAGGAAATCCGCGAAGTCATCCGTATGAAGCCTTACCGTACCGATCTCGCCCGACCTGCCGTACATCAGCCGGATGTCGGTGTGATCGGGACGGCCCAGCACGGCCGCGGTCGTGACGCGCAACTGCTTGACCGCTTTGTCCATTTGCTTTGTGCTGCAGAGTTATTTAGAGATGGAAGTTAAATAACGTACCTTATCAGTCTTTCGCGTTAACCCCGGTTAACTTGAATCTGGAATGTCTGCGCTTGACGGTCTTCTTGTCTACGAGCGGTAATGAGAACTCGAAAGTCCACACCTGGTCTTGCCATTGCCGAGATTTACCGTCTTCATAAGTCGCCGACGATCCATGTTTACGAATAAACCTGGCCTCTGCCTTGTCAGTTGTGACCTCGAATCCAAAGTCCTCAATCGCGGTCGGCCTCGTCGGTCGCATCCCGTCGTAGCACTTCAGGTGCGGCTCCGTCGCACGCGACATATAGCAGTAGCCGACGTCTTCGACGTACTCACACACCATGCGCCGCTGAGGTGCATCACAGGTATTGATGATCGCGAATCGCGGAGTCTCAGTCATACGTCAAATATGTTCGATTCTGAAACAGGTTTTCCGGGCTGAAAGATGGCTTTGTTTGCAACAGCGCATGTGAGCCGTTTAGGGATACGTTTTTGAAACGGTCATTCAGTGTCGGACACTTCCTCGATCCAGCCCATGATTTCCTTCTCCTGGGGATCGTTCCGTAGAAGGAGCGACTGACGCCGTGCTTCGCATTCGAAGCAGCACATGTAGGAGTCTAGCTGACTTATCTCGCACCTAATCGTATGACCGCATTTGAGCCGAACATCGTAATACCCATCCTGCCCCTGCATACCTTCCTGCCATTCCGCGAGTACAACCTGGCGCAACTTCATCCTCCGCAATGCAGGCGTGATCAGGGTGTCCATAGCTCAATATAGGGTACTTTTGAGCTATTGACACGCCCTAATCGCTTTTCTAGCATTGCTACATAACCGGAAGTGCTGCAATCACTTCCAATCTAAAGTTGAGGCATAACGACGAATGGAACACTACGAATCACCGACCGCCAATGACAGCCCCGCTATCATTTACCCGCGGGAACCGCACGCCACACTGATCCAAGTCACTCCGCAACAAGCCGCGGACTGGCTCAAAAACAGACGCCGGTCCAAAAATCGCAAGTTGAACATGGTGAACGTCCGGCAGTATGTGAAGGATATGAAAAGTAATCGGTGGATCATCAACAACGATGCCATCGCCTTCGACACACAGGGGTTTCTGCTGAATGGACACCATCGCTTGCGTGCCTGCGTCGATGCCGATGTACCATTTTACAGCTTTGTCCACTGGAATCTGCCCGACGGTTCGTTCATAACAATGGACGTGAACGCCAAACGCAGCATGGCGGATACCTTGGATTTAAACGGGGTTATGTTCGCCCGTCTCATCGGACCTGCGCTCAACTGGTGGTGGCGGTTTCACAACAACCGGCTAATAGGGCCGAACGACGCCACCTATCAGGAGCAGAAAGAGTTGTATGAGTCCGACAAAAGCGCGATCGACGATGCCGCACGATTTATCAACGACCTAAAACTGAGTCCGATCGTACCGCCGCCTATTGCACTGTTCTGTCTACTGATATTCCGCGTGCAGGACAAATCCAAAGCCGACGAATTCCTCAAGTCCCTGTCTACCGGCGCCAACCTGGAGGAAACGAATCCGGTCCTGCTCTATCGCAATATCCTGGTCAAGCCGCGCAGGAAAGGCGAAACACTCAAGACTGCTGAGGTGTTGGCGTATGCATTTAAAGCCTGGAACCTGATTTTGCAGGACAGATCCGTCAAAAAGTTGTCGCTTAGCAAGAATGAAACAGATCAACTGCTCAAGGGTGCGCCCTTGATGTATGGGTCTAATGTATCCGCTGTCTCCTGATGAAGCCGACTTGCCTCTGCGGTACTTGCCGCTTATGTTCACGGCGGATGCGGGATCACCGGCGCCGACAGAGAAAGGAAGCGGTAACTGCTGCTGAAGCGGTCCCACGGGTTCGCAAACCACGAACCCGTATCCCGCTGCCCTCTCACAAACGCGCCCTGAGATTCGACGCTACGCACCGTCCGTATGACCCTGTCGAAGCTGCCGAACACATGGTAGCGGTCTTCATGGAATGTCCCGCCGCCGATAAGCCGCATTTACTGGCCCGCATGGAGATGATGATACGGGACTATAAACCCATGTGGGGCGGGTTTCGCTTCCCTACGCCATGAAGACATCGAACAAAGCCGGGACAAATATAAGTAAATTGCGAAAGGCCGGCGTTGTACCATCCGGCTACCGATTGATGGATCGACGCCTTCAACCCATCTACGCCGTTACTCAATGGGAGGCTTAGCTGGCGGGAAAACGAGGAGCAGCAGCCTTCCCCGGAGAACGCAGTAAGTGCCTCTGGCTACCCGCATCTGCGCTTCGGTATTCCCATTTTTACCCCATCCACCCCGTACTGAAACTGCTCGCTGACGCCCAGGCCGAGACGGGCTTCTCCTTCTGGGGGGCCGGCTGGGTCCTCATGTATTCCCGGCCGCTGACGATCAGATAGCGAGTCGCATCCTGGAGATGATCGTCCTTCTTGACGATCTTGCCGTTACCCTTGTCATCACGGTGATACTGGCGATACTCCTTAAACCAGTTCTGGCAGTTCGACATAACTTTCAGACGTCCCGCTATCAGGAGTTGCCAGACCTCCGTGATCCCAGCCTCGACCGCGTTCACCGCAGGCTCGAGGACCAGACCCAAGTTGCGGTACATGTCCATCAGCGTACGCCCATCGATCTGCGAGCTGCCGAGACACGCCGGGTCGATCACCCCGGGAATCCACGCACCGCGGCCCCGGATGGCTTGCGCGTGTGATGCGGGCTCGCCTTGCCCTTGATAGTGCTCGCTGTACAGGTAGATGACACCGGAGCCGGGATCTTTTGCTCCCCAGATGGCAGCCGTGCGATTCCACCCGCAATCCAAAGCATAAGCACGCGGCCAGGAATCGGGGATCGGGAACGGTTCGCAGCTTATCTCGCTTTCCGGGAGCGGGTAGATGCTGCCGGCGCCAAGCGAGGGGGTGCCTTTCGTCCGGGCGTCGAGCTGGTACGGGGGCGTGGTCGCAATGATGGCCTGCTGTTCCGATTCCGGGATGTGCGGCACATCGTCCCAACCCGCCTGGATGTACCACTTATAGAGTTCTGCGTCCGGGTTCTCCGGGTCGAGGAAACTCTTCACCACATCGGACCTGCCAAGCAGCGGGGTAAACGTGGTCAGGATGATCCCCCGCGTTGTGACCGTGCGGTACAGCATCTCCGTATAGCAGTCCAGGGGTGGCTCCTCGTCACACCAAATCACATGTTTGGCGGTTCCCTCGAACGACGGTCTTCCCTGAGCGTATGTCTTCAGGGCCAGTTGGCTGTACTTGCCGCTGACATGCTTAACCCACGCGCTTTCAAGCGAATCGGCCACGCCGGCCCTTGAGCGGGGCTTGGTAGGGATGGCGTCCCCCGGAATCATCCCGGTTCCGATGGCGTTGATCGGGCCGAACAGTTTAGCTTGAACGATATCCCGAGTGGTTTCCGTCGTAGTGCCGCAGGCCCACACCTCTACCGGGTCGCTGAAACGGCGACCTTCCCACCAATCGGGATAGACCCCTGTCAGGTGGCATGTCACCTCGAAGGCGCCCGACTCGCTTTTCCCGACGCGGTTAGCGGCCATAAACAGACGTTCTTTGTATTTGAGGCCGGCGGCGAAAAACGCGAGGTGCTTCTGGTACAGATCCCGACGGAGCGGACCTTCTCCTGGAAAGAATTGGGCTATTTTATTTCTCGCTCGGCGGGTCTTCTCGTTCGCTATCAATAGCAGCATGTCCCGCCGCTGCTGATCGGTCACTTGAGGCCGCGAGATACAAGGTGTCGAGGGCATCCAGCTGATCCTGCGTGAGTTGCGATAGGTCGATACTGACGTTGGCCTGAATATCGGCCGTCAGGCTGACGTTCGTTGTCGATGTTTCCCTATAGGCGGGAATATGCTTCTTCATCGCGAACATCAGTAAGATGTCCGACTTCTTTCGTTGAACGCCGACCTTCTGGCCCTGATACCAGACCGGCTCGAGCTCGCCGATCCTGGCCCGTAAGTGTAGCTCCTCCTCTAGTCCCTCGAGGAACCTGGCGTGGGCGCGGGTGAACGCTTCGGCGTATTTCGGGTCCGGCAACCACTCGTAATGCAGATGACGGTCCACCTTGGCTATCCGTGCGGCGCGTGACAGGTTGCCGGAATAGGCGTACTCGTCCAGGAAGTTTTTCTGATCCTCTGCCGTAGATCTAACGGTTAGTTTCCGCTTGCCTTTATCGGAGGAAGGAGGGTTACCCATCGCACATACACGTCATACGGAGTGGCACTTTTTTACTTGTCGAATTGTCACGGAAAACGGGCCGCCGGCGGCCCCGATTTAGGGGGCGAATCTCAGGCGAAATAGTACTATAATCCGGCGCGTAAATCATTATAAGACAGTTAGATAACCGTTTACAAAACTGGGGTTTTGTTCACTCAGGGCCAATATATAGTGTTAGACACCCACCAGAAACTGGGAGGAGGAGTCCTCCGGATTGACGTGGAGATACCGCTGAGTGGTCGCCAGAGAGACGTGGCCCAGTGTGTGCTGGATCAGCGTTAGCGGTGCTCCAGCGTCCAGAGCATGGGTCGCGTGGCCGTGCCGCATCCAGTGGGCGCTGACATGCGCGGTGATCCCGGCCCGTTCCGCTGCTTCCCTCACGATGTTGGTGATACGTGTCCGGTTCATCGGGCGCCGGTCGCCCTCGCGGGAAGTGAACACCGGATCGTTCGGCTTTGCATCCGGGGGCTTGATCGCCATCAGGGATCGCCATGTCTCGCCCGACACCAGGATGGTCCTGGTCTTGTTTCCCTTGCCGAGCACCGTGACCTGACCGTCCTTGCCGCGTTCCCGGCAATCGATCCAGCGCAGGCCCGAGCATTCCGAAGCGCGTATCCCAGCCCCGTACAACAGTCGGATTATGGCCTGGTCGCGGGGATCGGTAGTCAGCTTGATCATGCGCCGGATATCCTTCGCCGGCAGGATCTTTTCGGCCAGGTCATCCGGAGGTTTGGGCACCCGCAGAGCCCGGCCCACGTCAAAAGGGATGGAGCCGATCCGGTGCGAGAATCCTAGCAACGACTTGACGGTAGCCATCTTCCGCTTAACCGTCCGCGGCTTGAGGTGCGCCCAGAAATCCTCATACTTCTGGAGTACCTCGAGCGTGATCTCGCCGACCCGCAGCGGTCTGACGAATGCCTGGAAATGGCGGATCACCGGCAGGTACACTTCCATAGTCGAAGCCGGCCGGCCGTGCCCCCAGAGTTCTATGATGTGATCCCACTCCGGTCCCGGTTGCGGTGCCGGGAATGCCTTGACCAAGGCCTTGGGGGGCTTCACGTCGGAGCTCCATAGCAGAGGCAATCGGTCAGTACTACGACAAAGTGTGGCAAAAACACATCAGGTACGCGGTCAATATGCCACATTCCACGAATATTATAGTAATTTTCCCTTTTATGCGGCGCAGCCATCTTGTGTCCGTTGGGACGGCAACCGCCCGCCTGGCGTGCGGGATCGGGCCCGAGGTAGCGGATGCCCAGGATACGCTTCTTCGAAGTGATCACATGGACGTCCGGCTTGCCCATCAGTGCCTGCGCCCGTTCCGGGTGTGCGTGTTCGAGGACCTCGCCGGCGTGGTCGTACACCGGGGTACGCGCCGACAGACGTTTATCTCTGTGTTGGTTGTGCATCGTGCTGGCAAAGAGATAACCCGCCTAAACGCTTATAACGTCGTCGCGCATGACGGCAGCGTTACAGGCGGGTTTCGTTCAAAAGGAGAATTTCAATCGAGGAGTTTCAATCCGCGCACCAGGGTATGGTGCGACAACAACTACCCAAATCAGGACGTACTTCGGGTATCGGGGCAGACATGGCATTCGGTTCACTGTGAATCCCGGGCCTTCCAGAATAGGCCGCTTAACTGCTAAGTCCTACCGCAGTAGTATATCTCGGCACCGCTTTGATTGCACGCGGCCCGATCCGGTCTTCCGCCACCAGCCCCTGCTGGTCTGCCGGGGCGATGACCGAATCCAACTTTTCCATGCTGATCGTACAAAGACTGAGAAATCGCTTTGGCCCTAATCTTTCCTCGACCGCGGCCATATCCGCAATCCATCTTTTGAGGGGTCTGGCACCGATCTGCAATACGAATTGGGCGCCGTCTTCCATGTACGCTGCATCCGGCGGTTGATCCTCGTACCAGCCCGCGATGATCGATCGTAATTGCTCGTACCGCTTCTCCGCAATCCGGAGCTGGGCGACGTGGGCGGCCAGCGTGCCGAACTCGTCGATCACCTTAGCTCGAACCGGGTCGCGGGTGGGCTGGTCGATCTGGCGTACCTTCGCTCTTGTCGCCTTGGAAGTGCGTGGCAAATTTAAGTTGTAACCGTGATTGTGGTTTGAGTCAAGTCCCATTGGTGCGCGTGATCGAGGCCAGGTAACTCTGGAGTGTTTCCTCCGTCCTCGTCTGGGCTTCCGCCAGGTCTGCGATGCGCTCGTCTGCTTTGGCCCCGGCATCTGCAATCTTTACCAGCAGATCGTTTACCTCGTCCACGGTTTCGGTGATGTGCGCCACCCAGGCTTCGAGTCCGTCGATGCGGTCGCGAATCTGTTCAGGTGTCAGGAGTGCGTGTTCGTTCATTTTTTCTTCTCTGCGCTGAGTTGCGCTTCAACGTAGCAATCGCGGCATATCCCGCCGGGATCTTGCAGGGACTCTATCAATACCGTCCGCTTGCACACCTTGCATTGCGTTGTCACTTCTTCTTCGCCTTCTTGGCTGCTGCTTTCCGCGCTTTGGCGCGAGCTTCCGTCAGTCGTTTGCCGGCCGCCTCTCGTTCCTCCGGGGTTGCGTTCGCCCACCGCGACTTGTTTAATGTCTGCGCCAGTTCACTACGTTGGGCCTTCGTAGTCTTCTTCCATCGTTTAGCCGCTAGCGCCACCGCTGCCTCATCCTTGGTCATACATACATATTGTCACACCGCACGGAAATAGTGACTAAAGTACTATTGTATCTCCGTCCGCACGGACATAAGATGGTTATGTACTTAGGTACACACGGAGAAACAATGCACTTCAACGAAAACTACGGGCCGATGGACATCGACATCGACTACGAATACGATGAGCCGGTCTGCATCTGCGAGGAATACTTTGAAGCCGTCCACCCCGCATTCTGCAAGGCTTGCAATATGTGGACAGACAACGCCGAACTGCTGATGGCAGAGTCTGTCGAGCAAGCCGAGAAGGAGGCCGCATAATGGCTAGCCCGGTCGCAACGCGCAGAGATACGCTCGTTTTTGAGAACGAAGTCGTTTACGAGTTGGTGTTGAAATACCCAACTGGCAAAGTAATCAGCAACGGGAACGTGATGTTCTCGACCAGCATGGACCAGGTGTTCTTCCTGAGACCCGAGGCCGCGCAGAAGATTCACGCGCTGGGCCTGGGAATCAACGAGCCGTTTGAATTGATCAAGCGCAACAGCGGCATCGTTGTGCGCCGGATCGGGCAGCAACCGGAATCGTCCCTCCCCAAGAGTTGGATTCCGGCCGCCGCTACAGCTAAGACAGAGGAAGGTCGCGATGCCGATAACAAAGCGGCTCCGTCTTCGCAACCGCAATCTAACACAATGTCAGGGATTATGGCAGCAAGTTACATCAGCGCTATGGATGCGTTGGTGATCGCGCAGGATTATGCCGAAGCGAAGGGCTTGCCTTTCCGGATAAGCCCGGCTGAATTACGCTCAGCAGCCCTCTCCATTTTCATTGCAACCAGTAAAGGAGGCCGCTACTAATGGCTGTAGCCCCAGTAATCACGATGCGTCCGCAAAGTCTCTTCGATCTGACCGAACGACTGACCGAGCTGCTCGACACGATCGATATGTGCGATGACCCGGACGTTCGCCTTGAATGCGAGCAGGAGATTCTCGAGACGCTCACCCGTCAAATGGGGAAAATCGATGCGATGGCAGAGTTCCAGGACCATTTGGAATTTAGCATTGCCCTCCGCAAAAAGCAGGTGCAGTTGCTCGAGAAATCCAATCGGAGAGCGAACGCCATTCTCGAGCGGATCGACAACGCCATCCTGCGGACGATGGATGCGACCGGCCGGCAACGGCTCGAGGGCAGCCTCTATTCGTTTAGTTTGCGGAAGCTGCCGCCATCCGTCGAGGTCACCAACCAAGCCGTGGTGCCGGCGCAGTATATCCGGACTACCGTTTCGGAATCGGTGGATAAGCAGGTCGCGAAGATCGATTTAAAGAACGGTATTACGATTCCCGGCCTACAGCTTGTGGTTGACCGTAAAGGCGTGAAACGTGGGTAGACAACTTACGGGCCGGGAGCAGCAAATCTCGGCCCTGGTCGCCCGCGGCTGGACGAATAAAGCGATAGCCGCCGAGCTCGAAATCAGCGAGCAGTCCGTGAAAAACATGCTGGCCCGCGCCTTTAGCAAGACAGGCGCCAGCAATCGGACGGAACTCGCGCTGTTAATGCTGAAAGCCGCTTAATTTTTGTTCTTCTGGAGACTGTCTAGGGGAGCGTTCCCCAAGCAACACAATCTAAATCGTTTTGGGAACGCCCGGCAATTCAAACCCATTACGGTAATGGAAATCTAAAGAAAGTGCATTGATTTCTACCCGCGATTGAGGGTATCGTGAGTCAGCAATATTACTCGAAACAGTAAGGTACTACCTGTTATGCCGCTTTCTTTTTCTGCGGCGTCGCCAAACGAACCCCCACTAAGTTCGGCACGCTTTGGCGTTTTATGCTATTTTGATACTGCGTTTTTGTGGACCGGCGGCCAGAGATTCTCCACCCTGGGGAATC
>Ga0070674_100000465_pt1 | contig 20429 bp, 11 predicted proteins | sample KBSM33metaG_FD_65344 | JGI IMG/M metagenome (GOLD analysis project Ga0070674, IMG submission 65344) | Miscanthus rhizosphere microbial communities from Kellogg Biological Station, Michigan, USA - KBS M3-3 metaG | ecosystem: Host-associated > Plants > Roots > Rhizosphere > Soil ... | reverse complement strand
GATCGACAAAGACCGCGGGGAGCGTCGAAGGAATCGTCACGTCGAGCTGAATACGACCGTCGAGACCTGCGCGGTACGGATCGACGATCTCGTGGAGCAGCGCGGCGACGTCCACTTCGGCAGGCTTGGCCGTGGGTGACGAGGCGAAGCTCGAAAACTCCGAGGCGATCTGCCGGAGCAGCTTCACCTGCGTGAGAATCGTGGCGACACAGTCCTGAAGAACCGGGCTCAGCGGCTCGCCACGATCGGCGTGTACGCGGCGCAAGTGCTCGGCGTTGAGCTGAATCGGCGTCAGCGGGTTCTTGATCTCGTGCGCCACCTGGCGCGCCATCTCGGCCCAGGCCTCGAGCCGGTTCGTCCTTTCAAGCTCGCCGCGCTGACGCTGCAGATCCGCAGCCATGCTGTTGAATGCTTCAACCAGCCGTCTCAGCTCGTCGGACGATGTCGCGGCGATACGTGCGTCGAGGTCGCCTTTGGCAATCCTCTGAGTGGCTCGCGTGAGGCGATTGACCGGATCTGAGATCCGTTCCGCCATTGAATACCCGAGTCCCGCGCCGGCGAGGATGAAGAGCAGTGCGGCCAGCAGCGCGCGGCGATCGAGTGTGTCGAGTTGCTCGTCGATGTCACGCTGCCGTGACGTCAGCGGCACGGTGAGGATACCGAGTTGCCTGGCAGCGAGCGGAGTGGCGGCGACGAGGTACTCGAAGTCACCGATCCGCTCGCGCGTGACCGAGGCTGCTTCGTTGCGCAAGGCGAGCGCATGGTAGACGTCGGCGTCGACTCGGGTTGGCAGCAAACCGGATGCAAAGAGGTTGCGTTCGCTCGTGGCCAGCAGCCGCGCCCCGACGAACATGTTGACGTCCTGATCGATCAGGCGGCTGACCCAGACCATCAGGTTGTCGTCGACGCCGAGGCCCAATTGCTCCGCCCGCGGAGCGGCGAGATCGGCGACGACACGCCCAGCCGCCGATGCCGTGCGTATAGCCTCCTGCTCGATGCTCGCTTCCATCTGCGCCGCCACGTAGTTCCGTGTCACGAGCACCAGCGCCACGACCGGGACGAAGACCGCAGCGACGAAAGCCAGAAACAACTTGCGATAGAAGCTCGCACGCAATTCGCGAAGCAGCGCCGAGCCGCCAAGCTCGCGCCGGCTCAGGAACTTGAAGATCGCGTTTGCCGCGAGGAGCAGCACGTAGACGAGCACGGCGAGCACGGTGATTTCAGCCAGGTTGACCAGGTGATCGAGCGGCGGAATCACCGGGAAACCGAGGGCGTAGATGCCGCCGCGGTCGTTCAGCAGGTAGACGTCATAGCGCTGCTGGCCGCGAGACAGTTGTGCCCAGACTTCCGCACGGGACTCTTCGACATGTGCGAACAGTTCGTCTGAGAGCGGCCATGCCGTCGAGGCATCCGAGTAGAGCGGCGAACGGCTCCATCCGTAGACGGCAAACTCCACGTCGCGGCCCGTGAGACCTTCTCTTTGCAGTCGATCCGGAGGCAAGAGCAGCTCGACGTATGGGTTTCTCGACGAGATGAACGGGAGGTTGCCGTAGTCATCGGGAAGGGCGTGGACGACGATCGAACCAAGGGGTGGAGCGTTCGGCTCGCTCGAACAGAACGCACGGCCGGCATGGAGGATGCGCCGCTCTTCGGCGAAGAACGGGGCGACCTCTTCGTAGAGATCCCAGTCGCAGGATCGCTCCTCGGACGTCGGCGGCGCTGTCAGATCCTCAGGCAGGTTGAACGCGAACCGGCTCACGAGTTTGCCGTCGGGCCCGTAGAGTTCGACCGACGATGTGATCGGATAACTCGCGAGGGCAGTCGTCTGCCAGACCTGAAACGCCTGATCGGTCAAAACCTCGGTGTCCGCGCTGCCGCGTGCAGTAACGAGGTCGACGAGTTGTGGAAACGCGTCGATCTGACTGAGGCTCTGCTGCACCTGCATCTGAACGTTCTGGCGCAGGTTGCGCACCTGCGGTGCGTACGTCGCCTCCACGAAATCCTCTTTCGCGTCGCGTGCGAGTTGCACCACGGTCGGATAGAACGCGAACGCCGGTGCGACCAGCGGCAGCGTCAGCAGCGTGAGGCGGAACGCCTGTGAGCCGTGACGATAGCGGGCGGCCAGCCGTCCAACAGCGAGCGCGAGGACAAGGGCGCCTGCGATCGCGGCGAGCAATGGCAGCGACCGTGAGACCGAGCGGCTTGCAAAGACTTGCCACGCGAGTGCGGGAATCGTCCAAGCACCGAGCGTGGCGATCCACATCCCCCAGTCCCGGCGCGGCATGCGCCATCGAACGAGCGCCGCCCGGAGGACGACCACGGCGAGGCCGAGGGCGGCCGCGTGCGCCGCCAGCAGCGCCACCTGCATCGTCAGACGCGACCCTTCCCAGGGATGCAGTGAGAAGTGGAGCAGATCGATGCTCGTGTGCGTGACCGTGTCGAGCAGCAGCGCGACATGGCCGAGCAGAATCGCTGCGACCAGGAAACCGGCGATGAGTTGAGTGATCAGGAACGGGATCGCCGCGTCGCCGACGGCACGCCGATCCCGCCGCTCGTGCAGACGAACGGATTCGATCGCGAAGAGCAGCAGCGTCACGATCGCGAGCGCCGCGCCCGCGGTCAGCAGGAAGTCGAATGGCGACGTCAGGAGCGGCGGCAACAACGGTGAGGCGTACGGAATACCGGAGAAGACCGCGGCGTCGGACCAGTCTGCCGGTGAGGCGGCTCGCAGGATGATGCGAGCGACGACGATCACCGCGCACAGCGAGGCCAGTGCGGTGACGTACGGCCGCATCGTTCGCGCACGATTCCGCCAGTCCACGAGCGGACCGGTAAGCAGCAGCACTGTAACCGCGAGCACCGCAATGGCCACCGATTCGGTGGCCGCCTGCCAGCGGCTGCGCGTCGCGGCCAGATCCCCGGAATCGACCGTCGCCGTCAGCAGCCGGTTCGCGGCAGGATCCTCGATGGTGAACGTGGTAGCGCCGTCGGCGGTTGGTTCGCCCTCGTACTGGAGTTGCAACGAGACGTCCGCGATCCACGTGGGAAAGCGGAAGGCGTCCGTGTCCTGTCCCTGAAGCCCGCCGACACGGCGGCCCGTCGCATCCAGCCCAAGGCTCACCGGACGCTCGACGGCTATCGTCGCCACGCGCGCGCCGTTGTCCATGACTGGTCGCACGTACATCAGGCGCAGCCCCGAAGCGCCGGGCGCAGCGAACCATGCTTCTTCACCCTGCAGACGATCCAAAGGCAGGTCGCTCGGCCGACCCGCCCATGCAAGCGGTTCCCCGTCGCCGGCGTAGATTGTCAGCGCTGAATCGAAGGGCGCGTCTTCAGTGACAACGACCGATGTGCTCGTCAGAAGTCGCCTGACGGCGCTCGTATCACCGTTGAGGGCGTCGCGAATCGTGGAGAGGTCGCTGGTCTGTACCGCCATGGCGCGAAGCCGGCGCGCCATGCGATCAAAGGCCGATCGCACCTCGGCCTCTACCCTCATCCGCATGCCCGCATCGTCCACGCCAAGCGCGACACGCTGCACGACCCGTCCGGTCACCAGCACCAGCAGCGCGCACACGACGCCACCCATCGCGATGCGCAGCAGGCGGCGCCAGAGCATGCACACATTGTAGATTTCCGATTGTTGATTGGGGGGTTAGTTTGTGATGGCTGATTGTCGCTGGTTGATTGGTGGCGGTTGAGCCCTTGGGAGTTGGGAGTTGATCAGGAGTACCATTGATCGACGCCAGTGGCCTTCCCCGTCACACTCAAAGACGTTCTGAAACGTGGTGCTTTGGTGGCCGCCGCCAACTGGCCGGTCGCGATCGTGCAGGCGACCGCTGACTCCTTGTTCAAGCTGCTTGTCGCCGCGCCGCTCATTGGGGGCATCTTCCTCGTGGCGCTGGTTGTCGGGGCTGAACCCATCGAGTTGATGTCGCTCGAATGGCGTCAGCTCGCCCCGACGATTGCCTCGACGCTGCTGGTGCGGCCCACGGTTCTCGCGGCCTGGGTTGCAGCGCTGGCAGTCGTCCTGGTGGGAGGGTCGCTCTTCGTCTTCCTCGTCAAGGGAGGCACGGTCGGCGTCCTGGTCAGGGGGGAGCGAGACGCCGGTCCGATCGAACGTCCACCTCTGATGCCTGAATCGCTCGCGCGCGCATCCGCGTTCTCGATCGAGATCTTCATCGAGTGTTCGCGCGAGCTCTTTTCGCGTTACGCGCGTCTCGGTGTGGCGCTGATGGCCGTGTACCTGGTGTCAGGCAGCCTCTACTTCGTACTGCTCGCGCGGACGGCGACAAGCGGGTGGGCGATTGCCGCACTCCTGACGGTTGCGTTCGTCGCATGGATCACGATCGTGAATCTCTTCTACCTGCTGACGCAGATCGTCGTCGCCGCGGATGACTGTTCGATCGCGATCGCGGCGTCGCGCGTGTCCGTCTTTCTTCGACGGCGGACGCGCGCGGTTGGCGGGGTCTTTCTGATCATCCTCGGGCTCGTCGCTCTGGCAACCGGTGCGTCCATCCTCGCGACGGGCGCGCTGTGGCTCGTCGGATTCGTGCCCTTCATCGGGCTGACCGTGCTCCCGCTCCAACTTCTGGCGTGGGTCCTGCGAGGGCTGGTGTTCCAGTTCATCGCGCTCGCGTCGGTTGGCGCCTACCTGAGGATCTATCGCACGGAGCCGGCCGAGGCGGTCGTGCACCCGCTGGCTCCCGTCAAGGTCTCATGACCGATTACACGCGCTTTCTTTCTCCGACTGGCCGTCAACTCACGGAGTCGGCCATTCGTCGCATGGGCACGGTCGTCGCGCGCACCGGTGACATCGTGTCGTTCGCACCTGGCTATCCTGACGCTTCGCTCTTTCCATGGCAGGAGTTGCGCGACATCAGCGTGGGCCTGCTCGATGGACACGATGCGAACACGCTGCAGTACGGACCGACGCGAGGATACAAGCCCTTGCTGGAGACCGCGATGGGTGTGCTCGAGAGGCGATCCGTCACGGCGACGCTCGAGCAGTTGATTGTGACCAGCGGTTCTCAGCAGGGCATCGATCTGATCGCGCGGGTGCTCGTCAGTCCAGGCGACGTCGTACTGGTCGAATTGCCGACGTTCACCGGCGCCATCGCCGCGTTCAAGAATATGCAGGCGGAGCTGAGAGGGATCAGGCTGGAAGAGGACGGCATCAGCCTCGAGCACCTCGACGAGGTGTGGCAGCGGGAGACACGCGCCGGGAAGACGGTGAACCTGCTATACCTGGTTCCGAACTTCCAGAACCCGACTGGATCCCTCCTGAGCCTCGCGAAACGTCAGCGTGTTCTCGAGTGGGCTGAGCGGCGAGACGTGTTGATCGTCGAAGACGACCCGTATGGCTTGCTGTATTTCGAGGATGTCGCGACGGAAGCTGAGACGAGGCCCATCAGCGCTGACGATCGGAGCGGACGTGTCCTGTATCTGAGCACGGTGTCGAAGATGCTGGCCCCTGGTTTTCGCGTCGGTTGGATGAAGGCGCCGGAATCATTGATCGAGCGCTTCGACACCGCGAAACAATCGACCGACCTGACGTCCGGCATTCTTGATCAGCACATCGTGCACGAGGCGTTACGTCGAGGGGTGGCCGACCGGCTTGCGCCGCGCTTGCGCGATCTCTATCGACACAAGCGCGATGTGATGGCGACATCGCTTGGCGCGAGGCTCGGATCGCGACTGACCTGGCCAACCCCGAAGGGCGGGTTCTTCATCTGGGCCACGTTGCCGGACGGCTATACCGATACCGCCTTGCTCGAGCGTGCGCTGCAGCATGGCGTGGTATTCGTTGTGGGCAGCGCGTTCCACGTCGATGGCTCTGGCCACAACACGATCAGGCTGTCGTTCTCGGCCCCCTCACCTGAACGGATCGGGGAGGGAGCAAAGCGCCTGGCTGAGGCCTTCGGTTAGCTACTTCGGTTGGGAGTTGGAGATTGGCGGTTGGGAGTTTGGCAGTGAGAAAGGTTCCCGGTTGAGGATTCGGCCCGGCAGCGCCTGAAGCGGAGCGAGAGGCGGCTCTCGAAACATCATGCGTGTCGGCCGTAGACCGATCGCGCGCCCGTCCCTGGTGATGACGATCATCGCCACACGAAACGGGAGTGGTGTGGCGTCCACGAGCGGGATACCCTGGACATCCGCTGCCAACTCGAATTTGTCGATCGGTTCGCCAGTGGTCGCGTTGTACGCGGCCATCGCAGGATTGTTCCCGCTGACGACGACGATCCCTCCGAAGGTCGAGGGTGGTGCGATCGTTCGCGTCGAGAGGTCACGCTTCCAGACCTGGTTTCCGTTTCCGCGCCGCAGCGCACGCAGCAGATTGTCGAGCGCGGCGAAGTAGACGAAACGATCGTCGGCCGTGCCACCCACCACATCGCCTCCGGTACCGAAACGCCACAGCAGACGGCCGCTGCCACCATCGAGCGCGTAGAGGAAGTTATCCGTCGACCCGACGAAGACTCGGTCACCTGCGACGAAAGGGGTGCTCAGCGCTCCACCCAGTTCACGCTCCCATGCAAGCTGACCATCGCCCGGCGTGAATCGGCTCACCCGATTGCCGCTCGCGACCACAACACCCGTCGCGTCCGCCCACATCGAAGGGGATGCGGAAGGAACGGGAATCGCGCGATGCCACGCGTCGGATCCATCCGAGAGTCGAACGGCACGAAGTTGATCGGGTTTGAGAAGGACGACGACCGTGCTGCCCTGAAGGGCCGGAGCCACCATCAGATCGGCATCAAGATTGACTTGCCACACCGGATCGCCGGTCGCTGCGCGTAGCGCGAGCAGCTCACGCGCACCCGCCGCGTAGAGAACGCCGTCGCTGATCATCAGTGGCCACGAGCTCATGAGAGCGACAGACCACTCCGTGGCGCCCGTCTCTCGATTGAGGGCGACGAGTTGACCGGACTGAAGCGGGATGTAGACACGCTGCGCGTCCAGCGTCCCGGCAGCGGACGCAGGCGAGGGCAGCGACGCGCTCCACGCCTCTTCGGCGGGGAGCAGTGGCGTAGGAAGAGGCTTCTGCGAGGTGTTGCGCTGGCTCCCGCTGGCTTGAGGGCATAAGCCCAACCAGAAACCTAGGAGTAACAATAAGGCGTACATCGAGCGTGATTGAGCCACTATATGTTGTGGGATAATACCGCTTTCGTTGCTCTGCCGCGGTGCCCACCCGAGTGGGAAACCGCTAGGCTCTCCATCGTGTCGCACCAGACCATTCTCGTTCTCGACTTCGGCTCGCAATACACGCAGCTCATCGCGCGCCGCCTGCGCGAGCTATCCGTGTATTCCGAGATCGTGCCGTTCAACACATCGTTGTCCAGATTGCGGGACGAGGATCCCGTTGGAATCATTCTCTCAGGCGGACCGAGCAGCGTGTCGGACGAAGGCGCGCCGATGTGTGATGCGGGCCTTTTCGACCTGGGGATCCCGGTGCTCGGCATCTGCTACGGGATGCAGCTCATGACCCGTACGCTCGGCGGCGAAGTTCGCCGTTCGGGCAATCGCGAGTTCGGGCACGCGCACGTGCACGTGGCTCGCAATGGCGGATCCGGATCGCATCGCGAGCCGCGGCTCTTTCAGCAGGTCCCGAGCGAGTTCAAGGTGTGGGCGAGTCACGGCGATGATGTGGGGGCTGTGCCACCGGGGTTTGCAGTGGCGGCAACGAGCACGACGGCGCCGATTGTCGCCATGGAAGCGCCTGAGCGGCAGCTGTACGCGCTGCTGTTCCACCCTGAAGTCGTGCACACGGAGCATGGCGTCGAGATCCTGCGCAACTTCGCCTACGGGGAATGCGCCTGCACGGGTGACTGGACGATCAGCTCGTTCATCGAGGAGTCGACGGAGCGGATTCGCCAGCAGGTCGGATCCGGCAAGGTGGTGTGCGGGCTTTCGGGTGGTGTGGACTCCACTGTCGCCGCGATGCTCATGCATCGGGCGATTGGTGATCGCCTCACCTGCATCTTCGTCGACAACGGATTGCTCCGGCACGACGAGGCGAATCAGATCCAGAAGCGGTTTCGCGACAAGCTGCATCTGCCGCTCGACTTCGTCGATGCGACCGATCTGTTTCTCACCCGGCTGGCTGGGGTCATCGATCCGGAACAGAAGCGCAAGATCATCGGCGGCACGTTCATCGACGTGTTCGAGAAGCGGGCGACGGAATTGGGCGGCTTCGGGTTCCTCGGCCAGGGCACGCTCTATCCCGATGTCATCGAATCAGCGTCCGTGCACGGCCCTGCGGTCGTCATCAAGAGTCACCACAACGTCGGTGGCCTTCCGGAACGCATGAACTTCAAGCTGGTCGAACCGCTGCGCGACCTGTTCAAGGACGAAGTCCGGCGTGTCGGCCAGGACCTCGGCCTCGAGCGTGAGTTCGTCGTGCGGCAGCCGTTCCCCGGGCCTGGACTGGCCGTTCGCCTGCTCGGTGAAATCACCAGGCCGCGGCTCGATCTGCTGCGGGCCGCGGATCGCATCGTTGCCGACGAGATCCGTCGCGCGGGTTGGTATGAACGGCTCTGGCAGAGTTTCGCAGTGCTGTTGCCGGTGCAGAGTGTCGGTGTCATGGGAGACACTCGCACCTACGAGTACACGGTTGCGATACGCGCTGTCGAGAGTCTGGATGGGATGACGGCGGACTGGGCACGCCTGCCACATGATCTGCTGGCCGCGATTTCATCACGCATCGTGAACGAAGTCCGGGGTATCAATCGCGTCGTGTACGACATCTCATCGAAGCCGCCTTCGACGATCGAGTGGGAGTAGGCGATTCATGTCGTTCGCACTTCCGGGTTCTCAGTGCTCGGTTCGCGTTCAGGTTCGGTTCGGGGTTACGCGTCCGGATTCGAGGTTCGGGCGGCGTGGCACGCGAACAGCCACGAGAACCAGGAACCAGGAACCAGAAGTAAGAACCGAACGTGAACACGAACTGAGAAGCGAGAAGAGAGAAGCGTGAACGAGTTCGTCCACTTACATCTTCACACGGAGTTCTCGCTGCTCGACGGTGCGTGCCGCATCGACGAACTGCTCGACGAGGCGGTGAAGCTGAAGATGCCGGCGCTCGCCGTGACCGAGCACGGGAATATGTTCTCGTCGGTGGTCTTTCACGATCACGCGCGCGAGCGTGGACTCAAGCCAATCCTCGGGTGCGAGGTCTACGTCGCCCAGGGGAGCCGCTTCGAGAAGAGTGGCCCGCAGACCGAGACCAACCACCTCGTGCTTCTTGCCGAGACCAACGAGGGCTACAAGAACCTGATCAAGCTGGTGTCTGCCGGCTACACCGAAGGGTTCTACTACCGGCCTCGCATCGACAAGGAACTGCTCGCACAGCATTCCGCGGGACTGATTGGCCTGAGCAGCTGTCTCAAGGGCGAAGTCGCGAGCGCTCTCAAGGTGGAGCAGGCGCGTCCGGCGCTCGAGGCCGCTGCCCGGCTGCGCGACATTCTCGGCAAGAACAACTTCTTCCTCGAGATGCAGTATCAGGGCATCGAGGAGCAGAAGATCGTCAATCGCGGCATCATCCCGCTCGCCCGTGAACTGGAACTGCCACTCGTCGCGACCAATGATGTGCACTACCTGCGGCAGGGCGACTACCAGCCGCACGACATCCTTCTCTGCATCGGCACGGGGAAGACCGTCAACGACGCACAGCGCCTGCGCTACACCGGCGATCAGTTCTTCCTGAAGACGCCCGACCAGATGGCGGCCGTCTTCAAGGATCATCCCGAGGCGCTTCGCAACACGATGCTCGTCGCAGAGCGCTGTGACGTCACGATCCCCAAGGGCCAGAACCATCTTCCTTCGTTCGGTGTCCCTGAGGGATTCACGCTCGACGCCTACTTCGAGCACGTGGCGCGCGAAGGCTTCGCGCAGCGCATGGTGCGCCTGCAGCAGCTCGCCAGCTCCGGACGTCTGCGCCAGTCGATCGACGAATACTCCCGCCGGCTCGACTACGAGATCGCAATGATCCGGAAGATGGGCTACACGGGCTACTTTCTGATCGTGTGGGACTTCATCCGCTACGCTCGCGAGGAAGGCATCCCGGTTGGACCGGGACGAGGATCGGCAGCCGGATCACTCGTGGCGTGGTGCATGCGCATCACCGACGTCGATCCCCTGGACTTCGATCTGCTCTTCGAGCGCTTCCTGAACCCTGAGCGCGTGTCGCTGCCAGATATCGACGTGGACTTCTGCGAGCGGCGGCGTGGCGAAGTGATCGATTACGTCACGCGGAAGTACGGCCGCGAGAATGTGGCCCAGATCATCACCTTCGGGACGATGAAGGCGAAGGCCGTGGTGAGGGATGTCGGGCGCGCGCTCGACATGCCGTACGCAGACGTCGATCGGATCGCCAAGCAGATCCCGCCGGCGCTCGACATGACGCTGGACAAGGCGCTCGCCGAGAACCCGATCCTGAAGGACATGGTGTCAAAGGACGCCAAGGTCAAGGAGGTGATCGACATCGGCAGACGCCTCGAGGGCATGTCACGGCATGCGTCGGTTCACGCCGCCGGTGTCGTGATCGCGCCCGGTCCGATCACGGACTACGCCCCGCTCTACAAAGGGGCCCGCGACGAAATCACGACGCAGTGGAACATGAAGGAGGTCGAGCGGATCGGCCTCCTGAAGATGGATTTCCTGGGCCTGAGCACGTTGACGCTCATCCAGGACTGCCTCGCTGAAATCAAGCGCACCGAGGGCATCGCGATCGATATCGACGCCATTCCACTCGACGATCCCAAGACCTACAAAGTCTTCGGCGAGGGTGCCGCGTTCGGGATATTCCAGTTTGAAAGCTCGGGGATGCGCGAGCTTCTGCGCAAGGCCAAGCCTGAGCGCCTCGACGACCTGATCGCGCTGAACGCCTTGTATCGACCCGGCCCGCTCAAGTCGGGCATGGTGGACGACTGGGTTGCGCGCAAGCAAGGCAGGACCGAGGTCAAGTACGAGCTGCAGCTGCTCGAGCCGATTCTCTCGGAGACCTACGGCGTCATCGCCTACCAGGAACAGGTCATGCGCATCGCGCAGGTGCTGGCCGGGTTCTCGCTGGGACAAGCCGACGTGCTTCGTAAAGCCATGGGCAAGAAGGATCCCAAGGTCATGGCGAAGCAGCGTGAGGCCTTCATGGAAGGGACGCGCGCCAAAGGCATCAACGAGAAGAAGGCCACCAAGATTTTCGAGCTGATGGAGTACTTCGCCGGCTACGGCTTCAACAAGTCGCACTCGACGGCTTACGCGTTCCTCGCGTATCAGACGGCGTATCTCAAGGCGAACTACCCATGGCACTTTGCGGCGGCGCTACTGACAATCGAAGCGCAAAACACCGACAAGCTCGCCATGTACCTGGCTGAGAGCAAAGATCGCGGCATCCCGGTGCTCCCACCTGACATCAACGAGAGCCAACTTCACTTCTCGGTGGAGAAGGGGAAGGGCGTTCGGTTCGGGCTCACGGCGATCAAAGGCCTCGGCGAGGGCGCGATCAAATCGATCATCGACGCGCGTTCCAAGCTGGGACGGATTCCCTCCCTGCACGCGCTCTGCGAGGAGCTCGACCTCCGCCTCGCCAACAAGCGCGTTTTCGAAGCGCTGGTCAAGGCCGGGGCTTGCGATTCGCTCGTGAGGGCGGACAACGGTGCCCCCGCGCCTCTGAACGTGATCCGCGCCCGGCTCTTTGCGTCTATCGACGGTGCGTGCGAGCACGGCAATCGTCTTCAGCGGAACAAGGATCTCGGGCAGGTCGATCTGTTTGGTGGTGGCGACCTGGAGAACTCGGGCCCGACGATTGTTCCGTTGCCCGACGCCACACCGTGGTCGGAGATCGAGCAGCTCACATACGAGAAAGAAACCCTCGGCCTCTACTGGACCGGTCACCCCATCGATCGCTATACAGCCGACCTGCGCGAGTACGGTGCGAAGACGACAGCCGATCTGGTTCCGAAGAGGGAGGCAGCCGTTGTGGCCATCGTCGCCGACGAAGGCGATGACGCCGGCGGTGACGCGATCGTCACGCGGCCCGACGCCGCAGGTAGCCTTGCTCAGGGCAACGGTAATGGCAATGGAAACGGAGGCGGCCGCGTCGCCGAGGACATCTCCATCGGTGGCATCATTTCGGGCCTCCGTCCGCTCAAGACGCGCAAAGGCGATCGCATGTGTGTCTTCACGCTCGACGATGCCTCCGGCAGCATCGAGGTGGTGGTCTTTCCTGAGACCTTCAACAAGTGCGGCCATTCCGCGGAGAACGGACGCAGCGTGCTCGTACACGGACGCTTCGAGCGCGACGACGAGACCGTCCGGATCCTCGCGACGGAGATCGTCCAGATCGAGCTGGTGCGCGAGCGGCTCGCCAGGTCTGTCGCCATCCGGCTCTCCATGCCGCCGCATGGGCGAGCCACGTTCGAGCGCCTCCTCGAGCTGCTGGCACAGCACAAGGGCGATCGCAAGGTGGCGTTCGTCATCCTCGAGCAGGACCGGCACCTGCGAGTGACGGCCGACGTCAGCGGCCTTCGCGTCCGTCCGTCGGAGCGCTTGGTATCCGAGGTCGAAAAGATCTGCGGCAGCGGATCGGTCAGCCTCAGGTGAATCGGGTTGACCAGCCCTGTCACCGGCAAGAGCGAGACTTAGCGTAGGAGCCTGGATGCCGCCCGACACACTCGAGTTCGAGGAACCGATCGCCGTCCTGCTGAAGGAGATCGAGGCGCTGTCGATGCTTCCGTCGACACCGGAACGCCAGCGTTCGATCGACAGCTTGTACTCGCGGGTCGATTCGATTCGCGTGGAGATCTACAAGACGCTGACGCCGTGGCAGCGCGTGCTGGTGGCACGGCATCCGAATCGTCCGACGGTGCTCGACTACGTCAGCCGGTTGTTCACTGAGTTCGTCGAGATCAGCGGCGACCGCCGTTTCTCCGACGACCACGCCATCGTGGCCGGCTATGCGCTCTACAAGGACGAGCCTGTGCTCATCGTCGGCCACCACAAGGGCGGAGGCGACACGAAGCAGAAGATCTACCGCAACTTTGGTTATGCCAGGCCGGAGGGGTATCGCAAAGCGCTCCGCGCGATGAAGCTCGCGGAGAAATACCAGCGTGCGGTCATCGCGTTCATCGACACGCCTGCGGCGTATCCGGGGATCGAGTCGGAAGAGCGAGGCATCTCGGAAGCCATCGCCGTCAATCTGCGCGAGATGGCCGCGCTCGACACACCCATCATCGTCGTCGTCCACGGTGAGGGTGGCAGCGGCGGCGCGCTCGGCCTCGCCGTCGGCGATCGCATCCTGATGCACGAGTTCGCCATCTACAGCGTGATTCCTCCGGAAGGGTGCGCGGCAATTCTCTGGCGCGATGCCGGCCGGAAGGTCGACGCCGCTCAGGCGCTCAAGCTCACGGCGCCCGATCTCCTGCGCCTCGGCTTGGTGGACGAGATCGTGTCCGAGCCTGCCGGCGGCTCGCACACAAATCACGACGTGGCCGCAACCATCCTCGACACCGCACTCTGGCGCGCACTCTCCGAGGTCACGAGGATGGAGTCCTTTCCGCGCCTGGAGGCTCGCTACCAGAAGTGGCGAAAGATGGGGAACGTGGGGATCACGGAGTGATTCAACGGCTCTGGCAGCCTCTTCAGTGTGATGACGCCCAGGCAAACGCGCTGGTCCAGGAATTGGGAGTCGCTCCGGTCACTGCACGCCTTCTGTGCATTCGCGGCATCTCGGATCTCGATCAGGCTCGCCGTTTTCTGAATCCATCGTTAGACGACTTGCTGGATCCGTTCCGGCTGACCGATATGTCGGTCGCCGTGGATCGCATCCTCGGTGCGATTGCGAAAGGCGAGCGTATTGCCATCCATGGCGATTACGACGTCGACGGCGTCACATCGACGGTGATCCTGCGTCGAGCGCTCGAACTGCTTGGCGCCGACGTGATTCATTTCATCCCCGAGCGTCTGCGGGACGGCTACGGATTGCAGCCCGCGTCGCTCGATCGGCTGGCCGCCGAGAACGTCAATCTCGTCATTTCCGTGGACTGCGGTATCCGCGGCGTCGAGGCCGCCGTGCATGCCCGTAAACTCGGGATCGATCTCATCATCACGGACCACCACGAGCCCGACACCGAGCTTCCAGACGCGGTCGCCGTCATCAACCCGAAGCGTCACGACTGCGGGTATCCGGATAAGAACCTTGCCGGCGTGGGCGTCGCGCTGAAGCTCGTTCAGGCGTTGTGCGCGCGTTCAGGTCGCAGTCACTGGATTCCGGCGTTCGTGAAGGTCGCTGCGATCGGCACGCTGGCCGACGTCGTGCCATTGATCGGGGAGAACCGCGTCATCGCGAAGCTCGGCCTCGGCATGCTCTCGAAAGGGCCGCACAAGATCGGTCTGCGCGCGCTGCTCGACGTGTGCGGGCTCACAGGGAAGGAAATCGACAGTTATCACATCGGCTTCGTCCTCGCGCCTCGTGTGAACGCCGCAGGGCGCATGAGCACACCCGACATCGCAGCTCGGCTGCTCCTGGCGTCTGACGATGGCATGGCCGACGAAGCGCGCCAGTTGGCGGAGCAGCTCAACACGGAGAACCTCAAGCGCCAGGAGGAAGAAGCCGGCATCGTCGCACAGGCGAAGAAGTTGGTGGAGACGGACCTCGATGTCGGATCGCGCCCGGTCATCGTGGTCTCGGGCGAAGGATGGCATCGCGGAGTCATCGGGATCGTAGCGTCGAAGCTGGTCGATGCGTTTCATCGCCCGGCGATCGTGATCTCGACAGACGGTGACGTTGCTCACGGGTCGTGCCGAAGCATTCCGTCGTTCAATATGCTCGGTGCGCTCGAGTCGTGCGGTGACGCGATGATCAAGTTCGGAGGCCACAAGCAAGCCGCCGGCCTCACGATCGAATCGGCGCGAATTCGTGAGCTCCGTTCGCGCGTCAACGACTACGCCGAAGAGCGGCTCCACCCGGACGATCTTCGGCCTCGTATCTGGATCGACGGCGCACTGGCATTTCGCGGCATCAGCGAGCAGGTCGCTTCGGAGATGACGACACTTGCGCCGTTTGGTGCGGGCAACCCGAGACCTGTCTTCCGCGCAAGCCGCGTCGAGGTCGTCGACGGCCCGCGCCGCATCAAGGACCGCCACCTCAAGATGTCGTTCAAGCAGGATGGGCGCATCCTGCGCGGTGTGGCCTGGCGCGCCATCGAGCGCGAGACGTTCGTGAGCGAGCATCGCTCGGCCATCGACCTCGCGTTTTCGCTCGAGCAGGACTCCTGGAACGGCGAGCGTTACCTCCAACTTTCAATCGCCGACTTCAAGGAACCCGACAGCTGACGGGTGCTATCCTGTACCAACTGAATGACTTCTTGGCAGAAGCGCCTGCGCATAGGCCTGGCCGTTTTCGGCATTTTGTTTGCCGGGCTGGTGTATCGCTCCATCGGTGAACGCCGAGTCGCAGGCCCAGTCCGTCCAGCCGAACGAACAGACCCGAGTGCCCAGGTCGAAACGACAAACGCCGAACTCCAACAGGTGCGTGGCACCGAGCAGGAGTTCGAGATCAAATCCGAGCGCACGCTGACTTACGCCGACAACTCGCTCAAGCACGTCAACGTGGTGATCACGGTTCATCGGGAAGGGCGGGTCTACGTGGTCACGGCAAAGGAAGCGTCTGCCGGACCGAATCAAGTCGAGCTGCATCTGTCGGGGGCCGTCAAGATCTCCGTGAGCGATGGCTTCGAGCTGATGACCGAGCAGGGCACGTTCAATCAGGACGAAAGCATCGCGCGTGCGCCGGGTGCGGTGACCTTCAAGAAAGGGCACATGTCGGGCTCGGGATCGAACGCGATTTACAACCAGAAGGACGACGTGCTCAACATCGCCGAGCGCGCGAGGATCGTCGTCACCGAAGCCAACGGCAAGAACTCGTTCGACGGTGCAGCAGGGAGCGCCGTTCTCGACCGTACCCAGGACGTCCTCTTTCTTGAGTCGAACGTGCGTGTCCTCCGCGACACGCAGGTCATCGATGCGGACAAGGTCATGGCGAGGTTGTCGCCGAACGAAGACGTGATCACGGCCCTCGAGCTTCGCGGGAACTCAAATGTGAAGGGTGGCAACGGGCCGCTCGATTCGATGAACGCTGACGCCATCGATCTCACGTACTCGGAGGACGGCATCAAACTGGAGCGCGCGCTGCTGAATGGGAAGGCGAGTTTCAGCACGGCTGCCGACGAGCATGCGTCGTCGCGTCGCATGGCCGGAGGCGTGCTCGAGGTCACGACAGCAGCCGACGGCACCGTGGCGAAGGTCGCGGGCAAGGATGGAGTCCAGCTCGACATGCCGCCGGTCGAGGACGGACCGCCAAGGACGATTCGCGCACGCACGCTCGACGCGACCGGCGAGCCAGGTCGAGGGCTCACCGCGGTTCGCTTTCGAGACGACGTCGTGTTTCAGGAAGACAACAAGGCCAAGGGTTCCTCTCGTGAGGTTCGCGCGCAGTCGTTGAACGCGTCGCTCGAGGGTGACGGATTGCGCAACGCGTTCTTCAGCGGCGGTGTGTCGTTCAAGGAGCGCGGGTTCGAGGCGGCAGCGGCAGAGGCACGCTACCAGCCAGGTGTGGGCATCCTGAACCTTTCGGGTACCGGCGGCCCACGTCCATTCGTCACTGACGATCAGATTCACGTCGAGGCTCGCGAGATCGATGTCACGCTCGAGAGCCACGGGATGGAAGCGCGAGGCAACGTCCGGACGACGCTGAGTGGCAAGTCCTCGACCGCGAAAGATCGTGATGGCGGACGTTTGCCGGGCTTGTTGAAGGAAGGGCAGGCGGCGACTGTCAACGCCGAACAACTCGAGTACAAAGGCGCCAACGGCCGCGCGGATTACTCCGGCATGGCCACCCTCTTCCAGGGCGACACCGCGATTCGCGGCGACCGCATCGTCCTCGATCAGCAGAAGGGCGATCTCGTCGCGTCCGGGTCCGCTCGATCGACGTTGATGCTCGACAAGGGACGCACGGATGGCCGCGCCAACGAGATCCGCTACGACGAGGCGGCACGGACCGTGACCTACAGTGCCGGCACGGTTGCACCGACAAGCGGACAGGGAGCCAGTGTGCCGAGTGTGCCGCTCGCGCAGGTGAGCGGGCCCGACGGCGACTTGCGCGCCGAGCGCGTCGAAATCGTCCTGGCGCGCGAAGAGAACGGCGTCGATCGTCTGGAGGCGTATAACCGCGTCACGATGGTCGTGGGCGCGCGGACGGCGACCGGCACCCGCCTGACGTATCACGCCCACGAGGAGCGGTATGTCATATCGAGCACTGGAGTTACCCCAGTGTCGATTCGCGAGGGGTGCAGCGAAACCACCGGCCGGACGCTGACCTTCTTCAAGTCGAGCGACAGGATTATCGTCGACGGCAACGAGACACGTCGGACGGAGACCAAGCCATGCAAGCCACAGCCAGCGCCGAGTCTGCCCCAGCCGTCGCCGCCCACGCGATGACGTCTACGCTGCAGACAAAGGAGCTGACCAAGTCGTATGGCGGACGCACCGTGGTGCGCGGCGTCAGCATCGAAGTTGGCTCTGGCGAAATCGTAGGCCTGCTGGGACCGAACGGCGCGGGTAAGACGACGACGTTCTACATGACCGTCGGCCTGACCGGGCCAGACTCGGGGCGCGTGCTGCTCGACGGCGAAGATGTCACCGACGCGCCGATGTATGCCCGCGCGCGAAAGGGAATCGGGTATCTGCCACAGGAGCCGTCGATCTTCCGCGGACTCTCGGTCGAGCAGAACATCATGGCAATTCTCGAAACGCTCCCGATCGATGCGAAGGCACGGCGGGAGCGTTTGAACGATCTGCTGGCGGAACTGAGCCTGACGCCCCTCAGGTCAGCTCCGGCTCACACGCTGTCTGGCGGCGAGCGCCGTCGTGCTGAGATCACGCGCGCGCTCGTGATGTCGCCCAGGTTCATCCTGCTGGACGAGCCGTTTGCCGGCATCGATCCCATCGCGGTGAGTGACATCCAGAACATCGTGTTTCACTTGAAGGAGCGCGGCATCGGCGTCCTGATCACGGACCACAACGTTCGTGAAACGCTGAGGATCACGGACCGCGCATACATCGTTCACGATGGCGCGATTTTTCGCAGTGGAACGCCTGAATCGCTCGCCGCGGATGAGGACGTGCGCCGGATTTATCTGGGGACCGAGTTCCGGTTGGACTAAGATGGATTACGGGTTCGCTGGCTGATGGCCATCTCGCAGAAGCTACACACCAAGCTCGTTCAGAAGCTCATTCTGACGCCTTCGCTCCAGCAGGCAATCAAGCTGCTGCCGATGTCGACGCTCGAGCTCTCTGAGTTGCTGAACCAGGAGATGGTCGAGAATCCAATGCTCGAGGAGGTCCCGACCGAGGAGCTCCAACCGGTCGAGGCGGCCCCCGCTGAAAAGCAGGAGGAGAAGCCCTCCGAGAAGAAGGCGGACTCGTGGGACGACCAGGACTACGAGTACTTCTTCGGCGACTACCTCGACGAGGGGTATCGTCCGCGCACGCCGACCGAAGTCAAAGAGCTACCTCCGATCGAGAACACATTATCGACGGGGCAGTCGCTGTCCGATCACCTCCTCTGGCAACTGTCGATGCAGACCGACGAGCCGCTCATTCGCGAGATTGGCGAAGCGATCATCGGCAACCTCGACGACGACGGATATCTTGTGGCGACGGTGGAAGAACTCGCCGCGATGGGACCGTGGCCGGTGGAGGATGTCGAGCGGGCGCTCAAGCTGCTGCACGGCTTCGACCCGATCGGTGTCTGTGCGCGCGATCTGCAGGAATGTCTGCTGTTGCAGCTGCGGCATCTCGGGATGGCTGGAACGCCCGCCGACCAGATCGTGACCGAGCACATGCGGCTCCTGCAGAACCATCAGGTGCCGGAACTGGCGCGCAAACTTGGGCTCACGATCGACGACCTCAAACAGCACATCGAGCTCATTCGTCATCTCGATCCGAAGCCGGGAAGCCGCTACAACCCCTCGCAGTCGCAGTATGTGATTCCCGACGTCTACATCGTGAAGATCGAGGATCAGTACGTCGCCGCTCTCAACGAAGAAGGGCTGCCGCAGCTGCGCATCAGCCCAGTCTATCGACGGTTGCTCGACAAGAACGCGTCAGAGAATACCGACGAGACGCGCGCATACGTGAAAGACAAGTTCCGCTCGGCGCTGTGGCTGATCAAGTCGGTGGAGCAGCGCCAGAAGACGATTCACAAGGTCGCCTCGAGCATCATCAACTTCCAGCGCGACTTCCTCGATCATGGCATCGAGTATCTCCGGCCGCTCGTTCTTCGTGACGTGGCTAACGATATCGGGATGCACGAGTCGACGGTCAGCCGTGTGGTGACGAACAAGTACATGCACACGCCGCAGGGCGTGTTCGAGATGAAATACTTCTTCCATAGCGGCATTTCGAGCTCCTATGGAGAGGCGGTGTCTTCCGTCACGATCAAGCAGCGCATCCGGAAGATCATCGAGCAGGAAGATGCCAAGAAGCCGTTGAGCGATTCCAAGATCGTCAGCATCCTTCAGCGTGAAGGGCTCGAGCTGGCGCGCCGCACGATTGCCAAGTATCGGGAAGAGCTCAAGATCCCCACATCCAACCAACGCAAGGTTCTGTACTGAGACCTCGGGGCCGTGGCCCTGAGCGGATTGCGGTCGCTATGCGTCTCGAACTGACAGGACGACACCTCGCCATCACCCCGGCCATGCGGGCACTCGTTGGGCAGCGGCTCGAATACACACTCAAGCGCTTGAACGACAGCGCCCTGTCGGCGCACGTCGTGCTGACTCGCGAGCGTACAAGGATTCGAGCAGAGGTCACGCTGCATGCTCAGCGCGAGCGGTTCCTGCACGCCGAGGCGACCGGACAGAACGTCGAGTTGGCGATCAATGCCGCCGCGGACAAGGTGGATCATCAGGCGCAGAAGCTGAAAGGGAAGCGCGACGGGCGCAAGCGTCGAGGACCGTCGGCGGTCAAAGCAGGGGCCTCGACGTCCGAGGCGGCGGCGGCACCGCGGTCAACCGCGAGACCGCGCCGCCGCATCATTCGTGCGAAGCAGTACGGGGTGAAGCCGATGTCAGTCGAGGACGCGGCGGCTGAAATCGACGATGCCGCGAATGGATTGATCGTGTTTCGAAATTCGGCCACTGATACCGTCACCGTCCTCTTTCGCAGGGCCGACGGCAACCTCGGTCTGATCGAGCCGGAGGCATAGGGCGGTCTGGCGATGGCAGAGCCCGTGTTGACGGTGGCGGGCCTGGTCGAGCGGGGCTCGGGCCCGGCAAGTCTTTCGCTCGAACTGCTCGGCGGACATCACGGTCTCGACCGCCGCATCGGCAGCCCGTACATCCAGAAGACAGGTCTGGCGCTCGCCGGATTTCACGAGTACCTGC
>Ga0070674_100000464_pt1 | contig 20437 bp, 15 predicted proteins | sample KBSM33metaG_FD_65344 | JGI IMG/M metagenome (GOLD analysis project Ga0070674, IMG submission 65344) | Miscanthus rhizosphere microbial communities from Kellogg Biological Station, Michigan, USA - KBS M3-3 metaG | ecosystem: Host-associated > Plants > Roots > Rhizosphere > Soil ... | reverse complement strand
GTCTGACGTGGCTCGACGAGCGCGCGGTGCTGCTCAGCGCACTCGATCGCTCGAGCGCGCCACTACAACTGTGGCTGATGTCCTATCCGGACGGCGCGCTCCGCCGGCTGACGAACGACACCAGTCAGTACGTGAGCCCGAGCCTGACAGCGAATCGTGGAGCACTGGTCGTGGCACGCAACGACGCCTCGTTCAGCGTCTGGACAAGTGACGCGACCGTTGAGCGGTGGACGCAGACCGTACCGACAACACCGGCAAAAGGTCCTATCGGGTTCCGGCTCCGATGGATGGGGGACGATCTCGTGTACCCGGCAACGGCATCGGGTGGGTTCGCTCTCACGCGGTGGCGAGTCGCGACGAAGACGACGGAAGTCCTGGCGCCAAGCGCCGGGAATCAGAGCGTGAGCGCCGACGGCTCCCGGATCGTGTACTTCGACTACGACACAGGTGAGGTGTGGAAGGCGGACGGCGCGAAACGGGATCGCCTGACGTCGAGCGGCACCTTCGGCGCGGCGTCCTCCGGACGGCTGTCGCCGGACGGACGGCTCCTGGCCATGATCGATCCCACAGGGCCGAAGGGACTCGTCGTCCGAGTCATGTCTGTGGACGACCCGGGCAACGTGCGCGAGATCGTGGCCACTGGCGTGCGCCAGGGCGGGGCGGAGATCTCGCCCGATGGCCGCTCAATCGCATTCAGTTCGTTCGACGCGCAGAACCAGCCAGCCGTGACGGTGTGCGACCTCGAGGCCTGCTCATCGAAGAAGACGTTCCCCGCGCGTGGGATCTTAGACTCGCACTGGACGCCCGATGGCCGCGGCATCGCGTACACCGACGCTCGCACCCGATCGGACATCTGGGTACAACCACTCGACGGTGCCCCTCCGCGTCAGCTCACTCACTTCCCGTCCGACGGACAACAGATCGGAGACTTCGCCTGGTCCGCCGACGGCAAGCGGCTGGCCGTGGCCCGCGCGCGGATCTCGAGCGACATCGTTCTGTTTCGGGGGTTGCGCGGGACGACGCGCTGACGCGCACCGCGCGAAGACCACGAAGAACACGAAGGGCACGAAGAAGAACTCTTCGCGGTCTTCGTGTCCTCCGTGAGCTTCGTGTTCGTTAGAAACTGAACGTCACATTGAACCGTGCGAATCGCGGCGGCACGATCGCCATCGGCTGCAGCCAGGTCGAGCCATTGGTCGCGTACGCGTAATTCGCGTCGAACGTGGTCGTATCGTTAGTGTTGAACAGGTTGTAGAGATCGACACCGATGTCAGCACGTGTCGACCCGAACCTCAGGATCTTGGCGAACCGCATGTCCACCTGATTGAGGCGATCGTCCGGGTAGAGCTCACCGGGCAAGAGCAGGTTGACGGTGGTGGTGCCGTTGATCAGCGAACCAGCCGGCAGTTGTCCGAGTATCTGCTGCACGACGCTGTTCGGCAGCTGGTAGTTGGCGCTCAGTGACGCGCCGTTGGTCGCGGAACCACCGCCGACGCCGCCGATGTTGTTCGGGTTCAGTGATCGAATCTGTGCGCTGACGAGCACATCGATCTTGGGGACGGTGTACGCCGCCAGGGCCCTGAAGGACGTCATCACCGGCTCGGTCACGTGGCAGGCTGCCGCCTGTGTCAATTGCGAGGTGGCCGTGCCCGTTCCGAGGATGGTCTCTGGCAGGTTCTTGCTCGTGTCACACGTATCTCGCACGCCGCGGCCCGTGCTCGTCCCGCCCTGGAACGTCAGGCCGTTGGCGAGCCGCGCATTCACGGACACGTTCACGCCATGCCAGTACTGCGTGCGCGCATCGCCGAAATCGGTCTCGAACGTCCTGTAGGTCTGCGCGCCGATCGCTCGAAGCCGGGAGTAGACCGTGACCGGGTACCCGCCACCGCCGGGCAGGTCCGGATGCAGCGGTGCTGTGAAGGTCCACGGCGTGTAGTCGGATGGCCCGACGAGTTGGTTGTCATCGACAAAGAAGTTGTTGAACCAGCGCCGGTTGTAGCTGGCGTCGACCGACACGCGCGGGAGCAGTTGCTGCTGGACCGACACGCCGAGCTGCCCGTCGGCGGGACGCACGCCCCATCCGCGCAGAATGTCCGGGTTGACAACCGTCAGGTTGGGATTGGCATTGCCGAAGTTCGCGTTGTCGCCGGTCAGCGCCCCGCAGTTGTCACCGCCCGTGGCCAGGTTGTTCTGCGCCGCCGGGTTCCTCAGATCGCAATCCACGACGTAGTTCCCGTTGTCCTGCCACGCGCGCGCAGGCGTCAACACGTTTCTCTGGATCCGGGCGGCTGGGTTGTTGGCGGTGTAGTTCTCGTCGTTGGTGGCATTCTGCAGGTATTTCCCCCAGTTGGCTTTGAGCGCGGTCTTGCCGTTTCCAAAGACGTCCCAGGCGGCGCCCAACCGCGTCGTGATGTCGTTGTAGCCGGCCACGCTCACCGTTCGGGGGAATGTGATCGGCGCAGGATTGAATCGCGAGATCTCCGTGGTGCCGTTGCCATCGGCCGGTGCCCAGCTCGATGCCCGGTCGTAGCGCACGGCGCCCTGAAGCGTCAGGCGCCCCATCGTCCACTGATCCTGAGCGAAAAGCGCGGACGTCGCCGTCCGGTCGTTCTGCTCCCACCTCGTGGCGAGGGTGTAACTGACACCGTTCAGCTGACGGTTGTTCATCGTGTAGCGCAGCAGCGTGGAATTGGCGTCCCGCGCCTGGAGCGAACGTTGATACGAACCCTGATAACCGACTTTCAGGTTGTGCGCACCTGTGACGTAAGCCATCGACGCGCGCCAGTTGTTCGGGTTCGCATCGTTGTTCGCCCATCCGAACCCGAGCGGATCGAACGTACCGCGATAGGTGAAGTTCGCGCGATGATCGTCGATCGCCTGTGCTTCGGTGACCGGAATCGTGCTCGTCAGCGAGTCAGGCGGCGCTATTCCAAAGCCTGCCCACAGATACTGGAATCGCGAGAAGCCGGCCTCGAGCAGCACCCTGTTCGACAGCGGAGATGACCAGGTCGCCTGCGTCACGTTGTATGGGAAATCGTGGTACCCCGGCCACGTCTCGGGCGAGGCCGTCAGGGTGCCGAGCCCGATCCAGTCGTCACCACGTCCGCGGCAACCGCTCCCGGCCGCGGTGATGGTTCCGCCCGAGCAACGGTGCTGATACTCGTGGGAGAAGGTGACGCGGTTCCTCGGGCTCACCTGAGCCGTCAGCTTGATCGAGAAGATGTCCCGGCGATTCGTTCCGCGCCCCTCAACCGACGGATCTTGTTTGTAGTCCCAATGAGAGGGATCGCCGGCATACAAGTTCGCGAAGACGCCTTCGGTGAACGTCGTGCTGCCAAAATCGCGAGCAGAGCCGAAGAACCACAGGCGGTCGCGCACGATCGGCCCGCCAAGCGCACCACTGACATCGTATTGATTGAGCAGCGCCGGCGGCCGTGTCAGGCCGATGCTGGCCAGGTACTCGTCAATGTTGTCCGACCGCAGGCCATCGCCAGTACCGCTGTAGAACGCCGTCCCGCTGAAGCTGTTGCCGCCCGACCGGGGGATCAGGTTGACGCTCGGCCCGCCTGCTTCGCTTTCACCGAGCCCCCCCGACACGAGGACCTGCATTTCGTCGGTGTTCGCCACGTCGTAGATGAACGTGGACACGCCGCCACCGTTGAACGACGCCGCGACCGGAAGGCCATTGATCAGCATGCGCCCTTCGTTGGCGCGACCACCGTTGGACGTGAAGAACGTCATGAACGGCTCGGTCATCGCGCCACGCGACGTGTTGTCAGTCGTGATCCCGGGAATTGCGGCGAGCAACGTACCGTAGCTGCGTGTAACGGGAAGCGTGGCGAGCGCTTCGGCACCGATGACCATCTCCCGCCGCGTGGATTGAGTGTCCACGATGGGCGTCTCGCCGGTGACGGTCACGGTTTCCTGGAGAGCTCCGATCCGCATCTCGGCGTTGATCGGGATCACGCCCGACCCGGTCACCTGCACGCCCTGGCGCTGGACCGCGTTGAACCCCGTCAGAGTAAAACTGAGGTTGTAGGTGCCAGGCGGCAAATCAGTAATGCGGTACTGACCAGTACCGTCGCTGACGGCTCTGCGTGTCTTTTCAATGAGAACCGAGCTCGAGGCCTCAACAGTGGCGCCAGGCAGCACGGCGCCTGACGTATCGCGAACCACACCGGCCAGCGTCGCCTGGGCGTGGACGAGGGAGGGAGCCATCACCTGCATCAGCGCGACACAGGCATACACCACCGCGATTCTGCCGCTTGAACGCATGAACAGACTCTCCTCTCTCAGTTGCGAGAACGTGCACCGGAGGTCCCGTACGAGTGCGTGGGCCGAAACGATTTAGAGGTGAGGGCTATGAAGTGGGCGAATCTTGAACCCGCAAAACTGAGATGTCAAGAAGCTGGTTGGTGGATGGTGGTGAGTGGATAGTGGTTGAGTTCGTGGTTCTGGCACCAGCCACCAACCACCAACCACTATCCACCGTCCAGCTATCGCGGGTTGTCGTGATGCGAACCGTCTTTGATCAGATCCAGGTCGCGATCCTCGCAACGCGGCGACTCTTCGATCTCGCGATCACTCAGCCATAACGCCTGCGTGCGTTCCTTCCAAGGCTCGACCAACACCGTGGGGTCGACTGCGGTCGCTTCGTACTGAATGGTGTCCCCGACGCGGCGCAGCCGCTCGATGACCTTGAGATCCTTCGAATGGAACGCACCGTTGTCGGTGAGCCATGTCTCTTCGTTGAAGTTCACTGTCTCGACGACCAGCGTGTCGCCTTCATACCTTCCGATCGCATCACCCAGATAACTGGACGGCAGGTCCTTTCGATGCGCACGGCCGTCGGTCGGGATGATCCTGAAGAACGACCCATTCACATCGTCGTAGAGGAACAGCACCTCGCGCGCCGTCTGCACGATCTTCGCGGGCGGCCCGATGCGAGGGACGCCAGGAGGCTGACACTGGAGCGCCGTATCGACCTCGACCTGCCGCTCGGCCAGGTCCTTCACCTTCGCGACAAACTCCTGCTTGTACTTCGGAAAATTCGGCGCAGGTGGTGCAGCAGGTGGGCCACCGGCTCTCCCGCCGGCTCCGCCAGCACGAGCGCCTGCTTCACCCGCGCGCGCCGCCGGTGCGGGCGGGCATCCAACGACGCACACCGATCCGTTGTCGAGGCTCTGGGGACGCACGAACTCGATCCCACCGAGATGGTCCCAGGTGCCGTTGAGATCGGACTTCCCGTCGGCGAGGCGAGGCGTTGGTTTCTTCGCCAGTTCGGCCAGACGATCGGCCGTCATTCGCGGCGCCTGCGCCGCCGCGGGTGAACTCACCGCAACGACCGCGGCGACGACGAGCGCTCCGACCGGGACTCGGTGCGTCATGTCCGATCTCCTCTAATCTCTGCCGAGTTGAACGTGATGGCCATCCGCATAGGTGATCTTCGAAATCCAACCCAGCTTCTTCGTCTCGTCTCTCGCGGCGATCGCGGCGATCGTGACGACTTCTCCGGGCTGCCCCTGCAGCGTCTCCTTCGTCAACCCGGCGCGACGCATCATCGCCGTGGGAAGCGTTGACAGCGTCCACGTCGTGACGGCGCCATCCTTGTCCTTCACGTCGAGATGCAGGTAGACGTGCGGATTGATCCAGTCCACCTTCGAGATCACGCCGGTCAGCGTCAACGGCCTCGACGCATCGTATTGCCCGGAGACCGAATGATGTGCAGAGAGGGGGCCTGCCACCATGAGTGTTGCGGCCACAAGCACGACGGCGAAGCGATGTCGCATCGAAAACCTCCGAGGGCGTGAACGCAGGACGCAAGCCTATGCCCGCGTCCGGCCTCGGTCAAGAGACGTCGCCGACGCTGGGCAGGTAGAGGTAAAACGTCGCGCCGCGCCCCGGCTCGCTCTCGACCTCGATGTGCCCGCCGCTCTGCTCGACGATACCGTGAGCCACGGAAAGGCCGAGGCCGCTGCCCTTCCCGAATTCCTTCGTGGTGAAGAACGGCTCGAAGATGCGAGCCTTCACCTCCGGCGTCATTCCACGGCCGGTATCGCTGACTGCGAGCCGCACGTAGCGGCGGGGCGCGAGCGTCGGATGGCGATTCGCGTGCGCGCCGCCGAACTCGACGATGCTCGTAGCGAATGTCAGGCGCCCCCCGTCCGGCATCGCCTCGCGAGCGTTGACCGCCAGATTCAGGAGCACCTGCGCAAACTGGTTGCGATCCGCTCGCGCCTGCACGGGATTACCGTCACTCTCAACCGTGATGTCCACGTCGGGTCCAAGGACGCGGCGCAGAGTCTTGGCAGACTCGGCGACCTCGAGATCGATGTCGAGCACCGATGGCTGCATCGCCTGACGACGGCCAAAGGCCAGAAGTTGGCTCGTGAGCGACGCCGCCCGCTGTCCGGCGATGCGCACCTCTTCGAGATCGTGCCGCGTGGTGTCTTCCGCGGTGAACCGGGCGAGCATGAGATCGGTGTAGCCGTTGATGATGGTCAACAGGTTGTTGAAGTCATGAGCGACACCGCCGGCCAGTTGTCCGACCGCCTCCATCTTCTTCGAGTGCAGCAACTGCTCCTCGGCGAGTCGCTGCTCGGTGACATCGACCGCAGAACCGATGTAGCCGTAGAACCGTCCCTCCATCGAACGCGGCACACCTTCATCCACGATCCGCCGGTACGTCCCATCGCGATGGCGGAGGCGGTACTCCATGGAGAACGGTTGTCGCGCATCGAATGCCCGCGCGTAGACGTCGAAGCAGCGTTCCCGATCCTGTGGATGGACACCCTCGAGCCAGCCGTCACCCAGTTCCTGCTCGAGCGTTCGTCCGGTAAACGCCAGCCATGATTCGTTGAACCAGTCGCACCGCTTGTCGAGGCCGGAGCTCCAGATCATCACCGGCGCGGAAGCCACGTTGGAGAATCGCTTCTCGCTCTCCTGAAGCTTCACCGTGCTCTCGCGCAGGCCTTCACGTGCCAGCCACAGATCGTGAATGTCTGTCGTCGTGCCGATCCACTTTATGACGGCGCCGCTGCCAGCCCTCACTGGAACGACGCGCGACAGCACCCTGCGATACACGCCGTCGTGCCGCCGGAAGCGGACCTGGACTTCGTGCGGCTCGCCGCGCTCGAGCGGCGTGCTGATCGCGGCCGCCATGGCTGCGCGATCGTCCGGATGGATCAGATCGCGCCAGCCCTCGGCATCTATCCCCTGCAGTGTGCGGCCCGTGAACGTAACCCACGCCGAATTGACGAAGTCCACGGTGTTGTCGGGTCGCAGCGTCCAGATCATGCCCGGCTGCGCCTCGGTCAGCAGCCGATAGCGTTCCTCGCTCTCCTCCAGCATCTTCTGTCCAGCGCGCAGATCCTGTTCCTGCGCCTGCAGGCGACGTCCGCGACGATGGGAGATTTCACAGAGCCAGCTGGTGAGGAGGCCGAAGACAAAGAAGAGGGCGACGGCGATACCGTCGCCAACGTCGTTGAACACGAACCCTGTCCGCTCAACGAAGAACCACGTGGCGATCGTGCCGATGACGGTGGCGAAGACACCCGGCTTCCATCCACCCAGCCATCCTGTGAGCAGGATGACCAGGAAGAACGGCCCCAGTGGCCCACGGCCACCGAGATCACCAACGACGTGACGGATGAGCGCTGCCGCGCCGGTTCCGGCGACAGCGACAACGTAAACCAGAGCGCCGGCTGACAGTCGTTTCACTCAGCAACCATTAGTCCATTCTTTTTGAGGAATTGTTGGATGGTCGAGTAGATCATCGTGCGCTGCTCGGGGGTGAAGTTGCCATGGCCGCCACCCGGAATCGTGATCAACTGGTTGACGACCCCGACCTTGTTCAGCGCTTCGTGCAGTCGAACGCCATGCTGGTACGGCACGACGCGATCGGCGTCCCCGTGGATCGACAGGATCGGTGGGAGTCCCTTGCGAACGTAATTGAGCGGGGACACCCGGTTCGCGATCTCTGCACGGTTCGGCAGACTGCCCAGCCACGTCATCGCCGCATTCGCGCGATTGGGACCATCGATAACGTCGTTCACGTCAGTGACACCGAACCAATTGATCGCCGCTGCCACCGTGGGCACCGGCGTCGCGCCCGCGCATTGACGATCGAGGCCAGCGCTTTCGGGAATCATCGCGCTCGTCAGCGCCAGATGCCCTCCGGCCGACTCGCCCATCGTCACGATCTTATTGACGTCGATGTTGTAGGTCTTGGCTTGAGCGGCGAGAAATCGCAGCGCGCACAGACAGTCTTCGACCGCGGCCGGCGCAGGAGCCACGCGCGCCAATCGATACTCCACGTTCACGACGTTCCATCCCATTTCCATCCAGGGGATCAGGGACAGCAACGATCCTTCTTTCGTTCCAGCCGCCCAGAATCCGCCGTGGAAGTACACGAGCGTCGGCTGCGGCGTGGTGACGTCGCGACGCGCGTAGATGTCCAACTTGGATTCGTAGTTGCTCGCCGTGAGGTAGGTAATGTCGGGCACCACTCGATACTGGTTCGCGGTGTGCGCTGCCCAATTGGCCGATGGCGACAACTGCGCGTAACTCGTTTCCGGGAGGAGCGCTCCGAAGGCGATGACCGCAAGGAATAGTGCTGTTCTCATGCGCGGGAGAATACACTGTTTCGCGGCTTTTTTAGCTCGCGAGACCGCCTCCCGCGAAAGGCCGTGGCTCATCATGACAAACGTATCTCGCCTCGTACTCCTGGTGGTGCTCGCGGGCACGTTCGCATCGCCCGCTCAGGCGCAGCGCTACGCCGCCGCGCGCGACGGCGACATGGTCAGGCTGACCGATCGCACGTCAGACATTGTCGTATCGATCCTTCCGTCGGTCGGAAATATCGCCTTCGAGATGCGCGTCCAGGGACACAACGTGCTGCGCTTCCCGCAGAAGACGAGCGCAGAGTTCAAGGCACAACCGAATGCGACCGGGATCCCGTTCATGGGCCCGTGGGCGAATCGACTTGACGAACAGGCGTTCTACGCGAACGGCAGGCGCTACGCATTCGACATGAGCCTCGGGAACGTCCGCGGAAACATCCCGATCCACGGCTTCCTCACGACGACCGACCAATGGCAGGTCACGGCGACGCGCGCTGACGGCGAAGGGGCCTCGGTCACGAGCCGGCTCGAATTCGCCAGACAGCCGATGTGGATGAAGCAGTGGCCGTTCGCTCATACGATCGAGATGACGTATCGACTCGCGAACGGACAGTTGGAAGTCGAGACCGCGATCACGAATACCAGCGCCGAGGCTATGCCGGTCGCCGTCGGTTTTCACCCCTATTTCCAGTTGACCGACGCCCCGCGCGACGAGTGGACGATCGCAATCGGCGCGCGCACGCAGTGGAAGCTCGACGCGAACAAGGTCCCGACAGGTGAGACCGTTCCGATCGAAGAACTGCTTCCCAACCGCTCGTCCGCACCACTTCGCGAGTACAGCCTCGACGACGTGTTCAGCGATCTGGTCCGGGATGCGGTGGGCCTGGCGACGATGTCGGTGTGGGGCCGCAAGCAGCGCCTGGATGTGGTGATTGACCAAGGGTATCGCTCGGTCGTCGTCTGGGCACCGAGCCCGTCTGGCACCGGCCGGGGAGGACAAGGCCCTTCCCCACCCGCTGAGAGAAACTTCATCTGCTTCGAGCCGATGGCGAGCATCACCAATGCCCTCAACATGGCTCACAAAGGAACATACAAAGAACTTCAGACGATCGCGCCAGGGTCGACCTGGCGTGGACGCTTCTGGGTCAGGCCATCCGGATTCGGAAAGTGATATTTTACGCTCCGTGAACAAGACTCTTGCGCCCGCGAACAGGACAACTCTCTCAGCACTGACCTGGCCTGCTCTCGGCCTCGCTCTCTTCGTTGCAGTCACGCACGCGCAGGCTCCGGCCGCCGGTCAGGCACCGGCGACACAAGCTCCGCCGCCTCCCGGAGGCGGCCGCGGATTCACGCCAGGCACGGAAAGCGGCTTCGCGACGTTTCAGACGCGTTGCACCGGCTGTCACGGCAATCCCGCCGTCGAACGTGCGCCATCGCCAAACGCGATTCGCGAGATGACGCCCGAACGCATTTACGAATCGCTGACGACCGGGTCGATGCAAACGCAGAGCAAGGATCTCAACGATGCGCAGAAGAAGGCGCTCGCAGAGTTCATGGCGGGACGGCCGCTCGGCAGCGCTCGCCAGGGCGACGGCAAGAGCATGCCGAACCAGTGCACCAGCAATCCGGCCCTCGCGGATCCGGCTCAGGGTCGAGGATGGAATGGCTGGGGCAATGGCCTCGCGAACACCCGGTTCCAGCCGGCAGGTGCCGCAGGCCTGACGGCCGCTCAAGTCCCTCGCCTGAAACTCAAATGGGCATTCGGCTTCCCGACCGGCGTGTCAGCCAACGCGCAGCCTGCCGTCGTCGCGGGCCGCGTCTTCGTCGGCAGCGACAACGGGTTCTTCTACTCGCTCGATGCGAAGACCGGTTGCGTGTACTGGTCCTTCCAGCAGGGCTCGATCGTGCGCAACTCGCCGAGTGTTGGCGCTGTCACGGGTCAGGGTGCCGCGCGCTACGCCGTGTTCTTCGGCGACGGTCACGCCAACGTCTTCGCCCTCGACGCGCAGACCGGCCGTCAACTCTGGAAGGTGAAGGTCGACCCGCACTTCGTCGCACGCATCACTGCGGGCATCACGTACTACAACGGCAAAGTGTTCGTCCCGGTCTCTTCGTCTGAGGAGTTCAGCAGCGGGCATCCCGACTACCCGTGCTGCACGGCGCGCGGAAGCGTCGTGGCACTCGACGCGAGCACGGGCAAGGAGATCTGGAAATCGTGGGTCGTCCCTGAAGAACCCAAGCCATATCGGACGATGCCGAACGGCGTGGTGCTCTACAAGCCCGCGGGCGGCGCGGTGTGGAATGCGCCGACGGTTGACCCGGCGCGCAACGCGATCTACGTCGGGACCGGTGACGCCACGACAGCACCGCCAGCGAAGACGACCGACGCGATCATGGCGATCGACATCGACACCGGGAAGCTGCTGTGGTCCTATCAGGCGACCGAGAACGACGTCTTCATGGGTGGCTGCAACGGACCCAACAAGAGCGAAGCGTGTCCGTCGCCGATGGGTCCGGACATGGACATCGGCAACTCACCGATCCTCACCACGCTGCCCAACGGCAAGCGCGCGCTCCTCGCCGGAACGAAGAGCGCCGATGTGTTTGCACTCGATCCCGACAACAACGGCGCGGTCCTGTTTCGCATGAACGCCGCAGGCGGACCGACTGGTGGCGGCCGCGGTGGTCGCGGCACGATCGTGTGGGGCGGGGCGGCGGATCAGCAGCACGTGTACTACGGCGCCGGTGCTGCGGGACTCGCCGCGATCAGGCCGGCGACGGGGGAACGCGCGTGGGTCTTCCAGCCTGAAGGTCGTGGCGTTGCGCTCGGCGCCGCACCGACAGTGATTCCGGGAGTCGTCTTCCAGGGCGGCTCCAATGGACGGCTGTACGCGGTCTCCGCGGCAGACGGCAAGCAGCTCTGGGAGTTCGATACGTCGCAGGACTTTGAAACGGTCAACCGGATGGTCGCGCACGGTGGTGCGATCAGCACGTCCGGGGCGGTCATCGTCGATGGAATGGTCTATGTCGGATCCGGGTATGCAGTGGGCACCGGCGCCACTGCGGGCAACGTGTTGTTGGCATTCGGAATCGACTAAGGAGGTCAGCGATGCTCGGAATCCTCAGCCTGGCTCTTCTCGGAGCAGCGGCCCCGCCACCACACGCCTGTGAGAGTCTCGCGGCTGCCCGTTTGCCGCAAGCCACAGTTACCAGCGCCGTGGTCGTGCCTGCAGGTCCGTTCGTGCAGCCCGGCGGCGGCAGAGGACGGCAGGGCGCGGCGCCCGAAGCCGTCGAGCCGATCCCGGAACACTGCCGCGTGAAGATGGTGCTCAAGCCGACGCCGGACTCGAACATCAACGTCGAGCTCTGGATGCCGACGGCGAATTGGAACGGCCGTTTCCTCGCAGTGGGTAATGGCGGTTTTGCCGGATCCATCCAGGGATACGGCGACATGCAGGTCGCACTGCGGAAGGGCTACGCGACCGCGGCGACCGACACCGGTCATTCGGAGGCCGATGGCCCGGGAGGCGTGTTCGGTCTTGGGCATCCCGAAAAGATCGTGGACTTCGCCTATCGCGCGGTTCACGAGATGACGGTGAAGTCCAAGCAACTGGTTGACGAGTTCTACGGTCGTGCGCCCCGCTTCTCGTATTTCAAAGGGTGCTCCACCGGTGGCCGGCAGGCGGTGATGGCGGCGCAGCGCTTCCCCGAGGACTACGACGGGATCATCGCCGGCGCACTCGCCAATCGCCACATCCAGATGCACACGGCTGGCGTCGCGCGCAGCATCGAGTTGTCGCGCCATCCGGAGCGCACGATCCCGGAAGAGAAAGCCAAGCTCGTGAACGACACCGTGATGAACGCGTGCGACTCACTGAAGGAAGGCTTCCTGAACAATCCACGTGAATGCAAGGTGGACCTGTCGAAGCTCGCGTGCACGGGTGCGGACTCTCCAACGTGCCTGACCGCGCCACAAATGAAAACGGTCGAGACCTTCTACGGCGGGCTCAAGAACAGCAAGGGTGAACTGATCTTCTCGGGCCAGGCGATGGGCAATCCGATTCCGGCCTTGCGAGGCGCGACCGGATCGCCGGGCGGAGGCTACGACACGGTCCGGATCTGGGGCTTTCAGGACGCCAACTACGACTGGCACACCTTCGACCTCGATCGCGACATGCCGATCATCAACAAGAAGGTCGGCTTCGTCGACGCCGTGAGCCCGGACCTCCGCAAGTTCAAGGCGCACGGTGGCAAGCTGCTGCTGTACGCGGGATGGAGAGACACGACCATCACGCCGGAGAACACGGTTCTCTACTACGACAACCTCGTGAAGGAGATGGGCGAGCAGAAGGACTTCACCCGGTTGTTCATGGTGCCCGGCATGGCGCACTGCCGCGGCGGCGACGGCCCGGACACCTTCGACACGATCGCAACCATGGAACAGTGGCGTGAGCAAGGGGTCACGCCGGCGCAGATGACGGGTTCCAACCAGCGCTCAGGTCTCACGCGTCCGCTGTGCCCGTATCCGCAGTACGCTAAGTACAAGGGCACCGGCGATCTCAAGGACGCAAAGAACTGGGCCTGCACACAACCCTAGATGTCACAAAGCGCAGAAGGCGGGACGGCGCCCGCACAGTCAACCATGGAACGCGGCGGCGTTCGCATCGTCGATACCTTTGCCGAAGCCTTCGGGATGCGCGGCGCGCGCGTCGTGATCACGGCGCAATCTCCGGCGTGGGCACTGACAGCGGCACGGTCGATGACCGGCTTTGCCACGTCGGTCATCGGGTGCAAGGTCGAAGCGGGCATCGAAGCCGAGATGGCGGCGGCGGATACCCCAGATGGCCGGCCCGGAATCAGCGTGCTGCTCTTTGCGTTCGACGCAGAGGGCCTCGGTCGCCAACTCATCGACCGTGTCGGTCAGACGATTCTCACGTGTCCCACGACCGCGTGCTTTGATGGCCTCCCGGACGCGAGTGAACGCGTCACCGTCGGTGGAGCGTTGCGGCACTTTGGCGACAAGTTTCAGGCGAGCAAAGTGCTCGACGGGCAGCGCTACTGGCGCATCCCCGTGATGGAGGGCGAGTTCCTCGTCCAGGAACAGTTCGGCGTCCAGAAGTCGATCGGTGGCGGCAACTTTCTGATCCTCGCGAAGGATCAATCGTCTGCCCTCGCCGCCGCGGAAGCCGCTGTCGAGGCGATGCGCAAGGTGCGCGGCGTCGTGCTTCCGTTTCCAGGCGGGATCGTCCGCGCCGGCAGCAAGGTGGGCGCGAAGAAGTACAAGAACATGATCGCGTCGACCAACGATGCCTACTGCCCGACGCTGCGTGGGCGCGACGGCGTCACGAGCCAGATCCCGGACGAGGCGAACTCGGTGCTGGAGATCGTCGTGGACGGGCTCGATCGCACCGCCATCGAGCACGCGATGCGCGCCGGGCTCGAGGCCGCCTGCCGTCCGGGCGTCGTCGAGATCACGGCGGGCAACTATGGCGGCAAGCTCGGGAAGCATCACTTTCACCTGCACGAGTTACTCCGTCAAATCCCAACTCACAACATCTGACGCTTGAGCCAACTCCCAAAGGATTCCGGGTTCTTGGGAGTTGGGAGTTGGATTCTTGGGAGTTGTCTTCAAGGAAGTCGCCGTGATGCTAAACACTCAAGTGTCATCGATCGCCGCTGTGCTTGTCGTGGCGGCCCTTGCGCTGAGCGCCGAGCAGGCGCCGCAACAAGCAGCCTCCGCACCGCTGAAATTCCCAGAGCTCCCGCTCGTGTCGCCGCTCGGCGCGCGCAACGATCTTCCGAACAGCTACGGCGCAGGCGTGAGCTGGGGACAATTGCCGAACGGACGCAAGTGGGGATCGACTGCCGGCATCGCAACGGCGCCTGATGGAACCATCTGGGCGCTCGATCGATGCGGCGCGTCAGGCGCAGGAGGAACGACGTGCGCCAGCTCGCCGCTCGATCCCGTGCTGCAATTCGACACATCAGGCAAATTCCTGCGGAGCTTTGGCGCCGGACTCTTCGTCAGCCCGCACAAGATCACCGTCGATCGCGACGGCTTCATCTGGGTCGCCGACAACGGACGCGTCGAAGGCCGCGGGCAGCAAGTCATCAAGTTCAACAAGGACGGAAGGGTGCTGCTGACGCTGGGCAAGGCCGGCGTGGCCGGATCCGGACTCGACACATTCGACCAGCCGACCGAAGTGGCGGTCGCGCCCAATGGCGACATCTTCGTCGGCGACGGGCACGGTAATGCGCCGACCGCGAACGCCCGCGTCATGAAGTTCGACAAGAACGGCAAGTTCCTGAAGACGTGGGGCAAGAAAGGCACGGGGCCAGGTGAGTTCGACTGCGTGCACACGCTCGCGTTCGATTCACAGGGCCGACTCTTCGTCGGCGATCGACAGAACAACCGGATCCAGATCTTCGATCAGGACGGGGCGTTCATTGCCGAATGGAAGCAGTTCGGGCGACCGAGCGGGCTCTCCATCGATCGCAACGACACACTCTACGTTGCAGACTCCGAGTCGCGCGACGGCGCGGAAGGCTATGGCTACAACCCGGGCGCGCGGCGCGGGATTCGCATCGGCAGCGCGCGAGACGGCAAGGTGCAGTCCTTCGTTCCCGATGTCACACCGTATCCATATACGGCTGGCTCGACGTCGCCCGAAGGCGTGACGACCGACGCGCAGGGCAACATTTACGGCGCCGAGTTCACGATGGATGTGAAGAAGTACGTGAAGAAATAATCGCGCCTACTGCCTACTGCTTACCGCCTACTTCACATGGTCCTTGAGAAAAGAGATCGCCTGGGGCCACACCTTGGCCGCGACGTCTGCGTTGAACGTGCCCAGCGCGTTGTGCGGACCCATAAAGGCATGACCAGTTCCGGGATGAACTGTGAGTGTGACCTCCTTCCCCATTCCCCGGAGCTTCGCCTCGAGGGCGTGCGCAGCCGCCGGTGAGAAGAAGTTGTCGTTCTCCGCCATGTGTCCGCTCACCGCGGCCGTCAACTTCGACCAGTCCGGTTCGGTCGGCCCTTGCGGGAAGCCATAGAACGGCACGACCGCTGTCACCTTGTCACCACGATTGGCGGCGATGATGAACGCCAGCATCCCGCCCATGCAGAACCCGACGACGCCGATGCCCTTGCTCGTGACGGCGGGATGAGAGGCCAGATAGTCGACGGCACCGCTCATGTCGCGGCCGGCGCGATCGGGCGGAAGGCTCTGCATCAGGTGCGAGGCTTTGTCCATCTCGTCGTGGGCCGCAAGCTCGCCGTGATAGAGATCGGGGGCAAGCGCCACGAAACCCGCCTGAGCCAGGCGATTCGCCATCTCCTTGATCCCGGAATCGAGACCCCACCACTCCTGGATCACCAGCACGCCCGGCCCCGAGCCGCTCGCCGGCTTTGCCAGATACCCGGACGCCGTGTTTCCGTTGCTCTTGAATTCGACGGTTTCAGCCATGCGCGTAAGGATAATCTGATCGCCATGAAAACACTGTGGTCGCTCGCCGTGATCCCAATGCTGAGCACGTTCGGCGCCCTCGCTGCCGCGCAGGGCCAGCAGCCACGTCAACCAGTGGATCGATTCGTTGACGTCAACGGACTGCGCATCCACTACGTGGACTGGGGTGGCAACGGAAAGCCGTTCGTCATGGTGCATGGCCTCGATCGCGTCGCGCGCACGTTCGATCACCTCGCCGTGCGCTTCTCGCCGGCGTATCGCGTGATGGCCATCGACATGCGCGGGCACGGCGACTCAGGTTGGGATCCGAAGGGCCGCTACCTCGTTGAAGATCACGTTGGCGATCTCGAAGGCGTGGTGCAGCAGCTCGGGCTTCGCGACCTCACGCTCTGGGGCAATTCGACGGGCGGCCGCGTCGTCCAGGTCTTCGCAGGCAAACATCCCGAGCTCGTGTCGCACGTCATCTCCGAAGACGTCGGCCCCGAGCGTCCGCGACAGATTGCGGACAACTACGCGAAGCGGGTGCAACAGGAACAGGCCGGGTGGGCATCGGAAGACGAGCTGCTCGCGCAGCTCAGGAAGACGAACCCGCGCATGTCACCCGCGGTCCTGGAGCCCTACGTACGCTACGGCACGAAGAAGCGCGCGGATGGACGCATCGAGTGGAAACGCGATCCGCAGCTCGTGAACGGATTCGTCGCAACCGATCTCTGGCGCTTCGTGCGCACCATCAAATCGCCGATCCTCTACATCCTCGGTGGACGCAGCAACATCGTACCGCCGGAGACACAGGAGGAGCTGAAGAAGACGCTGCCGAATGCGCAGCTCGTCACCGTTCCCGACGTCGGCCATTACCCGAGCGATGAGAAGCCGGACGAAGTGGTGGCGTTGGTGACTAAGTTCTTGGGTAGCTAGGTGGCTAGGTAGCTGGGTAGCTAGGTAGCTCGCCGTAGATACGCGCAGCTCGCTCAACCAGCCTCACGTAACAGCCAGCCTCATTCGAGCCGGTTACCAGGACGGTACAAATCGGTTGTCCGGCCACGATGCGATCGCCTTCGCGTGGTACGTCGCGGATGCCCGGGTCATCGAGCCATCGGCGCGTGTCGCGAGTGACGACGTCCTGACGTGAGAACACGACTGCCTTGCCGTGCACTTCACCGCGATCGAGCGAAGCGGTGATATCGAACGCTGGCAGCTCACCTTTCACACACGCATCCGCATGCACGGCAAACATCGAGATACCACGCGCGCGTTCGACGAGCTCCATCGATGCAGACCAACGCGGATTCACTTCCACTGGTTGAAGGCCGTCTGCACTCGCGATGACGTCGATGCTCCCGACGCCGGCGAGCGAGAACTCCGCCGCGACCGCGTCGACGAGCGCGGTCGCATCCGGAACCAGGCCCCGATCCTTCAGCAGGATATTGCCGCAGTAGCGAAATCCAGACGACCCGAACGCGGCGTCGCCCACGAGTTGTCGCGTGATTCCAAGCACAACGCCGCGGCCGCCGGCAGCGACGAAGTTGACGGAGCCGGGAGTCCCTTCAACGAACTCCTGCAAATAGTGGCCGGGAGCCACCTCTTCACCGTGAGACCAGACTCTCACTCCGTGGCCGCCTCCCGACACTCGCGGCTTCAGCATCCAGCGTTCGCCGTCGCGGGGCAACGACGCTGCCTGGCCGGCACCGATCACACGCGGCGCGCGTATCCCTCGCGCTGCGAAGGCTGCAACCAGCGCGTTGGGATCTCTCACACGGCGCAGGACATCAGGAGGATTGCCCCACAGCGCGCGCCCTCTCGTCAGCGCATCGACAGCCTTCGGGTGATTCTCGAGGCTGGAGAGATACACCAGCGCATCACCCGGTAGCTCTCTCGCCGCATTCACCACTGCTTCAGGGGAGAACGGGGTTCCGAAGTCTCGCGGCAGCGACAACGCGCGCACAGACGGACGCTGATCGAGGTCCGCGTAGGCGTCGAGCGCGATCACCTCGAACCCTGCTCGCGCCGCTGAGTCCGCGGCGGCGCGAGTAGACACACCGACGATCAGTACGCGCACGTTCAGTCGATTCCGAGTCGCCGGCGGGCCGCCTCGGGAGTTATCACGTAGAGATGATCGAGGACCGTGCCCGTCGCTTCGCGAATGCCGAGTGTCTGAACGAGCTCCGCGGCACTGCCGCCCGCGAGTCCGTCGGCAAGGATGGCCGCGCCTTGTGCCGCATGCTTGCAGACCGTCGCGATGCCGGCGAGCGATTCAACGGTGCCTCCCGGCAGCGAACGCAACAGCCGCGACATCAATCCTCCGCGAATCGTGGCCACGCGCGCGAGCCTTCCCGACAACACCACGGACCGCGCTGATGGCGCCGAAATCGTCAGCGTCGCCACGGCCTTCACGATGGATTCGAGATACCCCTCGAGTGCTTTCTGCCGCGCTGGGGTCGTCACTTCCGCCACGGCTTCGGCGCGTGCGTCCGGCGTCCCCGCAACCGCGAGCGCACCACCCGAGAAGATCATCTGCTTCGTTACCTGCCCGGCAAGGAACGCCACTTCACCGTCGAGCGCTCCGCTCGCAATCGCACCAATCGGCCCTGAGGAACCACCAAGGCCATCGACGATGCGACCGTGTTCGACGGCGATGGCGGCAGTGAAGGCTCCCCCGAGTTCCAGGAGGATGAGCGACACTTCTCTCGAGGGGCATCCGCGGCGCCGGGCCTGCTCGTGGATCGCGAGCGCAACCGAACAGACCTTGTCGGCCGTCCCCATATCGACACGATTGATCTTTCGATGCGCAGGAACAGACGTCAGGTGCACGACGCCGGGCGTCATCACGACGGGCGCAGTCGATGTGGCCAGCGCGCGCATCATCGACGACAACCCTCCGATGCCGCTGTTCTCGCCGCGCGGCGCCAGGCAGGCGAGTCGAATGTCCGACTCGGTGAGATCGCGTGCGTTGGTGAGCGGAAGCCCGTAGCCAGACGGGCCCACCACGAGATCGAGCGGCGATGCGCGTTCGATCAGGCCGATCATCAGCGATGGGTCTGCGAGCGCGTCTTCAGTGGGGATCGTTTCGTCGAGGAAGACTCGATCAGCGTCGAGGCCGCAGATGTCGAGACTGACTGTGCCCGGATCGATGCCTAAGACTCTAGGCATGTAATTCAAAATGCAAAATGCAAGATGCAAACACACGAGTCCTGCATCGTTTGCATTTTGAATTTTGCATCTTGCATTACAGAGTCTCAGCCAGCCCGGCGATCGATTCGGCGTCCAGTACGAGATCGTTCTTCTCGAACAGCTTCGCGATACATGCCTTGTGAATCTTCATTTTCAAACCGCCGATGCCCAGCGCGCCGAACGTCGTCACGCCCTCTCGCGTCGCGCCATCGTCGGTGACTTCGATGCCCTCGACACCGAGTGGCGGAACCGCGTTGACGTCGCCGGCAACCCGAAGACCGGCGCGGCCGACCCACGCGGCGCGAGGAATCAGGCAGACGCCTGCCGGTCCGGCGTTGAGGAACATCTCCGCACCTTCGAGCGCCTGCGATGCACCGGCGCCGTCCGCCATCGTGACTTCGCGAACCGAGCCGCCAAACCGCTGTGTGATCTTCCCGGCCAGCGAACCGTCTCCCGCTCGCCGCGACGTCACGGTCACGCGCGCACCCGCCTGCGCGAGCAACCCGGCCGCGCGGAGACCGACGGGGCCGGACCCTGCGGTGACGACAACGGCGCGCCCATCGAGCGTGCCCGAGGCTTGACGCATCTTGGCGACAGCGGCAACGGCGGTTGTGTTGGATCCGTTCGAGTCGAGCATCACCGAGACGCGCAGTGGACCGAAGAACGCCTTCTTCACGGCGCTGAGGAGTTTCTCGCCGAGGGCCATGTCGGTGCCGCCGATGAAGATGGCTGTCGAGTGCAGGTGCTTCTGGCCGCGCGTGAAAATCGCGCCGTGCACGAGGTCGCGGACATTGTCCGTCGTGACCCCGCCGTAGCTCATGACTTCGTCTGCGCCGGCATCGAACGCGACCACGCGATCGAAGACGCTGGGAAGTGGAGAGGAATCCAACTGCAGAAGGAGTTTTTTCACGGAAGTAGCTGAGTAGCTAGGTTGCTAGGTTGCTGGGATTCCCTAGCCACCCAGCTACCCAGCCACCCAGCTACCTGAATTACTTCGGGCTAAACGGATGCTTAGCCGTCTTCGCGCCCGAAAGCACATCGCTCACCGACGGCTTGCCACCGAGCGCACGCGCGATCGATTCCTTCGTCGCCTGGTAGTTGTAGTCGAAGATCTTCTTGTCGTCGGCGGCGTCCCAGTGGATGAACACGCCCACGAGGATGCACAGGTCGTTGGCCTTG
>Ga0070674_100000463_pt1 | contig 20506 bp, 13 predicted proteins | sample KBSM33metaG_FD_65344 | JGI IMG/M metagenome (GOLD analysis project Ga0070674, IMG submission 65344) | Miscanthus rhizosphere microbial communities from Kellogg Biological Station, Michigan, USA - KBS M3-3 metaG | ecosystem: Host-associated > Plants > Roots > Rhizosphere > Soil ... | reverse complement strand
CAGCAGCGTAAACAGATCGTTTGCGCCACTCTCGAACGCAGAACATCAGAACGGACCGTCGTCACGCTGAATGGCGTCCACGAATTTCGCCACAGAGTCACAGAGGGACGGAGATCGGAGCGCATGCTGCAGACGCCACCCGTCGCACGCCGCCGCGAATGCGGCGGCAGCGCCCATCAGGAACGGCGGGAATACAAGCGCTGCTTTCGGACCGCTTGCATTCCCGTCGTTCCTGATGGGCGTGCTGGTCGACCGGCGTTGCCGGCCGACGTGCGACGCGTGCCGCTCTGTGTCTCGGTGTCTCTGTGGCCAACCTTCTTCGCGATCCTCGTGAAAATGCCTTTGCGACCTGGAGCGAGATGCAATTTCGATCGGCACCGCGCTTCATAAATCAGATAATCTGCGGTCATGAGATTCTCGAGTCGTTTCCCGATCTGGGTGATCGCCGTCGCCGCGTTGCTCGGCGCGCGGCAATCCGCAATCGCTGGGCCGCAAGCGGCAACATCACCCTCACCCTGGCGGCCGCTGTTCGACGGCAAGTCGCTCGACGCCTGGCGCGGCTACAAAACCGAGAAAATTCCCGACGGCTGGCACATCGCCCAGGGGACGCTCGCGAAAGACAAGCCGGTCGCCGACATCGTGTCGAAGGACGAGTTCGGCGATTTCGAGTTGGAGCTCGAGTGGAAGATCGGCGAGGCGGGCAACAGCGGGATCTTCTACCGCGGCACGGAAGAATACGATCACATCTACTGGAGCGCGCCGGAGTATCAGCTGCTCGACGACATCAAGGGCGCGGACAACAAGACGCGGCTCACGTGCGCCGGCGCGGCGTACGCGTTGTATCCCTCACCCGCCGGCCACTTGAAACCGGTCGGCGACTGGAACCTCGCCCGCATCGTCGCGCGCGGGAACCATGTCGAGCACTGGCTGAACGGCGTCAAGCTGGTCGAGTACGAGTTCGCCAGCCCCGACTGGAAAGCCAAAGTGAAGGCCAGCAAGTTCAAGGACTGGCCGAACTACGGCCGCGCCAAGCGGGGGCACATCGCGCTGCAGGGCGACCACGAGGGCTCGCTCGCCTTCCGCAATATCCGGATCCGCGAGATCCGCTAAACCCTACCGGGACCACGAAGGCACGAAAACACGAAGAGAAACACGAAGAAGACATCTGGGGTTTTCTTCGTGTGGCTTCGTGTCTTCGTGGTTTCGTGGTTGCATTTAGAACATCATCCTGAACCCGAACCGCATCGATCGCTCGCTGCCGGCGATCGTGCTCGTGATCTGCCCGAACGTCGCGCCGAGGAACGTCCCGTTGGGATTGTTGAAGTGGGGCGTATTGGTGATGTTGAAGATGTCGGCGCGGAACTCGCCTTTGACCTTCCCGAACGAGAACAGCTTCGCGATCGTGGCGTCGAGGTTCACGTAGGCCGGCCCATCGAGCACGCCGTTGCGGAGGGCATTGCCGAACGTGTTCGCCGCCGGCGACGAGAACACCGCCGTGTCGAACCAGAGCGCCCCCGGGCCGACCGCGCCCAGCACCTTCGGCGTCCCGGTGACGTCCGGGCGCTGCGTGTTGCCGGGCGCGTTGAGCGCCGCCGCGGACATCGTGATCTGAATGGGCGCACCGCTCTGCGCCGAGAAAATGCCGCTCACCTGCCAGCCGCCGAGAATCTGGCTGAGCGGGCCGTCGCGCAGCCAGCGCCGATCCGGCCCCACCGGCAGTTGGTAGAGGAAGCTCTCGACGAAGCTGTGCAGCCGATCCTGGTCGGTGCGCGCCCAGCTCCGCTCGAAGTCGGCCGGCGTCAGGATGTCGGTGTTCGAGTCGCCGTTGACGTAGCTCCAGCCGCGCCCGAGCGTGTACGAGGTCGTCACCAGCAGGCCGTCGGAGAACCGGCGATCCAGCTTCGCCTGGAGCGAGTTGTAGACCGTCTTCGTGCCGGTCCAGGTGTTCACGTCCGCCGATTTGCCGAACGGAATGAAGAGGGGCCGGCCGTTGTTCCCCGGAAGGCCGACGACGGTCGCGGCGTTCTCGTTGTAGCGCGTCTGCACATCGTGCCCGCGGTTGCCGACATAGGCAGCGTCGACGGTGAACCGCCCGGGCAGCTCGCGCTGGAACGCGACGTTGAAGGAATGGAGCGATCCTTCGTGCATATCCGGCTTGACGTGGAAGTAGCCCGCGTTGCGCAGCACCGCCGGGCTCGCATCGACGATCCCGTTCGAGGGAATCTCCACGAACACCGGATCCGGGAACCCGGTGCTCATCGATCGGGGCGCCGGCGCAAAGTTGTTCGGGGCGTTGAACACGTTGTTCTGCTTCACCGGGTAGTTGTAGACATAGCTGTTGTCCGGGAACGGCAGCGTGCTCACGCCGTAGCCGCCGCGCAGCACCGTCTTGTCGTTCAGGCGGTACGACGCGCCAGCGCGTGGACCAAGATTCTTCCAGTACTTCTGCACGCCAACGCTCTCGCTCACGTTGCCGTAGCCCGCCACCTGCAGCGTGTTCGTCGCCGGATCGTAGTTCGACAGCCCGCCCTGATCGACCAGGCCAGTGAACGGCGTGTAGTACTCGTGCCGCAGGCCGAGGTCGATCGTCAGCTTCGGCGACACCGACCATTTGTCCTGGAGGAACGAGAAGAAGCCCCAGAACCGGACGCCCGGGTCCGTCACCTTCAGGTCGCGCTGCACGAGCGATGGCACGTCGAGCAGGAACGAGGCGAACGCGTTCGCGAAGCCGCCGGTTGCGGCGGCATCGGCGGGAATCGCGGTCTGCGGCGCCCGGAACTGAAACTGCCCGCGCGGCCCGCCGTTGTCCTGTGTCTGCAGCAGGAAGTCGCGCGTGTGCCGGAAGTCCTCGCCGAACTTGATCGTGTGGTTTCCGGCCACTTTCGTGAACACCGTCGCGAACTGGACCGTCCGCTCGGAGCGATCCCAGGGCAGGCTCCCGGAAAAGCCGACCAGCGGACTGCTCAGGCTCAACCCGGTCCCGAAGTCGATCGAGGTCATCCCGCTGGTCCACTGGTCGATGTTCGCGCCGCGGATCCCGACCCCCTCCGCGGTCTTCAACCCGTCGCCCTCGGTGAGCGCCTGATTGCGGAAATAGTTCATCCCGCCGCGCGCCTCCATGACGAGCGTGCTGCTCCAGCTCCGCGTGTAGTTCACGCCGGTGCTGTAGGTCGTGTCGGTGCCGACGCCGGAAAAGCCGTTGCCCGAAGGACTGCCCTGCTTCGATCCGCCAAAGGCGCCGAACTCTGCCGGGTCGGTCAGCTTGGGGCGAAGGAAGCTGAAGCGCCCGGAAATCTGATCCGCCTGACTGAGCTGCCAGTTGAATTTCGTGTCGAACGAATCGGTGGTTTTTACACGGGCGTAATCGATCTGGTAGTTCGGCTGGCCTGGCGCCGCCGCGACGTTCGGCGCCGGCACGTTGGCGAGGATCGCCTTCGCGATCGGGCTGATCCGATCGGCAGGGATGATGTTGTTCTCGAACGGCGTGCGGCCCGTGCCGTCGGGATTGCCCGTCGCCGGATCGTAAATCCTGGTCGGCGACGCGCTGAAGTCGCCGTTGCGGTACGCCGCCGGTGGGATGATCGCACGCGTCGTGCGGCCGGCGTTGTCGTTGATGTGCTGGTAGTCGCCGAAGAAGAACAGCTTGTTCCGCCGCAGCGGCCCGCCGAGCGTGAACCCGCTCTGGAGATAGTCGCCGGGCGGCGCGGTGTGCGTGAAGTACCCGGGCGCATTGGTCTTTTCGTTGTTGCCGAACGCGAACACGCTGCCTCTGAGCGTGTTGGTGCCGGACTTGAGCGTCACGTTGGTGATGGCGCCGCCGGCGCGCCCGAACTCCGCGTCGTAGGCGCTGGTGCTGATGTTCACCGTCTCGATCGCTTCGGCCGAGGGAATCAGCGTGGTCAGCAGCCCGGTCCGATGGTTGTCGTCGATCCCCTCGATCTGGACGTTGTTCGCCAGGCGCGACTGGCCGTTGACGTTGGTCGACAGGCTGTCCTGCGCGTTGAAGAAGTCGGAGTGCGGCCGCTGCAGCCGCAGCGCGCCGGGCACGGTGACCATCATCCCCTGGAAGTTGCGGTTGAAGCCGAGCGGCACCTCAGTGAGATGGACGCTCTCGATGATCCGGCTGGTGTCGGCCCGATCGGTCTGCAGCAGCGGGCTCGCGCCGACCACCGTCACCGACTCTTCGATCGCGCCGACTTCCAGCTTCATGTCGACGCGCACGGTCGAGTTGACCGGCACCTCGACGCCGTCACGCACGACCCGCTTGAAGCCGCTCAGCTCGCCGCTGACGCGGTAGGTGCCGTCCTTCAGGTTGGAGAACGTGTAGTTGCCCGATTCGTTGGTCACCGCCGAGTAGGCGATGTTGGTGTGCACTTCGGTGATGGTCACGGTGACGCCGGGCAGTACCGACCCCGACGGATCCATGATGTTGCCGACGAGGCTTCCTTTGACCGCCTGCGCGCCGACGACGCGCGCGCACAGCACGACGAACGCACCAGCCAGCACACTCGCGACGAGCGTGCGAACCATGGAACGGCCCATGTCCATCCTCCTTACCAATCACCCACGTGAATCGTCAGTTACGGCCTGGTCCCGCTCGATGCCGGCAGCTCACGAATCCGAATGTTGCGAAACGCGACTTCGTCGCCGTGGTCCTGCAGGAGGATGTGCCCTTTCAGCTTGGTTCCCCAGCCGGGCTCGTCCTTGAATTTGCTTTTCGCCTTCGCGGCCATGAGTGCGGGGCTTCCGAGCTCGTAGTCGATCGCCTTGACCCCGTTGAGCCAGTGCTCGACGTGCCGGCCGTTGACGACGATGCGCCCCGAGTTGACCTCGCCGGCGGGTTTCATCGGCTTGTTGGCGGGGGCCGGGATCGCGTCGTAGAGCGACGCGGTGGAGCGGTTCGGTCCGATCTTCGCATCGGGGTGCCGCGCGTCGTCGATCACCTGGTACTCGTGCGCGATCGGACCGTTGCGATCTTCGGTGACCAGATACTTCACGCCGCTGTTGCCGCCGGGCGCGACTTTCCACTCGAACTGCAGGTCGAAGTTGTCGAACGTCTCGACAGTGATGATGTCGCCGCCGCCGGCCGAGTCCTCGCCTTTGGCCGCCGCGTGCTTCAGCCAGCCGTCCTCGACGCGCCAGCCCTGCGCGGGGAACACCGGCTTCTTGAAGCCGCGCCAGCCCTGAGTGGTCTTGCCGTCGAACAGCGAACGTTCGGTGGGCGGGGACGATTGCCCGGCGAGCGTGACGCCCGCGAGCAGCAGGGCGGCACCGTAGAGGTAATGTCGCATCTCGTCTCCTTCAGGATGGCTCCCGGGACGTCTCCGCGCTGCCACGGTGTATCATCTGGGTGTTTACGCGTCAAGGACCATTGGAGACCACGATGGCAAAGATCTCGCGCCGCACGTTCGTGAGCAGAGTCGCTGTGACATCCGCAGGCTTCGCCATCGTCCCCCGTCACGTGCTCGGCCGCGGCTTCACCGCGCCGAGCGACACGCTGAACATCGCGGCCGTCGGCGTCGGCGGAATGGGCCGCAGCAACCTCGTCAACCTCGCGTCCGAGAACATCGTCGCGATGTGCGACGTCGATTGGGACTACGCCGACAAGGGGTTCGCGGGCCTCGACGCCGACATCAAGGGACAGCAGGAACGCCTCGACCGGAAGCCGGATCAGTCGAAGCTGGACGCGCAGGGGCGGCCGGAGCCGCCGTTGACCGCGCTCGAGCGGCAGCGAGTCACCGACCAGATCGCGCTCACGCTGCGCCTGAAGAACGACCATCTGCCCCGCGCCACCCGGCATCAGGACTACCGGCAGATGCTCGACAAGCAGAAGGACATCGACGCCGTCCTCGTCGCAACTCCCGATCACATGCACGCGCCGATCGCGCTGGCGGCCATGGATCTCGGCAAGCACGTCTACGTGCAGAAGCCGCTGACGTGGTCGGTCGCCGAAGCGCGCCAGCTCGCGCGCGCGGCCAAGAGCTCGCGCGTGGCGACGCAGATGGGCAACCAGGGTCACTCGTGGGACGACGCGCGGACCGCCGTCGAGTACGTGCTGAACGGCGCGATCGGCGAAGTGCGCGAGGTGCACGTCTGGACCAACCGTCCGCTCGGCTACTGGCCGCAGGGGATCCCGCGGCCCGAGGCGCGCACGCCGCCGCCGGCGGGGTTCCGCTGGAATGGGCCCGGCCTCGAGGCGCGGCTCGCCAACGCGATGGCCGGCAACTATCCGAAGCCGCAGGGGCTCGCGTGGGATTTGTTCCTCGGCCCCGCGCCGTACGTCGAATATCACCCGGTCTACCACCCGTTCAACTGGCGCGGCTGGGTCGACTGGGGCAGCGGCGCGCTCGGCGACATGGGCGCGCACCTCATCGATCACTCGATGTGGGCGCTCGATCTCGGCTATCCCACGACGATCGAGACGGTCGCGACGCCGTTCAACGGCGTCTGCTTCCCGAACGCGACGATGACGATCTACGAATTCCCGGCGCGCGGCGGCAAGCCGCCGGTGAAGCTCACGTGGTACGACGGCGGCCTGCTGCCGCCGAAGCCGGTCGAGCTCGGCGAGGACCAGATTCTCAGCCCGATGGGCGGGGCGCTGCTGGTCGGCAGCAAGGGCAAGCTGATCCACGACACCTACGGCCGCAATCCTCGTCTGCTGCCCGCATCGCTGCACGCGTCGTACGGCAAGCCGAAAGCCAAGCTGCCGCGCATCCCGAACGAGGGTCACGAGATGAACTGGGTGGACGCCGCCAAAGGCAAGACGACGGCCTCGTGCCCGTTCGAGTACGCGGCGAAGCTGACCGAGGTGATGCTCCTCGGCGTCGTCGCGCTGCGGGCGGGACGAAAGATCGAGTACGACGGCGCCAACATGCGCATCACCAACGTGGCGGCGGCGAATCAGTATCTCGATCGGGAGCCGCGGGCAGGCTGGACGTCGTCGATCTGAGGACGCTACCGGGACCACGAAAGCACGAAAACACGAAGGCACACGAAAAAGAGCTCTTCTTCGTGTACGTCTTCGTGACCTTCGTGTCTTCGTGGTTGCATTTGCCCTGACCCTATCCGTAGAACTCACGCTTGATGCGGTCGTTCGGGACGCCGAGCGTCTTGAGATCCGCAAGGACCGCCTCGAGAAAGCGCGGCTGCGGCTCGGTGCCGGCTTCCTTCGCCGCGGCGACGTCGAACTTCGAGATGCCGGGCCCGCACACGTAGACGTAGCACTCGGTCGGCTGCGGAATCGTCTCGCGCAGCAGCGGCAGGCCGACCCGGCCTTTCCGAACCGTGGGCCCGAATCGTGCCGGATTGTCCTCGCGCGTCAAGCTGTGGATGACGGTCAGGCGATCGGGATGCGCGCGCGCCAGCCGCGTGAGCTCGTCGCGGAAGATGATGTCCGCCCACATCTTGTTCGAGTAGACGAAGGTGTGCCGCAGCGCCGGATGGTGCGCGAGCGCAAACTTCAGCATCGAGAAATTCGGCACGCTGCCCGATCCGGCGCAGACGTGAACGATGTGATCGGTGCGCGAGCTGATGTCGGCCGGCAGCGTATAGGGGCCCGTGAATCCGGTCACCACGAGCCGCATCCCCCGCGTGGTGCGCTTGGTGAGCAGCGGAGACAGGAGCGGCGGGAACTTCGTCGTGCCCGAGACGTAGCGTTCTTCCTTGACCGTGACCGCCAGGTAGCGCTCGTGCGGCGCCGAGCTCATCGAGTAGGCGCGCGGCGGCTCGCGTTTGCCTTTCAGGTCCTCGAGGAACGAGGTGAACCGTTCGAGCGCCTCGAACTGGTGCGGGTCGACCGTCAGGAAGTGCCCGGCGCTGTAGTCGAGCCGATCGTTGCCGGTGAACAGCACCAGCGTCGTCGTGTCCGGCGCCTCGACGATGACGTCGGCGACCATCACCTCGAGCTGCTTGATGCGCCTCGACGTTTCGGCCGGCCGAGCCTCGTCGAGGGGCCTGTCCCGAGCGTCGTCGAGGGGCTGGGGCATCATACGCGAGCGGCCGTCGTTTCACGGCCGGCCTCCGCCGCCCGGAAGAACAGCGCGAACAGCACGAGCACGATCGCCGCGCCTGCCGCCGGCACGAGCCAGATGCGATACCAGTCGTGCCCCCCGCCGGGCAGCAGGAAGAAGTTGACGACGCGGCCCGAGACCACCGATCCGATGAACATCCCCACGCCGAGCGTCACGAAGGCGATGAAGCCTTGCGCCGCGGCGCGCAGATCGGGCGGCGCCTTCGTGTCGACGTAGATCTGGCCGGTGACGAAGAAGAAGTCGTAGCAGATGCCGTGGAGCAGGATGCCGGCGTACAGCATCCACACCAGGGCGGAGTTGTCGCCGTACGCGAACAGCGCGTAGCGCGCCGTCCACGCCGCCATTCCGACCAGGAGCATCCATTTCACGCCGAGCCGGCGGAAGAACCACGGCATCACCAGCATGAAGAAGATCTCGGACATCTGCCCGAGCGTCATCTTGCCCGCCGCGTTGGAGACGTTCAGCTCGTTCAGGAACGGGTTGGCGAACGCGTAGTAGAACTGCAGCGGGATGCAGACCAGAAACGACCCGAGCACGAACACGGCGAAGGAGCGCTCCCCCAGCAGCTTCAGCGCGTCGAGTCCGACGATGTCCGACCACGTCGCGCGCCGGGTCGCCGATTTCTCGAGCGGCGGCGTATGCGGCAGCGCGAGGCAGTACAACCCGAGGAGAATCGAGGCGCCGCCGCCGATGCGCAGCGGCGTGGCCGTCGCTTCGAGGCCGAGCCCGCCGATCGCGAGCCCGGCGGCGATCCAGCCGATGGTCCCGAGCACGCGGATCGGCGGAAACTCCCGCCCCGGATCCTTCATCTGGCGGAACGAGAGCGAGTTGCTCAGCGCGAGCGTCGGCATGTAGCAGAGGGTGTAGATGAGGATGACGCCGAAGAAGGCGCCGAAGGTCGTCTGGGTGGACGCGACGAACAGCACGATGCCGCCGGCCACGTGCAGCGCGGCGAGAATGCGTTCGGTCGCCATCAGCCGATCGGCGACCATCCCGACGAAGAACGGCGAGATCATCGCCGCCAGCGCCGTCGTCCCGAACGCGAGCCCGATCTGGTCATCCGAGAAGTGCAGCGTCTGACCGAGCCACGTGCCCATGGTCACGTACCACGCGCCCCACACGAAGTACTGGAGGAACATCAGGGTGGACAGCTTCACCTTCACGCTCGACGTCATCCCCTGATCCCCAGTCCCCTAATCCCTGATCCCTAATCCCTAATCCCTGTACTAAGTCCACCACGCGTCGACAGGCGGCTCGGTGAGAATCACCCGAGACAGCAGATCGATCGCCGCGCCCAGGCCCTCGTCCACGGAGGCGAGCGCGTCCTCGTGCTCGATGCTCATCACGTAGTCGTAGCCGCTCATCCGGAGCGCGCTGACGATCCGCTTCCACTCCAGCTCGTCGTGCCCCCAGCCGACGCTCCGGAACAGCCACGATCGCTCGGCCATCCGGCGGTAGGTCTTGGTGTCGATGACGCCGTTGACCGCGACGTTCTGCGGATCGAGGGCGACGTCCTTCGCGTGCACATGGAAGATCGAGTCGCCGAGCGCGCGGATCGCGGCGGGCACGTCGACGCCCTGCCAGAAGAAGTGGCTCGGATCGAAGTTGACGCCGAGATTGGGGCCCGCGGCGTGCCGCAGCTTCAGCGCGCTGTCCACGTTGTAGACCAGAAAGCCGGGATGCGCTTCGAGCGCGACTTTCACGCCGTGGTTGGCCGCGAAGTTCGACGCGCCGCACCAGTAGGGAATCGCCTTCTTCTCCCACTGCCACTCGAGCACCTCGAGAAACTCAGGCGGCCACGGCGCCGTCACCCAGTTCGGGTGCTTCGCGTCGTCGGAATCGCCCGGGCAGCCGGAGAAGGTGACCACGACCGGCACGTCCAGCTGCTCGGCGAGCCGGACCGTCTTCCGGAACTCGTCGTCGTAGGTCTGCGCGGTGGCGCGATCGGGGTGCAGCGGGTTGCCGTGGCACGACAGCGCGCTGATCGTCAGGCCGGCGTCGTCGATCATCGTGCGGTACTCGGCAATGCAGGCCTTGTTGTCGAGCAGCGCATCGACGTCGATGTGATCGTGCCCCGGCCAGCCGCCGGTCCCGAGCTCGATCGCCGTCACCTTCTCGAGCTCGCGAACTTTCGCGAGCATCGCCTTGAACGTCAGCTTGCCGAGGACGGGCGTGAACAGACCAAGTTTCATAGCAAATCAACCTTCGTCCAGACTGCGCCTCGTCGGTGGCTCTCGAGCATGGCGTCGACGACGCAGGCGGCATGATACCCGTCTTCGAACGTGGCGAACGCAGGCGGATGCGGATCGGCCGGACGCCGGCCGGCGGCGATGAACCCGTAGATGTCGCGCATCACGTTGAAAAACGCATCCGACCATCCCTCCTGGTGCCCGCCGGGCAGGTGCGTGTAGCCGCGTGGGCCGGGCCCGAGGAGGGGCGGGTCCTTCAACAGCATGCCGTTGGCCGCCTCGCGGCGGCCGATCCACAACTCGTTCTGCCGCTCCTGCAGCCAGCGCAGCGACGCCCGCCGGCCGTTGACCTCGAACCAGAGGCCGTTCTTGTGGCCGGCGCAGACCTGCCCCACCGAGAAGCAGCCCTTGGTGCCCCCCTCGAACCGGACCAGGACCGTGGCGAGATCTTCGCTGGTGATCGCCACCTTCTCGCGCTTCCCATCGCCGCTGCTCGAGAACGCCTCGGTCGACGCGGACGGCTTGAGCCGGGTGTCGATCACGGTCGTGAGGTCGGCGAGGACCTCGACGATGCGCCGGCCGGCGACGTGCTGGACCAGATCGCACCAGTGCGACCCGATGTCGCCGATCGCGGAGCTCGCGCCCCCCTTGTCCGGCTCGAGGCGCCAGGAGAAGTCGGTCGGCTCCAGCAGCCAGTCCTGGAGGTAGGCGCCGTGGATGAAGTGCACGTCGCCCAGTTCGCCGGCGGCGATCATCTCGCGGGCCTGCTGCACGAGCGGGTTGCCGCGGTAGTTGAAGGTGACGGCGTGCACGACGCCCGCGGTCTTCGCCGCATCGCGCAGCCGCCGCGCGTCGGCGCCGGTCATCGCCAGCGGCTTGTCGGAAACGACGTGCTTGCCCTTGGCGAGCGCGGCCAGGATCACCGGGACGTGCAGGTAATTGGGCGTGGTGTTGTGGACGACGTGGACATCGGGGTCGGCGATGAGCGCGTCGTAGCTGGCGTAGGCCTTCGGCACGCCGAGGGCGTCGGCCTTCTTCTGGGCCGAGCCTTCCGTGCTCGCAGCGATGCCGACGACGTCGACGAACCCGAGTCGTCTGACGGCGTCGATGTGATGGGCCCCGACAAAGCCCGGGCCCACGAGCCCCATGCCGATGCGTTTCATACGCCCATCATGCGAGCGCCTGCTTCGCGTACGCGTAGCACTTCTTCACCTCTCCGACCGGATCGGCCTGGCCGCGATATTCATACTCGATGTCGGCGGGAATCGGCCACTTCTCGCGCTTCAGCAGCTGCAGCACCTCTTTGATCGGCGTGTCGCCCTGGCCCCACGGCACGTTGTCGCCCTGATTCTTCTTCCGGTCCTTCAGGTGCAGGTTGGTGATGTCGGCGTGGTGCTCGCGAATGTAAGCGATCGGATCGTAGTTGGCCGCCGTGAAATGACCGATGTCGAGGTTGATCCTGAAGTACTTCGACAGCTTCTTCGCCGCGGCGAAGCTCTCGGGCGTCGCGAACTCGTTCGGGTCGGTCAGGTTGGAATGCCCGTGCAGCCCGACCAGGAGCTTGTGCTTCTCCGCCAGCGGCGCCAGCCGCTTCGCGACGTCCATCGTCGTCGACGTGGTCATGGTGTCGACGCCGAGCGCCCGGGTCATCTCGAACCCGCGATCGAGCTCGGCATCGGTGAAGCTCGAGTTCATGTTGTAGCAGTACGCGTGGATCGTGATGCCGGCCGCGTCGAACTTCTTGCGCGCGTTCTTGAAGTGATCGAGCGAACTCTCGAGCCGCCACTTTCGAAGATCCTCACGGGCCTTGACGGCCTCGGGTGAGGGCGGCGCGCCCCTGGCCCCGCGCCCGCCGGACCCGAATTGCGGCTCGAGCTGCGGCGCGAACAGCTCGCACTCGGTCAGCCCGGCCGCGGTCAGCGCATGGATCACGACGTCGGTTGAATCAGTCGCGCCCGCCGGCCTGGGCAGATCGCGGAAGCTGTAGGTTTGGGCGCCGATGCGGACGCCGTTGACGGTTGAGGAGATCGCCGCACCGGTGTCTTCCGTAGTGTCCGCCTTCAGGCGGACCGTGACCAGCCCGGAGGCAGCGAGGACCGCGAATTCGCGCCGTGTCAGCATGAATACCTCCGAGGGTCCGGCTGAAGCCGGACACGACGTCTACGTTTATTGATACAGGCTGAACGAATAGAGCGTGTCACCGGCGGCGACGAGAATATGCTGCCGGCCGTCGACCATGTAGGTTTCCGGCGCGTTCGTCACCTGGCCGATACGGGTGTGCCAGAGCGGCTTGCCGTTCGCCGGGTCGAACGCGATGAAATTCCCCGACACGTCGCCGCCAAAGAGCAGCCGGCCGGCGGTGGTCAGGAGCCCCGGCGCGCCGCGGCTGCCCCCCATGTCGCGGAACTTGTGCTTCCAGACCGTCTTGCCGGTCTTGTAGTCAATCGCGCTGATGAAGTTGCCCATCGTGCCGACGCCGACTTCGTCTTTGCCGCCAAGGCCCATCGCGCCGCGCGGATCGGTTTCGGTCAGGTAGTACATCGCGAAGGTTTCCGCCGTCGGGACGTAGAGCAGCCCGGTTTCCGGACTAAATGCCGGCGGCGGCCAGTTGGTGGCCCCGCCGTTGGCGGCCGAGACCAGCGCGCCGGCGACGTGATGGTCCTTGGCCGGATCGCGCACCGGCTGCCCTTTCTGGTTCAGCGCCGGCTTCGCCCAGTTCACCGTGTCGGAGAAGGTGCTCGTCACCATGTGCTCGCCGGTCCGGCGATCGAGCGTGAAATAGTAACCGTTGCGGCTCGCCGTCAACACCATCTTTCGCGGCCCGCCGCCGCGGAATTCGCCGTCGACCAGCACCGGTGTCTGCGCGGAGTCCCAGTCGTGCGTGTCGTGAGGCGAGGTCTGGTAGTACCACTCCATCTTGCCGGTGTCGACGTTCAACGCGACGATCGAGCACGTGTAGAGATTGTCCAGCCCCTCGCCGCGCGGCTTCGACGTGTAGGCCGGCGTCGGGTTGCCGGTGCCGAAGATGTAGAGGTGCGTCTCGGGATCGTAGACGCCCGGCAGCCAGGGGTGCCCACCGCCGTGCCGGGCCGCGTCGAGGCTCTTCCACGTCTCGAGCCCCGGATCGCCGGGATTCATCGGCGTCGCGTACCACCGCCACTGCTCGGCGCCGGTCTCCGGATCGAACGACATCAGGTAGCCGGGCGAGTCGAGATCGTTGCCGGTCCCGACCATGATGTGATTGCCGACCGTCATCGGCGCCGACGTCATGAAGTACTGCTGGCTGAAGGGCGCGGCCTCCTTGTGCCAGCGCTCCTTGCCCGTGCGCGCGTCGAGCGAGACGAAGTAGTCGTCCGGCGTGACGAAGTAGAGATAGTTGCCCCACATCGCGACGCCTCGGTTGCCGATGTGCGTGCCGCCCTTCGTCTTCCAGAAGTAGTGCCAGAGCTCGCGGCCATCGTGCGCGTCGAGCGCCCACACGTTGTCGGGCGACGTGACGTAGAGCACGCCGTTCACCGACAGCACCGCGCCTTTGATCTGCGTCGCCCCGCCGACGGTGACCGAGCCGTCGCCCTCGCCGCCGACAATCGCCGGAGGCGGCCCGGCGGGCCCGAAACCGCCGCCACCGCCGCCGCCCGGACCGCCCGTGAGCGTCGCGGCAAAGGTCAGCGTCAGCTGTTTCACATTCGACTGATTGATCTGGGTCAGGGAGCTGTAGCGCCGGCCGGTGTAGTCGCCGGAGTACGACGGCCACGCGTCGCCGAGCGGCTTCAGCAATTCCGCCGGATCGAGGCCGCCTCCACCCTGAGCGACGAGCGCCGCCGACGCCGAACACAAACAGACGAACGCCAGCCACGTGTAGCGCACGCTTTTAGAACCCGTGAGAAAACCTTTAACCGCCGAGACCGCTGAGACCGCAGAGTCAAGAACCATGAAGACTCTCTGCGAACTCCGCGTTCTCCGCGGTACAACGTCGTTCTTGTTCACACGCCAGGTTTTCATTTGAGTGTCACCAGGAACGCCGTCACGTTGTGAATGTCGGCGTCGGCATACGTGCGCCACAAGTCGCGATGTGGCTGCAGCGGATCGTGGACCTCGACCTTTGGCGTATCGCCGTCGCTGCGAAACGATCGGCGCACGCCGTTGGCGTCGGTCAGCGACACCATGAAGTCGTCCATGCGTTCGAGCTTGCCGTTGACCTTTTCGCCCGACGGCAGCGTCACCGTCACCGTCGTCGGCGGCACGCGCACCGGCGCCGCCCCGCCGCGGCCGCCGCCGCTGCCGGGCATCAGCCACGTTTGCTGGAGCAGCCGCGGGTCCGGAATCTTCGTCGCCAGGCCGCGCAGATCGCCGGTCGTCGAGTGGCACGACGCGCATTTCGCGTTGAAGTACGCCTGTCCGGCGGCGGCGTCGCCGACGACGATGCTCGGCGGCTTGAGACGGGACTCGTCGTAGCCGGCGGCACGGAAGGTGTGCAGGAACGCCGCGATGTCGGACATCTGCGCGTCCGTGAACGTGAACTTCGGCATGCCGGGGCGCCCGGCACGGACGATGGGCGCGATCAGTTCTCCGTGGTCGTCGGCGAGGACGACCTGCGCGCGCAGCAGGCTCGGCCCGCCGTCGCCGCCGCGGGTGTCGGCGCCGTGGCAGAACTGGCAGTTGACGCCGTAGAGCGCCTTGCCGCGCTCGATCGCCGCGGGATCGCCCGGCGGACGCACCGGATAGTCGAGGCGCCGCTGCGGCGGCGCCGCGGACGGGGCCGGGGGCGGCTGCGCGGCGACGGCGTGGGTCAGACCCATCACGACGAACAACGCGGAAGCCGCAGAACGCGCAGAGCCGATCCACGCGCTGCGGGTGCGGCGAGGTCTCGGTTGAGCGGTATCCGGCCAGATCACGTGCATGCGGCTAAGCCTACTTAAATGTCAGATTCTTGGGAACTGCGAACGCGACGTAAATGCCGCCGGATTCGGACGGCGCGTTCGGACGCGACCGGCCGCCGCCCGCGGGCACGACGACAAATTGCCGTCCCTCGGCTTCGTAGGTGGACGGCGTGGCGTTGCCCGAGAACGGCAGCAGGGTTTCCCAGAGCAGCGCGCCGGTCGTCTTGTCGAAGGCCCTGAACTTGCGGTCGAAGTTGGTGGCGGCGATGAACACGAGGCCGCCGGCCGTCACGATCGGGCCGCCGTAGTTCTCGCTGCCGGTGTCTTTCATCCCGAGCGCCGCAAGCTCCGGGTACTCGCCGAGCGGACGCGTCCAGCGGTGCTCGCCGGTGCCCAGGTCGATCGCGGTCAGCGTGCCCCAGGGGGGAGCGATCGCCGGGTAGCCGTCCGGATCGAGAAACTTCCGATAGCCGGTGAACCGGTACTTCAACGCGATCGCCGACGTGTCGTGCCCGGCCCGCTCGTTGTCGCCGGTGCGGAGAAACGTCACGAGCGCGGCGAGGGCGTCCGGTGCCAGGGCCGGGAACCCGGCCATGCGGCCGGCGCCTTCCCTGATGACGGTGCGCAACTGGTCGGCGGAACGGCGCCGCCCGATGTCCACGAGCGATGGAATCTGCGGCGGCGAGCCCTTCAGGTCGTCGCGATGACACGACGCGCAATTCGAGAGATACAGCGGTCGGCCGCCCCCCTCCGTCTCCGCCGCTGCCAGCCCTCCGGTCCACGCCATCTCGTTCGCGTTGACGTAGAGCAGCCCACTCTCGGGATCGAATGCGGAGCCGCCCCATTCGGCGCCGCCGTCGAACCCGGGGAAGACGACCGTCTGCGTCCCGACGCTGAACGGCACGAACGGGCCGTCGCTGCGCAGGGCGCGGAACGCCGCGAGCGCCGCCTGGTGCGCGGCGGGCGTGCGGGTGGTGAGCATGTCCTCGGTGAGACGCTGACGCGCAAACGGCGCCGGCTTCGCGACCATGGGCTGCGTCGGCGCCGCACGCTCGCCGTCCACGGTGCTCTCGAGGACCCGGCGCTCGTCGACCGGAAACAGCGGCGCCCCGTTGGCGCGGTCGAACAGGAAGACCAGACCCTGCTTGCTCGTCTGCGACACGGCGTCGACACGCCGCCCGTTGCGCGTCACGGTGACCAGGCTCGGCGGCGACGGAAAATCGCGATCCCAGATGTCGTGATGGACGGCCTGAAAATGCCAGAGGCGGCGGCCGGTCGCCGCCTCGAGCGCGAGCAGCGAGTTCGCAAAGAGGTTGTCGCCGAGCCGGTTGGCGCCGTAGAAATCGGCCGACGCCGATCCGGTCGGGACGTAGACGATGCCGCGGACCTCGTCGACGGCCATCCCGGCCCAGTTGTTGACGCCGCCGGTGTAGGTCCAGGCGTCTTTCGGCCAGGTCTCGTGGCCGAATTCATCCGGCCGCGGAATCGTATGAAACGTCCATCGCAGCGCGCCGCCGCGCACGTCGTAGGCGCGGACGTCGCCCGGCGACGCCGGCAGCCCTTCGCTGACCCGTCCGCCGACGATCAGGAGATCCTTGTAGACCACGCCCGGCGTCGTCAGCTGCACCGACTGCGTCGACGGATCGCGCCCGAGGCCTTCTCGCAAGTCGATGCGGCCGTCGCGCCCGAACGAGGCGATCGCCGTCCCCGTGCGCGCATCGAGCGCGTAGAGAAACGGCCCCTGCGCCGTGAAGATTCGCGCCTCGTTGCCGCTCGACCAGTAGGTGACGCCGCGGTTGGGCCCGCGCCCTTCGATGCCGGAGTCGAACTGCCAGCGGACTGCCCCGCTGGCGGCGTCGAGCGCGACGACGCGGTGCCTGGGCGTGGTCGTGAACAGCACGCCGTCGACGACGATCGGGTTGGTCTGCAGGCCCCCGGTCTCACGCGAATCGTAGGTCCACGCCACCTCGAGCTGCCCGACGTTGGCGCGGGTGATCCCGGTCAGGCTCGAGTAGCGCATCTGCTCGGGCCCGCCGCCGTACGCCGGCCAGCCGCGGTAGGCGGCGCCGGCGCCGGACGGGATCGCGACCACGGCCAGGAACGCAAAGGCCGCCAGCGCCGCAAACAACACCACCGCGGTGCGTGCGTTGCGAGCCTTGCGTTCCAGGTCGTGCGTCATGGAGCCGTCTAGAACAGCAGCTTCACCGCGAACTGCATCTGCCGCGGGATCGAGTTGCCGATGCTGTTGATCGACCCGAAGCCGGGCGCGCCCAGCTGCGCGATCGGGTTGGCGAAGCTCGCCGTGTTGGTGATGTTGTAGACCTCGATCCGCACCTGCAGCTTGGTCGCCGCCGCCAGCGCGAAGTCCTTGAAGACCGAGAGATCGAGCCGCCGCTGCGGCGGCCCGTGCAGGACGTTGCGCGGTGCGTTGCCGATGGTGTTCTGCACCTGCGGCGCGAACGCGGCGACGTTGAACCACTGGGCGACAGTCGGGTCGTTGCTCTCCGGCTCGCCGACCAGGTCGGGCCGGTCGTTTCCCGCGCTGGTGTTCGACCGCGCCGTCGAGTTGGTGACGTTGAACGGCAGCCCGCTCTGCCAGTAGGCGACGCCGTTCACCTGCCACCCAGCCAGCAGGGCCTTCGACGCGCCGGTCAGTGACTGTCCGAACGGAAGCTCGTAGTTCGCCGAGAACACGATCTTGTGGCGGATGTCGAAGTCGGCGTCGAAGCGCTCGATGATGCCGACGTCGTTCGGCGTCGGCTGCGTCCAGGTGGTGTGCGCGAGCACGTAGTTCGAGCCGATCGTCAGGCCGTTTCGATGTCGGCGCTGGAAGACCAGTTGGAGCGCGTCGTAGCTCGACTCGAAGTCGCTGGCGAACAGGCCGATCGTGGTCACGTTCGGCAGCTGCGCGAAGTAGCGGCGCCGCGCCTGGATGGCGCCCGGGGCGGCCGGCGCCAGGTCGAGGTTCGGGACCACGAACGCGACGTTGTCGCCGCGCGAGCCGACGTAGCCGGCCGAGATGACGTTGCCCGAGAAGTCCTTCTCGGCGACCACGTTGAACTGGTGGATGCGCGTGTTCTTGAAGTCCTGGGCGACGCCGATGATCGTGCCGGCGGGATTGGCGGCGTCGGTCGGGGTCGGCAGCGGCAGGCCGTCCGACAGCCGCACGTTCGGCAGCCCGCCCGAGGCGCCGTTGCTCGTCACCGGTCCGAAGCTGCCGATGAACGGCGGGTTCTTCATCAGCGACTGCGACATGTAGTTGCCGGGGAAGTACGACAGGCCGTAGCCGCCGCGCACCACCATCAGGTTGGGCAGCGTCGCCGAGAGCCCGAGGCGCGGCGCGATGTTGCCGTAGTCGGTCGAGACTCCACCGCTGTCCGAGACGCCGTTCTGCCCCGCGACCAGGATCTTCAGCGTCGCCAGATCGATATTCGAGAGGTTGTTCCCCTGCTCGGTGAGCGGGGTGAAGACGTCGTAGCGAACGCCGGCATTGACGGTCAGCCACGAGGTGGCGCGCCAGTCGTCCTGGACGAAGAAGTTCGGTTCGGCGGTGCGGTAGTGCGGATCGAAGAGCGTGTGCACCCGCGCCACCGTCGCGGGATACCCGAGCAGGAACGAGGCGATGCTGTTGCCGCCCGAGCCGGCGCCGTTGTCGGTGAGCGCGGTCGTGTAGGTAAAGACGCCGACCGCCGACGAGCTCTGGAACTGCCGGAAACGGCGCGACACCACGCCGGCACCGGCCTTGAAGCTGTGCGCGCCGCGGTTCTTGGTCACCGATCCGCTGATCTGGATCGACTTGTTCACCGTGATGAGCGGGATGAACTGGGCGTCGCCGAGCGTCTGGTAGCCGGCCGGGTTCATCGGGGTCAGCGCCGACGTCACCTGGTCGATGTTCGCGTTCTTGATGCCGAACTCGTTGCCGAGGTTCTTGCCGTAGTTGAGCGGCAGCGATTCGATGTCGCCGTACATGTAGCCGAAGCGGAGCTCGGACACCAGCGACGGCCCCCAGATCTTGAGGTAGTTGGTCTGCAGGCCGTGCGCGATCGTCGTGTTCGGGCCCGGGAAGGTGCCGTTGTTGCCGCCCGGCTCGATGCCGTTGACCGCCGGCAGCGCCCCGGGCGTGAAGGTGTCGACGTTGTTGTACGAGTAGCGCGCGAACAGCGTGTTGTTGTCGTTGAAGCGGTGGTCGACCCGGAAGTCGGCGGTGCCGCTGTCCTGCGTCCGGGTGTTCGTAAAGGTGAAGTTGTTGGCCAGGCCGGCGCTGTTCGGCTGCGGATACAGCGCCATGTAGCGGAGCGCAATCGGATCGAGTCGGCCGGATGGAATGACATTGCCGGCAAACGCGGTTCTCACCGCCGACGTCGGGTCGTAAATGGTTTGCGCAATCTCCGAGAAGTCGCCGGCGCGCATCTTCGCCGTCGGCACCGTCGAGACGAAGGTGACGCCCTGGGTCTGCTTGAACTTCTCGTAGTCGGCGAAGAAGAAGGTCTTGTTCTTCTTCACCGGCCCGCCGACGCTGCCGCCGTACTGGTTCTGATCGAGCTGCGGCTTCGGCTGGTCCTTCGGCGCGAAGAAGCCGCGCTCGTCGAACTTGTCGTTGCGGTTGAACTCGAACGCCGAGCCGTGGAAGTTGTTCGACCCCGACTTGGTGATGATGTTCACCACCCCGCCGGCGGTCCTGCCGACCTCGGCGGAGTACATGTTGGTCTGCACCTTGACTTCGGCGATCGCGTCAATCGACGGCTTCACCACCATCGTGCCGATGTAGCGCTCGTTGTTGTCGATGCCGTCGAGCAGCTGGTTGTTCTGGTTGTCGAGCGCGCCGTTGATCGAGACCGCCGAGGTCTGGCGGCGATCGTCGGGCCGCGTCCCGCTGGCGAGCGAGTTCGGCACGCCTTCGGTAGCGCCCGGCACCAGTTGCACCAGGCGCACGAAGTTGCGGCCGTTGACCGGCAGGTCCTGCACCGCCTTCTCCGTCACCAGCGAGCTCAGCGTCGACGAGTCGGTCTGCACCAGCGGCGACTCGGCGACCACGGTGACGTTCTCGGAGACGGCACCGACCTGCAGTTTCGCGTCCAGACGCGATCGATCGCCGGCCGCGAGGACGAGATTGGCGGTCTGCGACGTGAATCCCTGCAGCTCGATCGTCACCTTGTAGCGGCCGATTGGCAGCAGCGTGAACGCATAGTCGCCCGACCCACCCGTCGGCGCGACGCGCGTCTCATGGGTGGCCAGGTTCTCGGCGGTGACGGTGACGCCGGGCAGCACCGCGCCGCTCGCGTCGGTCACGCGGCCGACGATGTCGGCGGTGGTGACCTGGGCGAAGGCGGGCGTGTGAAGCAGCAGGAGGACGACGGCGGCGGCCACGCTTCGAACAGAGCCCATGTTCTCTCCTTGTGCGCCCGGT
>Ga0070674_100000462_pt1 | contig 20520 bp, 17 predicted proteins | sample KBSM33metaG_FD_65344 | JGI IMG/M metagenome (GOLD analysis project Ga0070674, IMG submission 65344) | Miscanthus rhizosphere microbial communities from Kellogg Biological Station, Michigan, USA - KBS M3-3 metaG | ecosystem: Host-associated > Plants > Roots > Rhizosphere > Soil ... | reverse complement strand
GGATCGTCGGCCTGACCGACGTCGCACTTACGCTGCAAGTCGACGGCACCCGTCAGCAGTTCGCCATGGCCGACGTCGCGCGGGTCGAGCGGCAGAAGCGGGATTCTGTTCGAAACGGCGTGCTGATCGGTGCCGCTGTCGGCGCACTCGCCGGATTCACGCTCGGCAAGTCGCTGGACTCACCTGCCTGCCCCCGCCGCGGAACGGAATGCGGGCAAGGTGCGGCGATCGGAATGACAGGCGGCGCGTTCTGGGGCGCAGTGGCCGGATGGATCGTGGACGCGCTCGTTCACACGCGCGAAAGCGTGTACGTCGCCCACCATTGAAGCAGGCAAAGCCCTTGAAAACCACGTAGAGGCGGGTCTTCAGACCCGCTTACCGCAGGCTACTTTCGATTGAGCTGCGGAATGCTGTTTACTGCCGGCGGTGCCGGGATGGCTCGCAGCCACGCATAGATGTCTGCGAGCTCAACGTCAGAGAGCGTTTTCGTCGAGTACGGAATCATCTCTTCGGTCGGCCGCCGCACGTAACGCGAGAACGCCGGCCAGGGTGGGACGCGACCCGCAAGCCTCGGGCCGGCGATGCCGCCACCCTGTGCCGCGAGCCCGTGGCACTGCCAGCAGGCGCGTTCGACGAACAGCTTCTTGCCGGTCTCGGCGCTTCCAGCCGGAGCCGCCGGCGCCTGGCCGTGAATCGGCGCCTGCGACGCGAGGACAGCGCCCGCAATCAGAAAGAACACCCTCAGTCGCATCGCATCCCCTGATCAGCGTGGCTGCGTCAACGTGTCGAGCAACGCCACTTCCCCCTTCTCGACCCGTTCGACTGCGCGCAACAATGCGGGCCGAAGATCCTTCGGATTCGAAATGGGTCCCTCGGCGTAGGCCCCCATGCTTCGAGCCATCTGTGCGAAGTCGATGTTGGGATCGCTGATGGTCGATCCAGTCAGACCGGCGTGCGCGACGGTCATGCCGCGCTGACGACGATTGGCCATGCGTTGCAAATGCATGACCTCCTGGTGATACGCGCGGTTGTTCTGCATCACGAACAGCATCGGGATGCGGTGATGCGTTGCGGTCCAGAGCGCGCTGTTGACGTAGAGCATGTCGCCATCGGGTTGAAAGCGCACACAGAAGCGGCCGTACTTCTTGTGCGCGAGCGCGGCACCGATGGCAATCGACAGCGAGCCACCGATCCCGCCGCCATTGACCGCGCCCATGGTCCGATAGAACTTGTCCACGTTCCAGAGCCGGTTGGCGCCGCCGCCAACTGACACCCAATCCTTGTCCCTGATCACATCCCAGACTTCCAGAGCCAGCCGCTGCAGCGTGATCGGGCTGGAGTCCCATCCATACGTGCACTCGATGCGGGCACGCTCGAGCGCTTCCCCCGACGCGGTTGCCAGTCGTTTGCCTCGCTCGTCCATCACACGACGGCGATCGGGTGTGATGAGCTTCTTGCACGCGTCGATGAGACTGGGCAGTGTGGCTTGTGGATCGCCCGCAATGGACATCGAGACTTCCTGGAAGCGCTCGACCGTCTGGTAATTGCCCTTCATATACAAGTCGTACGACGAGATGCTGATTACCTTCGCATCAGGCTTCGTGAGCGGAGTGGAGCTCCGCACCTGCTGATCACGATAGCGATTGAGCCGGCCATACAAACCGTCTTCGTTCAGCGCCAGGATGACGTCCGCTGTACGCACGTTCCCGCCACCGCTCAACGGATGCTGATTGGGCATGCCACGGCCGCCGCCCTGTACGGGTGCCTGCAGCGTCTCTGCCAGTTCCACCAGCAGACGCATACCGTCCTCATTGCGCGCAACGTCACCGGCGATGATCAATGGACTCTCGGCGGCGACCAGCAACTTCGCCACTTCCGCCACCGCGCCGGAGTCGCCGGCGGGAGGACTGGTGAGTGTGAGCTTCGGGATGTGCAGCTTCGATCGATCGCCGGCCGGGTTCTCCTGGAGCGTGGCGTCGACGACGAGCACGACCGGTCCGCGCGGTTCGGTCATGGCCATCTTGTAGGCGCGCACCGCCGACTCGGCGAAGTGCTGCAAGGACAAGGGAGTATCGTCCCACTTCACCATGTCGCGAACGGCACCGGCGGGATCGACGACCGAGTGCGGACCCCAGTCGAACGCGGGCCGCCGCTCTTTGCCATCGAGAATGTTCGCAACCAGGATATAGGTCGGCGTGTGCGCCGAGAAGGCGCCGAAGATGCCCATCATCGCGTGGTGCAGCCCTGACGGCGCGAACGTGATCACCGCCATTGGCTTGCCGGCGACCGCGTAGTAGCCGTTGGCGATGTTCACTGCCGCCTGCTCGTGCGCGCAGGTCAACCACTCCGGCGACTTGTTGCCACCGTAGTTGATAAACGATTCGTGCAGGCCTCTGAAGCTCGACGCAGGGTTCGCGATGACGTATTCGAAGTCGAGCTTCTTGAGCACGTCGACCATGAAGTCGGAGCCCGGGTCGTCGACGGTCATGACGCCGGGCTCGTCGGGCAGAGGCGCGGTCTCGGGCGCGAGCGTCTGCGCAGCTTGTTCGGGCGTGAACGCGGCCCGTGGCTGAGCGGGAACGCGCGACTCTGCATCGATCGGCGCGACGCCTGGCACCGTCAGTGCCGCGGCGCCTGCCGCGCCCGCGGCAGCACCCTTGAGAAATCCACGGCGGTTCATCTGGGAATTCGGATCCGTCGCCATAGCAAGTCTCCGGTCTTGGTATGCAGTAGGCAGTAGGCAGTAGGCACACTGCGCCCCGCCGCTTCCCGCGGCGAAGGTTACCAAACTTCCCGCGAATCCCGAATCCCGAGTCCCGAGTCCCGAATCCCGGATCCCGGATCCCGGATCCCGGATCCACTCCTTGCATGACGACGTGACAGCCTATAGCATATGTGGCTATGCCATCTATTGACCGGCGCATTCTCGATCGCGAGCTGAAGAAGGGATCGGCCGAGTTGATCATCCTGTCGATTCTCGAAGCGCGTGCGCGTCACGGCTACGAGATCAGCAAACTGATCGAGCAACGCTCGAACGGAACTCTCAAGTTCCACATCGCGTCTCTCTATCCGCTGCTCTATCGACTCGAGGAGCGCGGGTGGCTGCAGGGGCGCTGGATTGAAAAGGCCGGACAGCGACGCCGGCGTTTCTACAGCCTGACCGCCGCCGGGAAGAAAGTCCTGGCCAGCCAGCGCAGCACATGGAAGGCCTTCGTCGAAGCGATGGGCCTCATCACCGGAGTGGACCATGCCTGAGTGGACTGCCGACCTGCGCGCCCGCCTCTCCGGCCTCGGACTGACGGCCGCGCGCGAAGCCGAGATCATCGAGGAGCTTTCGCAACATCTCGACGATCGCTACGAGGAGCTTCGGGCATCGGGTTCCTCCGACGCCGACGCGCGTCGCCTGGCCCTGGAAGATCTGAGCGAGCGAGAAGCGCTCGCGCAACGGATGCGGGCGCTGTCGCAAACGCACTCACCCGCACCGATCGTCCACGGGCAACCGAGCAAGCGCCGCATGCATGGCCTATGGGAAGACCTTCGCTACGCCGGCCGGACGATGAGGAAGCAGCCGGGATTCACCGCTCTCGTCGTCCTGACGCTCGGCCTCGGCAGTGCCGTGAACGCGACCGTCTTCACCATTGTCAACGCGCTGGTCCTTCGTCCGCTGCCGTTCGCGGATTCGGAGCGGATCGTCCAGTTGAATGTGCGGAACGTGGACAACGCCGAGAACCCGATTTCAGAGCTTTCCTATCCTGACTATCTGGAGTGGCAGACGGCTCGGCGCACGTTCGAGCAGATGGTGGCGACCGACGAACGCCCGGTGGACATCTCTGGCGATCAACGATCCGCGGCGGTCGCAGCGGCGGCCTACGTCTCGTGGAACACGTTTTCGCTGGTTGGCCAGCGACCGGAGATGGGCCGAGACTTCACCGAAGGTGACGATCGAAACGGCGCACCACCTGTCGTCATGATCAGCGGCACGCTCTGGCGCGTTCGATATGGCTCCGATCCAGCCATTCTCGGCAGGACGGTCCGTGTCAACGGCATCCCATCCACGATTGTCGGCGTGATGCCGCAAGACGTTGGCTTTCCTTATCGCGCGGAGATTTGGCTTCCACTGGCGGCGCTGCCAGAGTCAGAACGCACGTCGCGCGCCACTCGCATCATCGACGGCTTCGGTCGACTGCGGCGTGAAGCAACCATCGAGCAAGCCACCACTGAGCTCAGCGGCATCACTGCGTCACTTGCCGAGCGCTATCCCGAGACCAATCGCAAGACAGCGCCCTTGGTTGCACGATTTGCTCTCGACGCTCGCTTCGTCAGGGTGTTGGTGGCGCTGCTCGGCGCAGTCGGCTTCGTGCTGCTCATCGCCTGCGCGAACGTGGCAAATCTGCTGCTGGCGCGCTCCGCCGATCGATCGCGCGACATCACACTGCGACTCGCCCTGGGCGCGAGCCGTTGGCGCATCGTGCGTCAACTGCTGGTCGAAGGCCTGGTACTGGCCGGGGCCGGGGGCCTGTGCGGATTCGCGCTCGCGCAACCCGGTCTTCAGATGTTTCGCAACCTTCCCGCCGAGTCTGCGCCGCCATCGTGGGTGCAGTTCACGATGGACGTGAGGGTTTTCGCGTATCTCGTTGCCCTTTGCGTCGGCAGCGCTCTCCTCTGCAGCCTGCTGCCGGCCTGGCAGGCGTCGCGACCTGGTCTCGTCACGACACTGAACGACGTTTCGCGTGGCACGACCGGCAGCCGATCTCGTCGGCGCTGGATGGGAACACTCGTCGTGGCTCAGGTCGCCCTCGCACTCGTGCTCTTGACAGGCGCCGCGCTGATGATGCAGAACCTGCTTGGCCTGCTGCGCACCGACATCGGCATCGAGTCTGCCGACCTCACGCAGATGACGCTCGACCTCCGACGACGAGGCGACAACGAAGCACGCCGCCTGCTCCTGCTTGACCAGCTCGAGGATCGGCTTGCCTCGAACCCGGGAGTCAGCGCAGCGCTGGTCAGCGAGGCGCCACTCGGTGGAGCAGCAGTCCGCAGACTTCGACTCGAGGGTCAGGCAAGCTCGGAGCCGGCGAGCCTCCCGGTTGTGTCTCTCATCGGCGTCGGGCGGAACTATTTCGATGTCGTCGGCACGCTGGTCATCGAAGGACGCACGTTGACGCCGGACGAGGTGCGCCGGGCGGCTGACCTCGTCGTCGTGAACGAGCGCCTCGCGCGAATGCACTTCCAGGATGGTTCGGCGATCGGGAAACGTATCCTGGTGATCGATCCCGGCACGCCCGCCACAACGGCCGGCGACACACGATGGATGACCGTCGTCGGTGTCGTCGGAAACGTGCGTCAGCGTCGCCTGCCCACGGGAGAATTCGATCCCGTCGTCTATCGCCCGTACCAAGTAGACTCGGCGCAGACAATGGCAGTCGTCGCGCGGTCGACGTCTGGACCGACGACTGCTGCGGCATTCGTCAGCGAGCAGGTGCGATCGCTCGACGCAGACTTGCCGCTCTTGCCGGCAACCACGGTGGACGAAGCGCTGACGCGCCAGCTCTGGCCGCAGCGGCTCTTCGGATCGATGTTCGCGGCGTTCGCGTCAATCGCGATGGTGCTGGCAACGTGCGGCCTCTACGGGGTGACGGCCTATGCCGTCTCGCGACGCACGCGTGAAATCGGTGTGCGCGTCGCACTGGGAGCCGATACCCGTGCCGTCTGGTGGACGATCGCAGGCTCGACGCTTCGGCAGCTTGCAATCGGGCTGGCGCTCGGAACCGCGGGCGCCGCGGGAGTCGCAACCATCCTGCCGGCGATGCTCGTCGGAACGGGAGGCGGCGCGAACTTGCTCGCGTTCACCGTTGTTGCAGTCGTGCTGGTCGTTGCCGGCATTACGGCAAGCGCTCTGCCCGCTCGTCGCGCGCTGCGGCTCGACCCGACGATCGCCCTGCAGTCAGAGTGACGCTACTGCGACGATGGTGTGGCGAGTTGATAGAAGCCTGTCGCCGATGAAGTGGCATACCCTTCGGCGACGAGCGCGCGATTCCCGCGTCCGGCCTCGGGCCGCGACAGCCCGGTCACACGCGCGAGCTCTCCGGGGATCGTCATCCCTGCTCCCGCGAGGAAGCAGCGTGCGATCTCTCGAAGAGCCGTATCGCGATTCCCGCGTGTGAGCAACGCATCTGGAAAGCGGCCAATCCCGAGCGTCCAGAGATACGTGAACTTGGGAAGGTAGACAGCTTCACTGGGAACCACGATCATCGCCGCCTGCAGTTCGTCGATCGCACGCGTGAAGACCGTCCGATCAGTGAGCCCGGATTCCTTCCGCAGGTCCGACGAGGCCATCTCCCATTCCTTCCTCAACACTTTGAGCACGGCTCGCGCGTTTGCGCTCAGGCGCTTGCTCTCCTCGGACCGGCGCACACCCCAGATGGCGTAGAAGTGCGGCACCATGCGCGGCGCGATGAACATCGCCTTTCCGCGCGCGAGCTTGCCGTAGTACAGCTTGCCGTGACGGACCATCTGATCCTTCAGCGTCCACGCCAGCGATGTCTCGGGATCCTTCTGCACGTGACGCGGCAGCACCGCGTCGCGGCGTCCGCACACGGCCACGTACAGCGACGGTCCCGGCCGGCGCGAGTCGGTCAGGCAGGCGGCGAATCCGACCTGCTCGACGAAACGCTCAGCCTCGGGCACTGTTCCGACGCAACGCGTCGACTCGCGACGCCAGCGAGCGTCGCGGTAGTCTTCGATGTCCGCAGGGATCTGTGCTTTCACGATGTCGCGATCTGGTGAACCGTGGCGATGGCGCTCCACGCGCCAAGACCGATTCCGCGTGCCATCTGATGCAGCTCGAGCATGTTGTGTGAGAGAAAGATGGCGACCGAGTGGTCGTTCGGATCGGCCTGCCACCAGCCGCCGTACGCGCCCGGCCAACCAATAGTACCAACACCTCCACGACAGCGAAGCGGATCCGCTGCGTCTGGTTCCATCACGACAGCCACACCCATCCCGTAACCATGACCCCCTGCGAAGATGGGACGACCAAACATGCGTGTTTTCGAGCGCTGCTCTGGCGTGAGCTGATTCGACGTCATCATCGCGAGCGTATCGGCGCGGAGCAAACGCGCACCGTCGCGGGCATCGCCGATCAACATCCGTGCGAATGTAAGGTAGTCATCGAGCGTCGACCACAGACCCTGTCCGCCTGACTCGAATGTCATGTCGTCCGGACGTTCATCCAGCGCATGACGGCCTGGTGCCGCTGTCAATGGCGCCAGGCGACCATCGCCATCGAAGCCGCACAGTCCCGCGCGACGATCGCGCTTCTCATGCGGCACGAAGAAGCCGGTGTCGCGCATCGCGAGCGGTGTGAAGATTCGTCGCTGCAGAACCTCACCGAAAGAGGTGCCCTCGATCCGAGCGATCAGGAATCCGAGGAGATCTGTCGACAGGCTGTAGTGAAAGCCGGCGCCTGGTTGATCGATCAACGGCAGTGTGCCGAGGCGCGCGATCCATTCATCCGGCGTGAGGGCGTTGTCGATTTGCGTGCCGAGTGTTTGTGCGTGCGCGCGAGCGATCGGGCCGCGATGGAAGTCGCCATACGTGAGACCGGAGCGATGCGACAGCAGATCGCGAAACGTGATCGGACGCGCGGCCGCATCAGTCTCGTCGAGCGAACCTTCCGGATCGCGCAGCACGCGCATGCGCGCGAGCTCGGGCGCGCAACTCGAGATCGGATCGTCCAGAGCGAATCGTCCCTCGTCGAGCAGCATCAACGCCGCGACCGTCGTCACCGGCTTCGTCATCGATGCGATCCGGAAAATCGTGTCGCGCTCCACCGGCATCCCAGTCGTGAGGTCGCGTCTTCCGACGGCTGTGGCCTGGACGACTTCGCCGCTCCGCCAGATCAGCGCAGCTGCCCCAGCCAACTCGCCAGCCGATACGTACGCTGAGATCGCGTTTTCCAACGTATTTTTGCTCGTATTCACCATAATTCGTATTGAATTTATAAAATAAATGTACTACATTTTATTCGATGTCAAGTCGACAACCGTCGCCTCGCCGCCAACCAAAAGGTGACAAGCGCGAGCGAACCAGAGCCGCGTTGCTCGAGGCCGCAAGGGGGCTGGTTCGCGAGAAAGGCTACGAGCGAACGACGATCGACGCAGTCGCCAAGCGCGCGGGCATGACCACCGGGGCCATCTACGGGAACTTCAAGAATCGCGACGAGCTGTTCATCGCGCTCGGGCAGACCTACTGGGCGCCGGTTCGCCCGAAGATCAAACCGGACGCGACGTTTGCTGAAGCGATGCGCGCGCTCGCGAAAGCGACGCTGGCGGCTGTCGACGAACGCAGGCCGGTCGCCATCGGACGACTCACCGGGCTTGCGTATACGCTGAAAAACCGCGAGCTGCGTTCACGCGTGTACGAGGTCACGAAGAGCAGTTATGAGTTCGGAGCCGAGTGGCTGCGCACGTTCGAGCCAGGTCAGCTCCCGATGAAACCAGAGCATCTCGTGTGCGTTCTCCATGCGCTGATTGAAGGACTCGTGATGCAGCGCATCCTCACGCCGGAGTTGTGCCCGGACGAGGTGTTCTACGACGCGTTCGCCGCCCTCTCCGCCCCTCGTCACCCGTAGAGCAGCGACGGCTCGCATCAACCACGTCGTGATTGTCGAGCGACCGGGTGGCGCGGTGGTGGCGACGAAGATGTTGTACGCAAATCACTACTTCTGGACGGCCATCGAATTGCGTGTGCTGGTCCCGGACCCTGCGCGAGGCAACGGCTTCTGGTTCGCGAGCGTCAGCCGAAGTCGGTCGGATGGTTTGAACGGCTATCTCGGGCCGATTGTTCGCGCGAAGGTGCGGGACGAAGTGCAGAGAGGCATGGAAGCCGCTCTCAACGCAGGCAAGCTCGCGCTCGAAAAACCATGATCGCTGGTGCTCCACGATCCGAGCACCCGCGATCAGAATAACCGGCCGATACCGACGTAATAGCGCACGGCGCCCGAGAAGTCGAAGCTGGTCGCGAGCATCACCGGACCGAGTAGCGTGTCGGCCAGGGCACCGATGCTGATGTTCGTCCGAAACATCGCACTGTCGATTTCGTCGAACGCAGAGCCGTTCTCGGCCCAGCCGCCAAGGTAGACCGAACCTCCCAGAAAATCCGGTAGACGGCCAATCGCCTGCAGATAGCCCGCCGTGAACACCGCGTAATGGTCGCCCCGAAACTCGCCGGCGCTATACGCGCCTAGCCGAAAGGGTGACCCGAGCTGAAACTGTTCGGTCGGGAGCGGCTCGCCCCATGTCGTTCCCATGCCGCCGGTCAAGAACACGCGATTGCGTTGACGCACGGACCAGAAGATCGAGCTGCGGAGTTCCAGTTGGGTGATGTCGTCGTTTGAGCGGCTGGTGACGAACTCCGGTGGCAAGTCTGGCGCCTCGAGGATATGGTCCAATGTTGCGCTCGCGCGAATCCCTCTCGAGGGCGCAACCGTGCTGTCCTGGTTGTCGTGGCGCCAGGCGAGGCGCGCACGGGTTTCGCGGCCGTTGATTTCAGGCAGGCCAGGATCACCAGTCTTGACGTTCGTGCTCAGGTCTCCCACCCACATCCCGATTCGCACGTCGCTGTCGCGTCCGAGGTTGACACCGGCGTCGAGCCTGATGCCGACTCGATCCTCGTTGTACCGCGCGACGACGACATCGTCGCTCACGAAACTCAATGTCTCCCGGCGGGCCGCCGCGGTAGCCGCGACGAAGAGTGCGCTTTGTCCGAGCGGACGATACAACTCCACGCCAGCGCTCGGCTCAGCGCCGGCTGTGCCGTCCACTCTCAGCTCCGATCCGGATCCGACTGGGTCGAAGGTCAAGTAGCGAGCGGCCAGCCGAAAGGCAAAATCCTCGGTGGTCGTGTTCTGGAGACTGACGCCCAGCATCAAGAACGGAGGCGCGTGCGCTTTCGGGCGGGCTTCTATGCGCAGGCCGGGGCGGCCATTCATTTCGGCGAGTTGCCATCCGACCGTCTCGTAGCGATCCAGGCCGGCAAGTGCTTCCAGGCGCGTCTCCACTGTCTGTACATCGATCGCCGGCTGTCCCACCACAGGAGCAAGCACCGCCTCGATACGAGCGCGGTCCCCTGGCACAGCACCGACGACCGAGACAAACTGCGCGGCGGGCCACGCAGTCTTTCGGCGTGCGCGACGGCTCTCGAGATATGCCGCCCATTCGGCGTCATTGACCGCCAGTGGCAGCAACTGGTCCTTCATCGCTTCGGCGGCGCGGTAGCCCTGTGCTTCGAGTTCCGTGTATCGCCGCCAGTCGAGGCTGGCAAAATCGTCGAGCGCAGGACTGATGACGATGTCAGCCGACTTCAGCGAAACGCGCGTCGCAGCCAGCATCATGACGTCCACCGTCTGACTCATGAGTCCCAGGAGCGACCGGCTGACTGTCCGACTGTCGCCCGCGGCCCCCACGTTGACCGCGACGACCACGTCGGCACCCATGCTTCGCACGACGTCAGCCGGAACGTTGTTCAACGCACCGCCATCGACGAGCACTTTTCCGTCCAACTCCACCGGCGGAAAGATTCCGGGCAGCGACATCGTGGCGCGCAGCGCCGATGCCAGCGATCCGCCCTCCAGAACCACCTGTTGTGCCGTCACGAGATCGACGGCGATGGCCCGGAATGGCGTAGGCAACTCGTCGAAGCTGGAGATCGTCCCGTAGGGACCTGTGATGCGCGTCAGCAGAAAATCAACCTGTTGGCCGTTGTTGAGCGCGATCGGAAGGGAAATGCCTTGCTTGAGCCCAAGTTCGATCCGTGAGGGATACGCGCGCGCATCCTCCTTGCGACGGATGTTCTTGTATTGAAACGGCGAAAAGCCGAACATCTCGTCCCAGTTCAACTGCTGCAGGGTCGTGCTCAACTCACTCGCCGACAAGCCTGCGGCGACCGCGCCACCGATCAGGCCGCCCATGCTGGTCCCGGCAATCAGATCGATCGGGACGCGGTGTTCTTCGAACCACCGGTAGACACCAACGTGCGCCAGTCCGCGGGCACTGCCACCACCGAACGCCACGCCGATCCTCAGCCGCTTCTGTCTGGCAGATTGCCCGACGGAGTCATCTTGTGCGCCAGCCAGAGTCGGCGTGATGGAGGCGAGAAGCAGGACGATCAGGCACGTTCGCCGCCGTGAGAAGCGAATCATCCGTTTCGGCGCAGGACACCGCGACATCGTGGGATGTGCCATTACAACATGCTGGCGCGCAAATTGCCGTGCGTGTGTAACCCGCGAAGCGCGAGGAAATCTCCCACTACGTCCGATCGCGTCCGAGCATGGTGAGGCCGATGAGCCGCGAAACGACGAGCGCGATGTACATCACGCCAGCGAACGACTCCAGCATGACAAGCGCACGAGCCATTCCGGTCACCGGCAGGATGTCGCTCAGGCCCACGCTCGAGAGCACGGCGACGCTGAGAAACAGAAGCTCCATCCATGAGCGCGGTCCCTGCGGATGGATCGGCGCACTGAAGCTTCCAGGAAGAACCGCCTCACACGCGGCGTAGGCATAGGCGAATGCCCACGCCAACAACGTGAAGGTGGCGCCCGCCGCGAAGAGCTCGTCGGTCGTGGCCTCCCAATCCTGCTGCATATAGGCGATCAGGCTGCCCGTAGCGTAGAAGTAGAAGACGGACTGCACCGTCGCGATCGCGACTGGCAACGCCGGATGCGGCGCGACGGCATGGACCGCGGACAGGGTGACGACCACCACTGCGAGCACGACCCCCAGCCAGGTAAGCCACGGCGATCGCCGTACAACACGAAGGGCTCCGCCGAGGATGAGAAGCCCGAAAGCGCCGAACAGAACGCGTCCGCGGGGCGCGGTTTCCATCCAAGGGTAGAGCAGGATCCCGATCAGCTGTACCAGCAGCAATCCCGCTGACGGCGTACGCCGGAGGAAGCCGAGAGCGGTCACGTGTCAGAAGGGGCGATCTGGCGCGCAGTCGGAACCATGCCGGGATTGTGCAGGCAACCTGCCGACGTGTCCAGAGATCGCGGCGTCCGGGCGGCGATTCCTTATCTACCGATGCCATTCGTCAGACACGAAAACCAGCTCGGCAGTCTGTGAGATCGCACGAGATTTCCGCGCGCCCTCCAAGTGGGTCGGGTCATGTGTACGACATACTAGCGACCACTCGACAAGAGACACTCGATGGCGCTTGTCGACGGTGAGCTCGACTCGTCTCGGGCGGGAACCGGGTTCGATGAACGGAGGCGTGTCGCTGCGTACAGCGCCAGCGTCGGCCACGCCACAACCACAGCGAGGCGGCCATGCGTATTGAGGGTCAGCGCAGGTCCAGCAACTTCGAAGATCGCGGCACCGGTCGCAGTGGTGGCGGTGGTGGCGGTGTGCCGATTCAGGCGCTGCTCTCTCTCGTAAGCCTTCTCGGATTCAAGGGCACCCTCTTCGCAGGGGCCGTGCTCGCGATAGGCTTTTTCGTGATGCCTGCGGGGCTCAAGCAGGCGCTGCTGGGAGCACTGACGGGCGGTGACCAGGGAGCGCTTTCGACGCCAGGCGCCGGCAGCGTGTGCGACGCGTCGGAGGCGAACGGCGCCGCGTGCGATTTCTCGCGTGTCGTCCTCGCGTCGACCGAGGACGTGTGGACGCAGCAATTCGCACGCCGGGCGCTGCCTGACTACGGCAGTGCCCCGGGCGCCTACGGAAATCCCACGCTCGTCGTGTTTGCCAATAGCGTGTCCACCGGCGGATGCGGTGACGCGACCTCCGACGTCGGCCCATTCTATTGTCCGGGGGATCAGAAGCTCTACATCGATCCGAGCTTCTACAGCGTGATGGAACAACGCTTGCGCGCGCCTGGCGACTTCGCCCAGGCGTATGTGATCGCACACGAGGTCGGTCACCACGTTCAAAACCTGATCGGCTCCAGCAGGCTGGAAACGAGGGGCGAAACCTCGAACCAGAACTCGGTGCGCGTCGAGCTGCAGGCGGATTGCCTTGCGGGTGTCTGGGGTCACACGGCGAGCGCGTCGCTCCAGATCACGGACGACGATCTGGGCGAAGCGCTCACCGCCGCCCACGCCATCGGCGACGACACCCTCGGCCATTCCGATGAGAGGAAGTTCACGCACGGCTCGAGCGAACAGCGCAAGCGATGGTTCCGCCGCGGTTTCGACAGCGGCGATGCCCGCCAGTGCGACACGTTTGCCGTTCAGAGCTCTCAGCTCTGAGCGGTGTAGTGGGACCTCATCGCGCCTGTGTCGCGAACGCATCTCCGATCTCCAGCCCGAGCGCAGACGTGTTCGCGTGCGCGATGTTGGACAGCACGGCGACGACGATGCCGCTGTCGCGCAGTGTCATCAGCGACATCACCATCCCGCCCGCCAGCTCGCCGTTGATGCTGCCGTCGTTCGCCAGGCCGAAGCGGACCAGATCAGACGACGTGGAATAGGACGCCATCGTCCCCGCGCAGCACGCCAGGTCGCGCATGTACATCGGCCGCCTTCCACGCAGTGGATTGTCATCAGAGCGCGGGACGTAGAACGTCGCGCGATCGCCCGGCAATGGCTGCGCCGGGGCTAAGCCGATCGGCCTGAAGATGACGTCGCGGATGATCGTAAAGAGCGGGAAGTCTTCTTCCGGCTCGCCGATGTGCTCCGGACTCCATTCCGCCGCCGAGTCAGCGCCGGTGCTGGTCAGACCGAGCGACGCAACGGCGGCGTCAGTGACGACGGACGCTGCCGTGCCGATGTTGAATCGGGTATTCGGCGTGACCGGCGTACGCGTTTCAACGTCCCTCCAGCCGAATCCTTCCGCCCAGACGATCGTGCCCTCCTTCGCCGAGGCTACGGAGGGCAAGCCAATACCGACCGCCACCGAAACTCCAGGCAGGTTCTGCTCCAGGATGGCCGCGCGCACGAGCTCCCGCGCGCGCTCGACGGCGGCCGCATATTGCGGTGACGGCGCCGAATCGATGACCGATGAAACGTCTTGCGGCTGCGCGAAAAGAGGCACGGTCAAAGCGACCGAATGAGTCAGAAATGCGGCGAACGCGGCTACGAGGACGCCGACGGCCAACGTGGTGCGCGCGGCCCAGGCAGGCAGCCGGTTCCGCGCGGCCTTCACGCCGAGCACGACCGCCACGATCATCAGAAGCAGCCCGATGACGGCCGCACCGGGCGCGTCGTCCGCATCCGCGACATAGATGCCCATGGCCCCGATTGCCAGGGCGAGGGCAATAAGGGCGGCCGCCTTAACGTTGTTCATCACTGTGGATGTCATATCGACCAGTGTGACCAAAAGCCGGCCGCGAAGTCTTCACCGAATCATGAGCGGTTCATGAGATTCGAATGAATGCAGCAGATTGAAACACCAAGTCCGGCAAGTTCTTGCTGCGGAAAGCGCTAGAGGTGGCTGAGAGCATCGTCGCGCGGTGACAGGCGACATGCTGAACGTTGAGGGAAGGGACCGGTAACGGATAGAATCCGCGGAGGAAGTGCATGGCCAAGACGCTTTGCGCCGCCGGCCTGATCGCGCTGATATGCGGTGGGGTCTCCACGTCGGCACATCACTCGGTCTCAGTGAATTTCGACAGCCCGCAGGTGCTCACGCTCACCGGCCGCATCACTGATGTCGACATTCGAAACCCGCACTCGCAGGTCACGCTCCGGGTCACCCAGCGCGACGGAACGGTGAAGGAGTGGTTCATCGAATGGTCCGACCGCAACGCGCTCGTCCGTCGCAAAATACCGTTCCAGCTGCTGCGCGTCGGTGACACAGTGACCATCACGGCCAGCCCGAGCCGGCGCCTGGATAACCTCGCGTATTTCCGTACTGCGGTGCTTCCGGACAAGAGCGTCTTGCGTGATTGCGGCTTCGAGGCGTTTCGGCAAGCCATTGCCAAGGGACAGTTCGTCGAGTGCGAGCCGACGAAGCCGTCATCCGAGGGCTCCGCACCACAGAGTCAGCCGAGAGAGCAGCGATGAAGAAAATGGTTCTCGCGCTCCTCGTCTGCATGGTCTCGGGAGCGGACGCGCAGAACAAACGCGCGCAGTTGGACGGCGTGTGGATCCTTTCCGGATCCGCCACCATCGAGATGACGCTCACGCCCGCGGGCGAGGCAGCGCGCGCGCGCTACGACTACCTCAGGGACGATCCCGCGATGCAGTGCATCCCCGCGAGCTTCACGCGCGTCATGCACACTCCGTCGCCGCCGATCGAGGTGCGGCAGCAGCAGAACGAGGTCCGCATCAACTATGAATTCATGGACATCCACCGCCGCGTGCCGATTGCGCCGGGCACGCCGCTCGCGAAGGCGCCGGTGTCTGTCCGCAACCATCCGCACCTGGGGCGTTCGGTCGCGCGTTACGAAGGTGATGTGCTTCTGATAGAAACCATCGGCCAGCGGGCTGGCATCCTCGATACGCTCGGCGAGCCGGGACTCGTGCAGTCAGGCGAGATGCGCACCGAGGAACGCTTCATCCCCGACGGCGATCGGATGCGCGTTGTCGTCACCCACCACGATCCCATGTACTACGAGAAGCTGGTCGTCACCTATCCGTACCAACGGCTGCCGGGCGGCGAGATTCTGCCCTGGGACTGCACGCCCGAAGAAGCCAATTACAAACGCTTCCGGGAAAAAGCGAAATAGATCGGCCTGATACCGAAGGGTACTGAACGGGTCACGAAATAGGACCCAGGAGCGTTGAATGTCGAGTATTGATCTGCTCTCGCCCGGTCGAATCGGTGGATTCGACACACGCAACCGGATGTTCATGGCGCCAATGACGAGGAGCCGGGCGCTCCCCCGCGGAGTGCCCTCGGATCTGGCGATCGATTACTACGGCCAACGCGCCTCGGCAGGTCTCATCATCACCGAGGGCACCGCGCCGGCTGCAACTGGAATCGGCTATGCGCGGACGCCGTCGATCGACACGCGTGAACAAATTGCCGCGTGGAAGAGAATCACTGACGCCGTTCATGCGCAACGCGGCCGCATCTTCATGCAATTCATGCACGTCGGCCGCATCGCCCACTCCGCGAATCGCTACGTCAGCGATCCGCCCGTCGCGCCGTCGGTCGTCCGTGCCGCCGGGCAGATGTGGACGGACGCGCTCGGGATGCAGGACTTGGACACGCCGCGCGCGCTCGACACGAGTGAGATCCCGGGTGTCATCGCACAGTACGCTCAGGCGACCACGAACGCGCTCGCCGCCGGCTTCGACGGCGTCGAACTGCACTCCGCGTCGGGCTACCTCCCCATGCAGTTTCTGTCCACCGGCAGCAATCGCCGCACCGATGGCTACGGCGGAGGCGTGCACAACCGCATACGGTTCGTCGTCGAGGCGCTGGAAGCGATGGCGGCCGCGGCGGGAGATGCCAGCCGCGTCGGCATCAAAATCAGCCCCGCGATGCCGTTCAACGACATCCACGACGATGACCCGATTGAGACCTACACGACGTTAGTGAAGGCCATCGCGCCGATGGGACTCGCCTATCTGCACGTGCTGCGGACACCGCCGCTACCCAATATCTTCGAGATTCTGCGCCCGCTCTTTTCCGGCCCGTTTGCCGCCGGCGGTGCGTTCGACCAGCGATCCGGCAATGCGATGCTGGAATCGGGCGGCGCCGACTTCATCGTTTTCGGCAAGCTGTTCACGTCGAATCCCGATCTGCCTGAGCGATTCGCGGTGGGAGCGCCGCTGACCTCATTCGATGCGTCCACCTTCTATACCCCTGGTCCGAAGGGATACATCGATTTCCCCGCGATGAGCGGCTCGGAATCCTTGGCCTGACATCCCTGGCTCATCAGCGCAACGTGATTCGCGCTCGTCCACGTCGTGCGATCCAGCCCGATCTCTTCGATTTCGGCATCGTTCGTCCGGCGGTGATCTTCAATCGCCGCCGTCCAGTGTCTCCCTTATCAACGCGGCGATTGCTACACCCGACGGCGTAGCCTCGCGTTCCAGCGCTTCAACGACACCGCCTCTGTCGGAGATCGACCGATTCTGGCTTACCTTCCATTTGCCCACGATCTCCGTGATGGAGATCTCGATTCCGACGACTGCGGCCACCATCTTTTCGACGAAGTCAGCAGGTGCGTCGGTCACTGCCCACGGACGGTCTCGCTTTTCTTCATGTTCGCGCGTCAACGCTTCTACGTGTGAGCGCACCCAGGCAGGGTCATCAACAAATCGAAGAACTCCGTGCACGTGGACTACCGCATAGTTCCAGGTAGGCACGACCCTCGCATTCTCGCGCTTGCTCGGGTACCAAGACGGCGAAATGAAGCTGTCGGGGCCCTGGAAGATAACGAGCGCTGTCGCGTCACGTACGACCTCCCGCCACAACGGGTTCGCACGAGCAATGTGGCCGTGAAGCGTTCCAGCAGCGCTGCCGGTGTCGGCAAACAAGAAGGGAATGTGGTTCGCGTCCAACCCCGACTCGGTCGCGGTTACGAGCGATCCAAGGGGGTAGCGTTGTATGAGACTGCGCAGCCGCTCGGGGTCTCGTTCTTCAAAGTGTTTTGGTAAATACATGGGTTCGATTCTGTTGGTATCCGCTGCGGGTCATCGCTTGCATATCTCGACGTCGGGCCACGTTCACTCCTTCGGGATCGCGCGCGTCAACACCTCGTTGCCACCATCAAGTATCAAGACGTTGTCCTCGATTCGAATGCCGCCGAAGCCGCGCAGCTTGTCGACGCGGTTCCAGGCGACGGTGTCGCGGTATTGGCGACGAATCTCTGGATCGTCGAGCAGGTGCGAAAGGAAGTAGATCCCTGGCTCAATGGTGACGACGTGCCCAGGCTCCAGGGGCAAATCGATACGCAGGAACCGGAGAGCGGGGGCCTCGGAGCGTGAGCGCCGAGGCAAATACCCACCTGCGTCGCGAACACCGAGGCCAACCATATGTCCGATGCCGTGCGGAAAAAACAGGGCGGAGGCGCCTTGTTCGACGAGATCGGCGGCACTGCCGCGCAGGAACCCAGCGTCAACAAGTCCCTGTGCAACGTCGAGGGCCGCTGCAAGATGGATGTCTCGGTATTCCACTCCGGCGAGGCACCGCTCGATGGCCGCTCGCTGCACGCGTAGCACGAGCGCGTACACGGCAGCCTGTTCTGCACTGAAATCTCCGGACACCGGGTATGTTCGCGTGACGTCGCAGTCGTAACCACGGTATTCCGCACCGGCATCAATCAACACGAGCTCGCCGGCGCCTAACAGGCGTTGCGTCGGAAGGTGATGAAGCACGGCCGCGTTCGGGCCAGAAGCGATGATCGAGTCGTACGCGACAGTGTCCGCCCCGTGACGAAAGAAGCCAGCCTCGATCTCAATCTGCAGCGCCCGTTCGGAGATGCCAGGCGCGATGAACGGCACGGCACCCGCGAATCCTGCACGCGTGGCGTCCGCCGCCCGACGCATGCGTGCCAGTTCGAGAGCGTCTTTGCGTCTGCGCACGCGATCCATTCGTGTCCGCAGCTCACTCGCAACTGCGCCATCTGACGCGACGTTCGCGACTGGCGCGCCGAGCTGTGCGATTCGGCGGCTTCGACCTTTTTCAAGCCACGATCCGAGCTCCGAAACGGGCGTCCCGGCCTCGTCGCCGACATCGCCGCTCCACAACCGTTCATCCGCACTAATGACCGGCACGAACTCGCTCCATCCTTCCTCTGGGTCATAGGTGAGAATGGCTCCTGGGCGCTGGCGATCGGTTAGGTAGAAGTACTCGCTGTGAGCCAGGAACGGGTAGACACGATCGGCGCGTCCAGGGATCGGAATTAGATCGCCGGCACCGATGAGGACAACCGAACCGAGCTCATTCCACTCGGCTTCGATGGCGCGACGCCGGCGCTCGATGGCCTTTGTAACCGCGTCGTCGGACTCTTCAGCCGTCACACGTTCGCGCACCCGACGCGTGTCACATCACAACCCGCAAGTGAACGGGGACAAATCATCGGCGGGAACCGAAGGCAGGAGATCAACCTGCAGCGGTACCACAGCGGCGATGACGCACCAGGAGAGAATTGCCGACATCAACTTCTTGGTCTGCTGAGGCATTTGCTTCTCGCTGAAAGTTCGACCTGCCGTGAACGCCTCACGCACGTGAACGGCCGGCGCTATCAACGCGCCCGATGCTCCCATCGCGTCGGCCGTGCCCCCCCCGGGGTATGGATTGGTTCGTCAAGAAACAAACCCCTCTCCGCGTTCGCCAAAGAATACATGTCCAAGGCCACCAGCATGGCGCGGATGGAGCCCCCCTGGATGGAAATGCGGAAAGTAGACGTCCTCACGACCGTGTGGCGTTGGTTCTCAGGGATATCTGGCGGCTCGAGGTCGGAAGTGCTCGCCCCGGGAACACGTCGGTCGCCAGGACTTTGGCTTCCTGACGCGTGTAGTAGAGACGTCATCCGTTCCGAACGCGCATGCCGCCCAGGAACTTGATGGTCGGGGAGTTAGCCGCCACCAACTGGCCGGACGACGGAAACAGTGTCTGGGATTCGAACTGGCCGACTCACGCTAAATCAGAAGAAAGACGCAACTTCGACGTTCGTCCTGTTAGACCGTGCGGAAGCTTCTGACGGATCTCGTGGGATCAGAACTGCGGGGACCTCGCAAAGCCCGGTCGATTTTGCGGGCCTTAAGGACTGGCGGAGAGAGTGGGATTCGAACCCACGGTAGAGTTTCCCCTACACACGCTTTCCAAGCGTGCTCCTTCAACCACTCGGACATCTCTCCCTTTTAGAATCCACCACTTACGGAAACGCAAAAAAGCGAATACCGCGAATTGTGTAAGACCTCCTAATGTGGCTCGATCACTTACGGGCATTTCAGTATAACCGCCGCTCGTGCCAGTCGGTGCACGTGCGATACGAGCAGTGGCGCCGCTCGGTCGTTTCAGACGCGACGCTGCGCGACCCAGGATTTGCCCGCTGTTCCAAGCCCGGAACGGCCGCGTTTCGATCACCTACTTGGCACGCGACGCTTCAACTCCTCGAACACGTTGAGCAAGTTCACCTGCCCTGGCACCGCTCTCGCCGCCGCGGCGGCGCGGCGAAGCATCAGGAACGTCGTGCCGTCGGGCGCCACATCGACTGACTACTCACATCGTCCAATTCAAACAGGACGGTCGGGCGTCCGAGCGTGAGCTTCTCGGAGGGTGTCACGGGGACGGAGACCACCTGACGCCCGCGGCGGTAGACGATCTCCCGTGCGCCAGCCCACCGTGGCGACGTGCCGCCGTCGATTGAGCGAGTTGGGTGGTGGCGAGGGACGGGAACGACACGACGCACACGTCATCGCGGACTGTTCTCCGACGACGGAGGGCATTTCTACGCCGGCGGCGGCTTCAAGGTCGTCATCGGCCGGTAGTCGGGCGTGCTACCCTCGACGGCCGTGGGCCGCGACATCAGGCTCGCGCTCAGGCGGCTCGGCGCGACGCCTCTCTTCACAACCTTCGCGATTCTCTCGCTCGCGGTCGGCGTCGCGATCACGACAGCCGTGTATTC
>Ga0070674_100000460_pt1 | contig 20537 bp, 10 predicted proteins | sample KBSM33metaG_FD_65344 | JGI IMG/M metagenome (GOLD analysis project Ga0070674, IMG submission 65344) | Miscanthus rhizosphere microbial communities from Kellogg Biological Station, Michigan, USA - KBS M3-3 metaG | ecosystem: Host-associated > Plants > Roots > Rhizosphere > Soil ... | reverse complement strand
TAGCGCAGCGCACCCTGCAGCGTGAATCGATGAACTGTCCACTGATCCTGCACATAGAGCGCGTCGTAGCGCGTCTTGTCCGACGTGTCCCAGTCGCGAATGAACATCGTCAGCCGATTCGGCACGCCGCGATTGAGCTGATATTCGAGGTTGGTAGAATCGCCGATGCTCGAGGTGTTAGAGACGTGATAGCCGCCCTGATACCCGAATTTCAGGCCATTCGCGCCGGTGACGTAGGATGCGGCGGCGCGCCACACGTTCGGATTCTGCAGGTTCGACTGGGTGAGACCGAGCGCCCGGTACCTCAATCCGGCCGGCATGCCGTCCAGGGCAGACTGCTCGACAACCGGAACGAGATTTCGAATCGCGCCTGGCGGCTCGAGGTAGCCCCAGATGTTGGAGAACGAGGACAGTCCTGCCTCGAACAGCAATCGATCCGAAGCGGGAGACGTCCACGTGATCTGTCCCATGCGCGTGTACTTGTCGTGATAACCCGCGGCGCTGAGCAGACCATTCGAGCCGCTCGAGGCTTCAGGCGCAAGAGTCGCCTGCCCGCTCGCGACCCACTCGTCGGTGGCAAGGCGGCACCCGTCGCCTGACGTGAGCATCGAGGACCCGTCGCACCACAACTGGTTGTCGAAGTAGAACCCGAGCTTGTTGCGCGGCGTGACTTGCGCGGTGACGCGAACCGCCGTGATCGTCCGTCGCGTCGCGTTGATCGCCTTGACGTCGGTGTTTTTCAGGTAGGTCCACTTCGTTGGATCACCAGCGTTCTGGTTGGCGTACATGCCAGCGATTGTGTCCTGCTGACCGAAGCTGCGCGCCACACCGTAGAACCACACGCGGTCGCGTTTGATCGGCCCACCCATCGAGAAACTCGAGTCCCAGTTCTTGAGCAGTTCGGGAGGATCCTGCAGACCGAATCCTCTGAGCCGGTCATCGAGGTTGCTGCCCATGGACCAACTTCCCGCCGTGCTCAGGAATCCGGTACCGCTGAACCTGTTACCGCCGGTCTTCGGGATGATGTTGACGACGGCGCCGCCCGTTTCGGCTTCACCCAGACCACCGGACAGATTCAAGGTCATTTCCTGGCTGTTGGTCGTGTCCGGCACGTACAGCGAGACACCGCCGCCGTTCAGCGCGGCGCCGACACTGAGGCCGTCCACCATCACGCGCCCTTCATTCGCGCGGCCGCCGTGGCTGTAGAAGATGCGCATGAGTGGACTCAGGTCCACTTGATTGCTGCCACCTGTGACTGATGGAACGAGGAAGACGAGGGCGTTGTAGCCGCGCGTGGCAGGAACAGCGCTGAGGACTTCTGAGCTGAGCGTCTGGTTGCGGCTCGTACTCTGGACGTCCACGATCGGCGACTCGCCGGTGACCGTGATCGTTTCTTCGAGCGTGCCGACACGAAGATCGGCGTTGATATTGGCAACCGACGCAGCCGTCAGCTCGACGCCTTCGCGCCTGACGGTGGTAAAGCCGGACAACGAGAACGTCAGAACGTAGGTGCCAGGCCGGAGATTGACGACCTGATATTGGCCGCTGCCGTCGGTGACAGCGGTCCGAACTTTTTCGATGAGCGCCGGGCTCGACGCCTCGACGGTGACGCCTGGAAGAACGGCGCCCGAAGTATCACGAACAGTTCCTGCGATCGTGGCTTGTGCACTTGCCAGGGTGGGGAACAGCAGTACCACCACCACGGCAAGCGCGAGCCCGCTGAGCGTGCGCATGAAGCTTTACCCCTCCGTGCAGGGAAACCGATCCAGTCTCAAATTGGCTGCGCGAACGGGCGACATGCTAACCTCATCCTGAAATGCCAGTAATACCCAAATGCTAGTAAAAGCTCGGCCTTAAGGTAGCTAGGTGGCTGGGTAGCTAGGTGGCTGGGTAGCTAGGTGGCTGGGTAGCTAGGTGGCTGGGTAGCTAGTGTTGCTGGGTAGCTAGGTTGTTACGTAGCGGCGGGTCTTTAGACCCGCCGGAGCGAGCTACTTCGCGGCAGCATGCGCTCCAGCCCTCGGCAGCATGTAGAGAATCGCCAGCCCGACGACGATCGCCAGGCTCAGGCCCACATGCACGAATGCGAGCAGCGTCGCGAGCAGATACAGCATCCATCCCGGCGCGTAGGCGCGCGTGATCGCACGAACGGCATCGTCGGATACGTGGCTCGCGATTAGTCGCCGGCCGCGCGCAGCGTGAAGCCACATTAGGAAATAGAACACCGCCGTCACGGTGAAGCAGCCGCAGTAAAACGCCACCGCCACTGCACGCTCGTGCGCATCGGGATCGACCAGGTGCTCCGCCATGACCGCGGTTGGAAATGGCAGGAATGCGATGCACATCAGCAACAGCAGCGTGAGCGTGATGAACCCGTGGTCGACACGCGCCACCAGCTTCATCAGGTTGTGATGGTTCGCCCACATGATGCCGATGACGATGAAGCTGATGGTGTAGCCGACGTAGGACGGCCACAGACTCGCCAGGGCGGCGCCAACGCCGCCGAGGCGCTGCACCTCCTCGTGCGGCGGCAAGTGAATCTCGATCACCAGCAGCGTGATGGCGATCGCGAAGACGGCGTCGGCAAACGCCTCGAGACGGAACGTTTCAGATGCACTCGAAGACATTCGCACACACTAGTCCGCGCAACCGCCAGGTGACAACCTCCGTACGGGTAGGATGCTGGCCTCCCGCTAGTGCGGGCAGGTGATGCCGCTCCCGCCACGCACGAGCACGGTGGCATCGCACGTATAGGTCGCGAAGGTCGTCGTCCGAACATCCGCGCGCGTGCCGAAAATCAGTTGGATATCCGACGTGGCGTTGCCGGTCAGCGTCGAGTTCACCAGCGTGAGACCGGCACCGTTGTCGGCCACCAGCCCGAAGGTCCCATTCTGATTGCCGATCACTCGCGCCTGATTGACGAGCGTGAGCGTCGATCCCGTGAGCACGCGTACGCCGCTCAGGGTGTTGTCATGCGCGTTGATGGTGCTGAAGCCCTGAGCGCCGGAGAACTGCGGCGTATTGAACACCGTCATGACGGAGTCGTCTTGCAGCAGCAGCCCCTCACCGTTGTTCGAGGTGTTCAATTGCGACGCAGCGTCCAAATCGAGGCCGGCCTTCGAGTTCACCGATACGCCGGCGACGGGATTGCCAGATGAGTTGATGGTGCCGCCAAAGGATACGAGATGCGCGCCGGAGACGACGGTCAGACCGACCGCGAAGTTGTTGGTGGTATTGATGACGCTTGACGAATCGTTGATGAACGCGTTGGCGTTCGTCGCGATCTGGATGCCGAGCGCGTTGCCACTGGCTGTGACGATCGCGTCCGACAGCGTGAACGAGCTGCCATTGACGTTGATGCCAAACACACTGTTCCCACTCACCGTCAACGAGCCCATCACCGTCGCGGCCGATCCGGTCTGCACGTCAAGACCGTGCAGGCCGTTCTGGCTCGACGCCACATTCGTCAACACCGCACTCGATCCTGTCTGTATCGAGATCCCGAAGACCGCGTTCTCGTGCACGTTGACTGTGGTCAACGAGAAGTGCGCGCCATTGACGGCGACGAGACCGTTGATGCCGTTCCTGACTTCGAGGCTCTCCAGCGACACACGGCTCGCGCCGGCGATGGTGACAGCGTCCGCCAGTCCGCCCCCGTCGATGACGGCGTTGCCGACGCCCTGCAAAGTGATGCCGTCCGTATTGATCACGACCGGGCCGCACACACCGGTGAACTGGATGACGATATCTCTCGCGTGGTTGTTGTCCACGACGTTGGCAAGCGACCGCCGACTGCAATCGACGACCGGGTCGGCAGAGGCGATCGTTGCCACGCCGAGAACGCACACGAGCTGCACCATCGTTTGGAGATATCGCATGGTTGACCTCTTCTGTTGCGAATAGAGTGCGTGTCAGACCCACCGCATCGGCGGCTGGCACACTAGGCAAGAACGATTCGGGGTTAGCCTTTGTACTTCGAGTGACATCTGACAATCCGCGACATCTCGCGGGTCTCGCAACAACCTCACCATGACAGAGCACACCGAGCCTGTTGCTCCCACCACCCCGGCGTCGCGCAAGATCCCGGCGCGCATTCCTTTCCGCGATGCGACGCACGACCCTGCCGAATACAAGTCGGTCATCGGACGGTGGTGCGCGCGCGGCGAACCGCTCGAGGACCACAAGGGTGCGATCGTCGGCACGCATCCGTGGCGAAAAGTGATCTGGCTCACAGGCGTCGATTACTTCTCCACGCTTGGATACCAGCCTGGCATCGCCCTGCTCGCGGCGGGCGCCGTCGCGCCGATCGCGACCGTAATCCTCGTGCTCGTCACTCTGCTCGGTGCCTTGCCGGTGTACTCGCAGGTTGCAGGACGCAGCTTCGCCGGCCAGGGCTCGATCGCTCTCCTGGAAAACCTCCTGACTGGATGGAAAGGCAAGTCGCTCGTTCTCGTTCTTCTTGGCTTCGCTGCCACCGACTTCGTCATCACGATGACGCTGTCAGCGGCCGACGCCGCCAAGCACGCGATCGAGAACCCGTTTCTCCACGAGGCGATCGGCGAGCATCAGATCCTCGTGACGCTCGTGATACTCGTCGTCCTGGCCGCGGTCTTCCTGAAAGGCTTCTCCGAGGCGATCGGGCTGGCGGCCGCCGCGGCGTTGCCCTACCTGGCGTTGAACGTGATCGTGCTCGCGCGTGGGCTCTACGAGATCCTCACGCACCCAACGCTGCTCCCCAACTGGCGCATGGCGCTGAGCGTGCAGGGCGACACGACAATGCTCATCGCTGGCGCGATGCTCGTCTTCCCCAAGCTGGCACTCGGGTTGAGCGGATTCGAGACCGGCGTGTCGGTGATGCCGCTCATCAGCGGCGGCGATCAGGACAAGGACTACAACCCGCGAACGGACGGCAAGCCCACCGGACGCATCGCGAATACGCGCAAACTGCTCCTGACTGCAGCCGCCATCATGAGCGTGATGCTCATCGCGTCGAGCATGGTGACGACGCTGCTGATACAACCTGCGGACTATCAGGAGGGCGGCAAGGCAGCGGGGCGCGCGATCGCATTTCTCGCGCACCAATATCTCGGGTCGATTTTCGGGACGATCTACGACCTCTCGACGATCTTCATCCTCGGCCTCGCCGGCGCATCGGCCATGGCCGGACTGCTCCACCTCATCCCGCGCTACCTGCCCCGTTATGGGATGGCGCCCCGCTGGGCATCGCTCTCGCGTCCGCTCATCCTCATCCTGCTTGGCGTGAATGTGGTCATCACGCTGATCTTCAGCGCCGACGTGGAGGCACAGAGCGGCGCGTACGCCACCGGCGTGCTGGTGCTGATTCTCTCGGCCGCCTTCGCAGCCACACTCTCACTGTGGCACGAGCGGCGCCATGCGATGGCACTCTATAGCGGGTTCCTGACGCTGGTCTTTGCCTACACGCTGATCGACAACTGCATCGAACGGCCCGACGGCCTGATCATCGGCACGATCTTCACGCTGATTCTGATGCTCGTCTGCGGCATCAGCCGCTCCATGCGATCGATGGAGTTCCGCATTCCTTTTGGATTCTTCGTGGACGTCGAAAGCTGGACCCTGGGTCCTCAGCTTCGCGGCAAGAGGGTCCACATGGTCCCCATGAAGAACTCCTCCGCCGGTGACCGCCGCAGGAAGAAGGCCGAGATCGCGCGCCACTTCAAGATCGACGGGCCATTTCTCTTTCTCCACGTCCACCTCGTGGACAACCGCAGCGAGTTCACGGCACCACTCGACTTCAAAATCTCGAAGGAGGGTGACGACTACGTCGCGGACGTCTACGGCGCCGTCGCCATCGCGAACACGATTGCCTTCATCAGCGAAGCGATCGATCCGATTTCGATCTTCATCAGCCTCACGCGGCGCGGGCTGATGCAACAGGCGGTCAATTACCTGCTGTTCGGCGAAGGCGAGACCGGATTGATGGTCTATGCGATCCTGCTGCGCTACTGGGAATGGACGCCTGAAGAGGACGTGCGCCCGCTGATCTTCCTGATGTCTGACTGACTGAGCGCTCTTCGTGTAGAGGCGGGTCTTTAGACCCGCCTGCGCCTACTGCGACGACCAGGTGACGCCGCCGTTCTCGGTGGCGAAGGCCCGCCCGTCCTCGAACGTCACGGTCGCCTTGCTCGCGCTCGACGCGCGGATGCCGGTGACGTTGCCTTCGGCGGGCGGCGTGGTGCCAAACCAGCCATTCTTCGTCCGGCGTATGACCAATCCGTTGTCCCCGACAAGCCAGGCGACGTCTGCAGTGACAAACGCGCCGGCGCGAACACGACGGTCCGTTGTGTATTCACTCGCCCATGTCGTCCCACCATCACTCGAGCGCTCGATCGTGAGATCGCGTGCCCGCCACATCATGCGACGGTTCGATCGTCGTCCGCCCCGCACGATGACCCCGCCATCGGCTTGCGCAAGGGGTGGTGCCGCACTCGCCTCGGCCGGTGGGCTCTCCTTCACGGCCGCCTGCTTCGGAGGCTCTGCCACGGGCGATGCCGGACGCCTCACTGGTGACGTTGCTGACTTCGGCGCGGGCTCGGTTACGGGTGCCGGACTCGGCGCTGCTGCGGGCGCCGGGTTCTCGACCACGGGAGACTGAGCAGGAGGAGGAGTCGCGGTCGCTGCAGGTTCCGGCTGCGTGACCGGCGCTGCTTCATTTGTCGGCGCGTCGTTCGATCCAGACCGCAGTGCCCACGCCGCAATCCCGGCCACGGCGATCACCGCGAGCGCGACACCGGCAACGCGCGGACGGGACCACGGCGAAGCAGCCGCGGCGTCCTGCTCTTTGCGCATGGCATCGAGAATGGCTGCGCAGCGATCGCAATTCGCGACGTGCTCTTCGACCGCGCTCACATCTCGCGAGAACAGAGTCCCGTCGACGTAGGCCTGAAGAAGCGCGGGATCGGGGCACTTCGCTCGCGGCATTACTCGGGCTGAGATGCCGGGGCGCGGCTCGCCCCGAGGGAGGCAGCCACGCGCGGTCGCGCGGGCTGGGTCAGTTTCCGGGCGTGCCTCGCGAGGCGACGATACGCGGGCACGATGGTTGTCACACTCGAGACCGCGACGCCGATGAGAAGCGCAACGACGACGATGTCCCACAACGGGCGATGGCGATAGAGGAAGGCGAAGTCGAAGGCATGCAGGCCGTAATAGCCCCAGCGATTCGCGCGATCGAGGCTCTCGACCTTGAGAATCTGACCCGGTGATGGCGTCAGGTATAACCAGGTCTGCGCGGCATCCTCATATCGGACCCGCAGAACCGGCAGCGTCTTCGCTATCCTCGGCAGACCGAGGTCGAACGACGACACGGTCTCGTAGTAGTAGTCGTCATATTCGTTCAACCACAGCGCGTCGCGCATCGGGACGCCCGGCATCGCCGCGCGCGCCACGCGCATCACGGTCTCGTCATCGAATCGCGCGAACGTGCGATCTGGAGTGAGCGGTGACACGAGCACAGGCTCGCCGTCCGGCGTCGGCGTGATGAAGTCCATCCCGCTGCGGCTGCTCCACTCGCCCACGGTGTCCGGCGTCGGAGGCCGATAGGCGATCAGATACGGTTCGTTGCCAAATTGAAGGAGCTCGAGCTCTTTTGGAGCGAACGCGCGGGACACTGTCGCACCAGCGGCTTTGAGACGCTGCACCGTCAGGGAGCTGAGATCGATCACGGCCCCCTCACCCTGGACCGATCGCGCTCCTTCGGTGATCTGCTGCGGCGAATACCTCGTCTCGCGAATGCCAGGGATCACGTCCATCGAGACAAGGCCACTGAAGACCCACGTGATCGTGAACACGCCAAAGATCAGGCCGGCGTAGTGATGCCACTTCATCCATCCGGTGTACGGCGAGTGCGACGGGATTCGCTTGTGGCGGAATCGTGGTGACAAGCCGTAGCGCCATACGCCGACGACCGCCCCCGTCACGCACATCACCAGCCCGATCCACGACGTCCACTGCTGCAGCGCGTTCCACCATGACTTCTGGCGGAAGAAGAAGAACGTGTGGGTGATGTATCCGAACAGCCCGAGCAGGCGCGTCCGCCGATCGCTCTTCATCACCGCCTCGCCCGATCGCTCCGACACGTAGTACTCGGTGCCCGCGTCGTCGTCCAGCGCCACGCGATGCAACGGGAAATGGGTCTGCATCGCGGGGAGCCGCGTGTACGTGTCAGGTCGCTCGAGATACGCGTCGTACCGAAGCGCGCGCTGGTCAGGCAGGTATTGCTTCAGCCACGAGAGCGCAGCCTCGCGATCGAGAGGGGGGACCGGTTCGCCGGTGTCGGCGTAGATGAGGGTCCAGCGGCCGAACACGCGTCCGGTGTTGAAGCGATATACCGGCCGATCGCCGTGCATCGAGATCCGGAGGCGTCGTGGAGGATCTTTCAGCTGTGCGGCGGCGTCAGTAGGCGCAACGCGAATGGTCGAGAGATCGAGAGCCGGCAGCCGCATGAGGCGCTCCCCGGCGGTGAGATGCGGGACGCCGTAGTACATCAGCACGACGCCCGACACACACCACGCGACGAACACCAGGCCGACGACGATGCCGAGCCAGCGGTGTGAATAAATCAGCAGCTTGCGCCAGTCGAGGAGCTTGGAAATGCGCATCCGGACTTCGAGGCCCTGAATTATCCCAGAAGTCTTCCTCGGAGTGCGCGGCGAGTGCGGAATCGCTACTTGCTGGCGAACGACTTCCGGACGGTGACGAGCTTAGCCGGCGTCTCGGCGTAGTCGTCGATCTGAACACCAGTCGGACCGCCAGGCTTGACTCGCGCAGCCGCCGCGATAGATCCGTTGCCGAGCCCGATTTGATCGACCTCGAGCTGAATGACCGCGACGTCGTAGCCGGCGCGCGGCTTGGCATCGACGCTCCCGCCCCCAACGAAGGCCATCGGCGCATCGGTCACGACCGAAATCGTTCGCCCCTTCTCTGTCGGCTGCTGACGCGCCCAGCGCACAGCCACCTTCCGTCCGTTCATCTCGACGTAGCCGACTTCAGGCGCACTGCGAAGCGCCTTGAGGAATCCCTGGTTTCCACCGCTCTTCAACGCTTCCTGAATCGAGGCGCGGTCCTTGTCGCTCGTGTACTGGTTGATCTGAATGGTGACCTGCGCGGACGCCCCGGCGTTGTTGCCGAGTACCTGTGCGCTGGCGGTGAACGTTTCGGGCGGCTTGATGTCCTTCTGCGCCAGGACGACGCTAGTCATCAGCGCAATACAGACCTGCAGAATATAAAGGCGTCGCATACGTGTGGGCTCCTTGACCCGTCCGCTTCATTACAAAGTGTGTTCCGCTCAGGTCGAGCCGCTCCCAACGGTTTTCCAGCCTGAGTGCTGCGACTCGATTCCTGCGTCCACGCGTGATCACGACATGCCGTGGCGCCCCGTCGCCCGCTAGGTCTGGACCGAGCTGGCGCGCTTGACCCCGGGGAAGGAGGCGAGCAATTTCAGCAGCGCACCGTAATCGACAGGTTTGACCAGGTGCGCATCGAAGCCCGCCTCTCTCGATCGATGGCGGTCTTCGTCCTGTCCCCACCCCGTCAACGCCACGAGGGCCAGATCCTTCGCCCACGGCTTCTTGCGCAAACGACTGCCGACTTCGTAACCGTTGAGCCGCGGAAGGCCGATGTCGAGCAGGACGACATCGGGACGAAGCCTCTCTGCGGCCTCAATCGCCTCGACACCATCGTGAGCGATATGCGTCTCGTGCCCGCTCAGCTGCAATAGCATCGCCAATGATTCGGCCCCGTCTTCGCTGTCGTCCACAACGAGCACGCGACTCTTGACCGCGGGCAACGGCGGCTCAGAGGCTCCTTCATCAGAGGCCGTGCTGACGACGTCGGACAGAATCGGGAGGCGGACGGTGAATTCGCTTCCGCGCGCCGGCCCGTCGCTCCGCGCGTGCACCGTGCCGCCGTGCATCTCCACAAGCGTCTTCACGAGCGTGAGGCCGATACCCAACCCGCCGCGCGAGCGCTCGAGCGACGTGTCGATTTGCGCGAACATCTCGAAGAGGCCTGGAATGTGCTCTTCCGCGATGCCGATGCCGTTGTCGCGCACGCGGATGACCGCCTCGTGGCCGTCCCTCTCCACCGTGAGCCAGACGTGACCGCCCTTGTCCGTGAACTTGCTCGCGTTGTTCAGCAGGTTGCCAACCACCTGCGCAAGCCGCGTCGGGTCGGCGGACAGCTGCATCGGCGTGTCGGGCATGGTCACAGTCATTTCATGATCCATGCTGCGATAGAGAGCGCGCGCGGCCTCGACGGCGTGGCTGACGATGGAACCGAGATCGACGCGCTCCTTGCGAAGCTCGATCCTGCCGCGCGTGATCCGGCTCATGTCCAGCAGGTCATCCACCAGGCGTGACATCTGCGCGACCTGGCGCTCCAGCATGTCCGACGCGGAGCGCAACGACTCTCCCTCGCGTCCACCGAGGCGCACTGCGCGTGCCGCGTTGCTGAGCGGTGCAAGCGGGTTGCGCAACTCGTGCGCCAGCATCGCGAGGAATTCGTTCTTGCGGCGGTCGGCTTCGGACAGGTTCGCCGCCAGCTCCCTCAGGTTGTCTTCGAGCCGGCGTCGTTCCGTGACATCCTGGCTGACGGTCGCAAACGCGATTGGCTGGCCCGACTCGTCGGGCAGCGTCAGCACCTTGTAGGCCATCCAGCGCGCTTCGCCAGTTTTGAAATTCCGGAAGCGGACGTCGATCTCGCCGTGACCTTCGCGCAGGACCGACGGAAAGAACTCCTGCATCATCCGGGACTGGTCCTCCGGAAAGAAGAACGACGCGACGGGAACCCTGCGAGCCTCATCGAGGCTGTCGAGACCGACCATGGCGAGTCCCGCGCGATTGACGAACAACGGGCTCCCCTGCAGATCGCATATGCCGATGAAGTCCATGCTGCTCTCGACGAGCGTGACGAACTTCTCGCGCTCGGCCTCGACCTGCCTTCGCTCGGTGATGTCACGCGCGATCTTCGACGCACCGATCACGCGGCCCTCGTCGTCTTTGATGGGCGAGATCGTGAGCGACACAAGAATGCGGCGGCCGTCCGATCGAACGCGCTCGGTTTCGAAATGTTCGATGCGGCGACCGGCCTTCAGGCTGGCGATGATGCGGTCTTCTTCGTCCATTCGCTCGGGAGGAATGATGAACGAGACATGACGGCCGATCGCTTGCGCGGCGGTGTATCCGAACAGCCGCTCGGCTCCGGCATTCCAGCTTTGAATGACCCCCGCGAGCGACTTGCTGAGAATGGCGTCGTCCGATGACTCGACGATGGACGCGAGCAGCCGCGCGGCAATGAGCTGATTTCCCTTCTCCACCTGGAGCTGCGCCGTCATGCGTGTCAACTCACTCTCCGCATGGGCGTGCGCCTGTGCCCGCTGAAAGGCCACTCCGAACCCGATGATGAGTGCGCATGCGAACAGATAGCCCACCATCCGGACCAGCAGTTCCGGATCGACGAGATCGATTTGGCCGCGAGGTGGGATGAAGAGATACGCGCAGGCGAGGAACCCGAGGACGGTGACCATCACAGCTGGACGATATCCGCCCAGCCAGACCGACAGGGCAACCGCGCCCAACGGCATGACGAGCGGCAGCGAGTCGCCCAGCCACCTGTCGAGCAGGGCACGGAGCAGCACCGCCGCTACGAGGGCGGCAAAGGAGAGTACGTAATTGCTCACGGGCCTCACAAGGATACCCCGTGCGAGGCGAGCCGGGCTGAGCCTGTGAGAGGCCCAGCCCGGATGATGCCTTAGAAGTTGAACGTGAGGTTGATGCGCGCGAGGCGTGGTGCAGCGATGGCCGTGGGGGTGAGCCACGCGGCGCCGTTGGTCCGTTGCTCGTACGTCTGCTGATAGGCGGTCGTGACGTTCGAGTTGAACAGGTTGTACAGGTCCACGCCAACGTCCGTGCGGGTGCCACCGAATCGCAGGATCTTCGCGAAGCGCATGTCTACGAGATTCATGCGGTCTAGCGAGTAGAGCTCACCAGGATTCAGCATGTTCACCGTCGTCGTTCCGCTCAGAAGCGCATTGGCCGGCAGCCGGCCGAGTGCATCCTGGATCATGCTGTTGGGCACCACGTAGTTCGCCGCCAGCGAGCCCCCGTTGGTTGCCACGCCGCCGCCGGGTATGGCCTCGAGCGACCGAAAGCTGGCGCTGACGAGCACGCCGAGCTTTGGCAACGTGTACGACGCGAGGCCTCTGAACACGGTCGTCCAAGCCTCCGTGACGTCGCAAGAGTCGACACGTGCGGTGCCGAGCAACTCGGGTAGCGCCCGCGTCACATTGCAAATGTCGCGGACTGCGCGACCCGTGCTCGTCCCACCCTGAATCGTCAGGCCGTTCGCCAGACGCGCCGTGCCGGTGAAATCGAAGCCGTGCCAATACGCCGTCCGCGCATCACCGTAGTCCTTCTCGCTCGTCATGTAGTTCTGCGCGCCGCGATTGTTCGCTGCCTGCGTGATCGCGACAAACGGCGCCAGTTCGCCCGCTCCCGGGAGATTCTCGTGAGTGGGGATGACGAGGGAGTAGGTTTCGTAGTCTGCCGCCGTCGTGAGGACGTTGTCGGTCACGAAGAAGTTGCCCCACCACCGGCGGTTGTAACCCGCTTCGACGGACACGCGAGGAACGAGCTCGTGCTGGATCGATCCGCCAATCTGCCAGTCGTACGGACGCACTCCCCATCCGCCGAGGATGTCGGGATTGACCGTCGTGCTGTTCGGGTTGGCGCTGCCGAAGTTCAGTCCCACTCCGCCAACTGCGGCACACTGGTCACCGCCGGTCGCGAGATTGTTCTGTGCCGCTGTATTCAACAGATCGCAATCGACAATGAAGTTGCGATTGCCGTCGGTCCACGCACGCGCCGCCGCAGGTCCAGACCCGATGCGCGTGATGATGCGCGCCGCCGGGTTATTGGAGCTGTAGATGACGTCACCGGTCGCCGCCTCGAGATACTTGCCGCCCTGGACCTTCAGCGCCGTCCTGCCGTTGCCGAACAGGTCATACGAGAGACCGAAACGCGGGGTGATGTCGTTGAAGCCGCGTACGCTGACGGTCTTCTCGAACGTGATCGGATTCGGGTTGAACTTCGACGTCTCGGTCGTGCCATTGCCATCGGCCGGCGCCCAGCTCCACGCGCGATCGTACCGGACGCCACCCTGCAAGGTGAGCTTTCCGAGCGTCCACTGATCCTGCGCGTAGAACGACATCGTCTGGGTGCGATCGTGCTGGTCCCAGCGCGGCGACAGGAAGTACGACACGCTGACGGGACAGAGGCGATTACCGTCCTGAGTCGTGCACGGCGTGGTCGCCGGCGCGGCGGAATTGAACGTGTAACGCAGCTGCTGGTGGTTCGGAACGCGCCCGTTGCGCACATCGACGAAGGACCCCATGTAGCCGACCTTCATGTTGTGGGCACCGGTGACGTACGACACCGCCGCCCGCCAGGACGTGTTGAGCGCCGAGTTGTCGTTGAAGCCGAAGTCGAGCGGATCGAAGACGCCGCGATACGAGAAGTTCGGGCGCCCGTAGATGCCCGTCTGCTCCGTCACCGGAACCAGATCCATCAGGGCGTCGGGCGCGGCCATGCCGAACCGCGCGTAGTCGTACTGGAATCGTGAGTAACCCCCTTCAATCAGCGTGCGGCTGCTGATGGGTGATGAGTAGGTCGCCTGCGTCGTGTTGTACGGGAAGTTGTGATATCCGGGGAACGTCTCAGGCGACACCGTGTCGGCGCCGAAGGTTCGTCCGGACGCGATCCAATCGGTGCCCGCCTGCCGGCAGCCATCGCCGTCTGTCTTGACCGTCGAACCGCCGCATCGGCGCTGATAGTCGTGCGAGAACGTGATGCGATTTCTCGGCGTCACTTGAGCGGTCAAGCGACCTGCGATGATCTTCCTGCCCTCGGCCACGCGTGATTCGACGGACTGATCGGGCGACGGATCCCAATGCGAAGCATCGCCGGCAAAGCGATTCGCGAAAATGCCGTCGACGACATTCGCGTTGGCCCAGCCACGCACGTTGGCAAAGAACCAGAGCCGATCCCGTTTGATCGGGCCACCCATGCTGTAGCTTGCGTCCCAGTTGGTCCGCAACGTCGGCGGCTGCGTAATCCCAAGGGCTCGCAGCTCGTCGTCGACATTGTTCGATGCCGCCCAGTCACCCGAGAAGCTGTAGAACGCCGACCCACGGAAGTCGTTCCCTCCCGACTTGGGGACGATGTTGATGCTCGGCCCGCCGGTCTCGGCTTCGGCGAGGCCGCCCGAGATCAGGACCTGCATTTCCTCGGCATTCGCGGTGTCGTATGTCACGTCCGAGACGCCGCCGCCGCCGAAAGGCGCCGCGACGGTGAGCCCATTGGTCATGACGCGCCCTTCACCGCTGGCGCCACCGTGCGTGCTGAAGAACGTCATCGAAGGCGTGGTCGGCGCCGTGGTTGCGTTCGCACCTGCGACACCACCTGTGTTCAATGCTGGAACCGCTGCCAGCGCGGAGCCGTAGCCGCGCGTCGCCGGGAGCGTGCTGAGTATCTCGTTGTCCAGCACGACTTCACGTCGCACGGACTGCGTATCGACGAGGGGTGACTCGCCGGTCACGGTGACGGTCTCTTCGAGCGCGCCAACGCGCAACTCGACGTTCACCGGGGTCACACCAGAGCCTGAGACGGTCAGGCTGTCGCGCTTCACGGTGCTGAAGCCCTGGAGGGTAAAGGTCAGGACATACGTTCCTGGCGGCAGATCAGTAATGCGGTACTGGCCCGTGCCGTCGGTCACGACGGTGCGGGTTTTCTCGATGAGTGCGGAGCTGGATGCTTCGACGCTGACGCCTGGAAGCACGGCAGCTGATGGGTCGCGGACAACTCCTGCGATCGTGGCTTGGGCGAATACCAGACTAGGTAGCAGCAGGATGGCGGCACCTACTGCCAGGACTTTCACGACTCGGGGCATTTGCAATCCTCCTCGAACCCTGAACGCGGACGCGGCTTCGTGTGACTTTCGATGGAGTGCTGATGGGACTCGATACCGATTTCGCAGAGCGAAGACTACCACACGACGGATGACCGGCAACAGGCGCGTATGATGCGATTCATGCGTCCGATCTATGCGACGGCGCGCCGCCGACTGCTGATCTCGTTGTGCGCGGCCCAGTTGTTGTGCGGGCTTGCGGCCTACGCTGCTCAGGGGCTGCCAGACGAGGCACACCTCGGCCGGCTCCGCGAGTACATCAAGCTCAGTTGGGCGACCTTGTCACGGTCGAACCACGATCTGCCGAAGGCGCTGCCCGATCCGAAGATGCCGCGCCCGCCCGGGCAACCCTGGCTCCTCTACATATCTCCCCGCGAGTCACGCGCACGCGTGCACGATGAGCTGGCGCGCGTGCTGGATGCGGACGCGATGAAGCAGATCGAAATCCGCACGCTGCCGAAGGACGTGCTCGCGATCCGCGAACATGGCCTGCTCTACCTCCCGCGCCCGTACGTGGTGCCGGGCGGACGATTCAACGAGATGTACGGGTGGGATAGCTACTTTATCCAGGCCGGGCTGCTGCGCGACGGCGAGCTGGAACGCGCGCGCGATCTGGTCGAGAACTTCATCTACGAGATCGAGCACTACGGCACCATCCTCAATGCCAATCGCTCGTATTTCCTCTCGCGATCGCAGCCGCCCTTTCTGACCCGGATGGTTCTTGGCGTGTACGAGCGGACCGGGGACGAGGTGTGGCTGCGCAGCGCGGTGCCCGCGATCGAGCGCCACTACCGGTTCTGGACCACTGGCCCGCACGCCGTGCCCGACGTTGGTTTATCGCGCTACTTCGATCGAGGCACCGGTCCGGCGCCCGAAGTGCTGGCCGATGAGAAGGACGAGCACGGCCGCACTCACTACGATCGCGCGCGCGAGTACTACCGCACCCACGACGTGACCGACTACGACGAGTCGCTCTACTACGACAGCCGACGGGACCGCCTCACCGATCTCTTCTACAAGGGCGATCGAACGATGCGCGAGTCGGGATTCGATCCATCGAATCGTTTCGGCGCGTTGAACGTGGACATCGTCCACTATGCGCCGGTCTGCCTGAACGCGCTGCTCTATGTAATGGAAGACGACGCAGCGCGGATCATGGAGATTCTGGGGGACGACGCAGCCGCGCGAGTGTGGCACGGGCGCGCAGCGTCGAGAGGCGGCCTCATCAATCGGCTGATGTGGGACCAACAGGCCGGGCTCTACTACGACTACAACTTCCGAAGTCGCCGGCTCCGGCGGTACGACTTCGCGACGACGTTCTATCCACTCTGGGCAGGAATCGCGTCGCCGGCCCAGGCGTCGCGAGTGCGAGGGAATCTGGAACGGTTCGAGGCGCCCGGGGGTCTTCTCACAAGCACCGAGATGACGGGCAACCAGTGGGATGCGCCATTCGGATGGGCGCCGCTGCAGATGATCGCAGTTGCCGGCTTGCGGCGTTACGGGTATCAGGAGGACGCGAACCGCATTGCCACGAAGTTCGTGTCGCTCGTGGCAAAGGAATTCGAGGAGCACGGCACCATCGTCGAAAAGTACGACGTCCGCCGGCGCGAGTCGGACGTCGCGGCCGACATCAAGTTCGGATACAGCGCGAATCAGATCGGCTTCGGCTGGACGAACGGCGCGGTGCTCGAGCTCCTGGCCGGGATTAACGAGGACACTCGCGAAAGTGTCCTCGTTAAATGACTCCCGACCCCATTACAGATTTAGCGTCCGGTCGGACTTCAGCGCTGTCGTGATCCCGTCGGCTTTCGAGCCGACGATGAGATGCAGCACGTTGCCCCCGAGGTGCATCACCCCGACAACGGCGGTCTGGCGCAACGCGGCCTCGTTGACCTTCGCCGGATCGACCACCTGCACGCGTACGCGCGTGAGCGCGCAGGCCTCGGCGGAGACGATGTTACTCGCGCCGCCAAGCGCCATCGCGATCGGCGCGGCGGCACGCAAGTCGTCTGGGTCCAGTGCGCTCGTCCGAACGGGCATCGTCTTCACCGCAGGCGCCGGCGTGCCGGGCGCGGGCTCACCACCGCTTGCTCGCAGGAACTCCTCCATGTCGCTCTTCAGGTTCTCGGATCGCGTACCGAAGATCGCCTGCATGTTGTTGCCGACCTTTACCACGCCGGCGGCGCCAAGCGCCTTCAGCCTGTCTGGCTTCGCCAGCGCGGGATCGGCGACTTCCACACGCAGGCGGGTGATGCAGGCGTCGAGGCTGCTGATATTGGCGCGTCCTCCGAACGCCGCCACGAGTTCGCTAGCCACTCCACCCGCAGCCACCACGGATCCCGCGGCGGTCTCTCCCTCGTCCTCGACTTCACGACCGGGCGTTTTCAAGTCGAAGCGCTGAATTACTACTCGGAACAACGTGTAGTACACCAGCGCCCACGCCGGCCCGAGTACCAGCAACCACAGCGCGTTCGTCGATCGATTGAACAGCACGACGAAGTCGATCATGCCGTGCGAGAACGTCATGCCGTGCTTGATGCCGAGTTCGATGCACACGAAATACGCAACGCCCGCGAGCGCGGCGTGAATCGCGTACAGCACCGGCGCCACGAACAGAAACGAGAACTCGATCGGCTCGGTGATCCCGGTCAGAAACGACGTCAGCGCAGCGGACATCATGAACGCGCCGACCTTGGTCCGGTTTTCGGGCCGGGCGCTCTGCCACATCGCGAGCGCCGCGGCAGGCAGCCCCCACATCTTGAAGAGATACCCTCCAGCCATGTTTCCGGCCGTGGGATCGCCGGCCGTGTATCGGTGAATCTCGCCACGGATCACTTCGCCAGTCGTCGGATCGAGGTACTGACCCACTTCAAAGAAGAACGGCACGTTCCAGATGTGGTGCAGGCCGAAGGGAATGAGCGATCGCTCGACAACGCCGTAGAGCGCGAACGCGGCGGCAGGATGACCAGAGGCGGCCCAACGCGAGAACGCGTTGATCCCTGTACCGATCGGAGGCCACACAATGCTGAGGACGCTGCCCGCGACGATGCACGCGACTGCCGTGACGATCGGTACGAAGCGCTTGCCGGCGAAGAAGCCGAGATACGGCGGCAGCTGGATCCGGTAGTACTTGTTGAAGAGCCACCCGGCGATGCTGCCAACGAGGATTCCGCCGAAGACGCCGGTCTCGATCGACTGGATGCCCATGATCGATGTGGGCTCGTAGCCCAGGACCCTGGCCATCACGCCCATCGTCGCCAGCAACACGGCATAGCCGACGACCGCGGCCAAAGCCGCGACGCCATCGTTCTGCGTGACGCCGAGCGCGACGCCGATGGCGAAGATCAACGCGAGATTGCCGAAGATCGCGCCGCCAGACTGAGCCATCACATCCGACAACGCCGGCGGCAGCCAGGTGAAGTGTGCGCTGCCAATGCCGAGCAGCAGACCGGCGACCGGCAGCACCGACACCGGCAGCATCAGCGACTTGCCCGTCTTCTGGAGTAGTGCGAACGTCGCGCTCCGTCCGCTCATGACCGTGCCTCCAGCGGGACCAGCGCCCGCACCTCTGCCGCCGTGCCGCACTCCAGCGCCGCCTGCGCGAGCTTCTGACACTCCTCCATCCGCAGCCGGCGAATCTGCGCCTTGACGGCGGGAATCGCTGGAACCGCCACGCTCAATTCGTCGATGCCGAGACCGACGAGCAGCGGCACCGCCTGAGGATCGCCGGCGATGCCGCCGCACACGGCCGCTCTGCGCCCGTATTTCCGGGCTGCGCGAGCCGTCTGGTCCACCAGGCGAAGCACCGCGGGAGAGAGTCCGTCCACTTGAGACGCCAGCCGCGGGTGTCCGCGATCCATCGCCAGCGTGTACTGCGTCAAATCGTTGGTCCCGATCGAAAAGAAATCCACTTCGGCAGCGAATCGATCCGCGAGGAGCGCGGCGGAAGGGACCTCGATCATGATGCCGGCCTCGATGCGGGGAACACCGAGCTTCTGCCGCTCGCTCTCGAGCGCGTCGCGCACCGCGCGCCATTCGTCGATCGTGGCGATCATCGGAAACATTACGGCAACGCGCCCTTCCTGCGCCGACTGCAGGATGGCGCGCAGCTGCGCTCGCAGGAGCTCCGGCCGGTTTAGCATCACGCGGACGCCGCGCTCGCCGAGAAATGGGTTGTCCTCGTGCGGAAGGGGCAGGTATGGGAGCGGCTTGTCGCCGCCAACGTCCAGTGTTCGCACGACGAGCCGCCGGTTGGCTCCGAGCGTGCGCGCGACGTCGGCATATGCCGTGCGCTGCTCTTCCTCCGTGGGTGCCGTCGCACGCTGCAGGAAGAGGAATTCCGATCGAAAGAGGCCGACGCCGTCGGCCCCGAGCGCGATTGCCTGCTCTGCGTCGGCCGTGCCTCCGATGTTGGCTTCGACTGCGACGCGGTGTCCGTCGAGCATCGTCGCCGGTTCAAGCGCCTGCGCCTGCTCGGTGCGGCGCACGCGCGACTGCTTTTCCTGTTGCTGATGAATACGGGCGACGTCAGCGGGCGTCGGGTTGATACGAAGCGTTCCCCTTGTGCCGTCGAGGATGACAGGTGAACCGTTGGCCAGATCGAGCACCTGCGGATCCATTCCCGACACGAGCGGAATGTCGAGCGCGCGCGCGAGAATCGCCACGTGCGAGGAGGCGCCGCCCGTCGTCGTGCACAGGCCAAGCACTTGCGCCCGGTCGAGCGATGCGGTGTCGGACGGAGTGAGCTCTTCAGCAACCAGGATCGAATTGGCGCTGTAACTCACGCGATCGTCTTCGACGCCAGTGAGCTTCTGCAGCACGCGCCGCCCGACGTCGCGCAAGTCGTTCGCTCGCGCAGCCAGCAGCTCGTTCTTCGATTTCGCCAGCCGTTCGGCATGACGCGTGAAGGCCAGCTGCCATCCGAACGCGGCGGTCTTGCCAGCCGAGATCGCATCGCTCGCAACCTCCAGCAGATCGGGATCGTCGAGCAGTTCGCGATGCGCGGCAAAGATCGCGGCCTTGCCACGCGCTCCCTCTTGTTGGAGTCGTGCCTGCAGCGCGTCCAGTTCCGCCTTGGCACGCTCGAGCGCGCCGTCGAGCGCCCGCCGCTGTAGCCGGGCGTCGCTCGCATTCTCCACCACGCGCATCTGCTCACGCCTGACTTGCACGACGTTGCCCACCGCGATGCCCGGTGACGCGGGAACACCAGTGAGGACATTCGGATCATCCGAACGCGACGTCTTGACCGCGGCGACAGTAGTGGGCGCTGGGCCGACATCTGGTGCTGATCCATCCTCGCCGAGACCATCGCGGACTAACTGCGACAACACTCGTATCGCCTCGTCGGCATCGGGCCCCGACGCGATGATCTCGACGCGATCGCCGCGCGCGATCTCGAGTCCCATGATGGCGACCACGCTACGGGCGTTGACCTCGGTGTCGCCGCGCCGCAGACGGACATCGGCGCGGAACTGCTTCGCGCGGCTGGTGAGAACGGCCGCCGGACGCGCGTGCAGCCCGGATGGATTCGAGATGACGAGCGG